>Ga0310811_10003971_pt1 | contig 18633 bp, 12 predicted proteins | sample YCmetagenome_FD_207642 | JGI IMG/M metagenome (GOLD analysis project Ga0310811, IMG submission 207642) | Soil microbial communities from experimental microcosm in Duke University, North Carolina, United States - YC | ecosystem: Engineered > Artificial ecosystem > Soil microcosm > Unclassified ...
TCGAGCGCACGATACGCATCCTCTGTTTGTACCAGCCGGCCTAGTTGTGACTGGTCATTGTTGGTGGTGACGATGCCACGACCGGAAAAACTATCCACGACAAATGTCGCAACGCCCATCGCGAGAAAAAACTGCTCCCAGTCCGTCACGGACCCCGCTATGCCTCCGGAGCCGTGAAGCAGAATAACGAGCGGAAATCGCTCGGTCCCCGAACGCGGCAGACGGAGTTCGCCGGCCACGGTTGCAGGTTTGCCATCTTTGCGGTCAGTCAAGAATTCTTGGTCCGTCAACGTGATCGACTGGAACGGTATCACTTCCATTCGCGCCACCTGCGCGTACCCGACACGCGAAAAATTGGCGACAAGGATGATAAAGAGCGCGGGAATGATGTGGCGAAAGCATACGCAATACCGCTTGAATGAAAGCATGGCGATGTCCTTTCAATGCACAGCAGGCCGGTTGCTTCAGCCTAGTCGACTTAAGAGCAATAGGCCAGGCGGTGTTCTCACGTCGTCCGCACCTGATCGCGCCCAACTGAACTTGGCGGAAAAGTTCCTGCCGCGGTGCGAAACTAATCGGCGGCGGTTGAGACGCCTCCGAAACATAGCGCCTTTGTTCGCACAATCTTATCTAGCGATTTAATTTCGACGCCAATTTTAAAAATAAAATTATAGAAATCGCTATGGGCGTTCACGCGTTTTTCTCCCCGGCGGGTCCGGACGTCCAGTGGGAACAGCGGAGGTCGGGAGGTTCCAGCTCTTTTCTGTAAATATGCTTTCCAAATTATCTGCTTAAATTGCAACCTTTTGGGGTCTACAATAAGGACGCTTACATTTTAAAATGCTTTCCAGAACATTTTGGCAAGCTTTCGAATTCCTTTGGTTGAAAAAATGAAACAAGGCATAAAGGCAGTGTTTTCGATGATGTTGCTACTGGGCAGTATGTCTGCAATGGCGGGTAGCAAACTAACTGCCGCGCAATGTAACGATTATCCGTTCAAGCCGGTCGTTGGTGAGGTAACGCATGCTCAGTTGGAACAGGAACTGGCGGAACTGGAATCAGTCGGTTACGACCCCTTCAGAGACGACTACTACTATCCCAATAACCTCCAAGCGGCCCAGGCGCGATTGCATGAGAAGTATGTTGCGGACTGCGCACCGGCGACTGGTCATCAAGGGGGCTGATGGCGGTGTGGGTTTGGGCGGGTAGGCGACGCGGCGGTCCGTCGGGTGAATATTGGCGTTGGGACGCTACCTGAGTTCACAGTGCGTCTGACGAAACAGCCTTCTTGAACGACTTCGGGGCCGCCGACTCTAAGAACAGGGGCCTTCGGCCTCAGTATGAGCTTTCTGCGTATTGAGCCCTATAGAAAGCAGACGCAGCGCTCTTTGTCCATACCTCGTGCGCGTCGCGCCAGTTAGTCATTCGAACTGACTCGAGGCGAGGAGACGCACATGAACAAGCTCGTTCGTGTTCTGATTGCTGCTTCGCTTGGCGTAGGGTCGGCCAGCTTCGCGCAGGCCGGTGGTGTGTCCGTCGGCGTCGGCATCGGCGTGCCGGGCCCCGTGTATGTCGGTCCGCCGGTTTTCTATGCGCCGCCGTCCGTCATCTACGGGCCGCCGGTGATTTATGGAGCGCGTCCCTGGCCCGGATACTATCGTTACCCCTACGGATACAGCGGATATCGAGGCTATTACGGCCGCGGTTTTTACGGCCCGGGCTACTACGGCCCTAGGTACTATGGTCCTGGGTACTACAATCGTGGCTACTATGGGCGTGGTTACTACGGGAATCGCGGCTACTATGGACCCGGTTACCACGGACATAGCGGGTGGCGCCACTAGTGCACGAGTGAACGTTTCCGTCCGAAAATCCTACGCTGCGACCATACCTCATTGGGCGCGCCCCTCCGGTTTGAGCGAAGACCGGTTCCGTTCCATCCAGTGATGAATGATTTTTGCCCGCCCCGCGCGGGTTTTTTCGTCGCCCGTCCGTTTGAAGCCCGTCAAGAGGCGGGCGTCGTCCCGCGATGAACGGCTGGATGCCTGCAAGACGTAATTTGTACAAAGTTCTTTGATTAACATCATTATTAAAAATACTTCCAGAACCTAAAGGACTTTTCACGCACGCCGTAATAGGCTGAGGAACGCACCTAAAAATACGACTTCCAAAGGGCACTCAGGCTAACTATGACCATCACTATCAAGTCGCGGCTTGCCGTTGCAATGGGGTTGCTGGCAGCCCTGCTCTTACTGACCGCCATTCTCGGGCTAGCCGGCATGACCGGCAGCAACAACGCGAACCGCTCGACGTACAGCGAGAAGCTGCCGAGCGCGACCGATGTGGGCGATGCCGAGATCAACCTGCAGCGCGAACGCGCGGCGATGTTCCGCGGGGCGCTCGATACCACGACACCTGATCTGCGCAACATCATCACCCACTCGCGCGAATACCGGACCGAAGCGCGCAAGATTCTCGACCGCTACATGGCGCTGCCCCACAACGCCGAGGAAGACCGCCTCGCGCACCAACTGATCGACCGGCGCAATGCGATGGACCAGGGTCTTGACGCGTTTGCGACCGCACTGCTGAGTGGCGACAGCAAGCAGGTGATGAAGTCGGCGCTCGCCAACAACGACCTATACACGGCTTACCACGCGACCAGCGAAGCGCTGACGAAATATCAGTACGCTACGGCGAAGGCAGCCTTTGACGCCCAAGAGCAAACGTTTGCAATTTTCCGCATGGTAACGCTGATCGCGGCGGTGCTCGGCCTGATCACCGCGATCGGCAGCTTCGTGAACCTGCACCGCGCGATCGCACGGCCCCTTGGCACTGCGCTTGAACACTTCGAACAGATCGCGGCCGGCGACCTCACGCATTCCATCAAGGCTGCCTCCCGCGACGAGATGGGCCAGTTGCTCGACGGCGTTGCGAAGATGCAAGGGCGGCTCCGCGAAACGGTCCGTGCGGTCCGCAGCGGCGGCGAAGCGATTGCAGCGGCGACGCAGCAAATGTCGGCCGGCAATATGGATCTGTCCTCCCGTACCGAGCAGCAGGCGGCATCGCTCGAGGAAACCGTCGCGAGCATGGCGCACCTGACGAACACGGTGCGGCAGAACTCCGAGAACTCGCAGCAGGCAAGTGGCCTCGCGGGCACCGCGCGCGAAGTCACGGGACAAGGCAGCGATATTGTCGGCAAGGTGGTCTCGACGATGGGCGACATCGGCGAAAGCTCGGGCCGCATCGGGGACATCATCGGCATCATCGAAAGCATCGCGTTCCAGACCAACATCCTCGCGCTCAATGCAGCGGTCGAAGCGGCCCGCGCCGGCGAGAACGGCCGCGGCTTCGCGGTTGTCGCCAGCGAGGTGCGTTCGCTCGCGCAGCGTTCGTCGACAGCGGCGAAGGAGATCCGCGATCTGATCCAGACCTCGACGGAGCGGGTGAAGATCGGCACCGAGCTCGCTGCGCAGGCCGGCCAGACGATGAGCCAGATCAGCACGGCAATCTTGCGCGTGCACGAAATCATCAGCGAGATCGCCAACGCATCACAAGAGCAAAGCCTTGAGATAGGCCAGGTGAGCCAGGCGATTTCGCAGATCGACCAAGTCACGCAGCAGAATGCGGCGCTTGTCGAAGAAGCGGCCGCAGCGGCTGGCTCGCTCGAAGAGCAGGCGGGCAAGCTGAAGTCCGTGGTCGGCAGCTTCAGGACCGATCAAGCCGACCGGATCGATTACACGCCGCTTTCCGCCGTGACACAAACGTCGCCGGCCTCGGCTGACACAACCGGCATCGCCAGGGCGTTGCCGCCGGCACGCGTCACGCGCGAAGCGCCGAGGGCATCCGTGCCCGCGCTTCCCCCGACGTCTCGCGCAGCAACAACGACCGCCGAAACGGCGGTCGCGACGGCCGGTACCGCTGCGACCGTATCGTCCGGGCAAGACTGGACCACCTTCTGATGCGTGAGCGCGTTCTCCGCCGCGGCACGGCATGCGTCGCAGTCACGTGCCGACATTGTTAGCTTCGATCCACCACGCCCCATGAAAAACGACAACGAACCACGTCGCAGATTTCTGCGTCAGGCCATTGCAATCCTCCCCGCCTCCGCACTCACGCCCGTCGTCATGACGCAAGCGGGATGCAGCCAATCCACCGCATCATCGGGTACGCCCTTAAAGGCGGTGGAAAGCGACTATGTGCCGGTCTACTTCACCGACGCCGAATGGGCGTTCGTGCGGGCAGCCGTCGATGAACTGATTCCCGTCGACGGACCTGGCGCGGGCGGCCTTGACGCCGGCGTGCCGGAATTCATCGATCGTCAGATGGAGACGCCGTATGGCCATGGCAAGCTTTGGTACATGCACGGGCCATTTCACCCGGAAGCAGTGCCTGAGCTTGGCTACCAGCTTGGTCTCGTGCCGCGCGATGTTTATCGTCACGGCATCGCAGCGTGCAACGCGTGGTGCATGAAGCAGTACGGCAAGACGTTCCCGGCGCTCGACGCGTCGACGCGCGTGCAGGTGCTCGAACAACTCGAGGGCGGCAAGATCCACCTCGATGCGGTGCCCGCGAAGCTCTTTTTCGGCACGCTGCTGAAGAACACGAAAGAAGGCTATTTCGCCGACCCGATGTACGGCGGCAACAAAAACATGGCGGGCTGGAAAATGATCGGCTTCCCCGGCGCACGCGCCGACTTTGCGGACTGGGTCGATCAGCCGGGCGCCCGATACGCGCTGGGCCCGGTATCCGTCCTCGGCGAACAGGCGTAAGTCACAGGCGTAAGTCACAGGCGTAAGTCATGGCAATCAAGAAAGACAAAGTAGACGCAGTGATGGTCGGCTTCGGCTGGACCGGCGCGATCATGTCGATGGAGCTGACCGAAGCGGGTCTGAACGTGCTGGCTCTCGAGCGCGGCGAAATGCAGGACACGGCGACGACGGCGAAGTATCCGAACATCGCCGACGAGCTTGCCTACGCGATCCGCGGCAAGCTGTATCAGGATCTCTCGAAGGAAACGTTGACGTTCCGGCACAACCCGGACGGCTTCGCGGTGCCCTACCGCCAGCACGGCGCGATGTTGCTCGGCAATGGCGTAGGCGGAGCCGGCTTTCATTGGAATGGGCTGACATGGCGTCCGCAGGCATCGGACCTGCAACTGCGCAGCCACTACGAACAGCGCTACGGCAAGCGCTTCATTCCCGAGGGCATGACGATCCAGGACTTCGGCGTCGCATACGACGAACTGGAACCCTACTTCACACGCTTCGAGGAAGTCGCCGGCATTTCCGGCAAGGCCGGCAACGTGATGGGGAAAATCGTCGCCGGCGGCAACCGCTTCGAAGCATGGCGCAGCAAGGAGTACCCGCTGCCGCCACTGCAAGACTATTACGGAGCGCAGCTCTTTGCGAAGGCGGCGCGCGAACTCGGTCATGAACCGTTTCCGATCCCGGCCGCGAACGCATCGCAACCGTATACAAATCCCTATGGCGTCCGGCTCGGGCCGTGCAACTTCTGCGGCTTCTGTGAGGACTTCGGCTGCTACATGTACGCGAAGTCGTCGCCGCAAAGCACGATCCATCCTGCGCTGCTGAACAAGCCGAACTTCGAAATGCGCACGCGCTGCCAGGTCATTCGCGTGAATCGCGATGCGAGCGGCAAGGTCGCGACAGGTGTTACGTATATCGACGCGCAGGGCCGGGAAGTCGAACAGCCGGCCGATATCGTGTTCCTGAGCGCGTTCCAGATGCATAACGTACGCCTGTTGCTGCTGTCCGGTATTGGCCAGCCGTACGATCCGGCGACCGGCGAAGGCGTCGTCGGGCGCAATTTTGCGTATCAGATGAGCGGCGGCGTCAATGCGTTCCTGCCGAAAGGCACGCAACTCAATCCGTTTATTGGTGCGGGCGCCGGCGGCCAGTCGATTGACGACTTCAATGGCGACAACTTCGATCACGGACCGCTCGGCTTCATCGGTGGCGCGAACGTGCGCCACAACCGCACCGGCGGACGCCCGATCGGCCAGGCCGGCGCACCGAAGAGCGCAAAGAAATGGGGCTCCGGCTGGAAGTCCGCCGTGCAGGACAGCTACCAGCGCATGATGACCATCGTCGCGCAGGGCTCGGTGATGTCCTATCGTGACAACTACCTTAGCCTCGACCCAACCTACAAGGATGCGTACGGCCAGCCGCTGTTGCGCGTGACGTTCGACTGGCACGAGAACGAGTTCAAGATGACTAAGTACACAGTGGGACAAGCCGAGCGAATCGCGCGTGCGCTGACTGACGAAGTCGACGTCAACGTACGAAAGTCCGGCACGCATTTCGACACGCGTGTCTATCAAAGCACGCACACGACCGGCGGAGCGGTGATGGGCGCGGATCCGAAGACCAGCGTTGTCAACCGGTATCTGCAGAACTGGGACGTGCACAACGTGTTCGTGCTCGGTGCGTCGGCCTTCCCGCAAAACTTCGGCTACAACCCGACCGGGCTCGTCGGCGCACTGAGCTATTGGGCCGCGCGCGCTATCCGCGAGCAGTACCTGAAAAGCCCCGGACCGCTCGTGCAGGCGTGAGGATAACGGCATGATCACTTACCGAAAGACGCTGCTGCTCGCGGCGTCGCTGTTCGCTCTTTCGCGGGCTTGTATCGCGTTCGCAGACGATGTCGTGTCGGCGAATGAAGCCGCGCTGGTGAAGCGCGGCGAATACCTGGCGCGAGCCGCCGACTGCATGGCGTGCCATACGGCGAGAGGCGGCAAGCCTTTCGCCGGCGGCCTGCCGCTGCAAACGCCGATCGGCGTCATCTATTCGACGAACATTACGCCGGACAAAGCCACCGGCATCGGCGACTACCGCTACGACGATTTCGACCGCGCGTTGCGGCATGGCGTGGCGAAGAACGGCGATACGCTGTATCCAGCGATGCCCTATCCGTCGTATGCGAGCGTGAAGCCGACTGACGTGAAGGCGCTGTACGCTTACTTCATGCACGCGGTGCCCGCGGTTCACCGTTCGCAGACCGCGAACGAGATCCCGTGGCCACTGTCGGTGCGCTGGCCGCTTGCGCTGTGGCGTCACGCGTTCGTGCCGGCGGCGGCGACCGATCAAGTCGCCGACGCTTCGGCAACCGACAGCCAACTGGCGCGTGGCCGATATCTGGTCGAGAGCCTCGGCCATTGCGGCGCATGCCATACTTCGCGCGGCACCGTGTTCGAGGAAAAAGCGCTGACCGACGCGGGTGGCAGCGCATTTCTGAGCGGCGCCGTGGTCGAACAATGGTTCGCGAAGAACCTGCGTTCCGATATGGCGGACGGTCTTGGTCAATGGAGCGACGATGACATCGTCGCGTTCCTGAGAAGCGGACGCAACGCGCACTCGGCGGCCTTCGGCGGGATGAGCGATGTCGTGCAGCAAAGCACGCAGTATTTGAACGACGGCGACCTGCATTCGATCGCCGCGTATCTGAAGTCGTTGCAACCCGCCGGTACCGGCAGTGCGCAGATGACGTACGACGATACAGCCGCGAAGGCGCTGCACGCCGGCGAATTGACAAGCCCGGGCGCGCGGATCTTCGTCAACAACTGCGCGGCCTGCCACCGTACCGACGGCAAGGGATACGCGGCGGTATTCCCGCGGCTGGCACTCAGTTCGACCGTCAACTCGTCGGATCCGACTTCGCTGATCCATATCGTTCTGCGTGGCTCGGCAATGCCTGGCACCCCCAGCGCACCTACTTCATTTGCGATGCCCGGGTTCTCACAGCGGCTGTCGGATCAGCAGGTCGCCGACGTGGTCAGTTTTATCCGTAGTTCGTGGGGTAATCACGCGCCCTCCGTCAACGCAAGCACGGTAAGCAAGGTTCGCGCGCATACCGAGTGATACTTCGCTTGCGCATGCGTCTGGGCAGGATCGCTGTGGGCAACTGACGCGCGGGGTCTGCTCCGATGCTAAGCGATGGAGAGGTACGGGTTGGTATCTTGGCTGCTCGGACCGTAGGTCCGCTTTTCGCAAAGTGCTGCCGCCTGCCGAACGCCTTCGCTTACGACGAGGAGATTGCCAACAGCACGCGCCGCCGGCTGCAATGGCTGTCGGCCAACGTGCCAGGGTGGCGGCAGCGTACCTTCTTGTGGGTGACGGTGTAGCAGCGTTGGATTCTGGAGAATGGTGCGGGGGTGACGCCGCCGCGTCGAGGACACAGATTGGTACACAAAGCGCGAGCATTAAGGAACTCGTCCGCCCACTAAAGGCAAGAGCGTGCGACTAGTCTTGCCACGCTGCGTTTCGCTACTCGGGAATATTGGGCTGAGACCCATGCACCACTTGGCGCGCCCGGCTGGGATCGAACCAGCAACCCCTGCCTTCGGAGGGCAGTACTCTATCCATTGAGCTACGGGCGCGAAGACGGCAAGTGTATCGGAAAGCCGACAAAACGTCCACCGCCCATGCTGCGCCGCAGCAACGCCATCGCCACGCCGTCCCGGCGTGCATCGATCCAGGCCCACGCCACCCAAAATCGGCACCACGGCAGCCCAACTCCCCTGGCGGCACAAATCTTTGTGTTTATAATCGTCCGGCGATCTTTTTTTGATCGATAGGACCAAGTCGGCGGACTGCCTGATTCCATCAATAAAGAGTCGAGACAAGTATGCGCGAAACCCAGGAAGCGCCTGTCAAATCCCCACAACAGCTGATTGCATTGGTCATCGCGAGCTTTGTGGTTCCGGTGACGATCATCATTCTGCTGGTCTATTACGTGGACAACGCGCATCGCACCGGCGCGGGCACCGACGCACTTTCCGAGCAGGCGGTCGCTAAGCGCGTGGCTCCGGTTGCTCATGTCGAGATCCGCGACGCGAACGCACCGCGAGTCTATAAGACCGGCGAAGAAGTCTTCAAGGCGGTTTGCTCGGCCTGTCACACCGCCGGCGTCGCTGGCGCGCCGAAGCTTGGCGACGCGAGCGCGTGGGCTCCGCGCATCGCGCAAGGCTATGACGCGCTGCTGAGTACCGCATTGCATGGCAAGGGCGTCATGCCGCCCCGCGGCGGCGCGAGCCCCGACGACTACAGCGACTACGAAATCGCCCGCGCCGTCACGTACATGGCTAACGCGGCCGGCGGCAAGTTCAGCGAACCGGCGGCGCCGGCCGCCACGGCCACGGCCACGACCGCGACCAGCGCCCCTGCCGCCGATGCAGCGACGGCCGCAAGTGCAGCGACTCCCGCTGCGCCGACTACTGCCACCGCTGCCACCAATGCGGCCAGCGCACCCGTCGTCATTCCACCAGTACCCGCCACGCCCGCGTCCGGCCCTGGGGCGCCGAGCGCAAACGGCGCCGCGACCCAGACGGCCGGTGCCGACAAGGCGCAGGCCGGCAAGGCGCTCTACGAACAGGTGTGTCAGGCCTGTCACGCGGCCGGCGTCGCCGGCGCACCGAAACTCGGCGACAAGGATGCGTGGGCGCCGCGCCTGAAGGAGCCGATGGACGTCGTCTACAACTACGCGCTGAAGGGCAAGGGCGCGATGCCCCCGAAGGGCGGCTCCAGTGCGTCCGACGCGGACGTCAAGGCCGCGGTCGACTACATGGTCGGCGCGGTCAAGTAGTGTTAGCATCCTCCATCCCTCAGCACCCCCTCATCGACGCATCGCACGGTTGAACGCGCGCTGCGTCCTCCTTACGCAGAATCCCATGTACGGCTTGAATTCCGCGCAAAGCGCCGCGGTCTCCTATCTCGACGGTCCGTGTCTCGTACTCGCGGGCGCGGGCAGCGGCAAGACTCGCGTCATCACCCAGAAAATCGCCCACCTGATCCTCGCGAAAGGCTTCGAGCCGCGCCATATCGCCGCGGTTACGTTCACCAACAAGGCGGCCGCCGAAATGCGCGAGCGCATCGGCAAGCTGCTCGAAGGCCAGACACTGACCACGCCCGGCAAGGAAGGCCGCAAGGTGCCGGTCAGCCAGTTGACCGTTTGCACGTTCCATTCGCTCGGCGTGCAGATTCTGCGGCAGGAGGCCGAGCATGTCGGCCTCAAGCCGCAGTTCTCGATCATGGATTCGGACGACTGTTTCTCGATGATTCAGGAGCAGATCGGCACCACCGACAAGGGCTTGATCCGCAAAATCCAGTCGATCATCTCGCTGTGGAAGAACGGCATGGTCACGCCCGAGCAAGCCTCGGTGCTCGCCCAGAACGAGGACGAAATGCAGGCCGCGATCGTATTCCGCAATTACGCGGCGACGCTGCATGCCTACCAGGCGGTCGATTTCGACGATCTGATCCGCCTGCCCGCCGAACTATTCCGTGCTAACGAGGCGGTGCGCGAGAAGTGGCAGAACAAGCTGCGCTACCTGCTGGTCGATGAGTACCAGGACACCAACACGTGCCAGTACGAGCTGCTCAAGCTGCTCGCCGGCCCGCGCGCGGCATTCACCGCGGTCGGCGACGACGACCAGGCGATCTACGGCTGGCGCGGCGCGACGCTGGAGAATCTTGCGCAGTTGCAGGTCGATTTTCCGAAGCTGCATGTGGTCAAGCTGGAGCAAAACTATCGCTCGACCGTGCGCATTCTGACGGCGGCGAACAATGTGATCGCGCAAAACCCAAAACTGTTCGAGAAGAAGCTGTGGTCCGAACACGGCATGGGCGATACGGTCACCGTCACGCCCTGCAACGACGAGGAACACGAGGCCGAATCGGTGGTGTTTCGGCTCTCCGCGCACAAGTTCGAGCGCCGCGCGCAATTCCGCGACTATGCGATTCTCTATCGCGGCAACTTCCAGGCGCGCGTCTTCGAACAGGTGCTGCGCCGCGAGCGGATGCCGTATGTGTTGTCCGGTGGCCAGTCGTTCTTCGATCGCGCCGAGATCAAGGACATCTGCGCGTATCTGCGTCTGGTCGCGAACCACGATGACGATCCCGCGTTCATCCGCGCGGTCACTACGCCGCGCCGCGGCATCGGCAACACCACGCTGGAGGCGCTCGGCGCGTTCGCCGGTCAGGCCAAGGTGTCGCTCTTCGAGGCGGTCTACATGGGCGGCCTGGAAGCGCGCCTGCCGGCCCGCGCGGTCGAGCCGCTGCGGATGTTCTGCGACTTCATCCAGCGCATTGCCGAGCGCGCCGGGACCGACCCGGCCAGCACCGTCCTCGACGATTTGATGGACGGGATCCACTATGAGCCTTACTTGTATGACGCGTTCGACGAGCGCCAGGCGCAATCGAAGTGGACCAACGTGCTCGAATTCCTCGAGTGGCTCAAGCGCAAGGGCACCAAGCCGGAGCGCGACTCGACCAACGCCACCGCCAGCCCCCACGCCGACGAGGACGACGACGCCGAAGCAACCGGCTACGACAGCGCGGACGGCCTCGCCGACACCGGCAAGAACTTGCTCGGCCTGATCCAGACCGTGGCCCTGATGTCGATGCTCGACGGCAAAAACGAGGATCCCGACGCGGTGCGGCTCTCGACCGTGCATGCGTCGAAGGGGCTCGAGTATCCGCACGTGTTTCTGGTGGGCGTCGAGGAAGGCATCATGCCGCACCGCGGCGGCGCGGACGACGCACCGATCGACGACGCGCGGATCGAAGAGGAGCGGCGCCTCATGTACGTCGCCATCACCCGTGCGCAACGCAGCCTGCACATCAACTACTGCAAGAAGCGCAAGCGCGCCCGCGATACGGTGGTCTGCGAACCCTCACGCTTCATCCCGGAAATGGGCCTCGACGACGCGCCGCCACCAACGCCCGAAGAGGCGCCGATGACGCCGAAAGACCGCCTCGCAAGCCTGAAGGCGCTGCTGCAGAAGACCTAGCACGCGGAGGGCCGGCACGCGCGGACCCGCACTCAACGCGCCCCATTTGACACCGTCCCCGGCGTGCGTCAAAATCGCATCGCGCGCCGGGAGAGCGCGCTGCATCGAACGCAATCGCGATTGTTTTTTCAATTGTCGTCATTGCCGCCGACAGCGCCGCCGAAGGGGCAACCCACAAACTCTCAGGCAAAAAGGACCGGACGCGCCGGAGCCGCCCGTTGCAGTACTCGACCGCTATGGGCCGAGGCATGCGACGAGCCTAAACTCCGCACTCTGGAGAGCGGCAGTAGCCCCCCGCGCGTCGCGCTGCAAAGCCGACGCGAATCGGGCAGGCTGCCCACCGAAGGGGCGCGCGCAAGACACGACGACGTTACAAGACGAATTCGTCTGCGCAATCTCTCAGGTATCGAGGACAGAGGGGCCACGCAAACTTCCGACATCGGGTAATCCGACGGGAGGCTTGCGTGGCCTTTTTTTGTTTTCGCGCCCAACCGAGAGTTCCATGACCGAATTGAAGAAGACTCCGCTGCACGCGACACATCGCGCATTGAACGCCCGTATGGTCGATTTCGGCGGCTGGGACATGCCCGTCAACTACGGCTCGCAACTCGATGAACATCACGCCGTACGCACCGACGCCGGCATGTTCGACGTGTCGCACATGTGCGTGGTGGACGCAACCGGCGACGCGGTTCGTCCGTTCCTGCGCCACGCGCTCGCCAACAACGTCGACAAGCTGCAAACCCCGGGCCGCGCCCTCTATTCATGCATGCTCGGCGTCGATGGCGGCGTGATCGACGACTTGATCGTCTATTTCTTTGCCGAAGACTGGTTCCGCATCGTTGTCAACGCGGGCACAGCGGACAAAGACGTGGCCTGGCTCACCCGCTTGAACGCCGACGGCGGCTTCGGCGTCACGCTGAAGCCGCGCCGGGATCTGAGCATCGTCGCGGTGCAGGGTCCGAACGCGCGGGCCAAAGTCTGGCAGGCGGTGCCCGGCACTCAGGCGCCGACCGAAGCGCTCAAGCCGTTCAACGCCGCGCGGGTCGCCAGCGGGGCGTTCGGCGAATTGATGGTGGCGCGCACCGGCTACACGGGTGAGGATGGCTTCGAAATCGTCGTCGACAATCAGCACGTCGACGCGCTGTGGCATGCGTTCCTGGACCAAGGCGTGAAGCCCGCCGGGCTCGGCGCGCGCGACACGCTGCGCCTCGAAGCCGGCATGAATTTGTACGGTCAGGACATGGACGAGAACGTCTCGCCGCTCGACGCCGGCCTCGCGTGGACCGTCGATCTGAAGCCCGAACGCGACTTCGTCGGCAGCGCGGCGCTGCGGGCAAAAGGGCAAGGGGCGACATTCGTCGGCCTGGTGCTGCGCAAGGCGGGCGACAAGCCGGCAGGCATCCTGCGTGCGCACCAGAAGGTGCTGACCGCGCACGGCGAAGGCGAAGTCACCAGCGGCACATTCTCGCCGACGTTGCAGGAATCGATCGCGTTCGCGCGCGTGCCGGTCGGCGTAGCGATTGGCGATGAGGTGCAAGTCGCGATCCGCGACAAGGCGTTGCCCGCCCGTGTAGTAAAACTGCCGTTCGTGCGCAATGGCAAGTCGCTGCTTGCCTGAAGTGCACGTGCGCCACACCCGAATTAACGAAGAAATCGCATTTAGGAGCAAATAATGAGCATTCCGGCCGACTTGAAATACACCGAATCGCATGAATGGGTCCGGTCCGAATCCGACGGCACCGTGACCGTCGGCATCACCCATCACGCGCAGGAAGCGCTGGGCGACATCGTCTTTATCGAGCTGCCCGAAGTCGGCAAGCAAGTGGCCCCGGGCGACACGATTGCCGTGATCGAGTCGGTCAAAGCCGCCTCGGACATCTACGCGCCGGTGCCTGGCGAGATCGTCGAAACGAACGCCGCACTCGCCGATGCGCCGGATCAGGTCAACGCGGGGCCGTATGACGCGTGGCTGTTCAAGATCAAGCCGTCGAATTCGTCGGCGCTCGATGGACTGCTGAGCGCCGAGCAGTACGGTAAATCGATCGGCGCGTAGCCGCACAACCCACGCTGCCGCCTACGCCCTGTAATCAGTCGTTAGTTGGCCCGCTACCACGATGAGGCGGGCCATAGGATTCCCCACATGAAGCTTGAAGACCCTGATCGTCTGAACCCCGCGAACGCCGCGACACGCCCCTCGCTCGCCGCGCTAGAACGCCACGACGCGTTTGCCGAACGCCATATCGGCCCGGACGACGCCGACCAGCGCGCGATGCTCGACACGCTCGGCTTCGACAGCCGTGACGCGCTGATCGATGCGGTGATTCCGCCCAGCATCCGCCGCACGCAAACGCTGCCGCTCGGCGCATTCACCGCGCCAAGAAGCGAGGCCGAAGCGCTGGCGACGCTGCGCGCGCTGGCCGACAAGAATCAGGTGTTCAAGACTTTCATCGGCCAGGGTTACTACGGTACCCACACGCCGGCGGTGATCTTGCGCAACGTGCTCGAAAACCCGGCCTGGTACACCGCGTACACGCCGTACCAGCCGGAAATCTCGCAAGGCCGTCTCGAAGCCCTGCTCAACTTCCAGCAGATGGTGATCGATTTGACCGGGCTGTCGATCGCCAACGCCTCGCTGCTCGACGAAGGCACCGCCGCCGCCGAAGCGATGACGCTGCTGCAACGCGTCGGCAAGTCGAAGTCGAACGTGTTCTACGTCGCCGACGATGTGCTGCCGCAAACGCTCGAAGTGGTGCGCACGCGCGCGCAACCGGTGGGTATCGAAGTCAAGGTCGGACCGGCCGCCGAGGCGGCGCACGCGGGCGCCTTCGGCGTGCTGCTGCAGTATCCGGGCGTGGGCGGCGACGTGCGCGACTATCGCGAACTCGCTACCGCGATCCATGCGCACGGTGCCCACGTGGTGGCCGCCACCGATCTGCTGGCGCTGACGTTGCTCACGCCGCCCGGCGAATGGGGCGCGGACGTCGCGATCGGCAACTCACAGCGTTTCGGCGTACCGCTGGCCTTCGGCGGCCCGCACGCCGCGTTCATGGCGGTGCGTGACGAGTTCAAGCGGCAGATGCCGGGCCGTTTGGTCGGCGTCACCGTCGACGCACAGGGCAAGCCCGCGCTGCGCCTCGCGCTGCAAACGCGCGAACAGCATATCCGCCGCGAAAAAGCGACCTCGAACGTCTGCACGGCGCAGGCGCTGCTGGCGATCATGGCAAGCATGTACGCGGTCTATCACGGGCCGAAGGGCTTGCGGCAAATCGCGCAGCGGGTGCACCGGATCGCGGCGATCGTCGCGGCGGGCGTCACGCAACTGGGCTTCAAGGTCGCCAACGACACCTTCTTCGACACGCTGACGATCGAAGCGGGCGCCCAAACCGCCGCGCTGCACCAGGCCGCCCACGCGCGCCGCATCAACCTGCGCCGCATCGACGCACATTGCGTCGGCCTGTCGGTCGACGAAACCACCACGCGCGGCGACGTCGCCGAACTGCTCGCCGTATTCGCTGAAGTCGCCGCCGCACGGGCGGGACACGCGGCGGCCGCTCGACCGGCCGCGCTCGACATCGACGCGCTCGACGCCACGGTCAGCGATGCGCTGCCGCCCGCTCTGGCGCGCCGGAGCGCGTACCTGACGCATGCGGTGTTCAATCGCCATCATTCGGAAAGCGAAATGCTGCGCTACCTGCGCATGCTGGCCGATAAGGACCTCGCTCTCGACCGCACCATGATCCCGCTCGGCTCGTGCACGATGAAGCTGAACGCGACCTCGGAAATGCTGCCGATCACTTGGCCGGAGTTCGCCCAGATCCATCCGTTCGCGCCGCCCGCGCAGACGGTCGGCTATCGCGAGATGATCGACCAGCTCGAGCGCATGCTGGTCGCGTGCACCGGCTACGCCGCGGTCTCGCTGCAGCCGAATGCCGGCTCGCAAGGCGAGTACGCGGGCCTGTTGATCATCCACGCGTATCACGCATCGCGCGGCGAGGCACATCGCGACGTCTGCCTGATTCCCGCGTCCGCGCACGGCACCAACCCGGCCTCGGCGCAGATGGCGGGCATGCAGGTGGTGGTGGTCGGCTGCGATGCGCAGGGTAACGTCGATGTGGCGGACTTGAAGGCCAAGGCCGCGCAGCACGCCGACAAGCTGGCGGCGATCATGATTACGTACCCGTCGACGCACGGCGTGTTCGAGCAGAACGTGCGCGAAATCTGCGACATCGTTCATGCGCGTGGCGGCCAGGTCTATGTCGACGGCGCGAACATGAACGCGATGGTCGGCCTGACCGCGCCCGGCGAGTTCGGCGGCGACGTCTCGCACCTGAACCTGCACAAGACCTTCTGCATTCCGCACGGCGGCGGCGGCCCAGGGGTCGGTCCGGTCGCGGTCGGCCCGCACCTCGCGAAGTTCCTGCCCAATCAACTGTCCACCGGTTACACGCGTGGCGGCGACGAAGCCGGCAGCAACGCCAACGGCAACCCCGACGGTATCGGCGCGGTGTCGTCCGCGCCATACGGCTCCGCTGCGATTTTGCCGATCTCCTGGATGTACGTCGCGATGATGGGAGCTTCAGGCCTGACCGCCGCGACCGAAAACGCGATCTTGAACGCGAATTACATCGCGACCCGCCTGGCGCCCCATTACCCGGTGCTGTACTCGGGTCCCGGCGGGTTGATCGCGCACGAGTGCATCCTGGACCTTCGGCCCATCAAGGACAGCAGCGGCATCAGCGTCGAGGACGTGGCCAAACGCCTGATGGATTACGGTTTCCACGCACCGACCATGAGCTTCCCGGTGCCGGGCACGCTGATGGTCGAGCCGACCGAGTCGGAGTCGAAGTTCGAGTTGGATCGCTTCATCGACGCCATGATCGCGATTCGCGAGGAAATCCGCGCCATCGAGCAAGGCGCCGCCGATCGCGACGACAACCCGCTGAAGCACGCGCCGCACACCGCCGCGGTGGTGACCGCGAACGACTGGCCGCACGCGTATGGGCGAGAACAAGCAGCGTATCCGGTCGCGGCGCTCGCCGCGAACAAGTACTGGCCGCCGGTGGGACGCGCGGACAACGCATACGGAGACCGCAATCTGTTCTGCTCGTGCGTGCCGATGGCCGACTACGAGTGAGCTAGCCGGACGAGGAGCGTGTTGCGCGAAGCGAAAATTCGCTGTCCCATGTACCGGCGGGGTGCCAAGAGCGGCTAACATCTCGATCCTACCGAAGCCTTCACGCTTCATCGAGAAACCCGCCGACTATGGAGCCTTGAATCGTGGACGCGTTTCCGCTCAACCTCGAGTCCCATGCGCGACGTGTCGCGCTCGCGCTGGCCGGTGCCGTAGCACTCGCCAGCGCGGCGGCGACGCCCGCGCAGGCCGCGATGAACTTCTGCGCGGCGCCGGCGCTGCAAAGCAGCGAGCGCACCCATGCCGACCCAGGTGTCAAGGCGTTGGTAGCCGACGCACAGGCGCATCTGAACGACCCGCCGCATGCGCTGCCGCAGCTGCGCACGGCGCACGCGCCGCCGCACCCAAACGCCGACGATGCAAGCACCGTGGCGGAGAAGGATTTCGAACTGATGCGCAACGCCGCGCTGGCGTGGCGCGCGACCGGCGACGACCGTTACCTGAAATTCGTCGACCGCACGCTGGCCGCTTGGGTAAAAACTTACCAGCCGAGCTTCAATCCGATCGACGAGACCCGGCTCGATGGCCTGATCCTCGCGTATGACATGACCGGCAGTGCGCTGCCGGTAGCGACGCGCAATGCGACGATCGCGTTCCTGCGCAAGCTGGCGAACGGCTATGTCGCGGACATCGACGCGCAGACGCGGCCATTGAATAGCAGTTTCTCGAACACCCTGCAAAGCCACCGCGTCAAACTGATCGCGATGGCCGCGTTCACGCTCGACGACCGAAAGCTGATCAATGTGGCGCAGCAACTATTTATCGCTCAAATCGGTGCAAATATCGACAAAAACGGCGCCCCGCTCGATTTTGCCGAGCGCGACGCGATGCGCGATGTCACGCACGACTTGCAGCCCCTGGTGATGGCGGCGCTGGCGGCACGGCGCCACAACCGCAACTGGTTGCGCGTCAAGTCGCCCTCGGGGGCGACGCTGCAGGGCGCGCTCGACTGGCTCGCGCCGTATGCGACCGGCGACAAGACACACGAGGAATTCGTCCCGGCCACGGCGCCGTCCGACCCGGCGCGCAGCGCCACCGGGTTGCCCGGCTTCAACGGCGACTGGACGCCGCAGGACGCCGCAGAACTGTTTTACCTGGCCGCGCGGCTCGATGCGCGCTACCAGCCGATCGCGCTGCGCCTGACGCCCGCGCCGCCGCCATGGCTGGCCGTCTGCCTGCCGCTGCCGGCGCGCTGAGGCTCGAGCGAGGGGCGAGGCAGAGGCGTTTTATCGACATATGACGACAAGTTGCCTACATTTAATGAAATGTAGGCGTGATATGCCGCACGATAGCGATTTTTTCGGGATTCAGTCATGGCAGTCAGCGTTTTCGATTTGTTCAAGATCGGTATCGGGCCGTCGAGTTCGCATACCGTGGGGCCGATGCGTGCCGCGTTGCTGTTTGCGCAGGGCCTGGAGCGCGATGGCTTGCTGGCGTCCACCAGCTCGGTCAAGGCCGAGTTGTACGGGTCGCTCGGCGCCACCGGCAAGGGGCACGGCACCGACCGCGGCGTGATGCTCGGCCTGCTCGGCGAAGCCCCGGATACCGTCGAGCCGGACACGATCGCCGCGAAACTCGCCGACATCGTGTCATCGCAATCTTTGGCGCTGCTCGGTACGCATCGTGTGCG
>Ga0310811_10003973_pt1 | contig 18627 bp, 16 predicted proteins | sample YCmetagenome_FD_207642 | JGI IMG/M metagenome (GOLD analysis project Ga0310811, IMG submission 207642) | Soil microbial communities from experimental microcosm in Duke University, North Carolina, United States - YC | ecosystem: Engineered > Artificial ecosystem > Soil microcosm > Unclassified ...
GCGTTGGGCTTGAGGGAGTTGCCCCAGCCTCTGCCTGCTGCGGGAGCATCGTGCAGGCAGATAATGCAGACGAAGCTCGGCGACATGAGCGCGCTGGAATGCGACAGCGTCTGGCGTGCGGGTCCGTCAGCCTCACCGTACTCAACGCGAAAGTCATTCAGAACGGTAAGCGTCTCAACGATTGCGGCCTAATCACTGCCGGCGGTCTGATATTCAAGCGGGCAGGCTATCGGAGCGTAAGTCATCGGTTCGCCAACGGGTTCGCTCGTGATGCCCTCCCGCCCACTACATCTTGTTCTTAGCGAGCGTCTCGTATTCAAAAGCGGTCAATCCAGACGTTAAGTAATCGTCGTTTAGGAGTTTGTAAAACCTCTTCACGCTATCGCGCGAAGAAAGGTGAAATTGACCGTCCACAATCCGGAGCCCGATCTTTTCTGCCTTCTGCGTTGCAAAAGCCAGTATCACGGCGGCGTCCAACCGTAGCACATCACTTTGTCCGGCACGCAGGATGTCGCGCTTCGGCGCGGCGCAGGCCGCAAGGTAGCCCTTTACATCATTGACAATGCCCATCTGCAGAATTGATTGAACAACTGACAACATGGCGCGCTCCGCGATCTCCGTGAACGAGAAGGCTTTCTCGAATTTCGAAAAATCATTTATATAAAATTCGCCATCAGCAAGGAGAACATCAAATCCCGGCGTTACCTTAATAAGATCACCGTCAAAGACGGTGAATCTATTTTCCAGCTTATACAGTAGTATTTGATCCCGCCTGACAAGCGAGACAGGGTAGAACGTCTTGAAAAATACGACGGACTGCTGTGCAGATGCAATCTTTATAGCAATACTGCGAATTTGGCCAACGTTGTTTTCGTTGAACGAGAAAAAATCTGGCTCATCCTCGTTTTGCAACGCCCGGAGCTGAGCAAACTCTATAGGCTGCTCTTGCAGATCGTACATTACCAAGGCGTCGCTGCGCTGATCCATTTGCGATAAAAGCACGGTCTGTAACTCGTCGCGCTCAAAATACTCACGAACACTAGTAGCATAGTTCGCCAACACCGCATTTGTGGCTCGATCATCAAAGTCAGCAAGCCTATACATTCTGGCCACCCCCGCCCCAAGGCCAAAATAAAGCTTCATGTTCACGCCATCTACGAAGATGGCGTCTAGGTGGTCTTTGAGTTCTTGTTTGGTCTTCATGTCAAATGCGCGTGGCCTTTCGTGCAAAGAAAATTTTCTTGTCCAGACGAAGTACGTTGACCGAATCACCAACCTCAATCTCCTCTCTGGAAATCAAGATCGCAGTGTTTCCCTGAGCTTTTACATTGAATATCTTGAAGCCTAGCAAGGATAACGTAGGGTTTGCGTAGAATAGATCCGTTTTAATATAGATCGCACCGAGCAAAAGCAAAGTAATGCCAAGGTTTATCATTTGCCTCAGGCTATCCAAGCTGAATCCCACGAGAGGGATAACGTAGGTCGCAAGAAAAACAAGATGCTCTGCGTTTTTGTCTTCTAGCTCTTCGATTTTAATCGGACCATCTTTTGCGCCCGATATGATCTTAACAAAGAGAGCATAGAAGATAGAAGACGCTGCAAGCAGCGCTACGCAAACCAGTGGCAGAAGGTTTTTCAGTGCCAACGTTGCTAACGCCGGACGAGGCAGGAACGCGCAGCCGAGACAGATGGTTACGTCGACATCCGCCTTATTAACAATAACAAGCATGAAGAGCAGCCACAGCGACAGGAGGTACATACCGACCTTAACGAGGCGGCTCATTCGAATCGATGCGACGTTCACGTGGACCCCGATGCCCCCGCATGAAAGGCGAGTGTTAGACAGAATTTTTTACAGGAATTTAACACATCGCCGCCCATGATTCCTGCCTACTGCGACGGCGGGGGCTTCACAGAATAGGCGCGCCGAAATCTTCCGTGAGCACGCGTGGACCGATTCGTTCGTTTGCGTTGCTGGCTCATCGCCGTCTTGACCGACGATGCTCGAATTCACCGAAGAACGGCAAGGCACGTTCCGTGTCGTCAGCTATGTCGGCTCTTCTCCTAAGAAGGGGCCGCTTGCAACATCGCCGCCGCCGCTGCTCATTGTCGGATATGCGGTCGGTGGCTAAATGCAGACGGCTCTTGTTCGATCCACCCCGGAGCAGCACTTTGACAGTCAGTTTGTGAGCCAGAAAACAAAAAACCCCGCAAATCATTGATTTTACGGGGTTTTTCCGCCAATCCTGGCGGAGAGAGGGGGATTCGAACCCCCGATAGGCTGTTAACCTATACACGCTTTCCAGGCGTGCGACTTAAACCGCTCATCCATCTCTCCGAGAGCCGCGGATTATAGCAGAGTCTTTCGCCGAGTAGCACATACGCCGCCCTCGCCGGGCACGCGCCGCCCACGAGCCCCTCACGGGTGCCGAATATAGTCCACGAGCGCTTTCGTATAAGCATCGGGCGCGCGATCGAGCAAGCTCACGACGATCGTCGCCGCAAACCCGGCCGGCACCCCGAACACACCTGAACTAATAGGCTCGATGCCAAACCACCGAGGCCCTGCGAACCCCGTCAACTGCCCGAAGTACGGATACGTCGACACGATGTAATACACACACACGCCCAGCCCTGCGAGCATGCCCGCCACCGCGCCACGCTTGGTCGTGCGCTTCCAAAACACCCCGAGCACGAGCACGGGAAAGAAACTCGATGCCGCCAACGAAAACGCCGCGCCCACCAGAAACAAAATATTCCCCGTGTTGAGCGACGCCACGTACGACGCCAACAACGCCACACCCAGCAGCAAGATCTTCGACATCGTCACGCGCCGCTGACTCGACGCGTTCGGATCGACCATGTGGTAGTACACGTCGTGCGAGAGCGCATTGGCGATCGTCAGCAGCAGCCCATCGGCGGTCGACAGCGCGGCAGCCAACGCCCCCGCCGCCACGAGCCCCGATATCACATACGGCAGCCCGGCGATCTCAGGCGCGGCCAGCACTACCATGTCAGGCTGCAGCCGTATCGCCGACCATCGAATGATGCCCTCGCCGTTCCCATCGCCAATGCCGATCAACGCCGGCTCGGCACGATGCCATTGGGTCACCCACGCAGGCCAATCGGTCATCGACCTACCGACCAAATGCGTCATGACTTCGTACTTGATCAACACGGCCAACACCGGCACGCTGACGTAAAACAACGCGATGAAGAACAGCGTCCAAGCCACCGACCGCCGCGCCGAAGCCACCGAGGTCGTCGTGTTGTAGCGAGACAAAATGTGCGGCAGGCTCGCGGTGCCCAGCGACAAACAAAGCAGCAGCGATAAGAAATTGCGCTCGTGCGTGCGCCTTTCGTCGTCGTTCGTCGAAGGGAACGGTTCGTGCATCGGCACGGGGTCGGTCGCGCGCGCAAGCAAATCGTCGCGCGTCTGTCGCCACATCACGCGCGCGGCCGCCGGGTCGCGCGGGAACGTTTCGAGCGCCGACTCGCGCTGATGAATCTCTCTCAACGGCCCGTTGCGTCGGCGCAAAGTATCGAGCTCGCGCATGAGACGCGCTTTCTCGTCGAGATAAGAGCCCGGCAGCGCGGCGATTTGCGCGTCGATACGCGCCGCCCTTTCTCGATACGAGGCTCGCACGCTGCGCTCCTCCGGCGCATCGCGCACCGCTTGGTCGAGCTTTTCCACGCGCGCCATGAGCCGGCCGTAAGTAAGCTGCGGCACCCAGCCGAGCCCGTCCTTATGCCCGATCATCGATACCGGAATCAAAAACGCGCTGATGAGAATCACGTACTGCGCAACTTGGGTCCAAGTCACGGCCCGCATGCCGCCTAAAAACGAACACACGAGAATACCCGCCAGGCCGCAGGCAATGCCGATCGCAAAGTCGACGCCAATGAAGCGCGTGGCGATGAGCCCCACGCCTTGGATCTGCGCGACGAGATAGACGAACGAGCACAGAATCGCCGCCATCGCGGCGATGCCGCGCACGACGTTGCTCGAATAGCGCGTACCGAGAAAATCGGGAATCGTGTAGCGAGCAAGCTTGCGCACGTAGGGCGCGAGCAAGAACGCGACGAGACAGTAGCCGCCGGTCCATCCCATCAAGTAGGCGAGCCCGTCGTAGCCTGTGGCGTAGATCGACCCCGCCAAGCCGATGAACGAGGCTGCCGACAACCAATCGGCCGCCGTCGCCATGCCGTTGAACGCGGCGGGCACGCGCCGCCCGGCGACGTAGTACTCGACGAGGTCGGACGTTCGCGAAAGCAATCCGATCACGGCATAAACGGCGATCGGCACGAAGAGAAACACGTAGCCCACCCACACGCCCGGCCCGCTCGCACCTTCGATTCGCCACATCGTATAGACGAACAGCAGGAAGCCGAGCGTGTAGAGCGCATAGGCGCGAACCATCCGGTTCACGAGCTTCATCGCGCGGCTTCCCGCACGGCGTCGTTCGCCGCATCGGCCGCCGCAGCCTGTCGCAAGCGGCGGTCGGCACGCGTCATCGCGCCGATATAAATGACGATCAGCAACAGGTAGATGAGAATCGCGCCTTGAGCGCCAAGATAAAACGGCAAGCGGAACCCGGCCACGCGCACGCTCGACAACGCACGAGCATAAAGCGGCACGACGAAGGACACGACAAAGCCGATCAGCATCAACACGCTGATCAACGCGATGTTGAACCGCCAGTAGCGACGATGCGCGAGCGCCATCGCACTCGACACCGAAGGCGGTTCGAGGGCGGCTTGAGCAACGGAATCGAGGGAGCGTGGCGCGGCCATGCGCCTATTTATCAAAAAGGCGCGGCGCGGGCAATTGGGATTGTCCGCGCCGCGCCTCGATGCGCCGCTTCGTCAGTCGCTCAGATCACAGCGGCTCGGCCCAGCTCATCTCAGCTCATCTCAGCTCAGATGCGAGAGCTGATCGAGAATCGCGGGGTTCTCGAGCGTCGACACATCCTGCGTGATTTCCTCGCCCTTGGCGAGCGAGCGCAGCAGGCGCCGCATGATCTTGCCCGAACGCGTCTTCGGCAGGTTGTCGCCGAAGCGGATGTCCTTCGGCTTCGCGATCGGCCCGATCTCCTTGCCCACCCAAGCCCGCAGCTCGTTCGCCAGCTTGACGGCCTCGTCCCCTTCCGGGCGCGGCCGCTTGAGCACGACGAATGCAACAACGGCTTCGCCCGTCGTATCGTCGGGGCGTCCGACCACGGCCGCTTCCGCCACGATCGGATTGGACACGAGCGCCGACTCGATCTCCATCGTCCCGAGCCGGTGGCCCGAGACGTTGAGCACGTCGTCGATGCGGCCCATGATCGTGAAGTAGCCCGTCTGCTTGTCGCGCACCGAACCATCGCCGGCGAGGTACAGCTTGCCGCCCAGCTCTTCGGGGAAGTAGCTCTTCTTGAAGCGATCGGGGTCGCCCCACACCGTGCGCAGCATCGCCGGCCACGGCCGCTTCACGACAAGAATGCCGCCCTGCCCGTTCGGCACGTCCTGGCCCGTTTCATCGACGATCGCCGCCATGATGCCCGGCAGCGGCAGCGTGCACGAGCCCGGTACGAGCGGCGTCGCGCCCGGCATCGGCGCGATCATGTGGCCGCCCGTTTCAGTCTGCCACCACGTATCGATCACGGGGCAGCGCTTGCCGCCCACATGCTCGTAGTACCACACCCACGCCTCGGGGTTGATCGGCTCGCCCACAGTGCCCAGAATGCGCAAGCTCGACAGGTCGAAGCGCTTGGGATGCACTTTGTCGTCGGCATCGGCGATCTTGATCAACGAGCGAATGGCCGTAGGCGCTGTATAGAAGATGCTGACCTTGTGCTTCTCGATCATGTTCCAGAAGCGGCCGCCGTCCGGATAGGTGGGCACCCCCTCGAACACGACTTGCGTCGCGCCGAGCGCGAGCGGCCCGTACGTGATGTACGTATGGCCCGTGACCCAGCCGATGTCGGCCGTGCACCAAAAGACGTCCGAAGGCTTCCAATCGAATGTCCATTTCATCGTCTGAGCGGCCCACAGCAGGTAGCCGCCCGTGCTGTGCTGCACGCCCTTGGGCTTGCCCGTCGAGCCCGACGTGTAGAGCACGAACAGCGGGTGCTCGGCGCTGACCCATTCCGGCTCGCACGTGTCGCCCTCTTGCGCGACGGCTTCATGCATCCATGCATCGCGCCCGGCATCCCATTGCACGACGCCGCCCGTGCGGCGATAGACGAACACGCTCTTGACCGCTTCGCAGCCGCCCATGGCGAGCGCTTCGTCGGCGATGCGCTTGAGGGGCAACGCCTTGCCGCCGCGCATTTGTTCATCGGCCGTCACCAACGCCACCGCGCCCACGTCGACGAGCCGCTCGTTCAGCGATTTCGACGAGAAGCCGCCGAACACCACCGAGTGCGGCGCGCCGATACGCGCGCACGCTTGCATGGCCACGACGCCCTCGACCGACATCGGCATGTAGATGACGACGCGATCCCCTTTTTTCACGCCGCGCCGCTTCAGCGCGTTGGCAAAGCGGCAAACGCGTTGCAGCAGATCCTGGTAGGTGACGTGCGTGACCGTGCCGTCGTCGGCCTCGAACACGAGCGCCGTGCGCGCGCCGTTTCCGGCTTCGACGTGGCGATCCAGGCAGTTGTGCGACGCGTTGAGTTCGCCGTCCTCGAACCACGTGAAGAACGGAGCATTGGACTCGTCGAGCGTCTTCGTGAACGGCTTGCGCCACGTGAGCGTTTCGCGCGCGAGCTTGGCCCAAAAGCCCTCGTAATCCCGCTCGGCCTCGGCCATCAGCGCCCGGTATGCGTCCATTCCCGAAATCGCCGCGCCGGCCGCCGCTTGCGCGGAAGGCTCGAACACTCGGCTTTCGTGAAGGACCGATTCAATCGCAGACATCGACAACTCCCTTATGGACAAGATGATGAAACTTGAATCCGACGCCGGCAGCCGACGGAGCACAACCCCATGCCGCCATGCCGAGCGATAAGCGCATGCGATGCCGCATTGCAGCAAAAATGCGCAGGGCGCCCCGCTCGAACGATAGTCGTTGCACAGTAAAGGCGACAACTTACCGGGTACTTACGGCACGCGCCATCGGCCGTTCGCTAGACCACGCCGGCGACACTGCCGGCGTTCGCGCCTTACCGTTAGCTTTACCCTTACCTTTACTTTACGTCCCCGCGCGCGCGCACCTACAATGCTAGCCGAACTTTCTGCTCGGACTACAGCTTGAATCGGTACGCATGGTTCCTCATCGCCTCGATGCTGCTCGTGGGCAGCAACGTCGGCATCGGCAAGTCGATCGTCGCTTTCGTTCCCGTCCTCGTCTTCGCGCTGCTGCGCTTCGTCATCGCGCTTGCCGTGCTTTGGCCGCTCTTGAGGCCGTCGAAGATGCGCGGCGTGAAGCGCGGCGAATGGCTCAATCTTTTTCTGCAGGCGCTCTTCGGCACATTCGGGTTTACGCTGCTCATGCTGAGCGGCGTCGCGCGCACAAGCGCGGTCGCCGCGGGCGTCATCACGAGCACGATGCCCGCCGTTGTCGCTCTTTTCGCGTGGATCCTGCTCGGCGAACGGCCGAACGCACGCGCGCTCGTGTCGATCGCGCTCGCCGTGGTCGGCATCGTCGCGGTCAATCTCTCTCATGGGCAATCGCAGCCGGGTACGCTGTCGCCCGCCGCGGGATCCTTCGTCGGCAATCTCATGGTGCTCGGTGCGGTCTGCTGCGAATCGCTCTATGTCATTTTGTCGCGCCGGCTCACGCAAACCCTTGCGGCGATCGACATATGCGCCTACACGCATCTATTCGGCTTCTTGCTGATGCTGCCGCTCGGCATCAAAGCGCTGTCGGGCTTCGACTACACCGCAGTGCCGTCGGGCATTTGGGCGTTGGTGCTCTGGTACGGCTTATCGGCCAGTATCTTCTCGTTCTGGCTCTGGATGAAGGGCATCCGGCATGTGCACGGCTCGCTCGCCGGCGTGTTCAGCGCCGTGCTGCCGGTCGCGGCGGCCGCCTACGGCATCGTCTTCCTCGATGAACGCCCCACGCTGGCCCACGGCATCGCGCTCGCGTGCGTCGTCACCGGCATTGCGATCGCGAGCGTGAGCCCCAAGCGCACACGGGCCGTGGTGCAGTGATCGGTGGCCGGCCGCACGGCGGCCAGGACGCCGGCGCGGTACAATAGCGCGATTTTTTCGCGCTTTTTTGTTTTGGTTTGTTTTCGGCTCGCCCGCTCCGTCCCCACAGCACTCAGTCATGACAGTCATCAAACAGGAAGACCTCATCCAGAGCGTCGCCGACGCCCTGCAGTACATCAGCTACTATCACCCGCTCGATTACATCCAGGCCCTGGGCCGCGCGTACGAGCTCGAACAGAGCCCGGCCGCCAAGGACGCCATCGCGCAAATCCTGACGAATAGCCGCATGTGCGCCGAAGGCCGCCGGCCGATTTGCCAGGACACGGGCATCGTCACGGTCTTCCTGAAGATCGGCATGGACGTGCGTTGGGGCAGCGAAAGCGGCCCGGCCACGATGAGCGTCACCGATATGGTCAACGAAGGCGTGCGTCGCGGTTATCTGAACCCCGACAACGTCCTGCGCGCATCGATCGTGAACCCGCCCGAAGGCGCCCGCAAGAACACGAAGGACAACACGCCGGCCGTCATCCACTATGAGATCGTGCCCGGCGACAAGGTCGACGTGCAAGTCGCGGCGAAAGGCGGCGGTTCGGAAAACAAGTCGAAGTTCGCGATGTTGAACCCGTCCGATTCGATCGTCGACTGGATCTTGAAGACCGTGCCGACGATGGGCGCGGGCTGGTGCCCGCCGGGCATGCTCGGCATCGGTATCGGCGGCACCGCGGAAAAAGCGATGCTGATGGCGAAAGAATCGCTGATGGATCCGATCGACATTCAGGACGTCATCGCCCGCGGCCCGCGCGACTGGATCGAAGAGCTGCGCGTCGAACTGCACGAAAAAGTGAACGCGCTCGGCATCGGCGCGCAAGGCCTGGGCGGCCTCGCGACCGTCCTCGACGTGAAGATCATGGCCGCGCCCACGCATGCCGCGTCCAAGCCGATCGCCATCATCCCGAATTGCGCGGCCACGCGCCATGCGCATTTCACGCTCGACGGCACGGGCGCGGCTCATCTCGAAGCGCCGTCGCTCGACGCATGGCCGAAGGTGCAGTGGGAGCCGAATACCGAGACGAGCAAGCGCGTCGATCTGAACACGCTCACGCCCGAGGAAGTCGCCGGCTGGAAGCCGGGCCAAACGCTGCTGCTGTCGGGCAAGATGTTGACCGGGCGCGACGCCGCGCACAAGCGCATCGCCGACATGCTGGCCAAGGGCGAAAAGCTGCCCGTCGACTTCACGAATCGCGTGATCTACTACGTCGGCCCGGTCGACCCCGTGCGCGATGAGGTCGTGGGCCCGGCCGGTCCGACCACGGCCACGCGCATGGACAAGTTCACCGAAACGATGCTGGCCCAAACCGGCCTGATCTCGATGATCGGCAAAGCCGAGCGCGGCCCCGTGGCCATTGAAGCGATCAAGAAGCACAAGGCGGCCTACTTGATGGCGGTGGGCGGCGCGGCCTATCTCGTTTCGAAAGCGATTCGCGGCGCGAAGGTGCTCGCGTTCGAAGATCTCGGCATGGAGGCGATCTACGAATTCGACGTCTCGGACATGCCGGTCACCGTCGCCGTCGATTCGACCGGCACCTCGGTCCATCAGACGGGCCCGAAGGAATGGCAAGCCAAGATCGGCAAGCTGCCGGTCGTGACGGCCTAAGCGCGCCAAGCGGTCCAACGACGCAAAGCCGGGCCGCGCGCCCGGCTTTTTCGTGATAGCGAGATCGGCCGAACGGCTGAAGTTGCACGTCAAGCCTTGGCATTTGCCGGGTCAGCGTTTATCGTTTGCGTTCACTAGCCTCACACGAAGGAACCAACATGCAAGGCGATAAGAAGGTCATCGAATATCTGAACGCGCAGCTCAAGAACGAGCTGACGGCGATCAACCAATACTTCCTGCATGCACGCATGTACAAGCATTGGGGGCTCGATAAGCTCGGCAAGCACGAGTACGACGAGTCGATCGGTGAGATGAAGCATGCCGATCTGTTGATCGAGCGGATATTCATGCTCGACGGCCTGCCCAATTTGCAGGATTTGCACAAGCTGTTGATCGGCGAGGAAACGAAAGAAATCCTCGAATGCGATCTGAAGCTGGAGCAAGGCTCGCAAGTCACCTGCAAGGAAGCGATCGCCTACTGCGAATCGGTTCGCGATTTCGTTTCGCGCGGCATTTTCACGACGATTCTCGACGACACGGAAGAGCACATCGACTGGCTCGAAACCCAGCTCGATCTGATCGACAAAGTCGGCATCCAGAATTATCAGCAGTCCGCGATGGGCGCGCCCTCCGAGTCCTGAGCCCAGGCCTGAGTCCGCCCCTCGATCGCCGTTCACCGCCTCCGCCATGACCGCCCCGCACGGCTCACGCGCCAGCGCACCCACGCCGTCCTCGGCGGGGCCGGCGTCGAACGGCAATCCGGCGCCCGTCGGCATTTTCGATTCGGGGCTGGGCGGGCTCTCGGTGCTGCGGGCCGTCCGGGCGCAATTGCCGCACGAGACACTGCTCTACGTCGCCGATTCGCTGCATGCGCCGTATGGGTTGCGCGATAACGAGTTCATCACCGAGCGCACGCTCGCGATCGGCGAGTGGCTCGTCGCGCAAGGGGCCAAGGCGCTCGTCGTCGCTTGCAATACGGCGACGGCCGAGTCGATCGCCCTCGCGCGCGGTCAGTTGTCGATTCCCATCATCGGCGTCGAACCCGGCATCAAGCCCGCGGCTAGTTTGTCGAAGTCGCGCATCGCCGGCGTGCTCGCCACGCAGGTCACGCTTCGCAGCGAAAGGTTTCGCTCCTTGATCGAGCGCTATGCCGCCGATTGCCATTTCATCTGTCAGCCGGGTCTCGGGCTCGTGGAAGCCGTGGAGCGGTGCGAAATCGATACCCCGGAAGTGCGCGCCCTCCTGGCGAGCTATATCGAGCCGATGCTCACAGCCGGCGCCGATACCCTCGTGCTCGGCTGCACGCACTACCCGTTTCTCGATGCGTTGATTCGCGACATCGCCGGGCCGCGGCTGACCCTCGTCGATACGAGCGTAGCGATCGCGCGACAACTCGAGCGCGTGCTCGACGCAAAGGGCCTGCGTGCGCCCGAGCGCACGCTGCCCACTCCCCCGAAGCTGTACTCGACCGACGACGGCACGCACATGCGGCGGCTCGCGGCGTCGCTGCTTGGCTTGGATGTGCCCGTCGAACAGGTTTCGATCGAAGCGCGCGGCGCCGAACGCGACCGCTCTCACGCCTGAGTCCTGCTACTGTCTCGTCGCCTTCGACTAGCCCCTCGCCCCAATTAGTCCGATCGGAAGCCGTGCGAAGCGGCATGTCTACGGCCGGCTGCGCCTCTCATCCACCCATCAACGTCCCCAATAAGGGCAACATCGCCGCCCTATATCGCGCTTTTTCGGTGACGGCACACTTGTTACAAAAAACCGGACTCTTTACTTGCCAAGTTCGCGAAACGTAATGATAATAGTTCGCATTAACGTTTTGCCGTAGTTTCAGCCATGATCGTTTGCGTGTGCAAGTCCGTCTCCGACCGTAAGATCCGCGCTTCCATCGCGGAAGGCGCCGATACGTTCGACGAGCTTCAGTTCGAACTCGGTGTGGCGACTTGCTGCGGCAAGTGCGAGGAATCGGTGCGCGAAGTCATGGCTCAATGCGGTGTCTGCGAAAGCCAATGCGGCGTCGAGCGCGTCGTTGCGTCGCAGCCGGCGCTGGTCACGTTCTACGAACGCAAGGCCGCGTAACCGCGCTCGCCTCGTCCGCATTTTCGCTGCTCATTCGCTTTCGCTTTCCACATCCCATACCGGCACGCCAGTCCGTTACCGCCAGCAGCCGCTCGATTCGCCCTAGGAGGCCGAGATGGAATTGCTTATCGGATTCGTCGCGACACTGTGCATCTCGCTGTTGATTTGCCGCAAATGAAGTAGCCGCAGCGATGCGTTCGACCCTTCGGTCGCTCGATGTTGCTGTCGACGGACGCTTCGTTCGCGATAACATGCAAACCTGGATTTTTTCGCTGCACCCGGCATCCGGCCGGCAGCCTCTTTTCGCATGTTGCGTTCGCGTATCGTCCCCGCTTTTCTTTGCGTCGCGCTCGCTCACGCGGCGCTGATCGGCGCTTTCTTCACGACAGCCCAGGCGCCGGCGCCGCGTCCTTTGCATTCGACGGCCATCGTGGCGCGGCTGCTGGGACCCGCCCCGCGGCAGACGCCTGCTGCCGGCGCAGGCGGGCGCTCCACGCCCACACCCTCGACCCGCCCGGCTCGTGCCGACGCTACGCTCGACGCTCACGCCGATGCGCGCGCTTTAGGGCGGACGCGCCCGTCACAGCCGCGACAGTCGACTTCCGCGTCTCCGCCTGCCCTCGCTCCTCGCGCGGCGCTGCCCACAACCGCCGCGCCCAGCCTGCCGTCGCCTCCGGCGCTCAATGCACCCAGCAGCCCAACCCCAACGCCCGCGGCAGCCGCAGCGGTAATGAACACTGCCGATTCGCACGCGCCATCGACTGCGCGCTCCGCGGCAAACGATACGATCACCATTGCGACGCCAAGGCGCGTTGAACACGTCGACTGCCGCATCGTCAAACCCGCCTACCCCGAATTGTCGAAGCGGCGTTCAGAAGCGGGAACGGCCACCGTGCGTTTCGTCATCGGGACGACAGGCGCCATCGACAGTGTGACGCTTGCCAAGAGCAGCGGCTTTCCGCGTCTCGACGACGCAGCGCTCGAAGCGCTCCGCGAAAGCGCGTGCGCACCTTATGTCGAAAACGGGTCGCCGGTGCGCGCGTCGTACGAGCAAGCGTTCAAGTTCGGACTAGAGGACGATTGAGCGAAGCGCCGCCATGGCGCCGCGCGCTCTTTTCGGCACCTGGCGAAGCGCCATGTAAAAGGCCCTCATCGGGCGATGAGGGCCTTTTTTCGTGCGCACGCGGCGCCTTCGGGCGGCGGGCTCGTTGGCCATCGGACTGGCTCGAGCACCGCATGCGATCACCGTGCCCTATGCACGGACCACGCTTGCAGCCCTATCCGGCTTGCTATAAGAGCAGCCGTCTGGTTTCACGTTGGACGCCCCAACGCGAAAGGCACTTCAATATAGGCCTCCACGCCCACCGCTTCAAGAAAGCGACCATTGAAACTACTGATCGTCGGCGCGACTTAAATGGCAAAAACGATTTGGTGCGCGCCGCAGCCGATCGCCGGTCACAGTTCGCCTCGGCGTCGATTTATCGGACCGGATCGGCCAGCGTTGCCTTCGATGACGCCGACTTACCTGCCGTCGCGGTAGCCGCGGCAGCCGCGGAAGCTCGCGGCGCTGCCGCCGTTTCCGCAACGCCGGCCTTGCTCGCCAGCTGCGCGGCTCTCACCTGCTCTCGTGTCGGGCACTCGGCCATCTCGTGGGTAGCCTCGTCGAGCTTCTCGACGAGAAAATCGACGAATGCCCGCACCGCGGGCACCATGCCCTGGCGAGACACGAACGCAGCCGACAACTGGGGCGTAGGCAGCGTCCAGCCCGGCATGACGGGCGACAGTTGGCCTGTTCGAAGCGCCGCGCCATACAGCATCTCGGGCAACGCGGCGATGCCGACCCCTTCGAGCACCGCTTCCCGTATGCTCGATAGATCCGCCGTCACCAAGCGCGGCTCGTGCTCGTGAACGTGCCGGCGCCCGTCGGGCGCGATCAAATTGAACACATGCCGGCCGTCCGCGCTCGGCGTATCGAGGGTCTCGAACCGCGCGAGATCGGCCGGCGACACCGGCGGCGCGTTCTGACTCAGTAGACTGGGCGCGCCGACGAGCATCTGCTGCGTGCGCCACAGCGGACGCACGACGATATTCGCGTTGTCGGGCGGATCGGACCGCACGCGCAGCGCGACGTCGACCGCGTCCTCATAGAGATCGATGACCCGATTGGTCACCCGAATCGCGACACGCACTTCCGGGAAGCGCAACAGGAACTCGGGGAGGATGTTCGACAGAATCGTCTGCGAAATCGTCACGGGCACGCTGACACGCACCGTGCCGCGCGGTGCGGAACGCAGTTCTTGAACGGCGTTCATCGCCGCCTGCGCCTCGGCCAGCATGACTTGGCAATGGCGATAGAAACGCTCGCCGGCTTCGGTCAGCGCAAGCTTGCGCGTCGAACGCTGCAGCAGGCGCACGCCGATCGACGTCTCGAGTTCGGCCACGCGCCGCGACAGACGCGACTTCGACACGCCGAGCACACGCTCAGCCGCCGAAAACCCACCGTGCTCGACGACTTGCGCGAAGTACATCAGGTCATTGAGGTTCTGCGAATCGAGTTGCATGTCATCGTTCCAGCGATAGGACAATCCATTGCTCCGGCCAGGGCTAAAAGGGACGCGGGCCGGTCCATATAATAGACCTCACATGCTTAGGCGACGCACTGGCGGCGCCCTTCCGAGGTGATTTTCATGACTACGTCCCGCACTGTTGGCCACACGATCGCAGCCGTCCGCACGGTTGAAGGAGGCGGCTTCGTCGTCCATCGGCCGTTCCCGACCCGAATGTTAATGGACTTCGATCCTTTTCTGCTGCTCGATGAAATGGGTCCTGTCGACTATGCGCCCGGGCAGGCCAAGGGCGCGCCCGATCATCCGCATCGCGGGTTCGAAACCGTCACGTATATGCTCGAAGGCAGCTTCTCGCATCGGGATTCGGCGGGCCACTCCGGCGTCCTTCGCCCGGGCGACGTTCAATGGATGACGGCCGGGGCCGGCGTGGTTCATAGCGAGATGCCCGACCCCGCCTTTGCGCGAGCAGGCGGGCGCGTGCACGGCCTGCAGTTGTGGGTGAACCTGCCGCGTCAAGACAAGATGATCGCCCCGCGCTATCAGGAGATTCCTTCGGAGCGCATCCCCACCGCCGCGACGAGCGACGGCAAGGTGAGCGTCAAGGTCATCGCGGGCGAGGCGCTTGGCGTCAAGGCGGCGATCGAGACGCGCACGCCCATCCTCTATCAGCATTTCACGCTGGAACCCGGGGCGTCGATCGTTCAGCCGGTGCCGCGCGCGTACCGCGTCTTCGCCTATGCGCTGAGCGGCACGGGGCGTTACGGGGACGAACAACGCGAAATCGGCGCGCAACGCATGGTGATGTTCGCGGACGACGGCGATGCGGTCACGCTGACGGCGGGCGCCGATCGGCTCGATGTGCTGCTCATCGGCGGCGCACCGCTGAACGAGCCGATCGTGCGGCACGGCCCGTTCGTGATGAATACCGAAGACGAAATTCGGCAAGCCATCGTCGACTATCAAGCGGGACGAATGGGCGAAATTACCCACTAAAGCCGCCAGCCGGACAGGGCCGCCCGCAAGCATCGCGCAGCCGCGACCGACGCGAGTCGGTCCGAATTGCGTCACAATAGCCGCACGCGCCACACCTATCCGCACCCCGCCGTTCGGCGTTCGCGGACATACGGGCGCCCCAACTAGGAGGAAGGCATGAGCGAGCGCGTTGTCACGGCAACGATCGGTGCAACCAACTATCAAGTCACGTTCGACGACGGCGCCCGCCATTTGTGGCATGCCGACGAACCGGAGTCGCTTGGCGGCGGCGACCGCGCCCCGACTCCGGTATCGCTTTTGCTCTCCGGTTTAGGCGCCTGCACATCCATTACGCTGAAAATGTACGCGCAGCGCAAGGGATGGCCGCTGGAAGACGTGAATGTGGCGTTGTCGATGAAGACAAGCGACCAAGGCTCGACGATCGATCGCAAAATCGTCTTGCATGGCGAACTGACCGACGAACAACGGGAACGCCTGCTGCAAGTCGCGAATGCCTGCCCGGTTCACAAGATCTTGACGCGCCCGATCGCGATCGAAACGGGGCTCGCCGCCACGTTGCCGGCCACCCCCGATTGAGCGTGAATGGCGTCACCGTCGAAGCACCTGAAAGCTGAAGGAACGCACTCTTGAATTTCGAACACCTTGTACAGGTCAACGATCCGCTCAACCCGCTCGCGGAAACGCTGACACGCGATCAACTTTGGCAAGGCCTCGTCCTGCGGGCGGAACAGCCGCAACTGTTCGTGCTGGGCCTCGATAGCTGCACCATCCTCTCGCGCACGGCCGATACCCTCGAACGAGAATTGCATTACGGCCATGCGACGGTGCGGGACCGCGTGACGCTGACGACGAACGAAAGCGTGCGCTACGACATCTTGGCTACCGACGCGCATGTCGGCGGATCGCTGACGATGACGATCGAGCAGCCCGATGCATTGCAGCTGTTTCTGCGTTTCGAGTACGCCACGACGCTGCCGGCGCCCGACACGGAAGACGACCGGCAAACGAGCGAAATCGTCAAATCGGCGTATCGCGAGGCCGATATCGACACGGTGCGGCTCATTCGGGAATACGCTCGTCAGCCCGCGCGGCGCGACGCGCTGCATTGACCCAGGGTGCGGCGCGACATGGCGCCGCGACTCTTCTCAGTCTCGACCACGATCGTTCGATTCGGCGTACGACGATGGTCGCGCCCTATCAGCGCACTGTCTCAATGAATTTGTTTTTTACAATCGATAATGATTCTCATTTATACTTCGCTTCATTGAATCGTACATCCGATGCCACGAGCATGAGTGAACCCACGCGCCAGCCTACGCTAACGTTGAGAACTTCTATGAGCAGTTCAAGCCGTGCTCGCCCGAGCGCTGAAGATGCACCCACCGCCGCGCTCGTCACACCGCGGGGTGCCAAGCGGCTCGATGGGGCCGAGGGCGACAGTTCGGCTGAGCGTACGCTCCAGAGCGATCACTTGCTACAAGGCCGCAGCCATGTCTTCATCGCTCATAACGGCGAACGGTATCAACTGCGTGCAACGCGCCTTGGAAAGCTCATTCTGACGAAGTAAGTACCGGGTATTGTGGGGACCACCTCCATGAGAGGTGTTAGGCAGTAGCCAGCGCAACGCTATGCACGTGAGTCTAGACCCCTTCGTGCCCCTTTTAGCGACGTTGCAGCCAGCCATGCCGCTTTTTTCCGTCCCGCCGCCAGAAGAAGTTGAATTCTAGGCCGATCTCGGCCAAGCGGTCGCCCAGTCAGGGCCCACCTTGGACCCAACCTGGGGCCAACTTCGGCCTAACGTTGATCCGGTTTCACCCACTCGCGCTATCGCGCAAAACCCCAGAACATCAACCACCATGCGCTGTCGGCCACGGCAAGTGCCGCGATGAAGAACACCATCGCTCCGAGGCGCACCGTCACGCTCGATGTGTATTTCGCTGTTACGCGCCAGGCCAGCCACGCGCTCCACACATTCGCGATCGTCAGCACGCCTACCCGGACGGTGGAGGCCCAATCCAACGGCACGTGCTCCGCGCGGAGCAACGACAGCGTCGTCGCCGACAACCCGAGAAACACACCCGTGCCGGCAACCGGAATGAGCGCTTGCGTCAAATGATGCAGGCGCGCGCGGTCGAACGAGCCCAGCACGCGTGTGGCCGCCGCCACGAGCGCGAGCAGCGCGGTGCCATAGCAGAGCGCCGTCGCCAAGATGTAGCCGATCAGCAGCGTGCCGTCGAGCCAAGAAAACACGTCGTTTTGCTCGGGGTAATGCGTAAAGAGAAACCAAGGCGCATTGGTGTCGAGCATCCACGTGAAATCATGATCGATCAGCCAGGTCGCGAGAAACTGCTTCAAATCGATGAACCACGGGCTGGCCGTCCAATGAAACGCACCGATCGCGATGCCGAGCAAGCCGTACAGCACGAGTGCGGTGTCCCAGCCATTGGCCGCTTCGCGGCCCAGCTCGACGACCTCGTGCGACGGTGAACGCCATGTCAGCTCGATCGCATCGCGATGGCCGCTGCAGCGCCCGCACATGTGGCACGACGACGCGCCCTTCATATTTCTCAACGGCACGAGCGGCGCGCAGTTGATTGGGATGACGCGATGACCGCGCTCGCCGGCGGTATAGGAGCGACGCCAGGCGGCTTCGTCGACGCGATAGTGAAACGGCGCCAGGCGAGCCAGCAGCGAAAACACGCCGTTGACGGGGCACAAGTATCGGCACCAGACGCGTTTGTCGCGGCCGTAGAGGAAACCCACGACCATCGCCCCCAGCGTCGAGCCGCCCAATACGAGCAAAACGGCGAGCGGATATTGATAAACGCTGACCATCTGGCCGTAGATCGTCGTGAGACCGAATGCGACGAAAGGCCAGCCGCCCCAGCGCATCCATCGCGGGATCGCACGCCCCCGGCCATGGCGACTGGCGAATTCGGCGAGCGCCCCTTCGGGACACAAGACCCCACACCAAACGCGGCCGAGCAACACCATCGAGAGCAGGACGAACGGCCACCAAATGCCCCAGAAAACGAACTGAGCGGCCAGCGTCAGATTGGTCCAGAGGTGGGCGGTCTGATCAGGCAGCGGCAGACAGGCCGGCACGATGATGAGAAAGGCGTAGACAGCGACGACGGCCCACTGGATGCCGCGAATCGCCCCGCCGTTGCGCTGCATCCATGCGCCGACGCG
>Ga0310811_10003975_pt1 | contig 18626 bp, 20 predicted proteins | sample YCmetagenome_FD_207642 | JGI IMG/M metagenome (GOLD analysis project Ga0310811, IMG submission 207642) | Soil microbial communities from experimental microcosm in Duke University, North Carolina, United States - YC | ecosystem: Engineered > Artificial ecosystem > Soil microcosm > Unclassified ...
GACTACCCCGTCGATAGGCCAGGTGTGTAAGCGCAGCAATGCGTTGAGCTTACTGGTACTAATCGCTCGATTGGCTTGATCGCAAGCAGCACCGTTCCATGTCTGGAAACAAAACCAGGCATTCCACGAAAATTAAAATCGGTCAGTGTCGTATTCATTCTCGTGCAGTTGGTGCGCAAGCGCCGACTTGATTTCTGTCCTTTGCCGACCTGGTGGTCATAGCGAAGGAATTCTACCCGATCCCATTCCGAACTCGGCCGTCAAAGCCTTCTGCGTCCATGGTACTGCGGCTCAAGCCGCGGGAGAGTAGAACGCTGCCAGGTCTGCCAAGGACAGAAATAAGAGAACCCGCCAACACAGTTTCAAAAAGCCCCGCCGGGAAACCGGCGGGGCTTTTGCTTTCGTGGATGTAGCCGTCCCCGCCTCGCGGGCCTTTGGCCCGCTGCGGCGTTCGCCGCTCAAATCGGTCGTCGCGCTACGCTGTCGCTAGCGACGCACCGATTTGCCCGCTTTGCGGTCGCGGCTCACCCCGAACAATTCAGAGAAGCCCCGTACGCTAGCGCGTGCGGGGCTTTTTCTTTTTTGCGCTGCTTTTGGCGCTCGCCTTCCTCGCCGCGCGCTGCTTGTTCGCGGCGGTCCAGCGGAATCGCTGCTCCGCTTCGCGATTGACGTCGATATGAACGTCGACAATGCAGCTGTTACGCTGCTTGTGGCTGTTGCCCTCCAGCCAGCGCCCGTGGGCAGGACCCGCAATAGCGGTTTCGGCGACGAACAGACACCGCCATTGCGGCTGCGATCCACCGGGAACGATACGATAGACCAGGACCTTTTCCCCTCCGTCCCTATCCAACCCCAGGACGTGCGGGCAACCTTCTCGCGGTTTGCCCTGGTAGATGTAGCAAACGCGGCGCTTGTTGCGGATGGCATCAAACCAATCCCGGTAGCGCGCGCTTGGCATTCAGCTCTCCAGTAATGCCGACAGATCGGCCGGAAACAGTTTCTGCAGCATGAAATCCGGCAGCAGATACTGCGGGAAGCTCTTGGACATGTTGTCCTTGCGCAGCACGTGCAGGCAAAGACCCTCGGTGTCGGCGAAATGGTCCAGCCGGCAGCCTTGCGCCATCGCGGCCGAGACAAAGCCGAAGTCCGAGGCGTACTTCACATGCGGAAAGGGCGCTGCCTCCCACATGGTCTTCTTGAAGACATAGCTGAAGCCATAGCCGGCATAGTTGTTCTTCATATTGTCCGGTGGCGTCTGGTTGAAGAAGCCGTTCAGCACCGGCTCCGGCCCGAAGGTGAAATGCAGGCCTAGCGTATTGGCCGTATCCCACCAGCCCAGCCGTTTCAGCTGCGCCGAATAGACGAACCAGGCCGACAGCTTGGTGATGTCGGCGCCCGTCTCGCTCAGCCGCGCCAACATGGTCGCCAGATAGTGCGGCGCGTAATAGTCATCGTCATCGAACTGGGCGATCACCGGTGCGCTCGCGCGCTCGCACAGCCAGTTGCGCTTGGCCGACACCAGCATGGGCGCAGCCGCCAGATGCGTGTAGCGGATGCGCGGATCCGACAGCGCCGCGAAATAGGGGCAGGGCTCCGGCCCGTCGTCCAGAATCAGCCATTCGAAATCGGCAACCGTCTGCGCGGCGACGATGGCGTGCTGCGCCTTGAGAAGCGCATGGCGGTTGAAGGTGGGCGTGATGATGGAGACGGCGGGCGCCATGTCTCCGGTTAGTCGTTCAGGGCCTGACGGGTCAAGCCTTTGGCGATGAAGCCGCTGATCGGATAGGTGCGGGCGCCAAACGCCCCAGAGGGGATGTCCCAGACCCGGACCAGGCTCCAGTCATTGGCCTTGCTGACATCCAGCACCGGGGTGGCATGGTCGATTTCGCCGTGATTCTGCCAGTTGGCCTGGTCCACGATGATCTCGCGGGGGCTGACGATCTCGGTCACCACCGCCACATGGCCGCGGCGCAGCCGGTGCGAGCCGGCGAACACCATCACCGCTTCCTCGGCCGGCGTGGACAGCCGGGTATAGAGATGCTTGGCGCGGTCCCACCACTGCCGGGCATCGCCAAACACGGCCATGCCCGAGCGCATGCGGGCATATTCCACACAGAACAGCCGGTGCAGCGGACGTTCCACCGTCGGTTTCTCGCGCGCCGCCGCGGGCATGACCGGCATGGCGGCTTCGGTCACGGCTTCCACCGGCTCGATCGCGCGGACCTTCAGTTCGGGGCGGACCGGCTGGGGATCGGTCGGGTTATCGGCCTGATTGGGGCCGAAACCAAAAAACGACACCACATCGCGGCTGATATCGCCGACGCCCTTGCCCAGATCCTTGAGCTGGCTTTCCACGGACGCATGGGCGGGGGCTGCCGCGAAAAGCGCAGCCGCAAACACGCCAGCGATGGAAAGACCCTTCGACACCCGCAACCCAACCCATTTGTTCGTTCGCCGGTTTTCCGGCTTTTGGCCCTTTGGCTTGCGGATAGCCCCTCCGACAGCATCGAACCGGCCGCAATAGAGCAAGTCTTGGCATTGTCACAAAGACGTATCTCCGCCACGTTAACGTGGCTTTCGTGCCACACTAAGGTACTGATTTCATTAGATATTTTATTTACGCTGCATCGCAGCATCACAGGCCTTGTTTCGTTCTGTGACGGAGTCCGTGACAAAGAAAAGGGCCCGGCCGGCGGCCGAGCCCTCTTTTTCAGCAGTTGGAGACTATGCCTATTTTGCCGCCGTCAGGATCGCCAGCGACTTGTCGACATGCTGGTCGGGCGAAAGCTTGTCGTCCTTGGAGGAGAGGGTCGCCAGGATCTTGCCGTCCTTGCCGACCACATAGGTGACGCGCTCGATGAAGGCGTGGTTGATGTCGACCTGGTTCACGTCCTTGGCGCCGGCCCGCGGCGGCGTGACGTTCAGGTTATAGGACTGGGCGATCTTGGTGTCCGCATCCGACACGATGGGGAACTTGCCGGCGCAGAACTTGGGATCGGCCGAGAACTGCTTCAGGCGGCCCAGATCGTCGGCCGAAACGCCGACGATGGTGATGCCGGCGCTGGCGAATTTGTCGGACTGTTCGGCGAAGGTATGGGCTTCCAGGTCGCAGCCGCCGGTGTAGGCGGACGGATAGAAATAGACCACGACCGGCCCCTTCTTCAGCGCGGACTTCAGGTTGAAGGAGAAGTCCTTGCCGCCCAAGCTGCCGGAGGCGGAGAAATCCGGGGCCATGTCGCCGGTCTTGAGGGCGGCGAAAGCGGGAGTGGCGCAAAGAGCGGCGGCGATCAGGCCAATGACAAGCTGTTTTTTCATGGGGTCACGTCCTCGAAAATGGCGGCGGGGACGCTAGCATGGTGCCGGTGGCAGGGTAAGGTGCCGCCCAACCGGCCCGCGGCTGGCTGCGTAAAGGGATGGAAAATATGGGCGTTCGGGCTCTGGAGCATGTCACCATTCGCTGCGGCCAGCTTCGCCGCACCCGCGATTTCTATGTCGAACTGATGGGCCTGACCGAAGGCGAGCGGCCCGCATTCCCCTTCCGCGGCTATTGGCTTTATCTGGGCGGCATTCCCGTGGTCCATCTGGTGGAAGCCAGCGACACCGCCGGCGCCTGGGGCCGGGAAGAGGCGCCGCTGCCTGCGGCCGAAGACGGCCCTGAAAATGGGACGGGTGCTTTCGACCACATCGCGTTCCATGGCGATGACTTCGAGGGCATGCGCGCCAAGGTGAAAGACGCCGGCCTGGTCTTCAAGGAACGCGTGGTGCCGGGCGGTCGGCTGAAGCAGCTCTTTGTCCCCGACCCGGAAGGTGTGCTGGTCGAGATCAATTTCAGGAATACCGAGGTCTAGTCGCCTGGCCCGCGCAGCTTGATATCCGTGTAGGGTGTGCCGTCCTTGCGGGTGTACATGGCGCCACCGCCCATCTTGAACGCCATGTCGATGTCGGAATATTCCCCGCCATCGTCGGACACGCGCGTGCCGATCTCCAGCAACACAGCCTCGCCGTCGCTGCGGTTCTGCAGGTGATGGCCGTCCTGGTCCCCACGCCTGAATCCGGCGCAATCGCCCGCTTTCAGAATCTCTTCCCCGGCATCGGTAACCAGGACCACTTCGCCGGAAACAACATAGACAAACTCGTCCTGTCCGGTGTGCCAGTGGCGCTGGCTGGACCAGACACCGGGCGCAAGACGCAGCAGGTTGACGCCGAACTGGGTCAAGCCAGCGGCATCGCCCAGTTTGCGGCGCTCCCGCGCCCGGCAGGGCTGGTCATAGGGCGGCGGATAGAAGGTGCCCACCTGCGCGGGCACGGTCTTGGGATCGATGCGCTTAGCCATGGGGACCCTCAAAGCAAAACGGCCTGCAAGACTATGCAGGCCGTTGCCTTGACGCTACCCACGGTTTTCTCAGGACAGCCCTAGTCCTTGGCGCGCTCGACGTAGGAGCCGTCTTCCGTCATCACCACCACGCGGGTGCCGGTGACGATATGGGTGGGCACCATGGTCTTGACGCCGTTGGACAAAAGCGCGGGCTTGAAGGAGCCCGAGGCGGTCTGGCCCTTCACTACCGGTTCGGTCTCGACAATCTCGAAGGTGGCGCGCTGGGGAATTTCGATGGAAATGGCATTGCCTTCGAACAGCTGCAACTGCACGTCCATATTCTCGGTCAGGTAAGGCGCGGCGTCTCCCACCACGTCGCCGGACACATGCAGCTGATCGAAGGTCTGAGGCTGCATGAACACATATTGTTCGCCGTCCTGATACAGATAGTTGAAGGTCTGGTGCTCGACGAAAGCCTTCTCGACGCTGTCGGTGGTGCGCAGGCGCTCCACGGTCTTAACGCCATCGCTGATGCGGCGCATTTCCAGATGGGTGACGGGCGTGCCCTTGCCGGGATGGATATTCTCAGCCGTGATCACGAGATAGAGCTTGCCGTCCTTCTCCAGGACATTGCCTTTGCGCACAGAGCTGGCGATAACCGAAACCACGGAAAACCTCTCAAAACGGCCAATGGATGGGAGTTTGGCGGGGGGCTATAGCAGCAAGGACGAAGGACCGCAAATGCCCTGGTGGAGCCCGCAAACCCATGCCGACCGCCGCCCCCTGCTGATCCAAAGGGGCGCGATAAAGCGCGCTTTCAGGGGGCATTTCGAGGGGCAGGGCTTCACCGAAGTGGAGTGCGGGGCACTGGTCGCTTCACCCGGCAATGAAACCCATCTGCATGCGTTCGAGACCCGGGCTGTTGGTCCCGATCTCAAGGAACAGCAGCTTTATCTGCACACCTCGCCGGAGTTCGCGGCCAAGAAGCTGCTGGCGGCCGGTGAGCACAAGATTTTCGAATTTGCCCGCGTGTTTCGCAACCGGGAGCGCGGCCGGCTGCATGCGCCGGAATTTACCATGCTGGAATGGTACCGGACGCGCGAGCCTTACGAGGCGGTGATCGAGGACTGCCTGACCCTGCTACGGCTGGCAGCCGTTGTGGCCGGAGCGGAGACGCTGCGGTATCGCGACGGGACCTGCGATCCGCGCGCGCCTGCCGACCGGCTGACGGTGGCGGAAGCTTTCACCCATCTGGCGGGCATCGATCTGCTGGCCACCTTGTCGGAAGCCGGCGCGGGCGATGCTAATGCCTTGCGCTCCCGGGCGCGGCGCGGCGGCATCGATGTGGCGGACGATGACGACTGGTCCGACATGTTCGCCAAGGTGCTCACTTTGCGGATCGAGCCGCGGCTGGGGTTGGAGCGGCCCTGCATCCTTTATGAATATCCGGTCTGCGAGGCGGCGCTGGCCAGGATCAGTCCGCACGATGCCCGTGTGGCAGAACGCTTCGAGCTTTATGCCTGCGGTGTGGAGCTGGCCAACGGCTTCGGCGAACTGACCGATCCGGTGCAGCAGCGCGCGCGCTTTGAGGCCGAGATGGCAAAGAAGGAAAAAGTCTATGGCCAGCGTTATCCGCTGGATGAGGAGATGCTTGCGGCGCTGAGCCACATGCCGCCGGCCAGCGGCGTGGCGCTGGGCTTCGACCGGCTGGTGATGCTGGTTACGGGCGCGCCGAATATCGATTCTGTTCTTTGGACGCCGATGCCGGCTTAGTGTCGCGGCGACATGCGGGTGACGCGGCCCACGCTGGTATCGCCGGAATAGAGATTGCCGTCCTTGTCCCAGGCCATGTAGGTCGCCTCGATGAATTGGCCGGTGCCGATGCCAGAACCGCGGCCCACCGCGCCCAACACATTGCCATCGCGGTCCAGCTTCAGAAGCTGGCCATCGCGTCCCGTGGAGACCCAGAGATTGCCGTGCGGATCGAACGCCACCGCGCATATCAGATTGCGCATGGCGATGGTCTTCTTGTATTTGCCATTTCTGTCATAGACCACCAGCCGGTATTCCTCGCGGTCACCGATCCAGACATCGCCATTGGCAGGATCAACCGCGATGCCGTGCGCCATGCTGAATTTCCCGGGGCCGATCTGGTTGCCGTACCACTGGCCGATGAACTTGCCGTTCCTGTCCAGATGCAGGATGCGCGCGGCGCCGATGCGGTTGCCGGGCGCCAGCTCGGTATCGTTGGGACTTTCATTGGCGTGGCCTTCCGCGATGTAGATGTCGCCGCCCGGCGCGAAGGCGATATCCAGCGGCTGCCACAATAGTCGTTGGCCGCGGGCGTCATCCCAGTCGCCGCGCCTGCCACGCACGCCGATGGTTGCCAGCAATTTTCCTTCGGGGCTGATCTTCATCACGATGCTCTCATTGGCATCGGTGATCCAGACATTGTCCTCAGCATCAACCTTGATGCCGTGACCTTTCTCCAGGCGGCCGATCACTAAATCCGGCACCGTCCGGACCAACTTGTATTGACGATCGAACTGGAACAGTTGCGACTGGCCCGGCGCGGCGCGCTGCAACACCCAGATATTGCCGCGGGAATCGATGGCGACGCCGGATGCCCCGCCGCCGCCCATGGGCAGGTCAAAGGGATAGTCATAGGCGTAGCCTATGGTCTGGTCCCACAGCACGCGCTGCAATTGCTCCCGGGTCGGACCAAGCCGGTTGTCGCACACCGGCGAATGGCTGCACGGCGGCACGCTGGAAACGGGCAGGGCGGCGAGGTCGGCGGCGCAGCGGCCAGACAGCTTCGCCTTGTTCTCCGTCAGGCACGCGCGTGCAGCATAAAGGCCGGACCGTCCGGCACAGATCCGGTCAATGTCCCCCGAACAGGCGGCCAGCACGCTGGCGGGCGAGCTTCCGGGCGGCAGGACCTTGCCGCCATGGGCCACCGGCGCCCGCCCGCCGGTATCGGGATAGGTGCCAACGAGCTTCCATCCCGGGCCGGACGCCGCTGTCGCCGGCAGGATGGCCGCGATCAGGATGCAGAAAGCGCTAAATCCGGAACGCATGCTTTCTCCCTTTTTTCTCAACCATGCCCGGCGGCCGGCGTGTGGCGCAACCACGCAGGCCGCTGTTGCTGGAAAAGGGCTGCTCGGAAAGGCCATAACCGCTATCTTGGAGCTCGACTCATGACCGACACCGCCCTGCAAAAGGCCGCCCATGACACCAGCTTCGCGGTGCTGCTCGCCATCGGCCTTTGCCATCTGCTCAACGACATGGTGCAGGCGCTGCTGCCGGCCATCTATCCGACACTCAAGGTGCAGTTTCACCTGAACTTCGCCCAGATCGGTCTGGTGACTCTCGCTTTCCAGGCCACCGCATCGCTGCTCCAGCCGCTGGTGGGCTATTTCGCCGATCTGAAACCCATGCCCTATTCGCTGGCGCTGGGCATGGTGGCGACCCTGTTCGGTCTGCTGGTCCTGTCGGTGGCGCCGAACTATCCGGTACTGCTGGTGGCGGCCATGATGGTGGGCCTGGGTTCGGCGGTGTTTCACCCCGAGGCATCCCGCGTGGCGCGCATGGCATCCGGCGGCCGCTATGGCCTGGCGCAATCGGTGTTCCAGGTCGGCGGCAATACCGGCCAGGCGATCAGCCCGCTGACTGCCGCGGTGCTGGTGGCGACCTACGGCCAGCGCTCCATCGTCTGGTATGCGGGCCTGGCGCTGTTCGGCATCCTGGTGCTGTTTCAGATCGGCACCTGGTACAAGCATCATGGCCTGCAGCGCATCCGAAGCCACCATCACGTCAAGCATCCGGAGCTGTCGCGCGGCACGGTGATGAGGTCGCTGGTGATCCTCCTGGCTCTGGTGTTCTCAAAGTTCGTCTATATGTCGTCCATCGGCAGCTACTACACATTCTACCTGATGCACAATTTCGGCCTGTCCGTGCAGAATGCCCAGGTGCATCTGTTCTTCTTCTTAGGCGCGGTGGCTGTCGGCACGCTTTTGGGCGGGCCGCTGGGCGACAGGATTGGCCGTAAATATGTGATCTGGTTTTCTGTGTTGGGCGCGCTGCCCTTCACCCTCATGCTGCCCTACGCCGACCTGTTCTGGACGGGCATCCTGTCGGTCTGCATCGGCCTGGTCCTGGCCTCCGCCTTTCCCGCTATCCTGGTCTATGCCCAGGAATTGTTGCCCGGCCGCGTCGGCACGATCTCGGGCCTGTTCTTCGGCTTTGCCTTCGGGCTCAGTGGCATCGCCGCCGCCGTTCTAGGCGCGGTGGCCGATGTCACCTCCATCACTTTCGTTTACAAGATCTGCGCCTTCCTGCCGGCGATCGGCTTGCTGGCCGTCTTTCTCCCCAGTTTCAAGGCGCAGAAGCGATGACACTTCCCCCGCGCAGTTTGGATCCGCGCATTCTCGGGCAGATCGCGCGATCAGATCTCGAACAGGTCGCCCGCAAATATGCGGTGGCGGTGTCACCGCATCTGTTGTCGCTGGTGGATCCCGTCGATCCGGCCGATCCCATTGCGCGCCAATTCCTGCCGTCCCTGGAGGAATTGAATACCCTGCCGGAAGAGCGAGCCGATCCGATCGGCGATGATGTGCATTCTCCTGTCGCCGGCATTGTCCATCGCCATCCCGACCGGGTGCTGTTCAAGGCGGTGGCGGCCTGCCCCGTTTATTGCCGCTTCTGCTTCCGCCGCGAAAGCATCGGGCCCGGCAAGGCCAACGCCTTGCCGCCAGAGGATTTCGAAGAGGCGCTGGCCTATATCGCGGGCCATCCGCAGATCTGGGAAGTGATCCTGACCGGCGGCGATCCCTTCATCCTTTCGCCGCGGCGGGTGGCGGAGATTTCCCAGCGCCTGGCGGCAATCGCCCATGTGAAACTGATCCGCTGGCACACGCGCGTGCCAGTGACCGATCCGGATCGCATCACCGACGCGCTGGTGGCGGCGCTGCATGCGCCCGGCGCCACCACTTTTGTGGCGGTGCATGCCAATCATGCGCGCGAATTCGCGCCGGACGCACGTATGGCTATTGCGCGGCTGGTGGATGGCGGTCTGCCTCTGGTCAGCCAGTCGGTGCTGCTGAAGGGCGTCAATGACAAGGTCGAAATTCTGGACGCGCTGATGCGCGCCTTCCTCGAGAACCGCATCAAGCCCTATTACCTGCATCATCCCGACCTGGCGCCGGGCACATCGCATTTCCGCCTGTCGATTGACGAAGGCCTGGCGCTGGTGGAGCAGCTGCGCGCGCGCCTCTCAGGGCTTGCCATGCCGGCCTATATGCTCGATTTGCCCGGCGGCTTCGGCAAGGTGCCGCTGGAATCGCGCAATGTGGATAAAACCGCGCAAGGCTGGCGCATCCGCGATGGGCGCGGGGTATGGCACGACTATTCTTCGCCACCATAGAGCCTTAGCATTTTACTTAGTGCTTCCGCGCCCAGCACTTCACTTAGTACTTCCGCCGCATTCGCGCGTGTTATCAGGATTGGTGGCCGCAGTTCATTTTGTAGCGGAACATCTATCCCTTGCTGCCGCTTCAGGAGCCGTTCTGCCGCTTCTTTGAACCTCGTTTCGGTGGCCTCGGTCAGCCTAATCATTTCGCCAATCACGGAGCTGTCGGGCAGCTTGGCCATGCAATCGATGCGACTATCCCATTCCTGCGCCTGACACCATATGTCGGGTGCGATCGTGTCGACGATCTTCTGGGCTTGCTCGCCTATCTCATCAATGGAGCCTGTGAGCAAACCGTCAGACATCGGTGACTCACATCCGCTCTTGAATGGATTTGCCGCGCAATCGCTTGAAGAAGGCGCTGATCTTGTGACGCGTCTGCTCGCGCCGCACCACGCCCATGTCGGTCACCCAGTTGAGCTGGATCACGCGCCGCGGACCTTCGAAAGCGTGAAACCCGTGCCAGGCATTGGGCTCGTTCTTGAAAATCAGCAAAGTGCCCTCATCGGGCGGCACCTCGGCGATCATGTCTTCCAGATTGCCGGGCCCGCGTAACAGGCGCAGACGGCCGGTGGGCGCTTCCCAGCTGTTGTTCATGTAGATCAGCACCGTCACCAGCTTGGTGCGCGAGTCCGTATGGATCTGGCCGTCGCGCGCCGCCGACACGCCGCGGGCCGTGACCATGGTAGGGCGCCCCGAAAGGTCCATGCCCAGTTTCTGCTCCGCCGCGCGGGTGAATTCCGGTCCCTGGATGGCGTCCATCAGCCGCGCGAAGGCTGGTCCATATTTCAGGGTCGGCAGCGGAAATGAGCCGGGCAAGTTCACCAGCGGATAATCGGCATTGATCGCCGCCATCGCGTCCTGGCGAATGAAGCGCGGCACCATGGCGTAGGGGAACGGCTCTCGCGTCACGGGCGCGGCGGTGAAGGCCTCCAGGTCGATAGGCAAGGCGGTCATGGCCTGCCAATACTATCCCGCCGGCCAAAAGGCAAAATGCGCCAGATCAAAGGGTGGTTGCGGCACGTGCCAAAGGCTTGACGGCAGCACAAGCGCGAGCCGTGTTCGGCAGGCGAAAGGTCCACTGGACCTTTCGCTTAATCTGCCTCACTCCGCGCGGCGACTATCCGCTAGGGCCATGACCTGCCTCCCCCTTTGCGGGCGAAGCCCGCCTTAAAGGGGGAGGTGGCTTCGATGGCCGAGCGAGCCTGAGCGAGCGAAGGGAAAATCGAAGCCGGTGGGGGTTCAACAAAAAAACAGGGACGGGAGCGCTGTCCAGACGCTCCCGTCCCGCTTGCCGGAATTCCTATTTTTGCCCCTAAGAATTCCGGAGCATTCCGCTCGCTTTAATTGGTCGAGTAGTGCAAGACCTGCGAGGTGTTGCCGACCGCGCTGGAGGACAGGCCCACAGTGCCGGCGGCATTGAAGACGTTGGCGTTGACGTTGGAGACCACACCCGAATTGTTCAGCTGACGGCTGATGACCGGGAAGTTCGGGGCATTGGAGTCGGTCTCGAGCTTGTTGCCCACCGACATGCCTTGCACCACGGCATTGCCGCCGATGTTGGAGATGTTGGTGTTGATCTCCGAATAGGGATCGGTGGCATGGCAGGCCTGGTTCGACTTGACGGCTGTCAGGATCGGATCGGTCGAGACGCTGGCGCCGTTACAGATCGCCTGGTTGGTGATACCGACGTTGCCCCAGACATTGTTCACGTCCACCGCGACGCTGGAGCCGATGGTGGCGTTGGGGCCGACGGTCTGGTTGTTGGTGACGCGGGTGTCGTTCATGGTGGTGACGTCCACCAGGTTGCCGCCGGCATTGCCCTGGACGACCACATCGCCGCCCACCGTGTCGACACTGCCGGTCAGGTTGGACCAGTTGGTCTGCAGGTTGATCTGGTTGTTGAGGATCTGGCTGCCGGCGCCGGATACCTGCGACTGGTCGTTCCAGGTGCCAACGCCCTGGGCGAAGGTGGCGCTGGTGGAAAGCGCCATGACAGAGGCGGCGAGAAGGATCTTGAAGGACTTCATGGTGGGGCTCCTGTTAGTTCCGAAATCTTGGTTCAGGGATTAGAGACCGCCGCGCAGACCGAGGAGGCCGGGCTGGCCGCCTTCATAGCCGGCATAGGGACGGCTGCGGCCGGTGTCGCTGAGAACGGCGGTGGCCTGGAAGCTGGGAGCGGGGGCGTTCGGCGCATAAGGCTGGGGCGCATAAGCCGCTGGCTGGCCGAAAGACTCGCCGCCTTCACGCAGCGGATCGTCCGAAGTGCCCAACGGGATCGAGCAGGCGCCGGCCGGGGCGCGATAGATGCGGGTGATCATCTCCAGGGTGGCGCGCTCGATCACCGAACGCACGGCCAGCTGGATGGGCTCCAGAGCGCTCTCGCCGACGCTGACGTCGAAGAAGTTCTTGCCCAGGAAGTCGAACACGCCGGCCGAAATCTGGCGGCCGATGATCTGCTTCTGATAGGAGATCACATCGGCCACTTCCAGCGTGTTGGTGTTCACCAGACGCATGTCCAGGCCGACATTCATCACATACATGCTGCCCGAAGCGGTGCCGGTGGTAGCGTTGGTGGCGGTGCCGCCGCCATTGCCGTTGGCATTTTCGCTGCGGATATTGAAGTTCAGCTCGGTGATGCCGCCGACGATGTAATAGTCGGAGCCGGGGATCGAGCCGGCCATGATCTTGCGGAAGTCGCCAGGCGTGGGATTGGGATGCTGGTCATCGCCAATCAGCTTGTTGTTGGCGTATTTCAGCTCCATCTCGGCGACGGAGGTGTCGAAGCGTTCGACCATGTGGACGCCGGCCTTGTTGAGGGCGCTCATCGCCATCAGGGCGGCGCCGGCCGTGACCTTGCGGCCCGAGCCGTCGGCTTCGGCCTTGCCGGTATAGTCGGCGATCTGGCCGACCGCGATGCGCACCGGGCGCTGGGCGACAAAGCCGCCCATGCAGCGCAGGGCCGCGGAATAGGGGGTCTCGTTGGCGATCACCGGCGCGCCGCCGATGGGAGAAGTATAGCGGCCGACGGAATCCGGGGTTGGGCTGATGCAGCCTTCCAGGGCAACAGCGGCCACCATGAGGACGAGGGGCTTGAGGAGGTGCTTGCGGGCTCGGGTGGACATGGGAGGGGCTTCCCTTTTGGCTTTCGATTTACTGGCGGTTGAGGTTGGCGGTGGCTGTCTGATTGCCGTTGTTGATCTGGGTCGAGTCGATGATCGTGGTGTTGTGGCTTCCAATGACGGTCACGTTCAGCGAGTTACCGATGGCCGTGGCCTGTCCGTAGGTCTGCGGTGCACCCCCCGTGCCAACCCCGCCGCCGCCATACTGGGCGCCGGAGGCATAGGCGTAGGTGGATGAGGTAACCTGGCCGTTCACCATGGTCAGGTTGCCGTTGCCGTCGCGCATCGAATAGCTGGACGGCGCATTCTGGGTGGCGGCGCCATAGCCGTTGTACATGGCCGAATTGGTCCAATCCCCGGCCTGGGCGGCGGTGGCCGCCAAAGCGAAGGCGGTCAGCGCGAGAGTGAATGACGTCTTGGACTTGAAACGGGACATGGGGCTCTTCCAATTCTGTTGCCCCAAACAGAGCAACCGCCATGCCAGCGCTTAATAGGCGTTAGGCATTCACCGTGCCGGCGCGGCACAGCTGCGCCCGCGCGCACCGCGGCAAGACAGGATTTGTGAGGTAAATTCCGTAAGGCTCCTGGGCGCAGCTTTTCGCCACGCGGGGCATTGTTCCAAAAAGGCCAAGGGCCCGGCCGGACGGTGTGACACAGCACCCGTTCCATTCCGGAACAGTGGCGGAGGCGGTGAAAGCTCCCTAGATAGAGTGATGGCTTTCCTGCAATCGGCGCCGCCGCGCCAGCCCATTTTCCGCGCCCCGGCCGTGGTGTTGTGGCTGATCGCGGGTCTGGCGGGCCTTCACGCCCTGCGCCTGTGGCTGCCGACGGCGCGCGCCCAGGACATGGTTTACGAATATGCGCTGATCCCGGCGCGATACAGCCACGCTTTTGTCGCCAGCCAGGCCGGCCTAGCTCCGTCCTGGCCTGGGACAGTCCTGGAACGGGCCGTTCCGTTTGTCTCTTATATGGGCCTGCACAATGACTGGACCCATCTGGTCATTAACTCTCTCTGGCTGCTGGCCTTCGGGCCGGTGGTGGCGCGGCGGCTGGGGCCGCTGCTGTTTCTGGTTTTCTTTCTGATCTGCGGTGTGGCGGGGGCGTTCGCTTACATCGCCTTCAACTGGGGCAGTCCGGTTCCGGTGGTCGGCGCATCGGGGGCCATTTCCGGCCTGATGGCGGCCGCCTTGCGGATGCTGCCGGGACAGGCGCCCTGGGCTGAGCCCGGCTCGGTGCCGCTGGCGCCGATTTTCTCGCGCCAGATCCTGATCTTCACGGCGGTGTGGGCCGCCATCAACATCCTGGCCGGGGTCACGGGTTTGGGCGTGGGCGGGGAAAGCGGCCTGATTGCCTGGCAGGCGCATCTGGGCGGGTTCCTGGCTGGCCTTCTGCTCTGCGGCCCTTTCGACGCCTTGCGGCCGCGGCAGGTGGGAATGCCGCTGGACCGCTGACGCTCTTGCGCCCTTGAACGTGGCGTCTTACGGTTTCCGACGCCTGTAGTAGAGACGCCGATGCGCCTTCCCAAGCTGAGCAAGCTGGAACTCCAGATCATGGAGGTCCTGTGGAACAACGGTCCCACCCCCATCCGCGAGATCCAGGAAAGTTTCGGCCCCAAGAACCGGCCCGCCTATACCACCGTGCAGACCATGGTTTACCGGCTGGAGGCCAAGAAGGCGCTGCGGCGGGCGCGCAAGGTCGGCAATGCCCATGTCTTCGAAGCGCTGATCACCCGCGACGCCGCCAGGGCGCGGCTGGTGGATGAATTCCTGTCCCTGTTTGGCGGCCGCATGCAGCCGGTGATGGCGCAGCTGATCGAAGCGGGCAACTTGACGGCCAAGGACGTCGCCGACGCTGAAAGACTGCTCAAGGAGCTTTCCGCCAAACGGAAGAAGGAAGCATGACGGCGCTGCTGGACCATCTGTGGCAGTCCAGCCTGTTTGCCCTGGCCGCCGGCCTTTTGACCCTGGCGCTGCGCGGTAACGCCGCCCGCATCCGCTTCTGGCTGTGGTTTGCGGCCTCGTTCAAGTTCCTGGTGCCGTTCGCTGCCTTGGTATTTCTGGGGACGCGGCTGGCGCGGTTGATACCGGCGCCGCTGCCGCCCTCGCTGCGGGCGTTGGCGCCAGTGGCGCAAAAATTCTCTGCGCCGGCGCAGACCTTGGCCCCGGCGCATGGCGCGGACTTCGTTCTGCCGTTGCTGCTGATCTGGCTGGCCGGTTTCTGCGCCATCCTGGCTCTGGCGCTGACACGCTGGTTGAGGTTGCGGGCATTGGTGCACCAGGCGCGCGCCCTGCCGCTGGCTGCGCCCGTCGAGGTCAGGGCTTCGCAATCTCTGCTTGAGCCGGGACTGGTGGGAATCTTCAAGCCGGTGGTGCTGCTGCCCCAGGGTTTGCTGGCCGGGCTGTCGCCCGCCGAACGCGATGGCATTCTCGCCCATGAAGTCGTCCATCTGCGTCACCGCGACAATCTCACCGCGGCACTGCACATGCTGGTCGAGGCGCTGTTCTGGTTCTGGCCGCCGGTCTGGCTGATCGGGGGGCGCCTGATCGCCGAGCGCGAGCGGGCCTGCGATGAAGGCGTGATCGCGGCCGGCCATGATCCCGAGATTTATGCCGGCGGCATTCTCAAGGTCTGCCGTTTCTGCATCCGCTCGCCGCTGGCCTGCGCCGCCGGTGCGTCGGGCGCCAATCTTTCCTTGCGCGTCCGCCAGATCATGTCGGAGGAGCAGGCGGCGGCATTGGATGGCAGCCGCCGTGCTCTGCTGGCTGGCGCGAGTCTTCTGGCCCTTGGCCTTCCAGTGATGGCGGGGCTGAGCGCCACGCCTCTGGCGGTCGTGGTCCAGCGTCATGTCATTGCGGTTCAGGCGCGGGCCGCAGAAGCGGTCACGGCGGTGGCCGAACAGATCGGCATGGCCCCGGTCGCCGGCAAAGCTGCGCCTGTGGAAGTTCGCAAGCTGCCGCGTCTGAAGGTCGTTGTCGCGAATCCGGTCATGCCACCGTCAGTCACAACCTCTGACGCGGCGCCTGATCCGGCGCTGCCGGTCAACGCGGCGCCCGCTGCGGCGCCTCAGCCGGTGGCTCAACCCGCACCCTCGCAGCAAGTCGCGGCGCAAACCGTCACGGCGCCTCTGACACCGGCCAAGGAAGTGGTGCGGGCGCTGGATCCGCGCGGGAACGGCGATCCGGATGCTGTGACCTGCCGTGTTCCGCAACAGTTGCCGGCCTCACGCCTGCCGGGGCCGGAAGTTTGTCAGACCAACCGCTTCTGGGCCGCGCTCTACGCCGAGGGGCGAACACTCGCTCCCGATGGCCGCACTTTGATCGCGACGACCCAGCGCTTTGGCGAGGAAGCAAAACTTTGCCCCGCCGCCCTTTTTGGGGCTTCATCAGGTCTGTGGATCAACAACACCATCCTGGCCGCCTGCCGGTAACGAGCGCAAAACATGCCGTGGCGACGCAAAGGATTGCGCGCCAGTGACGGCTCCGACCAGCAACGATCTCGCCTATCTCAAGGACCTCTATCGCATGGGCGCCGACCAGACTCTGGGCCGGCAGCGCGACCAGATCGCCTACGAGGTGCAACAAAGCCTGGAGGGCAAATGACGCTGGCCGCCTGTGCTGCTATTCGGCAGGCGCAACCCGGGGACCGGCGGCGCGGCGGGGCGCCTTGCGGCGTTTCAGCTTTCCGCTCAGCCGGTCGAGATAGGAATAGATCACCGGCGTGATGTAGAGCGTCAGAAGCTGCGACAGCAGCAGGCCGCCCGCCACGCACAAGCCCAGGGGCCGGCGGGATTCCGCGCCCGCGCCGCTGCCTAAGGCGATCGGCAGGGTCCCCATCAGCGCCGCCATGGTGGTCATCATGATGGGCCTGAAGCGGGTGATCGCCGCTTCATAGATCGCCTGTTCCGGTGAAACATCCGCATCGGCGCGCTGCCGGTTGAGCGCAAAGTCGATCATCATGATCGCGTTCTTCTTGACGATGCCGATCAGCATGATCATGCCGACAAAGGCGTAAAGCGTCAGCGACATGTCGACACGGATGACACCCGCCAGGAACAGGAGGTGCGCCAGCCACAGGGTCAGCAGCCCGCCTACCGCGGCGGATGGCAGGCCTGACAGGATGGTCAGGGGATGGATGAAGCTTTCATACAGTATCCCCAGGATGATGTAGACGACCACCATGGCGATGACGAGCAGGATGCCCATGTTCTTGGTGGATTCCTCGAAGGCCGCTGCGGTGCCCTGGAAATTGCCCTGGATGGAGTCCGGCATCCCGATGGCCTCCTGGGCCTGGCGGATGCCCGTGACCGCGTCCGACAAGGCCTTGCCAGGCGCCAGGTCGAAGGAAATGGTCACCGCCGGGATCTGACCCGCATGGTTGACCGATAATGGAACCGTACTGGCGGTCAGATCGGTGACCGCCGTCAGCGGCACCAATTGATTGTTGGCGCCGGTGATATAGAGCCGATCCAGTGCCGAAGCGTCGCGCTGATATTGCGGCAACAGCTCCATGATCACTTCATACTGATTGGATGAGGTGTTGATCTGGGAGATCTGCTGGCCGCCAAAGGCCGAGCCCAGCCCAAGTTCGATCTGCTGTGGCGTTACGCCGAAGGCTGCCGCCTTGTCACGGTTGATTTTCACCTGCACCGACGGCATGGCCTGGTCATTGTCGGAAGTGATGTCCACGAAGCCCGTCTGCCGGCGCATCTCATCCATCAGCCTGCCGGAAAAGTCCTGCAGCTGGGCGAGATCCAGGCCCTGCAAGGTGTACTGATAGGTGGAGCGGGCCATGCGCGCGCCCAGCCGGATGGAAGGCGGATTGGTCAGGAACACATTGACGCCGGGAATGCGCGACACTTTGGGACGCAGGCGGCGGATGATTTCCTCAGGCGTGGATTTGCGCACCGAAAGAGGCTTCAGCGTGATCATCATCATGCGGGCCTGATTGGTGCCGGCGCTGCCATTGGCGCCTTCCATCTGGGCCAGCACGCCCTCTATGTCGGGATCGTCGCCGATGATCTTGGCGGCCCGCTGGGTGTAGGCCGCCATCTGGGTATAGCTGGTGCCGTTGGCGGCCTGGATATTGCCCTGCAGGCGCCCGGTATCGTCGCTGGGCAGGAAATCCTGCTGCATCACCGACAGCAGCACGACCGAGGCGGCCAGGCTTGCGAAAAAGATGCCCAGGATCACCGGGCGATGGGTGATGCTCCAGCGCAGGGTGCGATCATAAAAGGCCTGCACCCTGTTGAAGGTGTTTTCGCTCAAGCGGTAGAACCAGTTGTGCTGCTGGCCATGTTCGTCCTTGAGGATGCGGGCGCAGAGCATGGGGGTAAGCGTGATCGAGATCACCCCGGAGAACAGGATCGCCACGATGATGGTGACGGCGAACTCGTGCAGCAGCCGGCCCACAATGCCGCCCATGAAGACGATGGGGATAAACACCGCCGCCAGGCTGATGGTCATGCTGAGAATGGTGAAGCCGATCTCGCTCGACCCCTTCATCGCCGCGTCATAGGGCTTTTCGCCCTTTTCGATATGCCGGACGATGTTTTCCAGCATCACGATGGCGTCATCGACCACAAAGCCCACCGACAGCGTCAGCGCCATCAGCGAGAGATTGTCCAGGTTGAAGCCGAAAGCCGACATGCCGGCAAAGGTGCCGATCACGGCGATGGGCAAGGCGAGCGAGGGAATGATCGTGGCCGACACCCGGCGCAGGAAGA
>Ga0310811_10003976_pt1 | contig 18622 bp, 17 predicted proteins | sample YCmetagenome_FD_207642 | JGI IMG/M metagenome (GOLD analysis project Ga0310811, IMG submission 207642) | Soil microbial communities from experimental microcosm in Duke University, North Carolina, United States - YC | ecosystem: Engineered > Artificial ecosystem > Soil microcosm > Unclassified ...
CGTGGATGCGGTAGCGGGCAGCGCCGCGACACGAGCTGCCATCGCAGCAAACACACCCGCCATTCACATCGTCATTGCTACGCGGTTTCCTTGCTGCGCAGCGTCTCCGGAAAGCCGAACAGCACGATCAACGCGCACACCACACTCATCGTGCCGATCACATACAACGCCGGTGTCGTGCTGCCGGTCACGTCCATCACGCGACCCACCATGATCGGGCTCACGATCCCGCCAAGCTGACCGAGCGTATTGATCAATGCGATCCCGCCAGCGGCACCGGCACCGGTAAGCAGCTTCGGCGGCAGCGCCCAGAAAGCCGGAATCGACGCCACTACGCCCGCGCCCATCACCGCGAGTGCGACGACCAGCATCGTGGTCTGCTTATCGAAGAAGCCCGCGGCGAAGAAGCCGATCGCCGACATCAGCAGCAGGCCGAACACGTACTTGCGACGCTCGCCGCTCGCGTCCGACAGACGCCCGACCACCACCATGCAGATCGCGCCGCACACGTAAGGCACCGCCGTCAGCAAGCCGACCACGCTCGGGTTCTTCGTGCCTGCCACGTGAATCAGATGCGGCGCCCAGAAGTTCAAGCCATACGATGCGACCTGAATCAGGAAGTACACGAGACACAGCGTGAGAAAGCCCGGGGTCTTCAGCGCGCCCGTCAGCGAATGACCGCTGGCCGGCTGACGGCTTTGCTGCGCGATCTGCGACGCGAGCACTGTCTTTTCCGTCGCCGACAGCCAGCCTGCGTCTTCGATACGATCCTTCAGCACCTTCAGCACCAGCACGCCGAGCACGATGCAAGGCAAGCCGCCGAGCAGGAACAACCAGTGCCAGCCTTGCATGCCGAGCGCACCGTCCAGATGGCCGATCACGAGTCCCGCGAGCGGTGCGCCGACCAAGCCCGAAAACGCCGACGCGAGGAACAGCATCGACGTGATGCGGCCACGGTAAGCGGTCGGGAACCACAGCGTCAGGTAGTACAGCACGCCAGGCGCGAAGCCTGCTTCCATTGCGCCGATCAGGAAGCGCAGTCCGTAGAACTGCCATTCGTTGGTGACGAACACCATCGCCGCTGTGGCAACGCCCCATGAAATCATGATCCGCGCAATCCAGCGGCGCGCGCCGACCTTGTACAGCAGCATATTGCTCGGCACCTCGAACAGCACATAGCCGATCACGAACAGACTCGCGCCGAGGCCGTACGCGGTATCGGATAGACCAAGACTGCTCTGCAACTGGAACTTCGCGAAGCTGATATTGATGCGATCGAAGAACGCGAACAGATAGCAGATCATGATGAGCGGCATTAGCCGCCACGCAACTTTACGGATGATGGCCGCGATACTGTCCGTGTCTTGCTCGCGGCTGCCCGCAACTACGCCCAGGTCACTCATGCTTGTCTCCAATGCCGGATTCGGCGGGGCCGTCCGGTCGCTTGATCGGTTGTTGGTGGGTTGCTTGTCCCGTCCGGCTGATCAGATCTGCCGCACGTATTCAGGTACCGGATGCAGGTCGCGATTGCGGCCTGCTTTTGCGAGTTGCCCGGGCACGTCGTGGCCGAGCAATGCCGGCAAACCGCGCGACAGCACGAGCAGCTTTTCGAGGTCGATCCCGGTCGGGATGCCCATTTCGTCGCACATGTTGACGAGGTCTTCCGTGCAGATATTGCCGGACGCACCCGGCGCGAACGGGCAGCCGCCGAGACCGCCGAGCGCCGCGTCGAAGCGGCGCGCGCCGACTTCATAGGCCGCCAGCACGTTGGCGAGGCCGAGGCCGCGCGTGTTGTGAAAGTGCAGCGTGAGCGCGGAAGCCGGCACCCGTTCGAGCACGCGCGCGACGAGCCGCGCCACCTGGCGTGGGTTCGCCATGCCGGTCGTGTCGGCGAGCGTGATGCCTTCGACGCCCATCTCACGGTACGTATCGACGATGTCGATCACACGGTCTTCGTCGATGCGGCCTTCGAACGGGCAACCGAACGTGGTCGCCACCGTCGCATTGAGCAGCACGAGCGAGCCCTGCACGTGACGCACGATGTCGCCGAACGCGGCGAGCGACGATTCGCAGCTCATGCGCATGTTCGCGCGGTTGTGGGTCTGGCTCGCGGACATCACGAGGTTCAGTTCGTTGGCGTTGGCCGACAGCGCGCGCTCGGCGCCCTTCAGGTTCGGCACCAGAGCAACGTAGACCACGCCCGGATGGCGCTCGATCTGCTGGAACACGGCCTCGCCGTCGCGCAATGCCGGAATCGCTTTAGGCGACACGAACGAGCCGCCTTCAATGCGAGTGAATCCGCAGGTGGACAACCCGTTGATCAGCGCGACCTTGTCCGGTGTGTCGACCCATGTCGGCTCGATCTGCAGGCCGTCGCGCGGCGCGACTTCCTGCACGATCAGTTTGTCGAACGATGCGGTGTCGGCGGAGAAGTGAGTCGTGGCGCTCATTGCACGGCTCCTTCCTGACGCAGGCGCTCGATGTCGTCGTCGGCAAAGCCGAGTTCGCCGAGCACGCTGCCGGTGTGTTCGCCGAGCGCCGGGCCTTGCCAGCGCACTTCGCCCGGTGTGTCCGACAGCTTCGGCACGATGCCCGGCATCTTCACCTGCGCCCCACCCGGCAATTGCGCGGGCAGCAGCATGCCGCGCGCCTGGTAATGCGGATCGGCAACGATGTCGGCCACCGAATAGATGCGACCCGACGGCACATCGGCGCGTTCGAGCGAGGCCAGCACGTCTTCGGTCGAGTGATGCGACGTCCATGCTGTGATCGCCTGATCGAGCATCGCCACCTGCTTCACGCGGCCATCGTTATAAGCAAGTGCGGGATCGTCGGCGAGGTCGGGGCGGCCGATCAGATGCATCAGGCGCTTGAAGATCGGATCGCTGTTGCCTGCGATCACGACATAGCTGCCGTCTTCGGTGCGATACGTATTCGACGGCGCAATGCCCGGCAGCGCGCCACCGCTACGCTCGCGCACGTGACCGAGCAGGTCGTATTCCGGCACGAGGCTTTCCATCAGATTGAACACGCTCTCGACCAGCGACACATCGACCACCTGGCCTTCGCCCTGCCCCGTCTTCACGCGCAGCAGCGACATCAGCGCGCCGATCACGCCGTGCAGCGACGCGAGCGAATCGCCGAGGCTCACGCCGACGCGCGCGGGCGCGCCGTCCACTTCGCCGGTCGTATAGCGGATGCCGCCCATCGCCTCGCCGATCGCGCCGAAGCCCGGCCGGTCGCGATACGGGCCGGACTGGCCGTAACCGGAGATGCGCACCATCGTCAGTTTGGGGTTGATCGCGTGCAACACGTCCCAGCCGAGACCGAGCTTTTCGAGCGCGCCGGGGCGCAGGTTTTCGATCACCACGTCGGCATCGGCGGCAAGCTGTTTGACGATCTCGACACCTTCCTCGGACTTCAGATTCACGCAGACCGACTTCTTGTTGCGCGACTGCAGATACCACCAGAGCGAGGTGCCTTCATGCAGCTTGCGCCATTTGCGAAGGGGATCGCCGGTGACGGGCGCTTCGATCTTGATGACGTCGGCGCCGAATTCGGCCATGAGGCGCGCGGCGAACGGCGCGGCGATGAGGGTTCCGATCTCGACGACGCGGATACCCTGGAGAGGTCCAGCCATGTTGCTGTCTCCGATGTGGTTTCGTGTTGGGAGACAGCTTAGGAGTGGCGCGGCGGCGGCGTCCAACCGCAATTCGCCAACGACCGTTCGCGGATCACGAACGGTCGGCGGCTACGGGCGTTGAACGAGCTTGCTGAACGGATTTCACGACATGCAGCGGATGACGAATGCGCCGCGCCGGGTCACGGGCGGGCGGTTTTCAGGTCGCGGACGTGTTGGCGCTCGCGGCGATACCGGCGTCACCAGACATTTCCAGCGCCTCCACCGTACGCAGATGATCGAATAGCAGCCGGCTCACCGGCGACAGCGCATCGACGTCACGCACCACCAGCACGAGGCTGCGCTCGGCCCAGTCGTCCTCGAGCGGCGTGCCGACGAGACCGAGCGGATGGCCCATCAGCTGATATACCTTGCGCGGCAGCACGCCGACACCCATGCCCGCCTGCACCATCCGGCACACCGCGTCGAAACCCGGCACGTGGATGCGCAGCCGCAGCGGCTTGCCGGCTTGGCGCGCGGCGAGGTGCGTGCGTGCGTTGATCGAACTGGCCGAGTGCAAGCCTACATGATCGCCATCGAGGGTTTCGGCAAATGCGATGCTGGTGCGCGCGGCGAGCGGATGGTCGTCGCGCATCACGATCACCAGCGAATCGCGCCGGTAGTGCTCGACGTGCAGATCCCGCGTGTCGGCTTCGGCCGAACAGATGCCGAGGTCGGCCAGACTTTCGTCGACGCCCTTGACGACGCCGCCGCTCGGCCGCTCCTCCAGATCGATCTTCACGCGCTCATGCTGTGCCTGGAACCCGCGCAGATCTTCGGGCAAAAACTCGACGATCGCCGACAGATTCGCCATCATCCGCACATAGCCGAGCACCCCGCTCGCATGGCCGGCCAGCTCGATACCGATGTTCTCGATGTCTCGCATCACGCGGCGCGCGTGATGCAGCAGCGTTTCGCCGGCCGGCGTCAGCGTCATGCCGCGCGCGTTGCGCTGGAACAGCGTCGCGCCGACCGCCTGCTCGAGTTCGAGCAGCCGCTTGCTCGCGGCCGACACGGCAATCGCCTCGCGTTCGGCGGCACGCGTGAGCGTGCCTTCCTCGAAGACGGCGAGAAACAACTGGAGCGTGGTGAGGTCGAGCTTGCGAAGCAGGTTTTTGATGACCATGGCGCGGCGCTGGTTGTCGGCGATGCGCATATTGTGACGCGAGATGCGCAAGCTGGGTGGCGAGCGCCAGCATATCGCTCGATCGTCGCCGCCCTGCCGCTAGCTTTACTCCTTCCAGGACGACCCGAGGATCATCGTGCAGAAGTTCTCGCGATGATAGTGCGGGTCCTTCAGTGCGAGCACGTCGGCCTTCACGTTGCCGAACGTCGTGTGCGGCTTGTGGATGGTGCCGAGGGTGAACGCGTCGATGATGTTTTCCTTGAAGTGCGCGCCGCGCGGATGCGCATGCACCACTGCCTCGCGATGATGCTCGCTGAACTCGTCGTACGCGATGCCGAGTACGTCCATCTCCACGCCCGCGGTGACGAGCGCGATCACGGGCTTCATATGCTGCGGAACACCGGGCGTCGTATGCAGCGCGATCGAGGTCCACACCTGATCGATATCGTCTTCGCCGATACCGTGACGCCGCAGAAAATCGCGCGCGGCGTTCGCGCCGTCCACTTCGAAGCGCTCATGTTCGCTGCTGTGCGGCGCGACGAGGCCCATGTCGTGAAACATCGCGCCGATGTACAGCAGCTCAGGGTCGTACTTCAACTGTTTGCGCTGCCCGGCCAGCGAGCCGAACAGGAACACGCGCCGCGAATGGTGATACAGCAGCTCGGTTTCGGTGTCGCGCACGAGCTGGGTTGCCTCGCGCGCCATCATGCTGTCGGGAATCTTGATGCCTGCGATCGTAGTCATGTCATCTACTCCTTGAACGGTGCGAACGAATGGGACGCGCGCCGCAACTTCAATGCTCGGTTTGCTATGCTGGTCCGGGTCCTCGCGGTGATGTCCTTGCTTCGGACCTGCCTGTGCTGTCGCGCGTCCTGTGAATTGAGTATTGGCCAGCATGCCGCCGCGTACAATCGCCGCAAACCGCTGGACACTGCCAAACGCACAGCGCTGACTGCCGCGGAGTGCCGGGACCGTTGCTCGTCAAAGGAAGTCTTTCGATGCCCACCGTTGCGATTGCCATCTTCCCCGGCGTACAGGCGCTCGACGTCGCGGGCCCCGTCGACGTATTTGCCGAGGCGAACCGCTTTATCGCGCCCGCCCATCAATATGACGTGAAGCTGATCGCCGCCGCGGCCGAGCCGCTGCGCGCGTCGAACGGCATGACGCTGGTTGCCGATGCGACGTTCGATGAGGCGCGCGAACCGTTCGACCTCGCGCTCGTCGCAGGCGGCCCCGCGTTGCCGGACAACGAAGTGCCCGACGCCGGGCTGCTCGAATGGCTCGCGAAGGTCGCGACGCGCTGCGCACGTTACGGCTCGATCTGCACCGGTGCATTCGCGCTCGGCCACGCGGGCCTGCTCGACGCGCGCAACGTGACCACACATTGGCAGCATGCGGCGCAACTTGCCGCGCAGTTTCCGCGCGCCCAGGTCGACTTCGACAGTATTTATCTGCGCGATGGGCCGCTCGTCACGTCGGCGGGCGTGACGGCCGGCATCGATCTTTCGCTGGCGTTGGTGGCCGAGGATCACGGCCCGCACACCGCGCTTTCGGTTGCCAAACGGCTCGTCGTGTTCGCGCAGCGGCAAGGCGGCCAGTCGCAATTCAGTCCGTATCTGACCGCACCCGCCGACGACACGTCGCCCGCCGCGAAAGTCCAGGCGCACGTGATGGCGCGTATTCGCGAGAGCTTTACGGTAAAGCAGCTCGCCGATGTCGCGGGCATGAGCGCGCGCAACTTTGCGCGCGTGTTCGTGCAGGAAACCGGCGTGACGCCGCATGAATTCGTCGAACGCGCGCGCGTGGACGCGGCGCGCAAGCTACTCGAAAGCAGCGGCTCGGCGCTCAAGGCGATCGCCTACGATTGCGGCTTCGGCACCGCGGACCGCATGCGCATCGTGTTTGCGAAGCGGCTCGGCGTGACGCCGATGCAGTATCGCGAGCGTTTTCGCTCGGCCTGAATGCGGCGGGAACGGCTTGTCGCCTGCCATGCCACGGCATCGCCTGCGCGCATCGATTAGGGCGTGAGAAAATGGCGAACTCCATAAGCCAACGATCACAAGGAACGACATGACCTCCTCTTCTCCGATTCGCGCGATCGTCACCGGCCACGCGCGCGGCCTGGGCGCGGCGATCGCCGAACAGCTGCTCGCGCGCAACGTCACGGTGCTGGGTCTGTCGCGCTCGCGGCATGCGGCGCTGAAGGCTCGCTTTCCCACGCAGCTCGAAGAAATCGAGTTGCAATTGGCCGAACCCGCGCGCGTCGCGCAATGGCTTGCCACCGACGCGCTGCGCAACTTCGTCAGCGGCGCGCAAACGGTGCTGCTGATCAACAACGCGGGGATGGTGCAGCCAATCGGTCCGATCGAAGGACAGGAAGTGACCGCAGTCGCGGACGCGGTAAGCCTGAACGTCGCGACGCCGCTGATGCTCGCAAGCGCACTCGCCGCCGCGGCTGTCGACGCGACCGACCGGCGCATCGTCCATATCTCGAGCGGCGCAGCGCGCAATGCGTATCCGGGCTGGAGCGTCTACTGTGCGACGAAGGCCGCGCTCGATCATCACGCGCGCGCGGTCGCGCTCGACGCTAATCGCGCACTGCGCATCTGCAGTCTCGCACCCGGCGTGATCGACACCGATATGCAGGCGCAAATTCGCGGCAGCGGCGAAGAGCAATTCCCGATGCGCGCGCGCTTCGAAGACCTCAAACGCAACGGCCAACTGTCGACGCCTGAGCAATGCGCGGCCCAGTTGATCGACTACGCGCTCAGCGATACGTTCGGCGATACACCGGTGGCGGATATCCGCGAGATCGCGAAAGCCGCCTGATTTTGCGATTCCGCCGGTCCCGAAAATCCTCACCTTTCGCGCGGAGCAGTGGAGAATCGGCTAGTCAAGCCTTCGCCATTGCTCCCGAAAACCCTCACCTTTGGGCGTTGCAGCAGCGTAAGCGGATGTTTGGGCAGGTCGTTTGAACCTCCCCCGCGTTGCTCCCGAAAACTCTCACCTTTGGTTGAAGGCGAGCGGATCGACTGCCCGACGCTGATCGCGCACGAACGTCATATCGCCTGGACATTCAACGGGTTACGTGACGCAATTCGCCTGACATGTACGCTTGTTCGTGGATGGTTTGGTTGCATCGCACCTGCGGCGATACGCTCCGCTCAAGTCCCGAATATCCTCACCTTTAGGCTCGCTCGCGAGCAAACCGATGAGATACACCTGTCGCGACGATCAGTTCGATGGACGGTTAGTTTCGTATCTCGCGTGTTCGAGTAGTGACGAAGAACGACCTGCGGACGCCCCCCGAAAACTCTCACCTTTCGCGCGACGATCCATTTGTCCACACGCCGCGAAAACATAATGCATCGTGAAATAAGGCATTAAATGTGCCCTTCGTCACTATGCGAGGCGGCGAAACGAGGTTCAGCGTTGGTGTTTATAGAGGGTGAGCCGCCAGGGTCTCACGCAGAATCGCAACGTTAACCCATTGCCGGATCGACTCCCGAATTCCCTCACCTCTCTGTTTGCAGTGCGCATACAGGTGCGCATATTCTCACCGCGCCAACTCCCGAATCTCCTCACCTTTCGGCTTTTCGTTCAGTCGCGGGATCACGCTTGATCGCTCGAATCGATCGGTTGCCAGGGCAACCGGAGCCGCTTTGTGACATCGCGGTGAATGCTCCATTCATACAGTCGACGCGGCATATAATCAGTGCCGACGGTCGACCACTCGTCGCGAGGCGGCATCGCGTTTCACCGCCTCTTCCCGCTGGCACTATGCATCTCGAACGGCAGTTCCTGACAAACCGGCAAAGGAGGAAGAATGAAAGTAAACGGCGCGAGCAGAATCATCGGCGCGATGTTCGCGGTGGCCATCGCGACTTGCGCGACGTATGCAAACGCACAGGCAGGCGGTGGCACGCCGCCTGACATGTCCGCGCAAAACCAGTCGGCTAACGCGCGTCCCAATCAGAGCCGCTCGGACAGTCAGATCGTCCGCGACGTGCGCCGCGCGTTCACACGCACGACGAGCCTCAATTCCACCGGTATTCACGTCACCGCGCGCCACGGCGCCGTCACGTTGACGGGCTGGGTGCCGCAGCGCTCGCAAATCCAGCGCGCCGGCAACGCCGCCCGATCGGTTCGCGGAGTCAGATCGGTGTCGAACAGACTGACAGTGCGAACGAGGCACTCCAGCGGTCATTGAGTGATGCACGGCGGCATCGGTTATCGATCGGATAAATCGATGCCGCCTTCGTTACCCCGACGACTTTCATTCCCTCCGCTTTACCCCTACCCCACCGTTCGTATCGTTGAGCGCATGCAGGATCCGCAGCGCTGAAATTCCGAGCTTCCGTCAGCTCAATCCATCGAAGCGTGCTGCGTTGTTCACCGCACACGCTTTTCCGCTCTGCTCGAGAAACAGGTTGACCTTCGCTAAATGCGCCCCCTAAAATTCAAAAATCTTCATTAATGGGGCTTGTGCCTTGGACACCTGTAGTAGCCGACTTTCGAACAGATTCGCTGCCTGACCGGCAGGACGTCCGCGCTCCCTTCCATAGCCGCCGTCTTGCCAGCAGGCAGACGGTGCGCGCCGCAGTATCTCTCCGTGCACCTTGTTAGCGTCTTATCAGCGTTCTCTGGATCGCCGCGTCTGATCGCGTCCAGTCGCCGATAGGCTGCCGCATTGCGAGTGTTAAGCCCGCAGCAGCGTTCGCGCGCGTTTCGTCAGTTCAACGGACCGCGAGCGTGCGTGTGGACGAGCACGCGTGTATCGAGTCGTATCGAGCGCATGCTTACGTGTTACCAACAACAACCCGACAAGGAGCCGTCATGCCAGACAGTGATAGTTATCCCATATGCCGCTTACCCGTTCTTTTAACTGAGGAAAGCGAGTAGACCCACGCCGCCGCGCACCGACGCGTCCGGCCTCCGTGTCTGCTGGCTTTCCACCAGCGCGTCGGATTCGACGCACGGAGACATCTCATGCAATTCGGCCTCCTCCTTTCGAAGTTCCCGCACGTGCAGGAAGCGCGTGCTCACTACGACTCAATGCTCGTGCTGCACGAGCGAGAACCGCATCCATTCGTCGCCTTCTGGCGTCGTCTGGTCGCACGGGCTGCATAGCGTCTGCAGGCCGTACGTTTCTATCGATAAACACAACCAGGAGAGAACGGCATGTCTACTCCGACGAATATTTCTTCCGCCCGCAGCGCGGTGCTCGATGCGGCGCATGTCGGCGACATCAGGGGCGCGCTCGGCACGATCGCCCATCATGACATCGCGCCACGCACGACCTGGTGGGCCCGCGTGCGCACGCTGCTCGCGATTCTCGGCCCCGGCCTGATCGTGATGGTCGGCGACAACGACGCAGGCGCTTTCGGCATCTACACGCAGGCCGGACAGAACTACGGCACCACGCTGTTGTGGACGATGCTGTTACTGGTTCCGGTGCTGTTCGTCAATCAGGAGATGGTGTTGCGGCTCGGCGCGGTGACGGGCGTCGGTCACGCGCGCCTGATCTTCGAGCGCTTCGGCAAATTCTGGGGGGCGTTCAGCGTCGTCGATCTGTTGATCCTCAACGCGCTGACCATCGTGACCGAGTTCATCGGCATCACCTTCGTACTCGACTTCTTCGGCGTCTCGAAGATTGCGGGCGTGTGCATTGCCGCGGCGCTCACGATGGCCGCGGTCAGCACCGGCGACTTCCGACGCTTCGAACGCTTCGCGGTCGTGCTGTGTCTGCTGAGCCTGCTGCTCGTGCCGGTGCTCGTGTTGATTCATCCGCCGGTCGGCCAGATTACGCGCGACTTCTTTATTCCAAACTGGCCCGCGCATTCGAAGCTCTCCGACGTGATGCTGCTCGTGATCGGCATCGTCGGTACGACCGTCGCGCCATGGCAGCTGTTTTTCCAACAGAGCTACGTGGTGGATAAACGCATCACGCCGCGCTTCATGAACTACGAAAAGGCCGACCTGTGGATCGGTATCGTGTTCGTGCTGATCGGCGCGGTCGCGATGATGTCGTTCAGCGCGGCGCTGTTCGAGGGGCGGCCCGAGTTCGGCAATTTCACGGATGCGGGCGGCGTAATCGCGGGTCTTGAGAAATACGCAGGGCGGACCTCAGCGGTGTTGTTTGCGGTTGCGCTGCTGGACGCATGCATCATCGGCGCGGCGGCTGTGTCGCTGTCGACCGCGTACGCGATCGGCGACGTGTTCAAGATCCGCCATTCGCTGCATCGTAGCGTGTCGGACGCGAAGGGCTTCTATCTCGTGTACTTCGCGATCGTGGCGACGGCCGCGGCGCTCGTGCTGATTCCCGGCAGCCCGCTCGGTCTTCTGACTGAAGCCGTGCAAACGCTCGCCGGTGTATTGCTGCCGAGCGCGACCGTGTTCCTGCTGCTGCTTTGCAACGACCGCGCGGTGCTCGGTCCATGGGCCAATTCGAAGAAGCTGAATCTGTTTACCGGCGCGGTGGTCTGGGCGCTCGTGATGCTGTCGATCGTTTTGACCGCATCGGTGATCTATCCGGACATCGCCGGCGAGACGATCATCGAAGTGCTCGCGGGCGGTACGCTGCTCGCTGTTGCCGGTTATACGGCGATGCTCGGAATCCGCAAGCTGCGCGGCGAACCGGCCGCCGAGCCGATGCCGGCCTATTCGAAGGAGAGTCGCAATACGTGGCGCATGCCACCGCTCGACGAATTGCCGCCGCCGAAGCTGACGCTGGCCAAACGCGTATGGATGGGCGCGTTGCGTGGCTACCTGCTGATCGCGATTGGTCTTGTCGTCGTGAAGGTCGTGCAGCTGGCATTGATGAAGTAGCGGGAATGGTGAGGTGTTCCAGGAGATGACGCGTCGATAACGTCAATGGTGAGGATTTACGGGAGCCGCCACACCCGTGACCGCCAGATGTGCAAGCAGCGCGTCATCTTTCACGAGCACAATGAAAAGCCCCCCATCAGCGCGGGTGAAATCCATGTGATCAGGACCGCGGCACGTGATACCGTTGCCGCCAGCGCTTTCCGGTCATATGTTCATACTCACCATAGGATCCCTCGCCATGCAGAATGAACCGAAAGACGGTGTCGATCGACGCAACTTCATGAAGACTGCGATTGCGCTGGTCGGCGCGTCGTCCGCGCTGGTCACGCAGGCCGGCAGCGCTTACGCGCAAAACGCAAATGCGCCGGCCGCCGGCACGGGCGCGGGTCATGGCACGGTGTACACCGGTGATGTGATCGGTGGAAAAAAAGTGATCAGTGCGCTCGACCTCAACGACCTGCCGCGCGGCACGAAGCAGATGTTCTATTTTCAGGGCGTGCAGATGCCGACCGGCCAGCACTGGTATGTGTCGGTGGTCGTCGTGCATGGAGCGAAGCCGGGCAAGCGCGTCGCACTGATTAGCGGCGTGCATGGCGACGAGATGAGTCCGGTGCACATGATCCAAACCGTTGTGAGCCAGCTCGATCCGGCCCAGATGTCGGGCACGGTGCTCGCGGTGCTCGACGTATCGCGTCCCGCACTCGAGGCAATGGAACGCCGATGGCCCAACTCAGGCCGAGGCATCGACCTGATCGACATCAACCGCGAATGGCCGGGCAACGAGAACGGCCCGAGCGCGCCGAGCCGGCATGCGGGGCTAATATTCAACCGGCTGCTGCGCCCGAATAGCGACTATGCGCTCGACTGTCATACCGGCACGACCGGTATGGATATCACGTCGTTCAATCTGGCGCGAATGGAATTGCCCGAACCTCGCGCGATGGCTGAGCTCTTTCCGATCAAGCAGATCTTCGATAACCCCGCCTATCCGACGCTGCTTGCCAACGCGCTCATCAACGTCGGCATCCCCGCGATCACGCCCGAGATGGGTCCGGCACGGATTCTCGATCTCGAGTTGATTCCGTCGTTCGTCGAAGGCACGATGAATGTGCTTAAACGCTACGGCGTGATTGCCGGACCAATGGGGCGAACCGGGAAAGATGTCGGGATCTTCGTCGGCAATAGCGGCCACACGGTGATGTCGTCGCATGGCGGATTCGTCGAGTCGCTGGTCAAGCTCGACGACACTGTTTCGGCCGGGCAGAAGGTGGCAATTCAGCGCAATGCGTTCGGCGAAGTGGTCGCGGAGTATACGAGCGGCGTAGCTGGCAAGGTGGCGGGGCTGCGCACCGACGCAACCGCGGAGCCCGGCATTCCGCTGGTGATGATTCTTTATCAGAGTGCGACGAAAGAGAATCCGGAGGATTACGTCGAATGAGCGCGCGGCGTTGAAGCGCGGATGGTGAGAATTTCCAGGAGTGGGGCGAATTCGCTGTATGTAAAAGGTGAGTTCTTCCAGGATGGTGAGCAATTCCAGGAGCTATGCCATCGGTGAAGTGGACTCACGTTCTTCGGATCACCGAACGATCGCGCACCATACTCCCGAAAAACCTCACCTTCAGAACTTTACCTTGACCTGAAATCCGATCGTAAACGGCAGGTTATCCGAAGGAATCGGCGGCACTATGATGAAGTTCGCGCCGACGCGTTTGTAGTTGACCATCACGATCGGTGCGACCACCGGCCCAACCGTGTGATTGCGCCCGAGCCCCCAGTTGCCGTAGTTGTAGCCGGAAATAATCCCGCCAATCGCCGCGAGTCGCACGAAGCCCCAGTGCGCGAACTCCGGCGCCCAGACACCGCCGCCATAGTAAGAAGGCCGGCGCAGCGAATTGCGAAAGCCGCCGACCGTCAACGCCCATTGGTTATTCAGCCAACACTCGACGCCCAGGCCGGGATTGAACTGCTCGAAATCGGTACCGGGATCGGGATCGATGTGATACGAACCGAGCATCGCGTCGACCCATATGCCGCCTTCGCACCAGTTACCCGCATGCGCCGCGCAAGCCGCCAGGCTCGCGACGAGCGCCACTGCGATATGTCGAATCTTCCTGTTCATCTGCCGAAATTGCATGAATTCTCCGTCACCGGTCGGGCGCCGGTGTCATTGCTGTTCTGGCGATCTGCTTGCTGCTCGTCGCGCACTGTACCTCAACCCGCGCAAGCGAGGTTGAGAACGCGCTTGCACGGCCGGGCGGAACGCAACGATAACGGAGAACCGATGGCGAAGTGATGAATCGGCCGCGAATCGGCAATGGATTCATGGCGTGCGCTGCGCACGCCATCAGCGATGAAAGTAAGGAAAGCGTCGGGGGGACCGTCTACAGGCCGAGGTCCGACAGGCTCGGATGATCGTCGGGACGGCGCCCGAGCGGCCAGTGATACAGGCGATCGGCTTCGCGGATCGGCAGATCGTTGATGCTCGCGTGACGATAGGCCATCAGCCCGTGCTCGGTGAACTCCCAGTTCTCGTTGCCGTACGAGCGGAACCAGTTGTTCGAATCGTCGTGCCATTCGTACGCGAAACGCACCGCAATGCGATTCTCGGTGAACGCCCACAGTTCCTTGATCAGCCGATAGTCGAGTTCTCTTGTCCATTTACGGCGCAGAAAGCCGACGATCGCGTCGCGGCCCTGGACAAACTCGCTGCGATTGCGCCATACGCTGTCGGTCGTGTAGGCGAGCGATACGCGCTCGGGCTCGCGGGTATTCCACGCGTCCTCCGCGGCGCGCACTTTCTTGATGGCGGTTTCGCGCGTGAACGGCGGCAGCGGCGGGCGGGTTTCGATTGTGTCGGCCATGATGACTCCTTTGTCAGGTGGCGGTGCGCCGGGATGGCGGCCGTCTGGTTGCGGGTTGGTTTGCGGCTTTTTTGGTGGCACTTCCTGTCGGCTTGTCGGCCGACCTGGTTGTCTCAGCATCGAGCAGCGTCCGCGCGGTAGCCTGCGCATCGAGCGCCGCGTCGGCCTCGCCACTCACCAGCGCGACCGCAATCGCACCGTCGAGCAGAATCAGCCACTGCCTGGCGAGACGCGCCGCATGGCGCGCGTCGATAGACGATTCCACCGCGAATGCATCGAACTGGGTCCGCACGAAATCGAGCAAACGCTCCTTGTGTCTTCGCGCGACGATCCGGATCGGGTCGTCGCAGGACGCAATTTCTCCTGCCGCATTCAGAAACGCACAGCCGTGGAAATCTTCCGATGTGAACCACTCGCGCAGCACGTCGAACATGCCGAGCAGGCGTTTGCGCGCGATCTCACCGTGTTTCTGCGTGCCGGCGATAAACCAGTTCATCCAGCGTTCGTCGCGCCGTTCGAGCGCGGCGGCGATCAGTGCATCTTTCGAACCGAAATGCGTATAAAAGCTTTTGCGCGCCGCGCCCGACTGCCGCACGATCGCGTCGACGCCGGTCGCATGGATACCACCGGCGTAGATCAGCGCTTCGGCTGCATCGAGCAACCGCTCGCGTGCGTTGCCGGGTGGTGCTGCGTCTTGTGCCAGGTCAGGCGCCAAATCGTTCGAGGTTTCGCGTATCATGGGCATAAGGTAGAACGATCATTCTCCTTCGTCAAGTCTTTTATGTCTTCGCGTCGCGTCTGCGGAATGGGTACGCTTGCTGCTATCGTGACGACGTTCGCTCAACCGGAATGGCTCCGATGAACTCATCCTCTATTCGCATCGTCTGGATGCGTACGCTGCTCGGCGCGGCGTTACTGGGCGCCGTGGCCTGCACGCCGATACAGGTGCTCACGCATTCGGTCAGCCAGAACGAGGCACGCGTGCCGACCGGCCGCTACGAGATCGATCAGGACCATACGAGCATTACGTTCGATATCGATCACTTCAAGTACTCGCGCTTCACGATGCGCTTCGATCGCAAGCACGGACAACTCGACTGGAATGACGGAGGGCTCGAACGGAGCACGGCGTCGGTCGTGATCGACGCCGCGAGCATCGACACGAACGTGCCGCTGCTCGACAAGATGGTGAAGAGCGACAGCATGCTCGGGGTGTCGCAGTATCCTGAGATCCGCTTCGCCAGCACGCGCTTCGAGCGCACCGGCGAATCACGCGGTACGCTAACCGGCGATCTGACGATTCGCGGCGTCACCCAACCTGTCACGCTCGATGTCACGTTCAACGGCTTCGCACCCGATCCGCTGACGAAAAAAGACACGCTGGGCTTTTCCGCTGACGGTCATTTCAGCCGCGCGAAGTTTGGTCTCGCGACGTGGTATCCGGCCGTCGGCGACGATATTCATGTGCGAATTCAGGCGGAATTCGTGAAAACGCCCGCAGGCGAGTGAGCGCGCTGCGGGCGTTGCGGTCGTCAAAAGAACCGAGGATGTCGTGCTGGCTCAGGCCGCGGTCCAGTCGAGAATGACTTTGCCGCTCTCGCCGGAGAGCATCGTCGCGAACGCCTGCTGATAGTCGTCCACCTTGAAGCGGTGCGTGAGGATCGGCGACAGATCGAGACCGCTTTGCAGCATCGCGACCATCTTGTACCAGGTCTCGAACATCTCGCGACCATAAATACCCTTGATTTCAAGCCCTTTGAAGATCACCTGATTCCAGTCGATCGCGGTTTGCGACGGTGGAATGCCGAGCAGCGCGACCTTGCCGCCGTGGTTCATCGCTTCGAGCATGCTCGTGAATGCGCTCGGCACGCCGGACATTTCGAGGCCGACATCGAAGCCTTCGGTCATGTGCAGATCGTGCATCACGTCTTGCAACGATTCGCGCGATACGTTCACCGCGCGCGTCGCACCCATTTTGCGCGCGAGTTCGAGGCGATAGTCGTTGACGTCGGTGATCACGACGTTGCGCGCGCCGACGTGCTTCGCAATCGCAACTGCCATGATGCCGATTGGTCCCGCGCCGGTAATCAGCACGTCTTCGCCGACGAGATTGAACGATAGCGCCGTGTGCGTCGCGTTGCCGAACGGATCGAAGATCGCGGCGAGATCGTCGGAAATCTCGGGCGGAATCTTGAATGCGTTGAAGGCCGGAATCACCAGATATTCGGCGAACGCGCCTTCGCGATTCACGCCAACGCCGACCGTATTGCGACACAAATGCCGGCGCCCCGCGCGACAGTTGCGGCAAAAGCCGCACGTAATGTGCCCTTCGCCCGACACGCGATCGCCGATCGCAAAGCCGCGCACTTCCTGCCCCATCTCGACGATTTCGCCGACGTATTCGTGGCCGACGTGCATCGGCACCGGAATGGTTTTTTGCGCCCAGTCGTCCCATTTCCAGATATGAATGTCGGTGCCGCAAATCGCGGTGCGCGTGATGCGGATCATCACGTCGTTATGGCCGACTTCCGGCTTCTGCACATCCGTAAGCGTGAGGCCCGGTGCGCGTTCGAGTTTTGCCAATGCTTTCATCTATCACTCCTTGCCGATCACGCGGGAATCACGCCGAGTTCGCGGCCAACGCGCGCGAACGCGGCGACGGCGCGGTCGATCTGTTCGGGTGTATGCGCGGCGCTCATCTGCGTTCGGATGCGCGCACGGCCGCGCGGCACTACTGGGAACGAGAAGCCGATCACGTAGACGCCCTCTTTCAGCAGCGCATCGGCGATCTTGCCGGCAAGCTGCGCATCGCCGAGCATCACCGGAATGATCGGATGTTCGCCCGGCACGAGCGTGAAGCCGAGCGCGCTCATCGCGCTGCGAAAGTGTTGGCCGTTTTCGCGTACCCGCTTACGCAATTGCGCGCCTTCATCGCTCGCGAGTAGTTCGAGTACTTTGAGCGACGCGGCGGCGATGCTCGGCGTCAGCGTGTTGGAAAACAGGTACGGACGCGAGCGCTGCCGCAGCAATTCGACGATTTCCTTGCGCGCGGCGACATAGCCGCCCGATGCGCCGCCGAGCGCCTTGCCCAAAGTGCCGGTAATGATGTCGACGCGCGACATCACACCGCAATGCTCGGGCGTGCCGCGCCCATGTTCGCCGATGAAGCCGACCGCGTGCGAATCGTCGACCATCACGAGCGCACCGTATTTGTCCGCGAGATCGCAGACGCCGGCCAAGTTCGCGATGATGCCGTCCATCGAGAACACACCGTCGGTCGCGATCAGCTTGAAGCGCGCGCCGGCCGCATCGGCTTCCTGCAGGCGCGCTTCGAGATCGGCGAGATCGTTGTTCTTGTAGCGAAAGCGTTTAGCCTTCGAAAGCCGCACACCGTCGATAATGCTCGCGTGATTCAGTTCGTCGCTGATGATCGCGTCGTTTTCGTCGAGCAGCGTTTCGAACAGACCGCCGTTCGCGTCGAAACAGCTCGAATAGAGAATGCAATCGTCGGTTTGCAGGAACGCGGCGAGCGCCTGCTCGAGTTCCTTGTGCACGGTTTGCGTGCCGCAGATAAAGCGCACCGACGCCATGCCGAAGCCGTCGTTGTCGAGCCCCGCTTTCGCGGCTTCGATCAGACGCGCATCGTCGGCGAGGCCGAGATAGTTGTTCGCGCAGAAGTTCAGCACGCCGGTGCCGTCGGCGAGACGCACGTCGGCCGATTGCGGACTCGCGATCACACGCTCGCTCTTGTAAAAGCCGTCGGCACGAATCTGCTCCAGGGTGCCGCGCAGATGGGCTAGGTATTGGTCTCGCATGAACGGAACTCCTGGGAGTGATGGCGCCCGCGTGTGCCGCCGTGATCCGTTCTGCGGCACGGGCGGCATGGTTGACGGCGAAGCGGCCTGTTATAGTCGGCTGTCAGCTTTATCGGAAATTTTCGTTTTTTCGAACTAAAATCCGGTATATCGAACAACTCTAAACGATGGGTCAGGAAATGGCAAGTTCGGGTACACGCCGCGGCGCGGCCAATGCAACGCCCACCGCGGCGGCTGCCTCTAGCGCGGCGACGCCGGCAGCAAATGCGGCGCCGCCGCGCGTGGGCGAGCAGATCCAGCGGCTGCGTGCGGA
>Ga0310811_10003977_pt1 | contig 18617 bp, 12 predicted proteins | sample YCmetagenome_FD_207642 | JGI IMG/M metagenome (GOLD analysis project Ga0310811, IMG submission 207642) | Soil microbial communities from experimental microcosm in Duke University, North Carolina, United States - YC | ecosystem: Engineered > Artificial ecosystem > Soil microcosm > Unclassified ...
GTTCATCGCCGCTTCCATCTCATCGGGCTCGGCAGCGACCCACACGCCGAAGTAACCAGCGCTGAAGCGCGGGTCATAGCCGACGGTCAGCGTGAGCCGCGGTATGCCCGCGAAGCCGAACATCGCGAACACCGTCGCCAAACCGCCGATCAGTACCATGACCTCGAATCCGAGAATCGTGAACGGCACCCACGACGCGATCGCCTTGCCGCCGACGACGAGGGGCCAGTAATCAGAGATCCACACCGGAATCCAGTAGCCGAACGTCACGCCAAGCAGTCCGAAGATCAGCGTGAACAGTCGGACCCGGCTTGGCCCGTGCTGCATCGCATGCTCGAACTCATGGCGAGGCGTCGGCGTGTAGACGGTGATGTCGCCGAGCCGCTCTTTCTTCAGCTCTTCGACGGCCTCGACGGCCGAATCGATATGATGAAACGCTCCCAGGACGCCTGGCATCAGTGCTGGACTCCCGTCTCGTCTGGGTGGGGATTGCCTTCCGTCAGGTCGTGCGTGATGTCGTGCGGATGCTTGAGCCTCGGCGGCACGACTTCCTTGATCTCCGCCATGGCCATCACTGGAAGCTGCTTGATGAACAGCAGGAACCACATGAAGAACCAGCCGAAGCTGCCGACGAGAATGGCGTAGTCGACCCACGTCGGGCGGTACGTCCCCCACTGCCAGGGCTCGAACTCGTGCGAGAGCGACGGGACGACGATCACGAACCGCTCGAACCACATGCCGATGTTGATGAAGATCGACAGGATGAAGAGCCAGGTCGGATTGCGCCGCAGCTTCTGCGACCACAGCGACAGCGGGAGCACCATGTTGCAGATCAACATGATCCACGCTGCCCAGGCCCACTGGCCGAACACACGATTCCAGAAGTAGTCCTGCTCGAACTTGTTGCCGCTCATCCACGCCACCTGGAACTCGGTGAGGTAGGCGAGTCCGACGACGCACGACGTGAACAGACACAGCTTGGCGGCCGCGTCGATGTCGTTCAGCGTGATGTAATGCTCGAGCTTGAAGAACTTTCGCAGCGGCAGGGCGATCGTGAACACCATGCCGATGCCGGAGAAGATTGCGCCGGCGACGAAGTACGGCGGGAAGATCGTGGCGTGCCAACCCGGCGTGAGCGCCATCGCGAAGTCGAACGACACCACTGAGTGCACCGAGAGCACCAGCGGCGTGGCGAACGCGGCGAGGAACAGATACGCGCGGGTGAAATGCCGCCATTCGCGATCCGAGTTGCGCCAGCCGAGCGCCAACGTCGCGAAGATCGCCTTGCGAACCGGATTCTTCTCGCGGTCGCGCAGGATCGCGATGTCCGGAATCAATCCGATGTAGAGGAAGGTGCTCGAGATCGTGAGGTACGTGAGGATCGCGAACACGTCCCACACCAGCGGGCTCTTTGGATTCGGCCAAATGAGTCGCCAGTTCGGATACGGAATCAGATAGAAGAACTTCCACGGGCGACCGAGGTGCAGGATCGGGAACAATCCTGCCGTCATGACCGCGAAAACGGTCATGGCCTCGGAAACGCGGTAGATGCTGGTTCTGAACCCGGCGCGGAAGAGGTACAAGATCGCCGAGATCAGCGTGCCGGCGTGGCCGATACCGACCCAGAACACGAAGGTGATGATGTAGACACCCCACATCACCGGCGGCTGGTAACCAGCCGCGCCGAGGCCCTCATGGATCTGGTAGATCCAGGCGCTGGCGCCGAGTATCAGGCACAGGATCGCGATTCCGAGGCCGGCGAACCAACCGAGGGTCGGCCGTAGGGTGGCCGCAATCTCGTTGTCGACCTGCTCGTAGTCACGAACCGCAGGGAATCGAACCGCCGCCGACGGAACGTTCGGGCGTTTCCCGTTCGGCACTGGAGACGCAGTCGTTGCCATGTCCGCGCCTCCTAGTTCGCCACCGGCGCTGCTGCGCCGGCCGCGGGGTGATTGACCTTCTTCAAGTAGACCACCGCCGTGAAGGTGTTGAGCTCTTCGAACACGTGGTACGCGCGCCGATCATGCGCCAGAGTTGCAACGCTCCAGTTCGGATCGGCCGCGTCACCGAAGGTGATCGCCCGCGACGGACACGCCTGCGCGCACGACGTCGTGAACTCGTCGGGCTGCAGTTCGCGATGCTCCAATGCCGCGCGATTCTCGGCCTCGCGGATGCGCTGGACGCAGAAGCTGCACTTCTCCATCACGCCCTTGGTGCGGACCGTGACGTCGGGGTTGAGCTGCCAGTTCAGCGGTTCCGGGAACGAATACTGCTTGCGATCGACTTCGCCGTATCCGAACCAGTTGAAATAACGAACCTTGTATGGGCAGTTGTTCGAGCAGTAGCGCGTGCCGACGCAACGGTTGTAGACCTGGACGTTCAGACCGTCCGGCGCGTGGTACGTCGCGTACACCGGGCAGACCGGCTCGCACGGCGCGTTGCCGCAGTGCTGACAGAGCATCGGTACGAAGCGCGTCTCGAAATCCTCGCCGAACTTTCCGTCCGGGTTTCCTTCGAAGTAGCGCTCGAGACGCAGCCAGCTCATTTCGCGACCGCGCTCGATGTTGAAGCCGGGTCGTGCGTCGGCGAAGTACGTCGCGTTCTGCCAGAATGCGCCGACGGTCGGAATGTTGTTCTCGGCGTAGCAAGCCGTGACGCACGCAGAGCAACCGGTGCAGCGCGCGAGATCGATCGTCATCGCCCAACGGCGCTTGGCCATGCCGCGCGGATCGTCCGGACGATACATGCCCTTGAGCGTTCCCTGATCGGCGGCCACCGGCGCGCCGAGGTGACCCTGCGCGTCCGCCGCAACGGGCGAGCGGAGACCGGGGAGGAACTCGTGATCCGCGCTGCCCGCAGGCGCCACTTCCTTCTCTTCAACCGGCGGCTTGCTCAACTCCGCGGCATTGATCGCTTGCGCGATGCCACGGCCGTGCTGACGCGCCGATCCTTCCGTGCTCGGAAGCGTGCGGTGATCGCCGGTCTTCGAGATCGAGGCCTTGGTCGCGGTCAGCGTGACGCCGCCCGCCGCATCGGTGCCAAGCGGCAGCAGGTCGAGCGCGTTGATGCCAAGGTCGCGCGAATAACGGCCGTACCCCCACTGCGTGATGCCAGCGTGGTGCAGAGGATCGAACGTCGCCACCTGCTGCGACGCCTTGTGACCCTGGCCCAGCGGAATCGCGATGGCGTCCTTGTGAATGCCGAGGTACGGGAAGGCCGGCGCGCGAACCGTTCCGTTCGCCGTCTTCACCTCGAGAATGTCACCACGATCGATGTTCAGGCGCTGAGCCGTTTCCGGATGCAGCTCGACCCACGAGCTCCAGCAGATCTTGGAGACCGGATCGGGCATCTCTTGCAACCACGGTTTGTTCGCGCCACGACCGTCGCCGAGCATCGGCGAGGGATACGTGATCAGGAACAGGTCGCCCTGCGCTCCGGCGATCGGCGCGGCCTTTGGTGCCGACGCGGGCGCCGCGGCGACGGTGCGTGCCGGCAGCGTGCCGCTCGCGATCGCCTTCGGGAGTGCGGCGGCAAATGCCGTCGGGCCGCCGGGGAAGTTCGACATCACCCAGGTGCGATAGTCCGCCGCGGCGAACTTCGCGGCGTTGGCCGGATCCTTCTTCGCGACGAGCAACAGCGCCTCGCCGGTGCCGATGATCTTCGGCGACGCCGACTTCGGATCGATGTTCGGGTAGACCGGATCCATCGCGGGCTGCTGCAGACCAATCACGCCGCGCGTGACATCCGCATCGCCCCACGACTCGAGCGAGTGCAGATCCGGGATGATCAGGTCGCACAGCTCCGTGGTCTCATCCGGGAATTGCGAGAACGAAACCTTGAATGGGACTTTGCTAAACGATTCGGCGAACTTTGCCGACTTGGGCAGCGAGTGGGCCGGGTTCGTACCGCGCACGAAGGCGATGCCAACCTGCCCACCCGCCATGCGCTCGACGGCGTTGAGGACTTGGCCGGTCGTCGCAATGCCCTCGAAGCCGGAGATGGGCTGCGCCGGCTTGATGGTCGTGCCGACTGCGCCGGATGCCTGATTGATCGCCGCCACCGCCAGCGCGACGTCGAGCGCGTTGTCGCCACTGACGCCGGAGACGACGAGCGCCGGCTTTGCCGCGGCGAGCGCGCTCGCGAGCCGTTGAATGGCGGCCGCGTCGACTCCACTCTCGGTCGCCGCCTGCTGCACACTCCCCTTCCCGGCAAGCGCGTTCGCGATCGCGAGCTCGGAGCCCGGCTTGCACGCCAGCCATTCGTCGGCGTTCAATCCGGTGAGCGAACGACGAGGTCCGACGTAGATGAAGCGCGGAGCACCATCGAGCTTCGCGCGCGCATCCGCGAAGTCGAGCTGCTGCGGGACGTTTGCACCCCAACCTTCGAGGAAATCGGCGCCGAACGATACGATCAGCTTTGCGTCCTTGAAACTCAGCGACGGCCACGCGACGCCGTAGGTCCGGCGGTTCGCTTCGATCGCGGCGGAATCAGCCTCGCCATCCACGCTGAGATGTTGCGAGAACCCGTACGCCGCGAGCCACGAATCGAGGAAGCGCGGGAAGCTGCCGCTCTCGTGCTGATTGAGGAAAACGCTGTTCTTTCCCTTCGCGGCGGCGACGCCGGTCGCGAGCCGATTCAGGGCATCGTCCCAGGTCGTGGTCTTCCAGGCGCCGCCTTCCTTGTACATCGGGGCGCGGAAACGATCGGGATTGTACAGACCCTGGAGCGACGCCTGCCCGCGTGCGCACAGCGCGCCGTGGTTCAGCGGATGGTCCGGATTTCCTTCGAGCTTGATCGCGCGACCGTCACGCGTCTCGGCGATGACGCCGCATCCGGCGCCGCACTCGCGGCACGTCGTGGCATAGTAGGTCGAAACACCGGGAACCGTTTCGTCCGGCGAGACGAGGTACGGGATGAGTTTTCCGGTCGGCTCGGAGCACGCGGCCGCGGTGAGAGCCGCGCCCGACGCGCCGAGAACCTTGAGGAACTCGCGGCGCTTGACGCCAGTTGGCTTGGTATCCTGGCTCATGTCAGTAGTGGCAGTTCGCGCAGTCGTAACGCGCTTTCTTGCGTTCGGTCGTCGCGACCGCCGCAGGCGCGGGCGTGTTCGGCGTGGCTTGCTGTTCCGCGTAACCGGCCGCCTCGAGTCCTTCCTTCGGGCTGTAGCCGTTCACGTGGCAGCTGACGCACCAGCCCATGTTGAGGCTCGCGAACTGATAGACGCGATCCATCTTTTGGATTTGACCGTGACACGTCTGGCAGGTGACGCCGGCGTTGACGTGACGCGTGTGCGGGAAGTGAACGTATTCAGGAAGCTTGTGAATACGCTCCCACGGAATGGGCTTGGCGTTGGGTCCCATGCCGGCACCGGGCGTCGAGATATCAGCGTACTTGTAGAGCTTCGCGAGCTCCGCGCTGTGACGCTTCGGCCCGAGGTCGGTCGCGGGACGATCCGGCCCGATCATGTTGTGACAACCGACGCAAGTCGACACCGCCGGCAGGCCGGGGTCCATCGACTTGTTCGCCGCGTTGTGGCAGTAGAGACAGTTCATGCCGAGCTTCTGCACGTGAACCGGGTGCGGAAACGCGATCGGCTGGATGGGCGAACGGTGTTGCGAGGAGGAGGCGCCGCTGTATGCGGAAAGCATGACGGCACCGGCGGCCAGGGCGAGGAGCCCCGGAATGGCGGTCCACTTCCTTCGCTTGGTCATCGCGATGGGGTGAGTATGTCGAGTGGCCGCGAGCTTGTGAACAAATTCACAAGCACCCGGCCAGCCAAGGAATTTGAACGAGATTGGAAATGCACGCAAGTGAGCAACTCGTTGTCACACCAGTGCGCAATCCCGATTGGAACAGTCCCATTTGTGGAAACCGACTTCGTCTCACCTTCGGATGGCGTCCGGCGAACGGTTTGGCCGCGCGAAGATCTGCTCTGGACTGGCCAACGCCGCACCACGGACGTCGTCGGGAAGCAGGTCGAGCGTCGCCCGCGGAGTCTGCGTCAATCGCAGCGGCCACTGCGTTCCGAACACGAATCGAGACGAGCCGATCGTGCGAAACAGCTTGGCAAGGTGATCCTCCGGCGGACCCCAGATCCATGAAATGTCCCAGAAGACACGGCGCTGCTCGGCATCGGTGAGACCCCAGTGCACCTCCTCGATCATCTCGCGACCCGCGGCGGTCACCACCAGACGCACGGCGTCGCCGGCGCGGGCGAGTGAGCGCACCGCAGCCGCGCTGAGATCGCCCGCGCTGTCCATCGAATGACGCTGCCGGAGATCTTCGAATCGAACGGTGAGCAGCGTGGCCATTCCCTGCTCCCCGGCCGCGAGCGATAGCTCTCGAAGCTGCGCGTCGTGCGGACCCAAACCCCATTGCGGCGGATACACACGCACCGCGGGAGCGCCCTCGTCAGACGCACGTCGCAGCGCATCCCGCCACGCTGGCCAATCAGGCCGAATGGCGGGAACAGGCTTTAGTGTTTTGGTAAACGGCCGTAGCAGCGAATAGAGCGCGGCGTTCCCGGCCGCCGGATCGCGGTAGAACGCGGACGGCAGATGCCCGACCCACGCGCCATCGAGCCCTTCGCGATCGAGCACACGAACGAGCACGTCCGGGTCCGGATGCGGAACGTGCCGGAAAGGATACGGGCCGATCAACGCGTTGACGTCAAACATTCGCGGTGCGCGGGGCGCGAGAATCGAGCGGCGTGGGACGTGGGCACCGCGGAAACGCGCCTCGAGGGAAAATGCGTGCGGCGTTCCGCCACCGGATGTTCGACATCTGTTCCGGACTGAGACCGATCACTTCGAGGGCGCGCAGCTTTGCGAGTCCGGTGCACATCGTGAGATCGCAGCCCCACAGCAAACGCTCGGCGCCGAGTGACTCGAGGGCGCAGTCGAGCATTCCACGATCGACACCGCTGCCGGAAAGATCGGGAAAAACGTTCGAACAATCAGCCACAGCCGGGAACGTGTGCATGTAGTCGCCGCCGCCGCCAATATGCGCGAGGATGAACGACACCGTCGGATGGCGGGCCGCGAGCCGCGCGAGATCCGCGCCATCAGAGATCTCTTGAGACGGCCACTCGCGCCGCCGGTGCTGCCAGATGTGGTGTAACACGGGAAGACCGTGCTCGGCTGCGATCTCGGCGACGGGATCCAGCAGAGGATCGTCGGCGCGACGGCTCGCGAGCAGCTTGACGCCGATCGCACCGCGCGCGACACACCGCTCGATCTCGGCAAGCGCGTGCTCGGTGTAGTTCGGATTGACCGTGACAAACATCCGCACGCGCGACGATTCCCGATCGCTCAGCTCCAGCATCACGTCGTTGCCGTGTGTGACGTCCGCCGGCGACGGGAAGTACGTCGGCGACGAGAAGCCGTAGCTTCCGAGCACCGACGCGACATGGTACGTGATTCCTATCCGCTCACCGGCGCGGAAGCGGGCGTCGTTGACGTCTTTCCAGTCGGCGCGACCGGCCTCGGCGTGATAGAAGTGCGCGTGCGCGTCGATCAGCGGTTCGGGGCCGGCAAGCGGCGCATCCGCGCTCGCGGTCACTCGGTGTCTTCCTCGTCGCGAAGCGTGACGAACGCCGCGCTCGCACCAGCCTCGATCTCGCGTATGACGTCGTCGTCATGCGCGAGCGCGGGGTAGTTGTACGCGCCACGTTTGAACAGCACGCCATTCGATGCGGCAAGCTCGAGGAATCGGCGTTCCCTCTCCGGCCGATCCCATCGGAACATCCACATCGGATCGATCCCATCGGTCGACACGCCTTCGATGCCGCTCGCATCGATGGCCGCGGCGATGGCGCGACGGATATCCGCTCCGATCGCCCAGAGCGACTCGCAGACTTCCGCGGAGTTGTGCCAGTTGAGCACCGCGCCGGCAGCCGCGAGCGCCGACGCCTCGCTCGCCAACGTGGACGAGATCCACGTTTTCTTCGCCGCGTCCATGACGTCACGATCGCCGACGACTGCGGCGAGCGGATAGCCGTTCGCCATCGCTTTACCGAATGCGGCAAGATCGGGAGTCACGTCGGCGTATTGTTGATAGCCACCGGTCGCGAGTCGGAAACCGGTCTTGATCTCGTCGAAGATCAGGACGGCGCCGGACGACGTCGCGAGCTCGCGCGCCCGGGCCATCCACTCCTTCGACGGCAATCGTTCCACAACCGGTTCGAGTACGATCGCCGCGAGGTTCGGCCCGGCACTGATTACCGCCGCCTCGAGCGCCGGAATGTCGTCGTAGGGGACGCGAGTGAATGCCCGTCGAGTGCCTTCGGGCACACCGGCAGCGTCTTCGGAGCACCAGTCCAACCAGCCGAAGTAACCCGAACCGACGACCATGTCTCGCGCGGTGTACGCGCGGGCGAGTCGTACCGCGGCCGCGATGGCCTCGGCGCCCGTTTTGAGAAACTGCACTCGATCGGCGCACGGAATGATGCCACACAACCGCTCGGCAAGCTCGACTTCTCGGTAGCTCGAGAGCGCGGACACATTGCCCGACGCGATCGCATCGACGACGGCGCGCGTGATGTTTGGCTCGGCGTAGCCCAGCGCGACCGACCCGAGCGCCATCGTGCAATCGACATACTCGTTGCCGTCGACGTCGACGACGCGCGCGCCGACAGCCTGGGAGAAGTGAGTCGGCCCGACCGCATCGGCGGAGCCGTACAGCGCCTCGACGCGTTTGCTGCCGGTCGACGCGCCGGTGGGAAGCACTGCCTCAGCGCGCGTGCGCCAATCCGCATCGTCGCTCTCGGCGTCAACGATCTGTTCGGGCGCCTCGTCGTCCGACTCCGCTTCCGCAGCGGGTGAAGTCGGCGCGTCAGCAGCCGGGGTGGGCGCCTCCTTCGCGCCGCGGTCGAAAAATCGGCGAAATGGCATGCGAGAAGATACTACTTCAGCTTGCGATTCAAGTAGTTCGTCACTTCGATGACCATGGCGCGCAGCAGAGACAGCTCGCGGGCATCGGGCGCCGCACGATACGTCAGCGATCGGACGGTGCGCATGATGTGCTCCGCGAACCGCGTCTTGAAGAACTCGATCGCGGTCAGCGACCGCTCGGTGTCGGCGAAGAACAGCTCGAACTGCTCGTTCGTCGCCGGCGGCGCGTTCTTGCGGGGCGGCGCGATCGTCCGGGTGGCGTCGGCAGCGGCGAGGTGCAACTCGTAGAACCCGATGAGCGCCGCCTGAGCGAGATTGAGCGAGGCGTGGTCGGTCGTGGGAATGGTGACCGTGCCGTGCACGCGATCCAGGATCTCGTTCGGAAGGCCGCTGTCTTCGCGCCCGAAGACGAGCGCGACGGGGCCATCCGGAGCATGCTCGAGGAGCTCCTGCGCCGCCTGTTTCGGGTCGACGACTCGCAGCTTCGCCGAACGACGACGCGCCGTGAAACCGAGGGCCCAAACGCAGTCCGCCACAGCCGAATCGAACGAGTCGAACTGTTCGATGCGCTCGATCAGATCCATCGTGCCGTGCGCGATGCCCTCGAGGCGGATCGCCTCGTACTCGACCGGACGGATGAGGCGAATTCGCCCGATCCCCATGTTCTTCATCGCCCGAATCGTGGCCGCGATGTTGATCGGATTCTGGGGTTCGTAGAGGACCACGACAACGGACGACAGCAGTGAATCGATCATCAGCGATCAGTCATCGACAAGTCGAAGGGGAATGAGGCGGCCGGCGTCGTGGCGGTCGCCGCGAAGGTAGACAAACTCGCCACGCGCGCCACTCATGACGAGCTGCCCCCGGCGCCGCTCCCGGCCGCGCGGCATCTCGTTCACGATCACGTCGAGCGCGTCGGGGACCGCGTCGAGCTCGACGACGATACGATAACCGGTGGCGGTTCGCTCCCACGAGGCATGCATGGGATGCGGCGCGGCCCATCCCTCGATGATGCGCTGGCGAACCTCGACCGACTCGAGCGTCGGAACGAGCATCCACGCGCTCAGCGACCCCGCCCGCCGAAGATACAGTTGAACGCTGTCGCCGTTGACGTCTGCCGCTTCGTTGTCGTAGGGATTCACCGCATCAGCCGACGCAAAGGTCAACTCGCTCACGGCAACTTCGATCACCACCCGCAGGGCATCGCCGACGCGCTCCAGGGTCACCGCGCCCGCCGGCTCTCCGGCGTGTCGCCAGGCCTGCTCCGACCGCCGATAGTGGTGTTCTCCAAGTTTCACGATCGATTTCGTGCTGCGCGACAGTACCAGCGCTTCGGGTTCCGCGCGGTCCGCACCGACCAGGGGGATCTCCGCGGTCCGCTCGATGTAGCCGCCGAGATCGATGCTGCTCCGCGCGCGGCCCGCGAGAAGCTCGATCTGCCAGCCACCCTCGACACGCCGATGTACGTGGGTCGTGCCATCGGAGAGTACGACGCGAATCTCGTTGCCAAACCCGACGTCGACGACGTCGCTCGACCAGGCGAACAACATCCGATGACGTCCCTTCGCTCCGCGGGTGCGCAAAATCCGGAATGCACGATCGTCGTGGCCCGGCGGACCCAGTGCGGTCGCCCGCCACCAGTCGGTAGGCTGGTCGCCCTGCGCCCACAGTGACAATGTGTTGCCCGTCGGCATCGCAGCATCACCGCGGCTCAGGGCGCCCGCTGCAACCGGTTGCCGCGTGGTGTCGCGGAGGAACCGGAACCCATCCTCGAGACCGGTGCTGCCCGTCAGTAGCCCAGCCTCGATGACATGTGCGCCGCGCAGGACGATGTCCGCGTGAATTGGCAGGTCGACGGTGACATCGGCGTCGGCATCCCACTCGAGCTCGTCGATCAGATACGACGACATCGCGACCAGCGTGCGAGCAATCCGCGTCCCAGGCGCGATGTCGTCGCTGCTCGCGACGATCCAGCCGGCAGCGGCACGTTCGTCATAGGCGTCGATTACGCCGTTCACGCGCGCTTGCGAGACGCCGTTCACGAGCGGCGCGTTGTGGGCCAGAGTACTCCGATACCAGTGCAACGAGGGATCGACGTACGATCCGGTTCCGACGTCGTCGAGCCACCGCTCGTCGCCGTCGGCCAGCAGCAAGTTGAGGCGATCGGGGTGCCCGTGGCCACCGCCCGAATGGCCATAGTCGAGCGCGACGTAGGTGCGTCCCTCGTTGCGGCGAAAGACCGCGATGCCCTGTGCGTCGAGCAGCGCCGAACGCGGTCCGCCGTATTCGAGCGGCGGAAGAGTTGGAAGTGCCCGCAACAGTGCACGCCAGTTGAGGTCTGCGCGCGTCAACGATGACGCCGGTGCGTTGCGCTCAGCATCGGCCGACGACGTTCGGCGGCCGGTTTCACGCCGCGGAATGTCGTCGCGATACAGGTGACTCAACGCCGCCGCGAGATCGGTATCCGCTTGGCGCGCGAATCCCAACTCGCAGTGTTCGGCGATGCGCCACTGCCGCATTGAAATCGCGTACTGCGAGTCGCGGCGCGACGCAAAGGTGAGATCGGGGAGCGCCGTCGCGAAGGGCGCGGCGAAGCCGCGCTGGAATCGCGCGACAAGCGGCTTCGGTAGCTCGAGCCCGCCCTGCTCAGCCATCGTGACGCCGTACCACAGACCGCGATGCGCAAAGAGATGATAGTTCTCACCCTCGAACCACGTCCCATCGGAGAGTAGCCCGGCTCCGAGGTGCGATACGATACCCGAGGGCCCGAAGACCGCGTTCTCGACCCCGCCGTCGTCGCCAAGGAGTCGACTCGCCGCCAACAGGGCCACGTCGTTCCACACCTGCCGGTTCGACGCGCCCTCGTCGTACTCGGCGATGATTGCACGACTCGGCTCGACGATCAACTCACGTACGCGGGCGGCGAGCGATGGATGCGTGGTGTCGAGGAGATCCGTGGCCACGCAGATCTGAAGCAGCCAGATGGACTCGAGGTACGTGCTGAAGAACAACCTCGTGGGCCCGAGCACATTGTCGACGTTCGGGTAGCTCGCGTATCGCTCGACATACCCCTCAAGAATGGAGGTCGCGAGACGCGAGAATCGATCATCGACGCGCAGACGAAAAAGCGCTGCGGCATGGATGGCGCGTTCCGCCAGCCAGAGTTGATACCAGTAGATCCAGAATCGATGGTGGAGCTCACCCCGATACACCTCGCCGCACACGGGACAGCGGTGCTCGTGCGGATTGAACGGATCGAACTCGAGCAGGGTACCGTCGCGGGCGCACCGTCCACCCTCGCGCGACAGGAGGGCCTTGCTCTCCGGGAAGTAGAGCTCGCGCGCGAGAAGAGGCTCCAGATCGGCGGCGAGCGACGACGCGAGCGAACGGAGTGGACCCGCTGCGACCGCAGCTCTTTCGTCGATCGCCGCTTCCGAGAGGAGAAGGCTCATCGTGACGGCGCGTTCTCCCACTGCGACAGCGTCACCATCTCACCGCGCAGATCCATGACGACGTTGCGCAGCCGAGCAGAAAGTCCCTGGAGACCGCGCGAATGGTAGATCCAGGCGATTGGCGACTGTTCCGCGAGCAAACGTTGAACGGTGGCCCACGCCGCAACGCGCTCCGGCTGGGTGCGCGCAGAACGCGTATTCGCGAAAAGCGAGTCGAGCGTCGGCGAGTGGAACCCGGTATAGTCCAGCGCGCCGCCCGCTTGCCGTGTCTCGAACATCGAGCTGAGAAAACCGAGTGCGACGTCGCCGGGAAATCCGGAGACGAGTACGTCGAACTGCTTGGTACGCGCGCGCGCCTCGGTGAGAAAAGTGCCGAGCTCGACCTGTCGAATGTGGACGTTGATTCCGCGAGCCCCGAGGTCGGCCTGGACGAGCTGTTCGAGCGCATTGTCGCCGCTCCCGACGGTGAGCAGGTCGAACTCGAACGGTTTGCCACCGTGCGCCCGAACACGCGCTGGCGAGCGCTGCCAACCTGCGGCGTCGAAAAGCGAATCGGCGAGCGTGGTGTCGCGCATCGGCTTCACCTCGAGAGCGAGTGGGCTCTCCGGTGGGACAGGTCCCGACGCAGGCGTGCCGTATCCGGCTAGAGCGGCCTGCACGATTCGCTGTCGGTCGATCGAGAGCGAGATGGCGCGCCGAACCCGGGCGTCGTCGAATGGTGGTTTGTGGACGTTGAAGACGAGACCCGTCGTGAACAGGATGGGATAGTCCAACACGCGAAGCGACCGGTCGCGGGCCGCGAGCCCGGCCATACTCGGAGCAATGCCCGCGACGTCGAGATCCCCGCTCGTGAGGCCCGCGAACTTCGTCGTCGGTTCGTCGACAACGCTGACGACCACGCCGGCGAGCCGCGGCGGTCCGCCGAGCGCGCGCGGGAATGCATCGTTGCGCCGAAACACCCAACGCTCGCCGGCTCGACGCTCGATGAATCGAAAGGGTCCGTTGCCGACCGGGTTCGTGTTGAAAGGCGCCCGCCGCATTGCGTTGTGCGGAACGGAGCCGAGCAGATGCCGTGGAAGGATGGGCAGCTCGCAGAACACGAGCGGGAACTCCGCCTGCGGTCCGTGAAAGTGGATCGTCGCCGTCGAGTCGTCGCGCACGGCAACGCTGTCGATCGAGGCAAGATCGGTGGCGCGCCAATAACCCGTCGCCGGGTCGCGCGCCGCGTCGATCGTGAAGGCAACGTCGCGCGCCGTCGTCAGGGAGTCGTCGTGCCAGCGAAGTGCGGGATCGAGGTGCAACGTCAGAGCGCGGCGATCGGGCGTCCAGTCCCACCGCCGTGCCGCGTAGGGAACGGGCGCCAGCGCCTCGTCGTACTGTGCGAGCGTGACGAAGAGGGCGAAGCGCTGGATCTGGCGAGACAGCGAATGCACTGTGACGAGCGGGTTTCCCGATTCGAGATCGGTGCCCGAGGCGTACACGACGACATTCGGTGATCGCGCTGGTGCGCACGAGAGCGCACCAGCGATCGCGCACGAGACGAGAGTTGACACGCGAAGCCGGCGGTGCAGCTTCAACGCGTGCATCCTCCCGCCGTGCTCCGCCGACTCGCCGGCGCGCTGTTGCTCCTCTGGCTGGTGCTCACCATCACGTTCGCGCTCATCCGACTCGCTCCGGGTGATCCCGCGGTCTTTCTCGTGCCGCCGTCGGCGACGCCGGCCGAGGTGGCGCGTCTTCGGACCGAGCTCGGCCTCGACCAATCCGTCGCCGTTCAATATGCACGATGGGGTCGTGGCATGCTTCGCGGAGACCTCGGCGAGAGCTTCTCGCTCAGACAGCCGGTCGTCACCGCCCTGGCGCAGGCGCTCCCGGTTTCACTCGGTCTGGGCGGGATGTCGCTGATTCTCACCTTTCTCATTGGTGTGCCGATCGGAATGATCCAGGCAATCCGGCGCGGCCGGCCACTGGATCATGCGCTCACGGTTGCGACCACGGTTGTGTACGCGGCGCCAAGCTTCTGGTTGGCGTTGGCGCTCGTCGCGGTCTTCACCTACGGCGCAGCCGCGTGGGGATTGCCGCCGTGGCTTCGACTGCCTGCATTCGCCATGCGGTCGCCGGGCGCCGAGCTGCACGGCTGGGCGGCTGCGCTCGACCTGGCTCGTCACGCGATCCTTCCGGTGACGATTCTCACGGCGGTCGGCGCAGCAGGCATCGCGCGCTACTCGCGCTCGAGCATCGCCGACGTTCTGTCGCGTGATTTCGTGCGAACGGCGCACGCGAAGGGGGCTGCGCCAGTGCGCGTGTATTTCCGGCACGTGCTGGCGACGGTACTCCCTGCCCTCGTCGTTCTCTTCGCCCTTTCCCTTCCCGGACTCGTCGCAGGATCGATTTTCGTCGAGGCCGTCTTCGCCTGGCCGGGTATGGGACGACTGATGGTGAACGCGATCGTGGCGCGCGACTATCCGCTCGTCATGGGGGCCGCGTCGATCTATGCGGCGCTCGTCCTGCTCGCGAACCTGGCCGGCGACATCGCACTCCCGCTCGTCGATCCACGGCGGCGCGCATGAAGCTCCCGCGATCGATTTCCCGCATGGATGCCGTGGCGCTCGCAATGCTCGGCGCATTGACCCTCGCCGTGATCATTGTGCCGATGGTATCGCACCAGAATCCGCTCGCCATCGGCGACGTGCTCGCGCTGAGATTGCTCCCTCCGTGGTCGCGCGACGTCCACGGCAACTTTCATCTGCTCGGGACCGACCGGTTCGGACGCGACCTCTTCGTCCGAATGATGCTCGCCGGTCGCGTTTCGCTGGCGGTTGGACTCGCGGGCTCACTGCTCGCGAGCGGCGTTGGCACCGTCGTGGGCGCGGTGAGCGCGTGGGTCGGCGGTGTCGTCGACGCGACGCTCATGGCAATCGGCGACGCGCTGCTCGCGCTTCCCCGCCTTGTGCTCCTGCTCGTCTGCGCGGCGCTCTGGCGACCTGGCCTCGCAACCGTCGTCGCTGTCCTCATTGCCACTGGCTGGATGGGCGTCGCGCGGCTCGTGCGCGCCGAGCTCCTCGGGGTGAAGGCCCAACCGTTCGTAGATGCGGCAACGTCGCTCGGGGCGTCGTCGTCACGCGTACTCTGGCGACACGCGCTTCCGAATGCCCTGGGCCCGGCAATCGTGGCGACCACGCTCGGCGTCGGCAATGCAATTCTGCTCGAGAGTGGACTCTCGTTTCTCGGATTGGGCATTCAGCCGCCGCAACCGAGTTGGGGGAACATGATCGCGGGTGGGCGCGACCTGATTGTCGCCGCTCCGTGGGTCGCGATCGCACCCGGCCTCGCGCTCATCGCAACGGTTTTGGCGTGCACGCTGCTCGGTGACGCGCTGCGCGATCGCCTGGCCGGCGAGCAGGGCTCGACGTTGCGCGATCGCGCCTAGGCAGCGAAGGGATGGTACACGAACAGTCCCCGCGGCTACGGCCTGACGAGAATCGTCACGACCGCGCGGGGTGAAGCGGCGAACGACACTTCCCGCCCAGCAAACGCAACTTCACTGAGCACCGCCTCGTCGAGCCGCGCCAGTTTGGCTTCACGAATCTCGAATGGCATTCGCCAGGCACCGGAGACTTCGTCGTCCCGCGCGTTTACGCAGCGGAGCACCAACCACTGACCGTCCTCGCTCTCCTTGAACGTGGAGAACGCCAGTCCCGCGCCGAGGAGCTCGACGCCGTCCACGCGGGGCTGAACGGAGATCGCCGAACGGAGCGTCGCGCCGACGAGTGGATTCAGAACGTCATCGGCCGTGCGCTCGATGGCGTCGATCGTCGACGCGAGACGTGGCCCGTGCAACATCACGGCGAATTCCCCGGTGAATTCGCCAAGGCATTGCGCACCGGGCGTCGGCGTCGGCCAACCCGCATGACCAGGGCGCTCGACGATATCGTTCCGCGACAGCTCACCAACACCGCGCACCAACGTGACGAGAATCGCCTCGCCAAGCGCCTCATACTCCGCCAACCCGTCGCTGAATACCGTGAGCCCTGCCTGCTCGTTGAACAGCGACACGAATCGATGGAGCGGAGCCGTGGGAGGTGCGAGCTCGCTGCCCTCCGTCGGCTCATCGACGACGATCGGTTCGCGGCGAACGGGGCCGAACGCGGCGTCAGCCCACACTGTCGCGGCGTTCACGTCGCCGCGGAAGACGATGCGCACCCGATGATCCGCTCGCCGGTTATCGCCGCGCACGACGACGCGGACAAAGGGTGCGTCCGCATCGAGAATGAGGTGGGTCGTGAGCTCGGCGCTCGTGCGTTGGGTCCCAGCGTCGAGAATGCGGAAGCGCAGCGCAAGCTCGCCGCGCAGCGGCCCGCGGTGTTCGCGACGCACGCCGCGGAATTGCACCGTGAAGCCGTGTGGGCGCGGTGCCGGAGTGTACAGATCGCCGACATCGCGCTCGTCGACGAAGTCGAGCAGCGACGCCACGCGGCGACCGGTCGCAGCCTCTTCGAGTGACACGACACCCGCCTCGTCGACGGCTACGCGAAGAAGTGCGTTCTGCATCGAGTCCGGACCAACGACGACGGCGTGTTCTGGCCGGTCGCGACGGCGCCCATCGCGCTCATCGAGCGCGAACGTGGCCACGCCGTACGCTTGAGCATCGGTGATCCAGGCAGCAACACGTCGTACGGCGACGAGATCGTTGTCCGGATAGTGATTCGGCGATTCGACGCGTGAATAGCGAACATTCTGCGTGAGAATCTGCAGCGAGCCGAGTGCCGGAATCGTCGGCTTGCGCGAGGGCATGACGGCGCGCTGCGGCGCAACAGTCGCGGAGCTCGGTCCGACGGGCACGTCAGCCAGAAACTCCTCGACGTCGATGATCGCGACGCCGGAGCGAACACGGGGTACCGGGTTTCGAACGACGATCGCTGGTTGCCATCGGTCGCGCTGCTCGCGCGCGGCAGATGCGTCATATCCGATCAGTTCTCCGATTGCCTCGTCGCGAATGGCGGCTGCCTGCGCAGACGACGCGCGAACGCGACCCTCCATCGCGGCGGCAACCTCATCGATCGAACAACCACATAGCGTATCGTGCGGATGCGCCGTGAGCAGATCGCGCCACGCCAGATCGACGAGCGACCGCCGGGACGTACCGGAGATCGCCGCGAGCGCGGCCCACGGTTCGGCTTCCCGAAGAAGGGATCGCTCGGCGCGCGCACTGAGACGCTTCTCGTGCGTACGCGTCGCGAACGTGCCCTGGAGCGTCCACGTATAGCCGTACGAGTCGCGCAGCTCACCGCGCACGACCGGAAGACGCTGCGCGCTCGCGCGATCGACGAGACGCGTGGCGAACGCGCTCAGCGAGCTGCGGTGCACGCCATCAGTACTACCGACCGACTCGAACGCGTCGAGAATCGCGCCGAGGTGCGGCTGACGGGCGTGATGGTCTGCGCCATTCGGAATGAGTATCACGCCGGTCGTCGAGCGTGGAACGAGCTCGCCGCGCATGCGCTCCCAGCGCTCGGCGACAGCCTGAGGCTGAACGGGTAGGTGCGACCCGAACTCGTAGCCGTCCCGGGGCAGATGAAACAGGATGGTCGACGCCCCGCTCGGCGCCTGCCACCGCGCGGTGTCACCTGCTGGCCAGTGCGGGCCACCATATCCACGCCACAGAATCGTCAGTGGAAGTCCGAAGCCGTCGGCGATCTCCGGCAGTGCGGCCGGATGTCCGAACGAATCGGGGCAGTAGAGGACGGGCGGCGAGGTCGCGCCAAATCGCGACAGCACGCGTCGCCCGGCGAGCAGATTTCGAACGATCGCTTCGCCGCTCGGAATGAGCTCGTCCGCCAGCACGAACCATGGCCCCGCCTCGAGGCGTCCGTCGCGAAGCAGCGCGGCAAACTGTTCGGCTCGTTCTGGACGAGCGGCCAGATAGTCCTCGATGAGAATGGCCTGGCCGTCGAGGAGGAAACTCTCACCGTCGCCCGGTGGGATTTCGAGCAGGTCGTCGATCAGGGCGACGAGACGCTGTCGAAAGAGTTCAAACGGATGGTACCACTCGCGGTCCCAGTGCGTGTGCGAAACGATGTGAACGTCGAGCGCCATCCGGGTGCGGTTCGAAGGGAGAAGAACAAAAACAGCAGCGGCCCCGGCGATATTCGCCGCGGCCGTCCCCTACGCGCAAGTGACGTTGTTCAGGGAATGGGTCGGCGGCCGGTAATCAGCCGCACCACGATCACGATGAGCGCGATGACCAACAGCAGGTGGATCAACCCGGAGGTGACGT
>Ga0310811_10003978_pt1 | contig 18609 bp, 14 predicted proteins | sample YCmetagenome_FD_207642 | JGI IMG/M metagenome (GOLD analysis project Ga0310811, IMG submission 207642) | Soil microbial communities from experimental microcosm in Duke University, North Carolina, United States - YC | ecosystem: Engineered > Artificial ecosystem > Soil microcosm > Unclassified ...
TGACAACGACACATGTTCCTCCGAGCACCACGGAAAAGTCGTCGTCGCCCGTTTGGACGATCGACGCCGCGCGCGAGCTCTACAACATCGAGGGCTGGGGCGCGGGGTACTTCGACATCAACGAGCGTGGGCACGTCGTCGTGCGGCCTGATCGCGACCGGCCCGATCGCGCGCTCGACCTGTTCGATCTCGCGCGGGATCTCGAGGAGCAGGGCGTCGCGCTGCCCGTGCTGTTGCGTTTCTCGGACATCCTGCAGTCGCGGATCGAGTCGCTGAGCGAGCGATTCGAGTCGGCGATCAAGGAGTTCGAGTACCAGGGCGGATACACGTCGGTCTACCCGATCAAGGTCAACCAGCAGCGCCATGTCGTCGAGGAGATCGTCCAGTTCGGCAAGGCGCACGGTGTGGGGCTCGAGTGCGGGTCCAAGCCGGAGCTGCAAGCCGTGCTCGCGCTGAGCGAATCGGCCGATCACATCATCGTCTGCAACGGCTACAAGGACGAGGAGTTCATGCGCCTCGCCCTCATGGGCCAGAAGCTCGGACACGAGGTGTTCATCGTGCTGGAGCAGCTGAGCGAGCTCGATGTGCTCCTGCAGGCCGCGGACGACCTCGGGGTTACGCCGTCAGCCGGCGTTCGCATCAAGCTCGTCGCAGAAGGGGCGGGGCGCTGGGCGCAGAGCGGCGGCGAGAAGTCGAAGTTCGGGCTCAACGCGGCCCAGCTCATGAAGCTCATCGAGCGCCTCCGCGCGTTAGGCCGCATCGATATCCTCAAGCTGATCCACTTCCACATCGGCAGTCAGGTCACCGACATCCGCTACATCAAGAGCGCGCTGCAGGAAGTGTCCCGCTATTACGCGGAGATTCGGAAGGCCGGCGTGGACATCACGCACGTGGATGTCGGCGGCGGACTGGGCGTGGACTACGACGGGACGGGGTCGACCTCCCACGCGAGCGTCAACTACTCGCTTCAGGAGTACGCCAACGACGTCATCTACACGATCGCCGAGATGTGCCGGGATCAGGAGATTCCGATGCCGCACATCATCAGCGAGTCCGGGCGCGCGCTCACGGCGCATCACGCGCTGCTCCTGCTCAAGGTCATCGACGTCGAGTCCCAGGCGGAGCCGCCGCTGCCCGATCTGTCCGAGGACGACCATTCGCTGCTCCATGAGATGGTCGCCGACTACACCACGCTCACGAAGAAAACCGTGCGTCCGCGGAAAGTGCTCGAGGTCTTCCACGACGCGACGTTCGACAAGGAGCGCGCCCACCAGCTGTTCAACAGCGGCGTCCTGTCGCTGCGCGAGCGCGCGATGGCGGAAACGATCTACTTCGCGACCATCAACCGCATTGCGCGGTACGTGAACGGCGACCGCGACACGTATTCCGAGATCATCAACGACGTCGACGCGACGCTCGTGGACCGGTACTTCTGCAACTTCTCGCTGTTCCAGTCACTGCCGGACAGCTGGGCGATCGATCAACTCTTCCCGATCATGCCGATCCACCGGCTCGACGAGGAGCCGACGCGTCGGGGCACGCTGCAGGACGTGACGTGCGACTCCGATGGGAAGATCGACCGGTTCGTGGGGGACAAGTCAGGTCTTCCGAGCCTCGAGCTTCACGACATTCACGACGACGAGGACTACATGCTCGGGATTTTCCTGACGGGAGCGTATCAGGAGATCCTCGGCGACCTGCACAACCTGTTCGGCGACACGAATGCGGTGCACATCCGCATCACGGAGTCGGGCTACGAGATCACGGATCTCGTGCATGGCGACACGGTCACCGAGGTGTTGAACTACGTGCAGTTCGGTGCCTCGAACCTGCTGGCGACCTTTCGACGGAAGGTTGCCGCCGCAAAGAACATCTCTCGGCAAGAAGCCAATACCTTCATTGCCGAATACGTGGCGGGGCTGGAAGGATATACCTACCTAGAAGGGGAGGCAGCTAGGTAGACGGCGCAACAGCGAAACGGCGCCCAACTCCTGACGGTGCCAGATCACCGACGGCGCACAAATCACGAACGGCGCGCGAATCACAGACGGCGCCAGGCGCAGAGTTGGGCGCCGTCTATCAGTTCGCGCCGTCAGTGCTCTGCGCCTTTACTGCCGTGCGCCGTTCCGGCGCTGCGCCCTTACCGCCCGAATCTCTTTTCGACTTCACGCCAATTGACGACGTTCCACCAGGCGTTCAGATAGTCCGGTCGTCGATTCTGGTACTTGAGGTAGTAGGCGTGTTCCCAGACGTCCACGCCTAACAGGATGTCGCCCGCCTTCTTGCCGTCCATGATCGGGTTGTCCTGATTCGGCGTGCTCGTAATCGCGAGGCCGTTGCCATCGCGGAGCAGCCACGCCCAGCCCGACCCGAACCGGCCCGCCGCAGCCGCGTTGAACTGCTCCTTCAACTTCGCGAAGCCGCTGAACGCCCGGTCGATCGCCGCCGCAAGCGCGCCCGACGGATCGCCACCGGCGTTAGGCGCCATGATCGTCCAGAAAAACGAGTGGTTCCAGTGGCCGCCGCCGTTGTTGCGCACCGCGCCGCGGACCGCCTCGGGGACCGCGGTGAGGTTCGAGATCAGGTCCTCGAGACTCTTGTCGGCGAGCTCGGGCGCCTTCTCGATCGCCGCGTTCAGATTGTTGACGTACGCCTGGTGATGCTTGCCATGGTGGATCTGCATGGTCTGCGCGTCGATGCTGGGCTCGAGCGCGTCGAAAGCGTAGGGAAGCGGCGGCAGTGAGTAGGCCATGGTTCGTTCTGGCTGAGAGTTTGCCTAACAGGAGACGGGGAACGGGGAACCGGGAACCGGGAACAATGCCTCTAACGCGAAGGCTCTCGTCGTCAGCGAAGCGCGTGCCCCGAGAAGCAAAAGCGACCCGTTAGAGGGCCTCGGTTCCCGGTTCCCTGTTCCCGGTTCCCGCCTTGCTGTCGCCGGTTCCCGGTTCCCGGTTCCCCGTTCCCGCTCTTCTTTCCCGGATCCATCCGATGATTCCGGGCAGAATCGAGAGGAAGATAACCCCGATGATCACCTTCTCGATGTGCCGGTCGATCCCCGGGACAAGCCGGCCGAGAAAGTAGCCGGTGAACAACATGCTCCAGATCCATGCTGTACCGCCGAGCACGCTGTACGTCACGAACGTGCGGTACGACATCTTTGCTACTCCCGCAACGAGCGGCGCGAAGGTCCGGATAATCGGCATGAATCGCGCAAGGACGATCGTCTTGGCGCCGTGGCGCTCATAGAAGTCATGGGCCCGCTCGACGTGCCGGCGCCGGAAAAACAGTGATTCCTCGCGCGTGAACACCCGGGGGCCCATGTACCGACCAATCCAATAATTCGTGTTGTCGCCGACGATCGCCGCGATGTTGAGCAGAAGCCCGAGCTTGTACACGTCCAGAGGGAACCCCTGCGACGCGAGCAGCCCGGCGGTAACCAGCAGCGAGTCGCCCGGGAGCAAGAACCCGAAAAACAACCCGGTTTCCACGAAGATGATCGCAGTCAGTCCGACATATCCGGCCCACTGGATGAGCGCCGGCAAGTCTCGAAGGCGACCGATCAGGTCCGACAGGAATTCCATTGCGTCCAGGGATAGAGGGAGCGAGCCCGTAGAAGTTCTCGTGTATCGTGACGACGGTCAACGCCAACCCCACGCTCACGTCCGGGAGGTGCGCCCATGTTTCGCCGCGAACACCGCCTGACGACGATCCGCGCGCCCCGGCGTTCCAACCGACCCGCCACGGGCGACTTGGGCGCCGATCGCACCCAGAATCTCGCTCATGGGTTCGAGCAGGCGCTCAGGCTCCCCGAGCGGCCACGAAGCCGCTGGCACCGCGGCGGTGTCAGCGGCCGCACAGAGCACGTGCTCAACGGCGTCTTCGCGACTGTCTTGCTGACGTTCGCCGTCGGATGGACCTGGTCGATCGCGGAAGCGCGCGCAAGTGAAGGGCCACTCGACGACGAAATGACCCCCGCGACGGCGGCGATCGGCGCGGCCCTCACCGACCCGGATGCACCGACGATCGCTTATCTCACGGACGCCACCGTGGAGCTGTTCACACCCCTCCGTGGCGAGAGTGGGCGCCTGCGCGCCGTGGTTGGGCAGAGTGGGCAGCCAATCGCGGCGGACTCGCTGCCCACCGGGGCGTCGATCGCGTACGAGACCGCGGGTGATGGCCGAGACTCCGCGAGAACCGACTCCGTGCGTACCGCTCAGGCGTTAGGCGCGACGCTCGACTCGCTCGCGATCGACTCGGCCCGGGTGCCGCTCGCCCCCGAGGAGTCGGGCGTGTGGAGCACCGCAATCCGCGTGGGCAACGTGCTCAAGCAGGTCGCGGATTTCAGCGTCATCACCCTGACGCCGATCTCGGAACGGCGTCGTGGGCGGATCGGCCTCTATTACATCGGCACGTGGCCGACCGAGCGCGGCCGCCCGCACGCGGGCTACACGACCCCATCGGGATTCATCGAGGTCACTCCGGACAATCAGGACACGCCCGTCTCGGACCACTTCGCGCTCGGCGATTTCCTCACGCACGATCAACAGGGCGTCTGGCCGAAATACCTGGTGCTTGATCTGCGACTCGTCGACAAGCTCGAGCTGGTGCTGCAGGACCTCGAGGAGCATGGCTACTCGACGGCTGGCGTGCACGTCATGAGCGGGTTCCGTACGCCGCAATACAACGTTCGCGGTGGCGATCCGCGTGGTCGAGCGACGCTCAGCCGCCACATGTACGGCGACGCGTCCGACATCTTCATCGACAATGACGGCAACGGGTGGATGGACGATCTCAACCACGACGGCAAGCTGAACATCAAAGACGCCGAAGTCATTCTTGCCGCAGTCGACCGCGTGGAGCTGGAACACCCGGGCCTGGTGGGTGGCGCAGGCGTATATCCCGCGGAAGGTGGACACGGACCTTTCATTCACATCGACGTACGGGGCTATCGTGCCCGTTGGGTCGGAACCGGAGAATGAACATGAGCCCAGACACGGCGGAACTCGCAGGACCCGCGTCCCGCAGCGAAACGGCAGCGGACACCCAGCCACGTAGGTACGACGCAGATGCCGTCACGCACGTACGTGCGAGCGACATCGAGCCATACATCGGCCTGCGATATCTGTCCAAGCTGTTCCGATTCATGGCCATCATCCTCGTGCTGCTGCTGATTGCCGAGGTGGTGACCGGCATCATGAAGCAGGGTCGCGCGGCGATACCGACGCTGCTTGGCGAAATGAGTCGCTTGATAGTGCTGGCCGGATTGTTATGGGGCACCGGTGATCTGGCCATACTGTTGATCGACGTCGGTCACGACGTGCGCGCCGCGCGCATTCTGCTGGGTCGCCAGATCGCGCATAACGTGCTCGAGCATCCGCAATCGCCGCCCGCACCGCGTGACCCGAGCGCGCCTCGCCGCACGACGGAGATCGCGACGCGCTGAGCCGAGCGCGGTTCCGATCTCGACTGCGCGCGCGCGGTACGCTGCTTGCTTTACGAGATGGCACACCCAACTCCCTACGGGGGCCTACGATGATCTGGACGCTTGCAGTAATTCTCTTCATTCTCTGGTTGCTCGGGGCGTTCGCTTTCCACGTCGGCGGCGGGCTGATTCACATCCTGCTGGTTCTCGCGGTGATCGTGGTACTCTACCGCTTGATCACGGGGCGGCGGCCTGTAGCCTAACGTCAGAACGACGCCATCCCGACTGCAGCGCTGCCGGTTGAGCGCTGCGCCGAAACGATCGGTTCTCACCGCCTGTCCCACGATGTTCGGCGGCTGAGGGCCGCTCGTTTCCCTGGCGAGGGCCTCGCGGACCACTTGCCGCTGCTTCGCGTGCGAGACAGAATGCTCGCGCATGGCGAACCAGGATCCAGCGCGGGAGCTACCGCACGGCGAAGTCGTCTACGTCCTCGCGCACACGCACTGGGATCGCGAGTGGTACCTCCCGGCCGGACGATTCCGCCAACGGCTCGTCGCGCTGATCGATGAGCTCCTCGACGGCGACGAACCTCGGTCGCCGTTTTTGTTGGATGGGCAGGCGGTCGTGCTCGATGACTACCTCGAAGTTCGTCCCGAGCGCGCGGGTGATCTCGCCGCGGCGTTGCAGGACGGCACGATCGAGGCCGGGCCGTGGTACGTCCTCGCCGACGAGCTGATTCCAGGCGGCGAACCGCTCGTGAGAAACCTCCTCGCCGGCCGTCGAACACTGCGAGCGCTCGGCGCCGAGCCGCCGCCGGTTCTGTACTCGCCCGATGCATTCGGACATACCGCCGCGTTGCCGCTGATCGCGTGCGGCTTCGGGCTCGACGTCGCCATTGTGTGGCGCGGGTTTGGGAGCAAGCGCTGGCCGGCCGGCGATACCGTGCGATGGGAATCAGCGGATGGGTCGCAGGTCACGCTCTTTCATCTCCCGCCCGACGGGTACGAGCTCGGTTCGAACTTGCCACTCGATCCCGAGGATGCCGCGGTGCGCTGGCGAGCGATGCACAACGTGCTTGCCACACGCTCGAGCACTGGGATTCTTCTCGTTCAGAACGGCGCCGATCATCACGCGCGCCAGGATGGCGCCGCCCAGGCGATCGCCGCGCTGGCGGCTGCGGCGGCGCCGACGCAGACTGTGCGCACGACGCTGCGTCAGTTCGCGACCCAGATCGTCAGGCGCAGCGCGTCACTCGCGTTGCCAGTCGTGCGCGGTGAGCTGCGCGACTCCTACGGCTACGCGTGGACGCTGCAGGGAACGTTCGGCACGCGCGCGCGCCAGAAGCGCCGCAACGCCATCCTCGAGCGGACGCTCGTTCGTGACGCGGAGCCGTGGGCGGCGCTCGCCGCGCGCGCCGGGCTCCGGACGCGACGTCACCTCACGGTTGCAGCCTGGCGGACGACGCTGCTCTCGCATCCGCACGACACGTTATGCGGATGCTCCGTCGACGAGGTTGCGCGCGCCATGGACGCGCGGATCGACGACGCTCTCACGCAGGCGGCCGGCATCCGGCACGACGCGATCCTCGATCTCGTCGGTCACGACCCGACGGCAGCGCGAAACCGAAAGGCGGAGTGGCGGTCGCTCGTGCTGGCGCGAAATCGTGCCGCGCGGCCGCGCGGGGGGATCGCCGAGGTCGAGCTCGAGACGTTTCTCGCCGACGTCGGTGTGGGGCCGGGTTCCGCGCCGCCAGACCGCGTTAGGCACGTGGGCGCCCCCGGCCTCGCCGCCGGCGCGGTCCCGCTACAGATGCTCGCGACTCGGCGCGCGAATCGGCGCACCGAGTCGCCGCGCCATTACCCCGACAACGATCTCGTCGAGGTGCGGCGCGTCGTGGCGTGGCTCCCGCCCGTCGCCGGCTACGCGGTGACGCCGCTGCCCCTCGACGACCTGAACGGCGGCTCACCCATTCCCGACCCGTCGGTCACGGGGGATTCCGACACACTCGACAACGGAATCCTCCGCGTGCACCTCGAGGTCGACCGAACCATCTCCATTGCCGCGTGCGACGGGTCGTGGTCGGTAACGAACGCACTCGCCATCGAGAATGTGGGAGACCGCGGCGACCTCTACACGCACTCGCCGTTCGGTCCGGTCCGGATCGAGCTTCGGTTTCTTCGATCGCGCATGACTCATCCCGGTCCGCTGCGTGCCGAGCTCGAGACGCGGTGGCGTATCGTGGTCCCGTCACGCGCGGATCGCCGACTCGCCGGCGCGCGTCGCGACGGTCACGCCGGTTTCGTGGACATGCGCGTTCGGTTTCGCCTCGATGCGGGCTCGCCGTTCTTGCGCGTGCTGGTCGACGGCGTCAACGGCGCTGCCGGCCACCGCCTGCGCGCGCGCCTGCGAACTGGTGTCATCGACGCGGCGGTGTGGGCCGATGCCGCGTTCGGCTCGGTTCGGCGCCTCCCCATCGTGGTGTCCGACGATGAGCGACGCATCGAGGCTCCGCCGCCGACCGCGCCGTTGCACCGCTACGTGTCGCTCTTCGGCGGCGATCGCGGCGTGACCGTCTACAGCGACGGCCTCGCAGAATACGAAGCCGAGCCCTCCGGCGACGTTGCGGTGACACTCGTTAGGTCCGTCGCCGACCTGTCGCGCAACGACCTCCCGGAGCGACCGGGTCACGCGGGCTGGCCCGTGCCGACGCCGGAAGCGCAGATGCTCGGGCCGTTCGCGGCGGAGCTGGCAATCTTTCCCCACGGCGCGCGAACGGCCGAGACGATCGACGCGATCGAGCGGACCGCGGACGACGTGCTCCTGCCATTGACCGGCACGACGTTGCGGTCGGCCGTCGCCAATTATCCGGCAACGCGAGGCCTGGAGCTGGAGGGGAGGGGACTCGCGTTCTCCGCTGCAAAGGAGAGTGAGGACGGCGAGTGGCTCGTGCTGCGGTGCGTGAACCTCACAGACGACACCGTCGCTGGTCGATGGTTGCTCCCGTTCCTGGCGCGTGAAGGTCGGCTCGCTCGCCTCGACGAGACACCGATGCGCGATGTAGCGACATTGGACCGCGTCCTCGAATTCTCCGCGTCGCCACGGGCCGTCGTTACTCACCTGGTTCGGTAGAAGCGACGCGGCTGATCCGCTCGGTCCCGAAGCGTCCGAACACCCTTTGTCGTAGATGGCTGCCCTGAGAGGCCGGCCCCCGGATGATCAGACCCGCTCCGCGATATCTCTCGGCCGCTCTCCCGCCAGCCGATCCCGCAGACTATCACCGAGCAGCGTGCACGCCAGCACCGTGACGATCAGCGCAACCCCCGGCGCGATCGCCACCCACGGCGCCGTCACGATCAGATCGCGCCCCCCGGCAATCATGTTCCCCCAGCTCGGCGCGGGCGGCTGGATCCCAAGGCCCAGAAACGAGAGCCCGCTCTCGAGCAGAATCGCGTTCCCGACGCCCAGCGTCGTCGCCACGATCGCCGGACCGAGCGCATTCGGCACGACATGCCGCCACAGCACACGCGATGACCTCGCGCCTAACGCCTCCGCCGCTGAGACATAGGGCTGGGCCCGAACACCCAGCACCTCCCCGCGAACGAGCCGCGCCACACCCATCCATCCCGTCGCGCCGAGCACCGCGAGCACCGTGGCGGCGCCGGGCTGCCACAGCGCGGCGCACAAGAGGAGGAGAATGAGCCTCGGGATCGAGAGCAGCGCGTCCGAAACGCCCATCGCCAGACGATCTACGACCCCGCCGCGCCAGCCTGCTGACGCGCCAACGACTGTCCCGACCGCACCGGCAAGGACTGACCCCGCGACACCCACCGCCAACGAGATGCGACCCGCGAGCATCATACGCACGAACAGGTCGCGCCCGAAGCGATCGGTGCCGAGCAGGTGAAAGCGGCCTAACGCGTCCGAGGAGCCCGGAGGCACCAGCCGCGTGGCCAACACATCGCCGATCGCCAGCGGATCGGTGGCGGCGAGCGCCGGCACGAGCACCACCGCCGCGACCAGGACGACGAGCAGCAAAGCAGAGAACCGGGCGAGTCGGTTCACGCGCGCCCCCGCGGACGCCTCGCCGCGTTATACGCCACGTCGCGGATCGATCAGCGGGAGTACGAGATCCGCGGCGAGGTTCGCGAGGATCACCAGCGCCGCGTACAGCACCGTCGCACCCATGACGACAGGATAGTCTCGCGCCGAGATCGCCATCACCATCGCCCGTCCCATTCCCGGCCAGGCAAATACGCTCTCCACGAACACGGATCCCGCGACCACGCCCGGTAGCGACAGCGCCAGAAGGACGACCAACGGTGGCAGCGCGTTCGCGAGCACGTGGCGGCCATACACGGCACGTGACGGAAGGCCCTTCGCACGAGCCGTACGAACCCAGTCGGCGCCCGTCAGGTCCGCGACGGTGCTCCGCGCATAACGCGCGATGCCTGCCGCGCCCACTGCCGCAAGCACAGTCACGGGCAGCACCGCATGTCGTGTGAGATCGACTACCGCGGCCCAACCCGTCTCCACCCCGGCGGGGTCGCGAATGCCGAACGCGGGCAAGCGCAGAGCGGGCGGAAACTCCCAGACTGTCGCGCCATACGTGAACACGGCGATGAGCGACAGCGCGAGCCAGTAGCTCGGCGCGGCATAGATCGCCGTCGTCGCGAACGTGAGCGCTGGGTCCACTACAGTCCCTCGGCGCATCGCCTGCAACGTCCCGATGGCGACGCCCACGACGAACGTCAGCACCAACGAGGACAGACCTAGACCGAGTGATACCGGCAGTGCTTCGCGGAGGACTCGAGTGACGGGGCGACGTTGTGTGAAGCTCTCCCCGAGGTCGCCGCGCAGCAGCCCGCCCATCCACTTTACATATTGCACAGCGATCGGCGCATCCAGCGCCAGCTCGGCGCGCAGCCGGGCCGCGTCCTCGGGCGTGGCGGTGGGCGGCACGAGGAGTGCCGCCGCGTCACCCGGGGCAAGCCTTACAAGAACGAACGTGAGCGTGACGACGAGCCACAACAAGACAAACGCTGCCGCCAGGCGACGCATGAGGGTACGCACACGGGGATGATGCGCCTCGGCCCGCGCGCGTCAACGCTGGCGGCGGTGCTCGTCGGTGCAACGGTCGCCGCGTCATGCGGCGCGCCGACGCGCGCGAGCGACACCGTCGTCTACGCATCCGGCGCCGACCTCGAGTCGGCGAACCCGCTCGTCACGGTTCACCCGCTCTCGCGTCAGATCCAGCGCTTCGCGTTGCTCGTGACGCTCGCCCGGTACGACAGCGCGCTCGTCCCACAGCCGTACTTCGCCTCGCGCTGGGACTGGAACAGCGCCGGCGACGCCCTCACGCTGCATCTGCACTCGAACCTCAAATGGCACGATGGCGAGCAAACGACGGCGAGCGACGTCGTCTTCACGATCGACGCGGCGCGCGACCGCGCGACCGGGTACCCACGGTACGGCGACCTGGCGAGCGTCACCGAGACGCACGTCATCGATGACTCGACCGTACAACTCCGGTTCTCGTCCGCTCAACCCGGATTCCCGCCAGTCCTCGCCGAGCTGCCGATCCTTCCGGCGCACCTGCTCGCGAACGTGCCACGTGCCGACATGCGACGCGCTGCGTACAACACCAACCCGGTGGGCAATGGGCCGTTCCGCTTTCGGCTGCGTGAGGCGGGTCGTCGCTGGGTGTTCGATCGCGCTCCTGATTTCCCGCCGGAGCTCGGCGGCCCGGCCAAGGTTCGCCAGTTGGTCGTCGCCGTTGTCGACGAGCCGACGACGAAGTTCGCCGGGCTGGTGAGCGGCGAGCTTGCCGTTGCCGGCATCGCGCCAACGATGGCAGCGCTCGTATCGCGCGATCCATCGCTGCGGGTGATCTCGTATCCAGTGCTCCTCTCCAACGGGATCGTCTTCAACGCCTCGCGTGCACCGTTCGATGACGTGCGTGTTCGCAAGGCGATCTCGGCGGCGATCGACCGCAAGCGCATCATCGATGCGGCGCTCGCTGGGTACGCGACTCCGGCGTACGGCGCGGCGCCGCCCGACAATCCGCTCGCGCTCGCGGTGTCGGCGCCTTCGATCGGTGCAGCTGACTCGCTCCTCGATGCCGCCGGCTGGACCCGCGGCGTCGATGGCCGCCGCACGCGCGGCGGAAAACCCCTCACGTTCACCCTGCTCACCGTTGGTACCGGAGACAACGCCGTCGAGCAGTTGCTGCAGGCCGACCTGCGCGCCCACGGCATCGCGATGGAAATTCGCCAGCTCGAGTTCGGCGCGTTTCTCTCGGAGGCGCGAGCGAAGCCGCAGCGGTTCGACGCGTTGTTCACTGGAATCCCGGGCGACCTGTCGCTCTCGTATCTTGCGGCGATGTTCGACTCGAAGCTGTCCGGCGGCGCGCTGGACTATGCGGGCTTCCACACGCAGCGGCTCGATGCGGCGTTCGAGCGCGTTCGCGCCGCGCGAACGCACGACGCGCTGGTCGATGCGTGGCGCGACGTGCAGCGAACGCTGGATGACGAGATGCCAGTCGCATGGGTCTACCATTCGCGAGGCGTCCAGGGCGTTACGGCTCGCCTGAGTGGCGTCCGCATGGACCTTCGCGGTGAGATGCCCACGATAGCCGACTGGCGTCTCGCCGGGTCTCGCTAAGGCCAGTGACCGTCCTGCTTCACGCTTCGGATCTCGACGCGCGTCGACAGGCCGCGCGCGGGTCACTGCATGCGCTCGCCGATTCGCTCGCGCAGGATCTCGAGCCGCTCGTGGGAAGGGAATTGTTCATCCCTTCGGAGAAGGCGCGCATGACCCGTCGTGGTGGTCGATGCGAGCGAGATGGGACGATGCTCGAGTTCGACCCATGGTCGCCGCGGGCCCATCGCTGCCCGACGTGCGGCGCGGTCTTCGACGACGACGCGCACTACCGCTGGTGGATCATGTGGTACCAGCTCTGGCTGGCCGAGCGGGCCGTACACGCCGCGACGCTGTTTGCGCTTCGCGGCAACGCTCGACACGGCGAGTTCGCGCGTTCGTTGCTGATGGCGTACGCCGATCGCTACCTCGACTACCCGAACAAGGACAACGTGCTCGGGCCCACTCGAGTCTTCTTCAGCACATATCTCGAGTCGATCTGGTTGCTGCAACTGGTCGTGGCGCTCGATCTCCTCGAAATCGCCGATGGGTCCGTGTCATCCACGGTCGGCGGCATGGTACGCGATCGGCTGATCGAGCCAAGCGCGGCGGGGATCGCCGGTTACGATGAGGGTTTGTCGAATCGCCAGGTGTGGAACAACGCGGCGCTACTCGCGGCCTCTCGTGTGCTCGACCGCCGTCTGGACGAGGCGGCACTACGCGGACCGTCCGGTCTCGTCAGGCACCTGACGGAAGGCCTGCTCGCTGACGGGACGTGGTATGAGGGAGAGAACTATCATCTCTTCGCCCATCGCGGTCTCTGGTACGGCGTGACGATCGCCGGCGCGGCCGGCGTGACGCTCGATGCCGCGCTCGTTGCCAGGTTCGATGAGGCCTTCGCCACGCCGTTCGTCACCGCGCTGCCGGATTTCACGTTCCCGTCGCGGCGCGACTCGCAGTATCGTGTGTCGCTGCGTCAGTGGCGGTTCGCCGAGCTGGCCGAGCTGGGTGTCGTTAGGCGGGCGGACGACGAGCGACTGACTGGTGCGCTGTCGACGCTGTACGACGGCACCGTGCCGCGCGGCGACACGGGACGCTCGCGTTCGACCGCAGAAGCCGAGCGAAACACACCAGCCGTGGGGCTCGACCGCGCGGACCTCGGCTGGCGTTCGCTCCTGTTCGCCAGCCTCGAACTGCCTCCACTCGCTTCATCGCGCCCGCGGTCGGCGCTGCTCGCGGAGCAGGGCTACGCGATTCTGCGCCGCGACGACGCCCTGTACGCGGCGCTCGACTACGGCCACTCGGGCGCGGGACACGGCCACCCCGACCGACTGAACTTCGTGCTCGTCAACGGCGACGATCGATGGCTCGACGACGTCGGCACGGGATCGTACGTCGACCCGTCATTGCACTGGTACCGCAGCACGCTCGCGCACAACGCGCCGCTCGTTGACGGGCGCTCGCAGGAACGCGTGCACGGCGCGCTCGCCGCGTACGAGGATCGCGGCGACGTGGGCTGGGTCCGCGCCGCAGTCGACGGCGTCGCGAGCGGCGTCGCGTTCGAACGCACACTGGTAGCAATGCCGGACTACGTCCTGGACGAGCTCGGGTGGCGCGCAGACCGCGACGTGCAGGTGGACCTCCCGGTCCACGCGGACGGCGAGCTCGTGGGCGTCGGGCCGTGGGCGAGCGCCGATCCACACGGCGGTTCTGGCTTGGAGGATGGATTTCGCTTTCTCGCAGACACGGAGACCGCGACCGCCTCGGGAGACGTTAGGCTGCACGCGCGGCTCGGGCCCGCGACCGGCGACGCGCGGTTCATCGTCGACTCGGCGAGTGCCTGGTGGCGTGCCACCGCGTTCGGTCCGCCCGGCTCGGGGCCGCGGCGCTTCTACTTCGTGCGCATGAATGGTGAGAGCGGACGAGTTGTGAGCGTGTGGGATGTGCACGGCGCCGTCGAATCGATCGGGCGCCACGAGCACGGTGTCACCGTGCAGCTGCGCGACGGTGCTCGTCACGACCACCGCGGTGGCGACCGGAGCTGGCATGTTTCGATCGTCACGCGCGATGGTACCCGGACCGTGAATCTCGGCGGCGCGCGCGATCGGATTGCGGCCACCGCCAAGCGCGCCGCCCCCGCTCGTGAGCCGTTGCTGATCCCGCGGACGCACGACGCGCCGGGCTCGCTCGGTCGATTGACTGTTCACCTGTCCGAGTCGAGCTATCGCCGCTCCGAGCTCGCGTGGTCGGACGCCGGCGCTCCTCGTGCGACCGTATCGCTGTGGGCCGAGGCGGACGAGCTTTGCGTGCTCGTCGACGTCGAGAAGCGCGATGTGTATTTCGCGCCGCAGATCGACTCGAACCCGCTCGACAACGAGAATCCCGACACCAACAGCGATGGGGTTCAATTGCACGTGATCGTTCCGGCCGCGACCCCCGGAAGTGGAGTGCCACGCGAGCTCAATTGGCTACTCGTTCCGGAGCTCGGCGGAAACCACGTTCGCGTGAGCGCACGCGGGGTCGGGGGCCTTGCCGCGCCATTGCGCGCATCCTGGAAGCCAACGACGCGAGGTTACTCGATGCGCATGGCCGTCGATCTCTCCGCGCTCGGCGCTAACGTCACGAAGTCCGTGAAGCTCGGCGTCGCGGTCAACGAGATGTCGCCCGATCGCGAGCGGCGCCGCGGTCAGCTGGTGATGGGCGGGCGCGCCGGCGGTTTCGTTTACCTCCGTGGCGACCGTCTGGCCGCCGACGACCTTCTCGATTTTCGCATTGCCGATGACTGATTCCGTTCTCGCGCAGGTGCACGTCGTCCTGTACGAGCCCCAGAACCCGATCAACATCGCCGCAGTCGTTCGCGCGATGAAGAATATGGGCGTGAGCTCGCTGCGTCTCGTCCGGCCGGTCGAATATGACCCGTATCGGCTCGAGGGCATCGCGCACGACACGAACGACATCATCGAGCAGATTCAGACCTTCACGGACCTCGACTCGGCGCTGGCGGACTGCGTTCATGTCGCGGCGTACACGGCGCGGCGGCGAGCCGCAAAGTGGATCTTCAGGGATCCGCGTGGGTCCGCGGCGGACATTCTGGCGGCCACGCGTCATGGTCCCGCGGCGATTCTCTTCGGGCGCGAAGACAAGGGGCTGCCGAATGACGCTCTGGATCGCGCGCGCACCGTCGTGAACATTCCGACGACGGATCACGCCTCGCTGAACCTCGCGCAGGCTGTGCTCGTGGCGCTCTACGAGCTGCATTTGGCGGCGGGTGATGCGACGCGCGTCATCGGGCCGCCGCGCGATGAGGCCCCGCCGGCTACGAGCGAGCAGTTCGAGCGATTGTTCGCCAACGCGTCGGAGGCGCTCGAGATCATCGCGTTCTTCAAGACTCGCTTTCCCGAGCACATCATGCGTAGTGTTCGGTCGTTGGCGTTTCGGGCAAACCCGGACGCGCGCGAGATCGAGCTCATGCGCGCGATGGCGATCGAGGTCGTGCGTGCAACGGAGCGTGAGCGGAAGCAGCACGCCGCGGCGCTCGAGCGCGCGCTGGGCACGCGCCCGTCGGATGCCTAACGCTATCGAGATGTCCTGTTCCCCGTTCCCGGTTCCCAGCGAACAGTCATGAGATTCTCTCGTTTATTTGGGAAGTCCGAAGAGCCACAACCGCCCGACGAACCCGAGCAGCCGGACGCCGAGGCCGTCGCTGATGACGGCGCCGGCGATGGCTACGAAGGCATTCCCGAGGGCGATGCCGACGAGAACCTCGATCAGCAGTGGCGAGGCCGAGCTGCCGACGTGATCCCCGGCGGCGCGTCCACCGGCAGCAAGCGCCCCGCGGCATTGTATGGCGAAGGCACCGCGTTCGGTCCAACGCATTACACGCGTGCGTCCGGCTGCCACATCACGACCGCCGGCGGCGTCACGCTCATCGACTGCACCATGGCGCTCGGAAGCGTCGCCATTGGGTATGGCGACGAAACCGTCACGCGCGCCGTGCTCAACGCGGCGGCGCTCGGCAACGTGGCGGGGTTGTCGCACACGAGTGAAGTCGACATTGCCGACCGCCTGTGCGACATCATCCCGTGCGCCGAGCAGGTGCGATTCCTCAAGAGCGGCGCCGAGGCGGTTTCTGCCGCCGTTCGCATCGCGCGGGCGTATACCGGGAAGAGCAAGATCGTCGGGTCGGGATACTTCGGATGGCACGACTGGGCGAACGACAGTCCCGGCATTCCCGCGGGCGCACGGGCAGACGTGCTGCGCGTCCCGTTCGATGACGTCGCCGCGCTCGAGCGCGCGTGTCAGCAGGCCGGATCCGACCTCGCCGCGATTCTGCTGGAGCCGGTCGTCGAAAAGCTGCCGTCGGCGGAATGGCTCGCCGCAGCGCGTCGGCTGTGCGATGCGCAGGGCGCGGTACTCGTGTTCGACGAGATGAAGACCGGCTTTCGTCTGCGGCCGGGCGGCTACCAGGAATACGGCAGCTTCGAGCCGGATCTCGCGGCGTTCGGCAAGGCGATGGCGAACGGGTTCCCGATCGCCGCGGTCGTCGGCCGCGCGGCGGTCATGGAGGCCGCTGCCAAGACGTGGATCTCGTCGACGCTCGCCAGTGAGGCGACGGCGCTAGCCGCGATCGCCGGTGTGCTCGAGTGGCACGACAAGACCGAGGTGTGTGATACGCTGTGGAAGACCGGCGAGGAAATGATGGGCGCCGTCAACCGCGCGATCGCCGCGAGCGGTGCGGAAGGCGTGAGCGTCGACGGGATTGCACCCATGTGGTTCATCCGCTTCGACACGCCCGAACGGGAGTCGCGATTCCTCGAGTTGGCCCTGGAGCAGGACGTGCTGTTCAAGCGCGGGGCGTACAACTATCCGGCGATCGCGCACGACGAACAGACGCTGATCGACATCGAGCACGCCGCGAGCTCGGCGTTCGTTCAGCTCGTCGAGGAGACGCAGGACTGATGGCGGGGAGCGCGCCGCTCGCCGGTCCGGGTCCGCTCATCGACGTTCACGCACATTTCTTCTTCGAGGGCTGTGGCCGCACGGAATGGGACGCGCTGAATAAGGCTCGCTTCCGGGCGGGCGAACGCATCGGGATCTCGATTCACGTCGCCTCCATTCTTGGCTCGTGGGGGCGGTTCTCACCGACGTACTTCGCGTCGCCCGCCGACACGACGCGCGGCAACGACGCGATGCAGGCTATCGCCGAGCAGCATCCCGATCGCGTTCGTTGGTATGTGGCGGTGAACCCTAACGACACGGCGTTCGCGCTCGAGGAGATCGATCGCCGTGTGGCCGCCGGCGCCATTGGGGTGAAGCTCGCCGCCGCACGCCGCGCCGATGACACGCTGCTCGATCCGATCGCGGAACGCGCAGCCGAGGGCGGCCTTCCGATTCTGCACCACATCTGGCAGCACCGGCGCCGCCACTGGCCCGGCCAGGACGCGAGCGACGGCGCGGACCTCGCGCGCCTCGCCGTCAGACATCCGAAGGCGAGCTTCATTCTCGCCCACATCGGCGGGGGAGGGGATTACCGGCACACGTTCGCGGCCGTGCGCGACATCCCCAACCTCTACCTCGATCTCTCCGGCAGCGGCGTCGACCGCGGGATGCTCGACGACGCCTACGCGGCCGTGGGAGCGAAACGCTTGCTGTGGGGCGCCGACATCACGCTGTGCACGGGCCTGGCGAAGCTGTGGGCCCTGGAGCTCATCGGCCTAACGACGGAAGAGCTGGAAGACGTTAGGTGGGGAAACGCGGCGCGGATCTTTCGTCGAATCCCGACTCCCGACCGATGATCGACACCAACGCCTACATCGGCGGGTACCCCTTTCGGCACATCCCGCACCCGGAACCGGCCATGCTCGCGCGCGTGCTCGAGCGCGAGGGGCTCGACGGTGCGTGGGTCGGCCACTTACCGTCTGCGTTCTATCGCGATCCCGCTCCCGGCAACGACGAGCTCTTTGCCGCGCTCGCGCCGCATCCCACCCTTCGGCCGGCACCGTGCATCCGTCCCGACTGGCCCGACTGGCAACGCACGCTCGCGTCGGCGATCGACCGCGGAGCTCCGGCGATACGCGTGTATCCGCCGCAATGGGGACTCGGCGCCGACGACGCGTCCATGCGCTCGTTATGCAGTGCGTGCGGCGAGGCGGGGGTGACGCTCGTGTTCACCGCCCGGTTCGAGGACCTGCGGCAGCGCCACGGGATGGACCAGGCTGGAGACCTGAGCGCTGCTGCCGTTCGCGCGGTGGCCCGAGGCAATGACCGCACGCGGATCGTCGTGTGCTCAGCGGGGCGCGGCACGATCGAGGAGGTGCACTGGGGGCTGACTCCGGCCGAGCGCGACTTCGTGTTCTGGGACATCTCGTGGATCTGGGGCCCGCCGGAGGATGAGCTGGCGCTGCTCCTTCGCACCATGGGCGCCGATCGGTTCGTGTACGGGACTGCGTGGCCGCTGCGTCTCGCGCAGACACCGCGCGCGAACCTGGCGCTCCTGCCTGACGAGTTGAAGAACGTGAAGCTCGCTGATCCGTCGAGTTGGTAAGGTATGA
>Ga0310811_10003979_pt1 | contig 18608 bp, 17 predicted proteins | sample YCmetagenome_FD_207642 | JGI IMG/M metagenome (GOLD analysis project Ga0310811, IMG submission 207642) | Soil microbial communities from experimental microcosm in Duke University, North Carolina, United States - YC | ecosystem: Engineered > Artificial ecosystem > Soil microcosm > Unclassified ...
TCGTGTTCGCCATGTTCTCGGGCTTCTACTTCTGGTGGCCCAAGTTCACCGGCAAGATGCTCAACGACAAGCTGGGCAAGTTCCACTTCTGGACGCTGTTCTTCGGCTTCCACCTGACGTTCCTGGTGCAGCACTGGCTGGGCGTCATCGGCTTCCCGCGGCGGTACGCCGACTACTCGGCGGCCGACGGCTTCACCGACCTGAACATGATCTCCTCGGTGGGCGCGTTCCTGCTGGGCGCCTCGACGCTGCCGTTCCTCTACAACGTGTGGCGTACCTGGAAGACCGCGCCCAAGGTCATGGTCGACGACCCGTGGGGCTTCGGCGGCTCGCTGGAGTGGGCCACCTCATGCCCGCCGCCGCGGCACAACTTCACCTCGCTGCCGCGGATCAGGTCCGAGCGTCCCGCGTTCGACCTCAAGTACCCGCACCTCGCGGCGAACAAGTCTGAGCTGGAGGATGTCCGATGAAGATCCAGGGCTGGATGTTCCTGCTCTGCGGCGTCTTCTTCGCCGCGGCCGACGTCGTGTACTGGTTCTGGTCCAAGGAGCCGACAGGCACCACGGCCATGGCGATCTCCGTCGGGCTCGCCTTCATGATCGGGTACTACCTGCTGTTCACGGCTCGCCGCATCGGCGACCAGCCGGAGGACAACAAGGAGGCCGAGATCAGCGACGGCGCCGGCGAGCTGGGCTTCTTCAGCCCGCACAGCTGGTGGCCGCTGTTCGTGTGCCTTTCGGCCGCGCTGACGTTCTTCGGCTTCGCGATCGGCTGGTGGCTGTTCTTCATCGGCGTGTTCGCGACGATCATGAGCACCATCGGTTTCGTGTTCCAGTACTACCGGGGCAACTTCTCCCACTGACCCGGGTGAGGCCACACGTCGCGGGGGGGGGGGGGTAGGGTGGGTCGGGGCGGGGGTGCCCCCCCCGCCGGGGGCGGTCCCCCCCCCGCCCCCCCCCCCCGCGACGTCTTTTTTGCCGGGAATCAGGACTGCCCGGTGCACGTCCTGAACCTGCTCAGGGAATAACCCCCGGGAAACTGATCACGGCCGGGGGGAGATCGACGTGCGCGCTGGTGCAGGGGCGCTGGCCCTACTGATGGCGACCGGCTGTTCCGCCGCGGTTCAGGATGGTGCGTCGTCCGCACCGAAGACGGCGATCAGCATCACCCCGCTCAACGGGATGCAGGGACTGGCTCCGGAACTGCCCATCATGGTGGGCACCACCGCCGGATCGTTGAAGAACGTCACCGTACGGGCCGGAGGGCAGCCTGTGGCGGGCGTGTACAGCGCCGACAGGACTCAGTGGCGCAGCGAGCGCCCGATGTCTCCTGGGCTCTCCTACAGCGTCACCGCGGTGGCCGCGGATCCCGGCGGCGGGACCGTCGAGCGGACCAGCTCGTTCTCCACGGCCAAGGCGGCCACGACCTTCGGGATCCAGACGCTGCTCCCGAGCAAGAGCGACACGGGGCTCACGGTCGGCGTCGGCATGCCGATCATGCTCACCTTCGACAAGCCGATCACCGACCGGGTGTCGATCGAGCGCAACCTTTTCGTGCAGGCGTCCAACCCCGTCGAGGGGGCCTGGCACTGGTTCGACAACAAGAACGTCGTCTTCCGGCCCAAGCAATACTGGCCGGCCCACACCAAGGTGCGGTTCGTCGCCCGCCTCCAGGGCGTGCGCGGGGCCGACGGGATGTACGGCAAGCAGGACTACTCCAGGGACTTCACCATCGGCAGGTCCCAGATCAGCGTCGCCAACACCCAGACGCACCACATGAAGATCGACCGCGACGGGAAGCAGATCAAGAACTTCCCCATCAGCGCGGGCATGGGCGGCGCCATGAGGCACTACACGACCAGCGGCATCCACCTGGCGATGTCCCGCGAGGACGTCACCGTGATGACCTCGCCGGACGCCGGTCCCGGCCAGGCCGGCTACTACCAGACGACCGTCTACGACACCGTCCGGATCTCCAACAGCGGAGAGTACGTCCACTCGGCGCCGTGGTCGGTGGGGGACCAGGGCAACTCCAACGTCAGCCACGGCTGCATCAACGTCAGCCCGGAGAACGCGAAGTGGTTCATCAAGAACACCCTGATCGGGGATCCCGTCGTGGTCGAGGGCACGCCGCGCAAGCTCGAGGCGACCAACGGCTGGGGCCACTGGCAGGAGTCCTGGGGCGACTGGCTCAAGTGGAGCCGCCTGCGGGCCGACATGACGAGCCCGCTGAGTTCGTAGGGCGGCCGCCGGAAACGTGAAACGGCCCGGGTGGGGAATCCCCACCCGGGCCGTTTCACGTGCTGGCGATCGTGCTGACCGCCTCTGTTCTCAGTGCCCGTCGCGGTGACCGTCGGAGTGGTCCCCGGCGCCGATGGCCGCGTGCTCGTCGTGGCCGTGTCCCTCGTCGAGCGGGATGTGGTCCGTGCCGTAGGCCTCGCTGGCCTTCGCGCGCAGACGCCCGAGGGCGGTGCGGGCTCCCTTCGGCGGGATGCCGTCGCCGTCCACGCCGCTCTCGATGATCGGGATCTCTTCCTTGCCCCGGATGTGGTCGGCGATGTCCTGCGCCGCCGGGGTGTGGACCTCGATGTACTCACCGTTCGGCAGGCGCTTGATGACGCCCGACTCCACGCCGTGGGACAGCACCTCGGCGTCCTTGCGCTGGAGGCCGATGCAGATCCGGTACGCGACGAAGTAGGCGAGCGCCGGGACCAGGAAGATCGCGAAGCGTCCGAAGATCGTCGTCTCGTACAGGCTGATGTGGAAGTTGGCCGAGATCTCGTCATTCGCTCCGAGCAGCCACAACACGCCGTAGAACGCGATCCCGGTGAAGCCGATCGCGGTGCGGTGCGGGTTGTTGCGGGGACGGTCGGCGGTGTGGTGCTCCCGCCGGTCGCCCGTGACCCACTGCTCGATGAACGGATACAGCGCCAGACCGGTCATGACGACGCCCAGCGGCACCAGTGCAGGGATCAGCACGCTCAGCGACACCGTGTGATCCAGGAAGTTGATCTCCCAGGAGGGCATCAGACGCAGTGAGCCCTCCAGGAATCCCATGTAGAAGTCGGGCTGGCTGCCTGCCGAGATGTCCGCCGGCGTGTAGGGGCCGAACAGCCAGATCGGGTTGATCTGGGCGAAGGTCCCCAGCAGGGCGATGACGCCGAAGGTGAACAGGGTGAACGCGCCCGCCTTGGCCATGAAGGTCGGGTAGAACGGTGCGCCCACCACGTTCTTGTTGGTCCGGCCGGTGCCCGGCATCTGCGTGTGCTTCTGCACCCACATGAGGACCATGTGAGCCGAGATCAGCGCCAGCAGGATGCCCGGGATCAGCAGGATGTGAATCGTGAAGAACCGCGAGATCACATCGTGCCCGGGGTACTCGCCCCCGAACAGCAGGAACGTGAGGTAGGTGCCCACCACGGGGATGCCCAGCATGACACCCTCGGTGATCCGCAGACCGGCGCCGGAGAGCAGGTCGTCGGGGAGGGAGTAGCCGGTCAGGCCCTCCAGCAGAGCGAGCGAGAGCAGCCCGACGCCGATGAGCCAGTTCAGCTCACGCGGCTTGCGGTAGGCGCCGGTGAAGAACACCCGCAGCATGTGGACCATCATGCCCGCGATGAACAGCAGCGCCGCCCAGTGGTGGATCTGCCGGATCAGCAGACCGCCGCGGACGTCGAAGCTGATGTTCAGCGCCGAGGCGTAGGCCTCGGACATCTTCACGCCCACCAGAGGCTGGTAGGAGCCGGAGTACACGACTTCGCCCATGCTCGGCTTGAACCAGAACGTCAGGAACGTGCCGGTCAGCAGCAGGATGATGAACGAGTACAGCGCGATCTCGCCCAGCAGGAACGACCAGTGGTCGGGGAAGATCTTCCTCATGTTGCGCTTGAGGAAGCTGCCGGCACCGATGCGGTCGTCGAGGAAGGTGGAGACCCCTGCGATGGCCTTGGGAGTAGTGTCCATCACGCCTTCTGCTCCCTTGCTTCCGCCTCGGCGTCGCCGCGCTCCCAGAAGCTGGGGCCGACGGGGACGTTGAAGTCGGACTTGGCGACGAGGTAGCCCTCGCTGTCGATCGCGATGGGCAGCTGAGGCAGCGGCCTGGCCGCGGGACCGAAGATGACCTTCGCGCCGTCGGCCGCGTCGAAAGTCGACTGGTGGCACGGGCAGAGGATGTGGTGCGTCGTCTGCTCGTAGAGGGCGGCGGGGCAGCCCACGTGGGTGCAGATCTTGGAGTACGCGACGATGCCGTCGTGCGTCCAGTTCAGGTTGGTGCCGGACTTGATCTCGTCCGGGCGGAACTTGAGCAGGATCAGCGTGGCCTTGGCCAGCGCGTTCAGATCCTCCTCGTAGCCCTCGGGGATCACCGAGAGGATGCCGCCGGGAGAGTTGAAGTCGGCCGCGCGGATCGGCTGGCCCGTGCCCTCGACCACGAGGCGGCGGGGCTTGCCGTCCTTGGTCGGGGTGCCCCACACCGTGTGCCGCAGCGCGGTGCCGGGCAGCGGGCCCATGTCCTTGAGCAGCACCAGCGGGGCCAGGCCCAGCGGCGCCGCGGCCAGCAGCAGCGTCCTGCGCAGCATCTTGTGCTTGACGAAGCCGCTCTCGTTCGCACCCTGGAGGAACGTCTCCTCGACGTACTCCTTGGTGTCGGCGTCGGAGGCCATCGGGTGGCGCTCCTGCACGAGGTTGTACTTCGGCATGATCTGGCGGACCCACACCACGATGCCGGCCGCCAGCGAGAGCAGCGCGATGCTGAGCGAGCTGCCCAGCGCGTAGTTGGAGGCGGCCGTCCTGTCGATCGTGCCGACCTGGAAGATCACGTAGGACGCGATGAACGCCACGCCCGCCAGGAAGGTGATCGTGAACAGCAGTGCGACGATCCGCTCCGCCCGCTTGGCGACGGCCGGATCGGCGGGAATGACGCCGGGCACGCCCTTCGCCTCGTGGACGATCTCGTCCCCGAGGATGGGGCCGTTGGAGGGCGGGGTGCCGATGACGCGCGCCGGCGCGCGACCCTCAGGCTGATCGTTGATGTTGTCTGTCATGCGTGCGTCCGTCGCTTCTTCGCCGTGATCCAGATGGCGGCCAGGATGAGAAGGCTGAGACCAACGATCCACGCTACAAGGCCTTCGGTCACGGGGCCGATCCGGCCGAGACCGGAGCCTCCCGGGTCGACCTGCTGGCGCACGTGGGTGATGTAGGCGATCATGTCCCGCTTCTGGTCGGGAGTGATCGTCGAGTCGTTGAATACCGGCATCGCCTGCGGGCCCGTGGCCATCGCCTCGTAGATCTGCGTCGGCGTGGCCGGGTTCAGCGGCGGAGCGTACTTGCCGTAGGTCAGCGCGCCGCCCGCGCCGACGAAGTTGTGACACTGGATGCAGTTCGCCCGGAACAGCTCACCGCCCTTCGCGGGGTCGCCCTTGGCGGGGTCGACCTGCTCCGCCGCGGGCCTGGCCGGACCGCCGCCCAGCGACTGGACGTACGCCGCGAGGTCGTCGATGGCCTGCGGGGTGACCCACTCGCCGAGAGGCTTGCGGGGGGCCTGGGGGCCCGCGTCCGCGGCCGGCATCCGGCCGGTGCTGACCTGGAAGTCCACGGCGGCCGCGCCCACGCCCACCAAGGTGGGAGCCTTGGCGGTGCCCTCGGCGTTCATGCCGTGGCAGCTGGCGCAATGGGCCACGAACAGGCTCTTGCCCTGCGCCACGTCGTCGGCCTTGCCCGACGCGATCGCCGCGTCCGCGCTGCTGCCTCCCGGCGCGGCCACGGCGTAACCGCCGCCGAGCAGGCCGAGTGCGAGCGCCACGACGGCATATCGTGCGAGAGGATGGCGCCGTCGGGCGGTGATGGAGTTCACCGAATTTCCCGTTCCGATCATTTGATGATGTAGATGGTCGCGAAAAGGCCGATCCAGACCACGTCCACGAAGTGCCAGTAGTAGGACACGACGATCGCGGCGGTCTTCTGCTCAGTGGTCAGGCGCTTCGCGGCGTACGTGCGTCCCAGCAGGAACAGGAACGCGATCAGGCCACCCGTCACGTGCATGCCGTGGAAACCCGTGGTCAGGTAGAACACCGAGTCGTACGGCGAGTGCGAAAGAACGTGACCCTCCTTCGCGAGGTTCGCGTACTCGTACAGCTGCCCGCCCACGAAGAAGGCACCCATCAGGAAGCTGATGAGGTACCAGAAACGCAGCTTCTTGACGTCACCCCGCTCCACTGCCCACACGCCAAGCTGGCAGGTCACGCTCGACAGGACCAGGACGGTCGTGTTGAACGTCGCGAACGGGATGTTGAGGTGCGCCTCAGGCCAGGGACTGTGCTCCCCGAGGCTGACCGACCGGATGGTGAAGTACATCGCGAACAGCGCCGCGAAGAACATGAGCTCAGAGGACAGCCACACGATCGTTCCGACCTGAACCAGGTTCGGCCGGTTGTACGAGTGTGGTCTCGTCGTCGTAGTAGTTGCGGATGCTGTCGCCACGGGCGCCATTATTGCGGTTCTTCGGGCCGGGTCGCCGCACGACCCCCCGTTAGGGGCTCATCCGGCGTCTAAAACGGGCATTGCACAGCAATAACCCCGGGGCTACGCGCCTGACGGCCACGCCGGTAGCATCACGATGACCATACCCCGCGATTCGACAGTGAGCGTGACATGAGGGTTCTCGTCTACAGCGACGACGCCGGCACCCGTGAGAAGGTGCGACTGGCCATCGGGCGGCGTCCCGCCGCGGACGTTCCGCTGGTCGAGATCGTCGAGTGCGCGACGCAGCCGGCCGTGATCAAGTTGCTTGACGCCGGGGACATCGGCGTGGCGATCCTCGACGGCGAGGCCGTACCCGCCGGAGGGATGGGCGTCAGCAGGCAGGCGAAGGACGAGGTCCACAACTGCCCGCCGATCCTGCTGCTCATCGCGCGCCGCGACGACCGCTGGCTCGCGAACTGGTCCCGGGCCGACGCCGTGGTCGCCCAGCCGATCGATCCCGTGATCCTCGCGGAGACGGTCGCCGGCCTCATGCGCAGCCGCCTCAGCCTCTCCGGCAATTCCAATCATTCCGTCTGACACCTGAGCCCGCGGAGCCCGCCATGGACACGCGCACCACTTGGCCCTCGTTGTTGACCGCCCTGCTCTCCGGCGAGAACCTGACGTCGGACGAGACGTCGTGGGCCATGGGGGAGATCTTTTCGGGGAAGGCGACCTCGGTGCAGATCGCCGCCTTCGTGGTCGCGCTGCGTGCCAAGGGCGAGACGGTGGCCGAGGTGACCGGCCTGGCGCGGACGATGCTCGACCGGGCCACCCCGCTCTCGGTGGAGGGGCCGGTCGTCGACGTCGTCGGCACGGGCGGTGACCGGGCGCACACCGTCAATGTGTCCACCATGGCGGCGATCGTCGCGGCGGCCGCCGGGGCCCGTGTGGTCAAGCACGGAAACCGGGCCGCCTCGTCCCTGTGCGGCGCGGCCGACGTGCTGGAGCACCTGGGGATCATCCTCGATCTGCCCCCGGAGGTGACGGCCCGGGTCGCCGTGGAGGCGGGCATCGCGTTCTGCTTCGCGCCGGTCTACCACCCCGCCCTGCGGTTCGCCGGCCCGGCCCGCAAGGAGCTCGGCGTCCCGACGATCTTCAACTTCCTCGGGCCGCTGACCAACCCGGCCAGGCCGTCGGCCCAGGCGATCGGCGTCTACGACGCGCGGATGCTGCCGGTGATCGCCGGTGTGTTCGCCGAGCGCGGGGTCTCCGCTCTGGTGTTCCGCGGGGAGGACGGCCTCGACGAGTTGTCGACCGCGGCGCCGTCCACCGTCTTCGTGGTCAGGGACGGCACCGCCACCCAGACTCTGTTCGACCCCGCCGAGATCGGCGTCCCGCGCTCACAGCCGGGAGATCTCCGGGGTGGTGACGTGGAGTTCAACGCGGCGGCCGTACGTGACCTGGTGAACGGGAAGACCGGGCCCGTGCGTGACGCGGTGCTCCTGAACGCCGCCGCCGCACTGGTCGCGCTCGACCAGCCGGACGGCGACCTGGCGCCCGCTCTCAGCGCCGCCTTCGTGCGCGCCGCCGACGCGGTCGACTCCGGCAGGGCCGCGACGACGCTCGACCGGTGGGTCGAGGTCAGCCGGTCCCTGGCCCCCTAGATCGTCTGAGGTTCCGAGGTCTCTGATCCCTCCCGCGCGCCGTATTCCGGGTCGTCCGGGCTGCGGCCGGGGCTACGCCGTCCGGCTCGCCGCCTTCGTGTGATCTGGACGTGCATGATCACGAAAGGTGTTCACGCAGGCCGGGGCGCCTTTGGCCGAATCTTTGCATGATCACGAACGATGTTTGCGCAGGCCGGAGGGCGTACAGCCGAATCTGTGCATGATCACGCCGTGAGAAGGCGCAGGCCGGAGGGCGTATCGGCGAACCTGTGCATGATCACGACATGGGGAGGCGCAGGTCGGCGGGGCTGCCGCCGAACCTGTGCATGATCACGCTGGAGGTTTTTTGGGGGGAGATCAGTCGGATTCGCCTAGGCCGATGGCGAAGGCGGCCTCCAGGTCGTGACGGGAGTACGTCCGGAAGGCGATGTGCGTCTCGGTGTGGGTCACGCCGGGCACCTTGTTGACCCGGCCGGGGATCACTTCGGCGATCTCCTCGTACCGCTCGACCCGGACCATGGCCAGCAGGTCGAACTCGCCGGTGATCGAGTAGACCTCGCTGACACCCTCGATCTCGGCGATGGTCTGGGCGACCTCGGGGATCCGGTGGACATCGGCCTTGATGTGCACGATCGCGGTGACCATTCGGGTCTCTCCTGCTTTGTGGCGAGTACGGCTATGCCCCCGACCCTAGCGTCATCGCAGCGGCCTGCCCTCACGTGGCTGGTGTGGATGCAGTCCCTGGTAGGCGCGCTCGATCCGGTCCCTGAGCCGGCCCGCGCCGTACGCGGGGACGCTCCAGGTGCCGTCGACCTGGACCAGCCGGACTCCGGGGGAGTCCAGCCAGCGCAGGACGCACTCGGTCTCCTCCGCGCTGGCGGCGGGGGTGGGCCCCGGCCCGGGCGTGACCGTCTCCGCGGTGGCCACCAGCGCGTCCACATAGGGCGTGGGATGCGCGCCCCGTGGCATCACCCCGGCGGCGGCGAGCCTGCCGTACCGGACCACGTGGATGTCCCAGCCGCCGTCGAAGGCCGGGCTCGCCGCCACCATCTGGGAGATGGTCGTGAGCGACCTCAGCCGCTGCATGCGCGCCGCCGTCCTGATGTAGACCGCGAGCCGGTCCCGGTCGATGGCGGCCTCCTCGTATCGCTGCTCGGTGGACAGCCGCCGCATGCGGGCCTCCAGCGCGGAGAAGACCGCCTCCGAGTCGTGCTCCATGGCCCTCTTGGCGCCGCGGACGTGCCGCGCGTAGGCGTCCTCGCTCTCGCGGCCCTCGCACGGGGCTCCGCACCGGCCGAGCTCGGCGAGCGTGCAGGCGCTCCGCCGGGTCCGGGAGGAGAGCCGCTCGGTGCACTGGCGCAGCGGCAGGGCCTCGTGCATGGCCGTTCTGGCGTCGTCGGCGGCGCGGCTGCTCCCGAACGGCCCGAGATAGGTGGCGCCGTCGTCCTTCACCTCCCGCACGATGCTGAGCCGGGGGAACGGCTCGTTGGTGAGCTTGAGCCACACCGCGCGCTCGGGGAAGCGGGATCTCTTGTTGTAGCGGGGCTTGGTGGAGCCGATCATCCTGAGCTCGCGGATCTCGGCCTCCAGCCCCGTGGCGCACACGATCGTCCTGACCCGCTCGGCGATGCCGACCATCTCGCGGATCCGGGAACGCGTCTCGCTCGCCGTGAAGTAGCTGCGGACGCGGTTGCGCAGGTTGGAGCTCTTGCCGATGTAGAGGGCCTCGCCCCTCGTGTCCTCGAAGACGTACACGCCCGGGGCGCTGGGAACCCCCTCGGCGAGGTGGCGCTTGCGTTGTTGCTCGGGCGTGGGGGTCCTGGCGAAGCTCCGCAGCTCCTCCAGCGTGTGGACGCCGAGCGAGCCGACCCGGGCGATGAGCCCGTGCAGGACGTCGACGGTGGCCTTGGCGTCGGCGAGCGCCCGGTGGCACGGCTCGGTGGTGCTGCGGAACAGCCGGGCCAGCGTGCCCAGCTTGCAGTTGGGCGTCTCGTCGCGGGTCAGCACGCGCCGCGCGAGATCGGCGGTGTCGACGATCGGGTTGGCCGGCGGCGGGTATCCGTTGGCCGCGCAGGCGGCCCGGATGAACGACATGTCGAAGGGCGCGTTGTGGGCGACCAGCGCCGCCCCTTTGACGAACTCCAGAAAGCTCGGCAGCACCTGGGAGAACGGCGGGGCGGCCAGCACCATCGCGTCGGTGATGCCCGTGAGCACGGAGATGAACGGGGGGATCGGGCCGCCCGGGTCGATGAGGGTCGCGAACTCGCCCACCACCTCGCCGCCGCGCACCTTGACCGCGCCGATCTCGGTGATCGCGTGCTCGGCGGCCGATCCGCCCGTGGTCTCCAGGTCGAAGACCACGAACGTGACCTCTCGCAGGGGAGTGCCGAGCTCGTCCAGGGTGCCCTGTACCGCGTCCACGGCCATGACCTTAGGGAGTCCGACCGACAATTGGCGCGCCCGCACCGCCCGGGGAGGCGCGGCCGGGGCCCGGGAATGCGACACCGGTATATTTACGGCATTCAGGTAGGAATTAGGAACTTTACGGAAGATCTCTGACGATGACGCCCACTTTCACCGAGCGGTCCGCGGGCACGGCCCGCCGGCTCGCCGTGGCGGACGACCTCGCGGCGGCGCTGGCGGACGACGTCGTCGGCCGTGACGCGGCCGGCTCCGCCCCCGCCTCCGAGATCGCGCTGCTCAAGGAGTCCGGCCTGCTGGGCCTGCTGGTCCCCGAGGAGCGCGGCGGCGCGGGCGAGCCGTGGAGCACCGTGCTCGAGGCCGTGCGGATCCTCGCGCGGGCCGACGCGTCGGCCGCGATGCTCCTCGGCTACCACCACCTCCATCTGTGGCGGTTGTCCCACTACGACAACCCGGCGCTCGCCGAGCGGGCGCAGCGCGGCACCACCGGCGAGGGATGGTTCTGGGGCGGAGCGAGCAATCCGCGCGATCCCGGGCTCGTCCTGTCTCCGCATGAAGACGGTTTCCTGGTGCGAGGGCGGAAGGGGTTCGCCACGGGCGCGCAGGTCGCCGACCGGATCGTGGTCAGCGGCACTGTGGAGGGTGGCACCGGGTCGGCGGCGCAGGGTGCGGCGGAGACCGGCGGCAAGGTCATGGTGGTCGTCGACGGCCGGGCGGACGGGGTGCGGCACGCCGACGACTGGAACGCGCTCGGGGTCCGCAGGTCCGCCAGCGGCAGCGTCGAGTTCGACGGGGCCCGGGTCCCCGCGGACTGGGTGGTCGGGCGGGTGCCGTCGAGCGAGGAGTCGGCGGCGCCGTACCAGAGCCTGGTCGTGCCGGGCTTCCAGATCGTCTTCGTGCACCTCTACGTCGGCATCGCCCAGGGCGCCCTCGCCGCCGCGGCCGGTTACACCCGGACGAAGTCACGGCCGTGGACGGGAAGCGGCGTCGAGTCCGCGGACCAGGACCCCTACATCCTGGAGGCCTACGGAGACCTCGCCGCCCAGACCGCGGCGGCCGACGCCCTCGCGGAGCGGGCGCGCGCGGCCTTCGACCGGGCCGTGGGCAGGGGCGCGGAACTGACGCCTGATGAGCGGGGGGAGACGGCGCTCGCGATCTCGACGGCCAAGGTCGTCGCCCAGCGTGCCGTCCTCGACGTGACCACCCGGATCTACGATCTGATGGGGGCGCGGGCCACAGGCTCGGGTGCGGGATTCGACCGCTACTGGCGGGACGCCCGTACGCACACCCTGCACGACCCGATCGCCTACAAGTTGCGCGAAGTGGGTGACCACGCGCTCAACGGCACGCTGCCGAAGCCCGGGCCGTACAGCTGACCGGGGCGGGCGCCGCGTCAGCCCCGGACGGCGGCGCGGCGGGCGGCGATGGCGTCGTAGTCGGGGATCCTGGCGGCGATGGGGTCGCCGGTGAAGTTGCCGACCCAGCCGTCGTCGTCGTGGAAGAACCGGATGGCGGTGAAGTCCGGCGCGGTTCCCATGTCGAACCAGTGGGTGGTGTTCTTCGGCACGTTGAGCAGGTCGCCGGCCTCGCACAACACCGCGTGCACCCTGCCCGCCGCGCGTAGGTAGAAGATGCCGGAGCCGCCGACGAAGAAACGGACCTCGTCGTCGTCGTGGGTGTGCTCGGAGAGGAACTTCCCCCGGGCCGCGGCGGCCTTCTCCGGCCATTGCGGGTCGTCCTCGGGGTGCAACTGCGAGACGTCGACGAAGGTGTAGCCCTCCTCGGCCACCACCCGCTCCACCTCGGCGCGGTAGGCGTCGAGGATCCGCTCCTGGTCGGCTCCCGCCACCAGGTCCTCGACGACCCCCCAATGGCGCAGCCGTACGTCGATCTCCTTCAGCGCCGCGGCGATCTCGCTCGCGTCCTCGGTCTCGAGCACCGTCTGGGGGACGTCGTCCTCGGTGTACACCGTCAGAAATGTCATGCCCCGATTCTGCGCCGACAGTGTCGTTCTCCACAAATCCGGGTATACATGTATGAATAGTGGACAATCGGCTTCTAGCTGCATATCCTCCCCGATGTGATCCCCGTAAGAGTCCTCGGAGCGGTCGCCGGCGTCCTCGTGCTCGCCGGTTGCTCCCAGGGAACCTCCACCACGGCCACGACGGCCGTCCCCAGCGCGACCTCCTCCGCCGCGGAGAGCCCGGCGGCGCCGGTCCCCGCGAAGTTCGCCTCCGGCGGGGTCGAGATATCCCTTGTACGGCAGCTCTCCTCCGGGGACTACTTCGAGCAGTGGCTCGCCGGAGCCCAGGCCGAGGCCGAGGCCCTGAACGTGAAGCTGGACGTCTCCAGCGGCGACGGCAACAACGACAAGCAGGCGCTCAACCTGGAGCAGGCGATCGGCCGCAAGCCTGACGCGATCATCGTCGACCACGGGTTCGCCGAGACGGTCCAGCCGACGATCAAGAAGGCCGTGTCCGCGGGCATCCCGCTCGTGGCCTACGACGTCGACCCCGGATCGCCGGACGCCGTCGCGATCTCGCAGGACGACCACGCGATCGCCGAGCAGGGGCTCGGCGTGCTCAAGGCGGACACGGGAGGTTCCGGCGACGTCATCTACGTGTACGTCGCGGGCTACGCCGCGCTCGACCACCGCAACGAGACGTGGACCCAGTTCAAGAAGGACAACCCCGGGATCAAGCAGGTCGCCCAGATCGGCGTGGTGAACAACTCCACGGCCGCCGCCGTGGCCGACCAGGCCAAGGCCGCGCTGACCGCCAACCCGGGAGTGAAGGCGATCTTCGCGCCGTACGACGAGTTCGCCAAGGGCGCCACTTTGGCCGTAAAGGAGCTGGGCCTGCAGGACAAGGTCAAGGTCTACGGCGCCGACGTCTCCACGGCCGACATCGGCGTCATGACGGAGCCGGGCAGCCCGTGGGTCGCCACCTCCGCGGCCGACGCCTCGAACGTGGGACGCATCGCCGTGCGCGCCGCGGCCCTCCTGGTCGCCGGTCAGCAGGTGGACCACACGCTCGAGGTGCCTCCCGCGCTCATCACTCAAAAGCAGCTGCGCGACGGCGGGATCGGCAACATCCAGCAGCTCGTCACGGCCGTCCCCGACCTGCTGACCCCCGACGTGGCGCGGGTGCCCTGGGCCGCGTCGTGACCGAGGCCGCCGAGCCGGTCGTGTCGGTGTCGGGGGTGTCCAAGAGGTACGGCGCGACATGGGCACTGCGGGAGGTGACCCTCGAGATCGGCCCGGGCGAGATCGTCGGGCTGATCGGCACGAACGGCGCGGGCAAGTCAACGCTGATCAAGGTGCTGTCGGGAGCCGCCCAGCCCACCTCGGGCACGATGCGGCTCGACGGCCGGGCCGTCCGGCACGCGGGCCCGCTCGACGCGCTCGCCGCCGGTGTGCAGACGGTGCACCAGAACATCGACGACGGGGTGGTCTTCGGCACGACCGTGGCGGAGAACCTCACCCTCGACTCGCTGAGCCGTAAGGGCGCGGGCTGGTTCACCACCCGGGCCAGGACCAACGCCGAGGCCCGCGAGGTGGCCGCCGCCGTACGGCTGGACGCGCCGCTCGACGCCCCGGTGGAGACGTTGTCCGCGAGCGACCGCCAGCGGATCGTCATCGCCCGCGCGGTGTCGAGACGGCCCCGGCTGCTCATCCTCGACGAGCCGACCTCGACGCTCTCGTCGGTGGAGGCCGGCCTGCTGCTGGACATCGTCAAGGAGATGGCCGCGGCCGGAGTCGCCGTGCTGTACGTCTCCCACCGGCTGGCCGAGATCGAGGACCTGTGCCATCGGGTCGTCGTGCTCCGCGACGGGCGGGTGCGAAGGACGTTCACCGCTCCCGTCGACCGGACGGCCGTCGTCGAGGCGATGCTGGGCGACCTCGCGCACGCCGGCCCGGTGGACGGCGCCGGCTCCCGTGCCGTCGCGGATCAGGCGGCGGCCCCGGTGCTCGTGGCGGCCGGAGTCCGGACCAGGCCAGGTGGCGAGCCCTTCGACGTCGAGGTCCGCCCGGGGGAGATCCTGGGCGTGGTCGGGCTCGTCGGCTCGGGCAAGACCGAGTTGCTCGAGCAGTTCTACGGAGCCCGCCCGCTCCAGTCGGGCGGCCTGTTGCTCGACGGCCTGCCGTACCGGCCGCGTGATCCGCACGCGGCGGTGAAGGCGGGGGTCGCGTTCGCGGCCGAGGAGCGGTCCGCCCAGGCGATCGTGCCGGGCTGGTCGGTCAGGGCCCATGTCACGCTTCCCCGGCTCCGGCAGCACAGCCGCTCGGGCCTGCTTTCCCGGCGTTCGGAGTACGGCTCGGCCGCGGCGGTGATCGAGCGGTTCGGGGTCCGGGGGCCCGGTGTCGACGCGCCCATCGAGACCCTGTCCGGTGGCAACCAGCAGAAGGTCGTCGTCGGGCGGTGGCTGGAGGCGTCGCCCCGGCTGCTGATCCTCGACGAGCCGTTCCGGGGCGTGGACGTGGGGGCGCGCGCCGACATCGGCCGCACCCTCGCGGAGCACTCGGCCGGAATGGGCGTGATCGTCGCGTCGTCCGACCCGCAGGAGGTCGTCGAACTCGCCGGGCGGATCCTGGTGCTGCACGAGGGGAACCTGGCCGGAGAGATCCGCGCAGGGGACGCCACCGCCGGACGGCTCGCCACGCTGATGTCGGGAGCGGCGGCATGATCGGGAGCGGCGGCATGACCGCGCGTGGTGCCCGGACGCGCGGGAGGACGGCATGACGGCCCAGGAGACTTCCATGCCCTCTCCGTCCGCCGGGCCCCAGGAGGCGCCCGTCGCCGCGCGCGTGCCGGAGCGGGTCGTGGCCGCGGCCCGCCGGTTCGGGCTGGTCGTCCTGCTCATCGCGCTGCTGCCCGTATTCGCCGCCCTCAACCCGGCCTTCGCCACGTACGGCAACAGCATGATCGTGTTGCAGTCGGTGGCGGTCGTCGGCGTGGTCGCGCTCGGGGTGACCGTCTCGATGACCACGGGCGGGTTCGACCTGTCCGCGGGGGCGTGCGTCGGCTTCGTCGTCATGGTGACCGCCCTGACGATGGTGCGCTTCAACCTCACCGGCGGGACGGCGATCGCCGTGGGCCTGGCCGCCGGCCTGGTCGTCGCGGCGGTCAACGTGCTGCTCACCGTGGTGGCGAAGGTGCCCGACCTGGTCGCCACCCTCGGGACCATGTTCCTGTTCCAGGGCCTGGCCCTCATCGTCACCTCGGGCCAGTCGGTCTCCGCGGGCATGACGGTCGCCGGGGCGCCCGCCCCCGGCCGCTACACGGAGGGCTTCGTCTGGCTCGGCGGCGGCACGGTCGCGTCCGTGCCCGTCCCCGTCGTCGTCTTCGCCGTGCTCGCCGCGGCGGTGTACGTGTTCCTCAACCACACCCGATGGGGTCGCGCGCTCTACGCCATCGGCGGCAACGCCGAGGCGGCGCGGCTCGCCGGCGTGCGGGTCGCCCGCTACCGCGCCCTGGCCTACGCGATCTCCGGGCTGTGCGCCGCCCTCGGCGGCATCCTGCTGTCGGCCAGACTCGGCAGGGGGGACGTCGGCGCGGGCGACCCGTACCTGCTGCAGAGCGTGGCGGCGGCCCTCATCGGCTTCGCCGTCCTCGGGGCCAACCGGCCCAACGCACTCGGGACCGTCGTCGGCGCCCTGTTCATCGGTGTCCTGATCAACGGCCTGACCATGCTCAACGCGCCCTACTACACGCAGACCTTCGTCCAGGGGGCGCTGCTCGTCGGCGCGCTCGTGCTGAGCTACACCGGACGTCGGGAAAGGAGCGACAGGTGACCGCCGCCGTCGAGGCCGAGCAGGCCTACGAGATCCTCACGGTCGAGACCGTCCCCCGTTACATCGCGGAGCGTCCCGCGCTGCGCGGCCTGATCGATCCCGCGCAGATCACCCGGGTCCGCGACGTCGGCGACGGCAACATGAACCTGGTGTTCGTCGTGGAGTCGTCCGGCGGGAACCTCGTCCTCAAGCAGGCCCTGCCGTGGGTGCGGATCGACCCGACCTGGCCGATCACTCCCGAGCGCAACCGGTTCGAGGCCCAGGCGCTGCGGGCGCACGGTTCCGCCGCGCCCGGGCTCGTCCCGGCGATCTACGACGCCGACGACGCCCGGCACGTGGTGGCGATCGAGGACCTGTCCGATCACCGGGTGTGGCGCGGCGCGCTCAACGAGGGGCTGCGGCACGAGGGGGCGGCCACCGACCTCGGTCACTACGTGGCGCGGGTGGCGTTCGGCACGTCGGTCTTCGGGCTGGGCGCCGAGGCGCACAAGGCGGCCGTGGCCGCGTCCGTCAACCCCGAGCTCTGCGAGATCACCGAGGACCTCGTCTTCACCGAGCCGTACATCCGGCACGAGCACAACAAGATCCTTCCCGCGAACGCGCAGGACGTCGCCGACTACGCGGGCGACCCCCGCGTCAGGACCGCCATCGGCATGGCCAAGCTGGCGTTCATGACACACGCCGAGGCGCTCATCCACGGCGACCTCCACACCGGTTCCGTGCTCGTCCGCGCCGAGGAGCCGGGCAGGGCCCGCTCGACGCGGGCGTTCGACGTCGAGTTCGCCTTCTACGGTCCCGTCGGCTTCGACATCGGGGCGCTGTGGGGCAACTTCGTGCTGGCCGCCGCCCGGGCGCGCGCGCTCGGCGACGACGAGCACGCCACGTGGGTCCTCGGCCTGGCGGAGGAGGCCTGGGCGGCCTTCCGCGCGGAGTTCACGGCGTTGTGGCCGGGCCGCGCCGATCCCCGGGTGTACGGCGACGGCGTCCTCGAGGGCTTCCTGTCCGGCGTGTACGGCGACGCCGTGGCGGCGGGCGCGGCGAAGGCCGCGCGCAGGGTCATCGGCTTCTCCCGGGTCGCCGACATCGAGACCCTCCCGGAGGACGTCCGGGTGACGGCCATCCGCGGCGTGCTCAGGGCGGCCAGGCTCCTGCTGGTCGAAGGCGCGGCCACGGAAGGCCCCGGCGCGCTCTTCGACCGGGTGGGAGACGCACTCGCCGGCGAGTCCTGATCAGCCGACGGCCAGGGCGTAGGAGAGCAGCCACTCGACACACTCCGTCACGTGCCTGGCCTTCTTGAGGTCGGATCCCCAGGCGTACAGACCGTGGGAGGCGACGATCACGGCAGGGGTCCGCGGGTCGTACGCCGCCTCGAACCAGTCGCCCAGTTCGGCCATGTCCTGGCTGTTGCGGATCACCGGGATGACGACCTCGTCGTCGTGCGCCAGCCTGCCGATGCCCTTCAGCGTCTCCACGTCGCGCAGGAGGACGCCGCCCGGCCAGCGGTGCCCGGCGACCACGGCGTTCAGCGCGTGGACGTGCACGACCGCTCCAGCTCCCGTGAGCGCGGCCACGCGGGCGTGCAGACCCGCCTCGGCGGAGGGGACCAGCGGCGGCACGCCCTCGACCGCGACCGGGTCGCCCTGCGGGTCGACGACGGCGACGTCCGAGGCGGTCAGCTCGCCCTTGTCGAGGCCGCTGGCGGTGACGGCGAGCCGGAGCGGCTCCCTCGTGACGACCTCGGACAGGTTGCCGGACGTGCCGCGCATCCAGCCGAAGCCGGTGAACCTGGCCGACTCGGCGGCCAGCCGTCCGCCCGCCTCGAAGACGCGGCCGGCGGTGAGCGGTTGCGGAGCGGTCATCGGACGCGCACCTCCTCGAACGACGTGACGACGGGGTGGGGGCCGAAATCGGCCGCCGCGCTCGGCTCGCCCGGGCGGCGCACGCCCGTGGTCCGCCAGCCGGCCGCGCCCGCCGCGTCCAGCTCGGCGGGTACGTCGGACAGGAAGAGCAGCGTGGCGGGCTCCCCGAGATCCTGGGCGATACGGGTGTAAGAGGCGGGCTCGCGCTTGGGGCCGGCATTCACGGTGTCGAAGTGGCGCTCGACCAGCGTCGAGAGGTCCCCGGCGTCGGTGTGCCTGAACCAGGGGCGCTGGCTCGCCACCGAGCCGGACGAGAAGACGGCGATCCTGTGCCCGGCCTCGTGCCACGCCCGCAGGGCCGGCGCGACGTCGGGGAAGAAGTGCGCGGTGAGCTCTCCCGCCGCGAAGCCCT
>Ga0310811_10003980_pt1 | contig 18605 bp, 10 predicted proteins | sample YCmetagenome_FD_207642 | JGI IMG/M metagenome (GOLD analysis project Ga0310811, IMG submission 207642) | Soil microbial communities from experimental microcosm in Duke University, North Carolina, United States - YC | ecosystem: Engineered > Artificial ecosystem > Soil microcosm > Unclassified ...
TCGACGGGTTCGCCGAGAAACTCGTGGTCAAGTCCCGCGCAGCGGCCGCCGATCCCAAGCTGAAGGCGCTGACGTTCGCCACCTCCCTGAAGAAGGGCAAGATCAAGGCCGACGAATACGGCAACGTCGCGATCGTGAACGCCAAGGACGACCCGGTGTTCACGACCTCGGCCGCGGAGATGTGGGACGCCACCGCGGAAAGAGCCATGACGCGCAACCCCGCCACCCCGGCCGTCGGCGCGCAGGCGGGCAGGCGCAGCAAGATGGACGTGCGGCTTTCGGCCGGCGCCCTGAAGGTCACCCCTGACGCCGCCCTGCTCACCGACCCCGCCACCGTCTTCCCCGTGACGATCGACCCGAGCTTCACCGCCGCCAAGTCGGGCTGGACGTACGTCGACTCGGCCTATCCGACCAGCGCCTACTACAACTCCACCAATGACGCCACGGCCGGCACCAGTAGCGCCGGCGCGGCCAAGCGGCGCTCGTTCTTCAACATGAGCTTCTCGGGGATGGGCACGGGCAAGCACATCATCTCCGCGACGTTCAACATCAAGGAGACCTGGGCCTGGTCCTGCTCGGCCAGGAACGTCGAACTGCACAGAACCGCCGCGGTGGGCTCCTCCACCAACTGGAACAACCAGCCCGCCTCCAACCTGTCCATCGGCGCGAAGAACGTCGCCTACGGCTGGTCGTCCAGCGGGCTCGGCGGCCCTTCGACCTGCCCCGCGGCCGTCGTCGGCTGGGACGTGACCAGCGCCCTGCAGAGCACCGTGACCGCCGGCGGCACGTCCATCACGTTCATGGTCAAGGCCGGCAGCGAGACGGACAACTACTACTGGAAGCGGTTCGAGAACAACCCGAGCATCTCCATCACCTACAACACGATCCCGGCGACGCCCGCGAGCCTGGCGATCGCGCCGTGCACCACGTGTGCCAGTCCCGCCCTGGTGAGCGCTCCCCAGCCGACGCTGTCCGCCAAGGTCAGCGACACGGACGCGCAGGCGCAGCGGGCCGACTTCGAGGTGTGGACTCCCGACCACGTGACCAAGGTCACCGGCGGCTCCGTCTCGAACATCGCCTCCGGCGCCACCGGATCGTGGAAGGTGGGCACGCCTCTCGCCAACACCTCCTATCACTGGCGGGTCCGCTCCTTCGACGGCACCGACTACAGCGCGTGGTCGAGTTGGTTCACCTTCACCGTGGACGCCACTCCGCCGCCCGCTCCCGCCGTCTCCTCCGACGACTACCCCGAAGACGGGTGGGCGAAGGGATCCGGCCAGGCGGGCAAATTCATCATCACGCCCGGCGGCACCGACGTGTCGGCGGTGCTCTGGTCCTTCGACGGCGGCGCCCAGCAGTCCGCGGCGAACTCCGGCGCGCCGTACGCGCTCAACTGGGCCCCCGGCAGTGACGGCCCGCACACCCTGAAGGCGTGGGTGAAGGACAAGGCGGGCAACCTGTCGGCCGCCACCACGTATGCCTTCAACGCCGGCACATCGGCCGTCACCTCGCCGACGGACGGGCAGTCGACCGCTCGCCGCACCGTGCTGGCCGCGACGGGCAGCCCGGGACTGACCGCGGTCACCTTCTCCTACCGGCGCGGCGAGACCGACACCTGGCACCAGGTTCCCGCCGCGGACGTCCGGAAGAAGTCGGACGGCACGGCGATCACCTGGCCGGTGGCGATGGCCTCGGGCGTCTCTCCGGAGCTGATCTGGGACACCACGCACACGCTCACCGAGGACGGCGTGATCCAGGTGCGTGCCGAGTTCACCACCTCGACGGGAACCGCGGCGTCCGATTCGGTCGACCTGGTCGTCGACCGTGAGGCGCAGGGCGCGTCCACCCAGCCCATCGGGCCGGGGGTGGTCAACATGCTCACCGGCGAGTTCAAGATGGCGGCCACGGACGTCAACGTGTTCGGCGTCGGGCTCATGCGCTCCTTCTCCTCGCGCGACCCGCGCAAGGGATCGTCCCTGCCGGGGGTCGCGGCGATCTTCGGCACCGAGTGGACCTCGAGCGGGCTCGCCCAGGCGGGGCAGGGCTCCTTCACGCAGCTCCGTCCCACCTCGGCCACCTCCGTCGAGATCAGCGGCGAAGACTCCTCAGTGGCCTTCACCAAGAACACCGACGGATCCTTCACCCCTCAGCCGGACGCCTCCAACCTGACGCTGACCTTCGATGCGGCGACCGACCGCTACACCCTTTCCGACGTCAACTCGGCAGACCGGACGGTCTTCGCCAAGGTGAACCCCACGGCGACGACCTACCTGGTCCGCGCCGCCTACCCGGCGAGCGGCAAGGGCAGCACGGTCTTCATCTGGGAGCCGGTGACCGGCTCTGACGGCACGACTCTGGCCAGGCCACTCAAGATCATCGCCCCGTCCTGGTCGGTCGCCTCGCAGACCGACTGCGACGTGGACGACCTCGCCTCCCTGCCCAAGGGCTGCCAGCTGATCAAGTTCACCTACGCCACCACTACGACCGCCGGCGCGCAGCTCGGCGACGTGGCCGGGCAGGTCAAGCAGATCAGCCTCTGGGAGGGCGGGGCGAGCACGCCCCAGGGCCTGGCCGTGTACAGCTACGACGACCTGGGCCGCCTCCGCGAGACGTGGGACCCCGACAGCCCGACCGTCAAGACCCGCTACGACTACGACCTGGGTGGCCGGGTGAACCGGTACACCCCGCCCGGACAGCTGCCGTGGACCATGGCGTACGGCAGGGCGGGCAACGCCGACACCGCGTCCGACGGGATGCTGCTCAGTGTCTCCCGGCCGACGCTCCGCCCGGGAACCCTGAGCGAGACGAACGGCACCGCGACCGTCTCGGTCGTGTACGACGTCCCGATCAGCGGGGCCGGCGCGCCGTACAACCTGGCCCCGGCGACCACGGCTACGTGGGGGCAGTCCGACGCGCCCGCCGACGCGACCGCGATCTTCCCCGCCGACCAGGTGCCCGCGAACAACACCGGACGCGGCGGCCTGGCCGGGTCCGACTACGGCCGCGCCACGATCACCTACCTCGACGCGTCGGCGCAGCTGGTCAACCGCGCGGAGCCAGGCGGCGGCGTATCCGTCAGCCAGGACGACGGGCAGGGCAACACCGTGCTCTCACTCTCGGCGGCCAACCGGGCGCTCGCCCTGGGCCAGGGGCCGAACGCGGCGAACGTCCTGACCCAGCTCGGCCTGCTCAACACACCGACGGCGGAGCGGGCGCGGCTGCTCTCCGAGCAGACCACCTACAGTGCCGACGGGCAGCGTGAGGAGTCCGAGCTCGAACCGCTGCACCTGATCACCTCAGGCGGCGCCCAGGTCGCCGCCAGGAAGCACACGGTCAACACCTACGACGAGGGCCGGCCGGCGGACGCCAAGGTGGCGAACCTGGTCACCACCGTCACCGTGGGCGCCTCGGTGCCCGGCGGGACGGCGGACGCCGATCTCCGGGTCAGCAAGACGTACTACGACTGGAGCTCCGGCCAGGCCACCAAGACCGTCGACGACCCCGGTGGTCTGGCGATCACCAAGACCACCGGATACGACACGGACGGCAGGGTGATCAGCACCACCATGCCGAAGTCGTCGGGCGCCGACGCCGGCACGACCACCACCGAGTACTACACCGCCGACGGCACCGGAACCTGCGGCGGCAAGCCCGAGTGGGCCGGGCTGCTGTGCCGATCGAAGGCGAAGGCTGCGATCTCCGACAGCGGCTCCAACCCCGCCGAACTGGTCAGCAAGGTCTACAGCTACGAAGCGGGCGGCCGCGTCTCCGCCGTGACCGAGACGGCGAACGGGGTCACCAGGACCACCTCCATGACCTACGACACCGGGGGCCGGGTCGTGCAGACCTCGATCACCGGCGGTGTGGGCACGGCGGTACCGGTGGTGACCACGACCTACGACGCGGCGGGACACGCGGTGCAGACCAGCGCGTCCAACGGGACCGTGATCAAACGGGAGTACGACGTGCTGGGACGGCAGGTTTCCTACACCGACTCCGGCGGCGGCGTGACCAGGGCGGAGTACGACGCGCTCGACCGGGTCACCAAGAAGACGGACGGCGCGCCGTCCACGGTGACCTACGTTTACGACACCGCGGCCGACCCCCGGGGCGTGCTCACCTCGATGACCGACTCGGTCGCGGGCAGCTTCACCGCCGCCTACGACCTGGACGGCGCCGTCGTCCACGAGAACCTGCCGGGAGGCGTCTCCTACAGCGTCACCAGGGACCCGGCAGGCGCACCGACCTGGCGCGGCTACCAGAACGCCACAGGTGTGAAGCTGCTCGACGACTCGGTGACCTGGTCGATCCACGGTGAGCAGGTCTCGCACAACGGGCTGTCGTCCCAGCAGATCGGCTACGACAAGGCGGGCAGGATCAGCTCGGTGGACGACACCGTGAGTGGGACCTGCGCGCGGCGGAGGTACGGATACGACGCCAACTCCAACCGGACCGCGCTGACCAGGAGCGGCTGCGACGGCTCGGGCGCGGTCACAGAGAACCACGTCTACGACGGCGGGGACCGGCTGGCCGACTCCGGCTACGTGTACGACGCCTACGGCCGCACCACGGCCACGCCCGGCGGGCTGAAGGTGGACTACTACAACACCGACCTGGTCAAGACGATGACCTCGGGCTCGGTGCGGCAGTCCTACTCCCTCGACCCGCAACTCCGGCGCGACACCACCGTGCTGGCGCAGCAGTCGGGCGGCGTCTGGAACAACGTCAGCACGCGGATCGAGCACTTCGACGCCGATGACGACACCCCCGCGTGGGTCGTGGAGGACACCACCTCCGGCGCCGTCACCAGGAACGTCACCTCGATCGCGGGTGGTCTCGCGGCCGTCACATCGGCGACCGGAGACGTCCGACTGCAGCTCACCAACCTGCACGACGACATCAACGTGGTCTACACCGTGGTCGGCGGAGTGCCTCTGGCACTGGACTACGACGAGTTCGGCAACCCGCGCCCGGGCCAGCCCTCAACGCGGTACGGCTGGCACGGCGCGGCCCAGCGAGCCGCCGACACCCCCGACGGCACCATGCTCATGGGTGTCCGGCTCTACCAGCCCAAGCTGGGACGGTTCCTGCAGACCGACCCGGTGGACGGCGGCAGTGCCAACGCCTACGACTACGCCGCCCAGGCGCCCACCGCCAAGGCCGACCTGGACGGCAAGAAGTGGTACTGGTGCACGAGTTTCTGGGACTTCGCGTTCAACCACTGCGGCGTCAACTACGCCTGGTATCACGGCAGTTGGCTCTGGGTCTCCTGGAAGAAGACCCCCGCGGGCTGGTGGATCCGCGGAATCAAGTACGACTACTGCACGAAGGCCCCCGACAAGCCGCTCGGGTACGACTTCCGGTGGGCGTGCATGATGCACGACTACGGACTGGCCCTGCGCAACATGGGATACGTCCGCAGCAAGGGCGAGGTCGACAACGTCTTCTATTACGTCCTCTACTACGGCGTCTGCTCGCACTACTTCTGGAAGGGGACCTGCAGGGGCATCGCCTACAAGTACTACCTCGCGGTGCACTACATCGGCTAGCCGTGACCGCTTGCTGAATCAGTGAACCCGCACCGGCGGGAGCCGCATGACGGGCTCCCGCCGGTGCACAGGTGGCTCGGCTCGACTCAAGTGTTGACGGGAGTAAAACGATCGTGCATATTAAGGCGGCTTCGATCTTGTTTGTGCATGATCGTTCTGTCCGGGAGCACGATGGAGTTCGCCGTCCTAGGACCGCTGCGCGTCGCAGCCGAAGCCCAGCCTCTGCCCCTCGGTGCGGGCAAGCAGCGCATCCTGCTCGCCGAACTCATCTGCCATATGGGACGCGCCGTGCCCCCTTCCACTCTCATTGAGGCGTTGTGGGGGCAGTCGCCGCCACGAACCGCCACCGACAACCTCCGGCTCTACGTGCACCAGCTCCGCAGGACGCTGGGCCCTGACCGGATCGTCCGCACCAGCACCGGTTACGTGCTGTCCATCCATCCGGGTGAGTTGGACGCCGGCCGGTTCGAGATCCTTGCCGAACAGGGCGGGACCGCCCTCGCCGCGGGAGACCACGAACGGGCCGCCGCGCTGCTCAGGGAGTCTCTGGAGCTGTGGCGCGGTCCCGCGTACGCGGGGCTGAACCTCACCACCGGGCTCAGCGAACACGCCCACCGCCTCGAAGAGGAACGGCTCACCGCGCTGGAGAACCGGATCGAGGCGGACCTGGCCCGCGGGATGCATGCCGCGTGCGTCGCCGAGCTCATCGGGCTCGTCGCCGAGCACCCGCTGAGAGAGCGGCCACGCATGCAGCTCATGCTCGCCCTGGCCAGGTCGGGACGTCAGGCGGAGGCGCTGGCCACCTACCAGGACGCCCGCCGGGTGTTCGCCGCGGAACTCGGCCTGGATCCCGGTGCCGAGCTCCGCCACCTGCACCAGGCCATCCTCACCGGCACGCTCCCCGTCGACCCCTCCACGGTCTCGTCAGGTGACGTCACCCCCGCCCAGCTCCCGACGGACATCTCCGACTTCACCGGCAGGGACGACCACCTGGCCCGGCTGACGGACCTCCTCGGCAGGGAGCCTCCCCCGGGCCCCGGGCCCGTGCGTGTGTGCGTCATCACGGGGATGGGCGGCGTCGGCAAGACCACGCTCGCCGTACACGCCGCCCATCAGGTCGCGCGGCATTATCCCGACGGCCAGCTCCATGCGAACCTGCACGGCGCCGAGGCCTCCCTCGCCGACCCCTCCCAGGTGCTCGCGGCCTTCCTCACCGCGCTCGGCGCGCCGCGCTCCACGCTGCCGGAGACCACAGAGGAACGGGCCGCGTTCTTCCGGAGCCTGCTGGCGGGACGCCGGATGCTCATCGTGCTCGACAACGCCGCCTCCGAGCAGCAGGTCCGCCCGTTGCTCCCCGGCACGCCCGGCTGCGCGGTCATCGTCACCAGCAGGTCCCGGCTGAACGGGCTGTCCGGCGCGAATCTGATCGAGCTCTCCGTGCTCCTGCCCGAGCAGGCCGTACAACTGCTCTCCAGGATCGCGGGGGCCGGCCGGGTGGCGGCGGAGCCGGACGCGGCGGCCGAGATCGTCCGGCTGTCGGACCACATCCCGCTCGCCGTCCGGGTGGCGGGAGCCCGCCTCGCCGCGCGGCCCCACTGGTCGCTGACCCGCCTGGCCGGGCAGCTCACCGACGAGCGGCGGCGGCTCGACCAGTTCGCCACCGGCGACCTCGCGGTCAGGGCCAGCCTGGCGCTCAGCTACGTCGGTCTCGACCACGTCACGCGCAGGGCGTTCCGGCTGCTCGGCTCGCTGGACGTGCCCGAATTCGCCGGCTGGGTCGCCGGGGCGCTGCTCGACCTGCCGGTGGCCGCGGGAGAGGAGCTGGTCGAGGCTCTGGTGGACACGCAACTCGTGCTCGTCAGCGGAACGGACCTGGTGGGGCAGCCCCGCTACCGGTTCCACGACCTCGTCCGCCTGTACGCCCGCGAGCGCAACGGCCTCGAAGACGAGCCGGAGGCCGTGGCCGCGGCACTGGGCAGGGCTTTCGGGGCCTGGCTCACGCTGGCAGAACGTGCCACAGAAAGGGTGCAGGGCACCTCGTCCGCCATCATCCACGGCACCGCTCCTCGCTGGAACTCCCCCGACGGGGCTCCCTGGGCGGGTCTGGCCGAGCAGGACCCCATGGCGTGGTTCGACACCGAGCGGACGGCGCTGATCGCGTCGATCCGCCAAGCCTGCTCGATGGGCTTGACCGAGGTCGCATGGGATACGGCCTGCTGCGTGGAGCGCTACTTCGACGTCAGCGGGCAGTTCGACGACTGGCGCGCCCTGCACGAGCGCGTACTGGAGGCCTGCCGCAAGTCGGGCAACAGGCTCGGCGAAGCGATGATCCTTCGAGGGCTCACGCACGCCACCACGTGGATGGAGACCGGCGGGGCCATGGCCGCGCAGTACGACGGGGCCGAGCAGCTGATCGCCATGTTCACCGAACTGGGCGAGGATCGCGGCCTGGCCGACGCCTACGTGCTGCGCGCCTGGGGGGAGGCGGCCAGGGGCGACATGGCGCAGGGCCTTCGGTCAGGGCAGATCGCGCTGCGCCTGGCGGAAGGCAGCGGCCACATGAGCGGCCAGGCCAGGGCACACGTCTGCATGGCTGTGACGTACGGGCCCAGAGAGATCAGGATGGCCATCGTCCATCTGCTGAAAGCCCTGCCGCTGGCCGAGAAGCTGAGCAACCCGCGCTTCGAGGCCACGACGCTGCAGTTCCTCGGCCTCGCGCACGCCCATGCGAGAGAGTTCGAGGCCGGTCTGGAATATCTGGTCAAGGCGCTGGCCATCTACCGCCAGTTCCGCGACCCGCTGCTGGAGGCGATGGGCCTGGTGGCGCTGGCCAAGCTCTACGGCGTGGCCCGCGACCCCCGGGCCAGGGCCGCGGCGGAGGCGGCCGAGGCGCTGAGCCGCTCCCATCACCTGGCCCACCACAGGGCCGACGCGCTCTGGGTGCTCGGCGACGTCGACCTGGCAGAGGGCAGGTTCGGCGAGGCGGTCACCCATCTGGAGGAGTCGGTGCGGCTCTGGCGCACCCGTGGCTGGCAGGACTTCCTCGCGGGCGCGCTGAGCAGCCTCGCCGACGCCTACACCGCGGCCGGCGACCTCGTGGCGGCTGCCGGGGCACGCCGGGAGGTGGACGCCCTCACCGGGACGGCATCTGATCCGACATCGCAATCTACTCAGTCATGACGATATCTCCGCGCTAACCGGAAAGGCCCATGGTCGATCAGGATGAGTCTTGAGCAGCAGGTTTTCGCGCCTAGGAGTCCCATGCCCCGTTCCGCCCTCGTGTGGGCCCTCGGCCTCGTCATCGCGGGGTCCGTCGCGGTGGCCGTCTGCGTCCTCACCGCCCCGAAAATCGCCCCCGACGCCCCCCGCGACTTCTTCGACTCGCCCTACCTGCTGCTCGCGTTCGCGGGCTTGGGGGTCCTGGCCGGTCTGGCCGGATGGTTCGTCCCTCGGACGGGGATCCTGTGGGGCCTGCTCGCCGTCGCCCCGTTCTTCGTATATTTCGCGATCACCATCATCAGAGATCTCGGGGAGGACGACCAGGGGCTCTGGCCGGTCGGCGTGGTGTTCCTGGTGGCTCTCACCCTCATCCCCGCCGCCGCCGCCCTGACGACGTCACTCATCCACAAGGCCCGCTGAGGGCGTCGCCGCGATCGCCCGCGGTCAGGCCGGCGGACAAGGCGCTCGGCTCATCGGTCGTGGAGTGTCATCGCCTGACGTCGTAGACGCGGTTGGTGAGGGTCTCCGTGGCGAGCCTCCACCTGTGCAGCCCCGCTTCGCCGGCGATGCTCCTCATGACCTCCTCGCCCGCGTGATTGCCCAGTGCCCGCGGGCCCTTCTGGGCCAGCGCGCCAGGCAGGCAGAGCACGGCGGAAGTGGACGCGAAGGACCGGCCGATCGGGTTGATCAGGTCCAGGGGATCGGCCGGGGCGTTCGGTTCGACGACCATGCAGCCGCCGTCCGCGGCCAGCGCCCGCTCGGCGTGGCGGAAGGCCGCACCGGGGTCGCCGAGGTCGTGCAGGCAGTCGAAAAAGGTGATCAGGTCGTAGTCGTCGCCGGGGAAGTCCGTGGTGGCGGCGACGTCGAACGTCACCCGGTCACCCAGCCCCTGCTCCCGCGCCGCACTGCGCGCGGCCTCGATGGACGGAGCGTGGAAGTCGAATCCCTGGACGCGGGACCTCGGGAACGCCTGTGCCATGAGCAGGGTGGAGTGGCCGAAGCCGCACCCGACGTCGGCGACCGACGCGCCCCGTTCCAGCTTCTCCACGACGCCGTCCAGCGCCGGCAGCCATTCCTGCACCAGCATCGCCGCGTAGCCGGGACGGAAGAACGCGGCGACCCCCTCGTACAGTTCCGGCCCGTGCTCCTGCCAGGCCACGCCCTCGCCCGTGCGGTAGGCGTCCACCAACGCGTCTTCTGTGGCGTACAGCGGCTTGAGCATCGTGAAGGCGCCGACCAGATACGTGGGTGCGCCGGGGTCCGCCAGCACGGCCGCGTGCTCGTCCGGCAGCAGGTAGGTGCTCGTCCCGGCGTCGTAGAGCACGTATTCGCCGGCCACCTGTGCGGCCAGCCACTCCCTCACGTACCGCTCGGCGAGCCCGGCCCGCTCGGCCAGTTCCACCGAGGTGAGGGGTCCGGCCCCGGCCAGCGCCGCGTACAGGCCGAGCCGGGCGCCGATCGAGGTGGACAGCCCCGCGAACGCGGCGGCGCTGTCGGCGGCCACCCGTCCCAGGAATTCCGCGACCCGGTCCTGGTCAAGCTTCTTGGCATCCGCCACCGTCTTCACCTCTCCTTATGTCACGTGACCACCGCCGTCCATCGTTTCGATAAATAGGTCATACGGCAACATAGATGGCTAAATCGGGCAGGCCTTGGGCGGCGCCCGAGGGGTTCGCACGGTCGATGCGAGCCGATGCGGAAGACCGTTATAACGACATATGTCAGAAAACTCCACAAGAATGTAACGAATACGAAATACCGGACCCTGTATACGTTCTTCCAAAAGAATCTTCCAGGAGGAAACGGATGCGGTCCGCGCGCCACCTGAAAACGATCGTCCCGCTCGTCGCCCTCCCCCTGGCCCTCGCGGCCTGTGGCGGAGGCGGCGTCCCCACCAGCGCCCCCTCTGTGGCCGACGCCACCGCCGACAATCGCACCGTCCAGAGCGGTGGCACGCTCGCCGTCGCCCTGAACGCCGACCCCGACGCACTGGACCCGAGCACCGCCACGACGCTCGTCGGCCGTGAGGTCTTCGTCAACATGTGCGAGAAGCTCTACGACATCGACGCGACCTCCACGCTGGTCCCCCAGCTGGCCGCGGCCATGCCCCAGCTCTCCCCCGACGGCAAAGAGGTGACGATCAAGCTGCGGACGGGCCTCAAGTTCAACGACGGCACCGTGATGGACGCCGCCGCGGTCAAGAAGTCGCTGGACCGGCACCGCTCCTGGGAGAAGTCCGCCCGGCAGGCGGATCTGGCCGCCGTCACCGACGTCACCACGGTGGGTGAGGACACGGTCAAGCTCACCCTGTCCCGGCCGGCCACCCCGCTCACCGCCCAGCTCGCCGACCGGGCCGGCATGATCATGTCGCCCAAGGCGCTGGACAGTGAAGGCGACGCCTTCGGCGCGAACCCGGTGTGCGTCGGGCCGTTCAAGTTCGCGAGCCGGACCTCCGGCAGCGAGGTCGTGCTGGAGCGCGCGCCCGACTACTACGACGCCGCCAAGGTCAAGCTCGACAAGATCGTCTACAAGATCATCGTCGACCCGAACGTCCGCGCCGCCAACCTCAGGTCGGGTGACGTACAGGTCGGCGACCAGCTCGCCACCACCACGGTCGCCGGAGTGCAGGCCGACCCCAACCTCAAGGTCGTGTCGGGCGGAGGTCTCGGCTACTTCGGGATCAACGTCAACATCGGCAACGTCGCCGGTTCGACGGAGAAGTACGGCTCGGTGGACACCGCGCTCGGCAAGAGCCCGGAGCTCCGCGAGGCGTTCGAGCTCGCACTCGACCGTGACGCGATCAACAAGACCGTCTACAACGGCCTGTACGAGTCCGACTGCTTCCCGCTGCCGGCCGACAGCCCGTACCGCGCGGCGAGCCTCCAGTGCGCGCCGCACGACGTGGCCAAGGCCAAGCAACTCGTCCAGGCCTCCGGCGTGCCGACGCCGATCCCGGTGACCCTGACCACGCCGAACGACGCCACCAACCAGCGGCTCGCCCAGGTGATCCAGCAGATGACCAAGGAGGTCGGCTTCGACGTCAAGGTGGAGACCGCCGAGTTCGTCGCCACTCTGGAGCAGGGCGGCGCGGGCAAGTACGACACGCTGCTCACCGGCTGGTCGGGCCGCGTAGACCCGGACGGCAACCTGACCAACATCATCACCACCGGGGGCAGCAACAACTACCCCGGCATGTCGGACCCCGACATCGACGAGCCGATCAAGCAGGCCGCGGCGGCCACCGACACGGCCGAGCGGGCCGAGCTGTACGCGAAGGCCATCCAGAAAGCCGCTGACCTGCGCGGATTCATCTACCTGTACCACAACAAGTACTACCTGGGCATGAACAAGACCGTCGCCGGCGTCCAGTACTTCAAGGACGGCCTGCCGCGCTTCACCACGGCCGGGTTCACCGCGAAATGACCTGGTTCATTCTGCGGCGCTGCGGCGCGGCGGTGATCGTGCTCCTCCTGGGCAGCGTCCTGATCTTCCTCGGGGTCAGGGCGCTGCCGGGGGATCCCGCGCTGGTGATGGCCGGGGAGGACGCCTCACCGGCCCTGGTCGCGGCCATCCGGGAGGAGTACGGCCTGGACCGGCCGCTTCCCGTGCAGTACGTCGAGTATCTGCGGCAGACCCTGTCCGGCAATCTCGGCAGGTCCACCCAGGACCAGCTGCCCGTCGCGACCATCCTGGCCGAGCGGCTGCCGGTGACGCTGGAGCTGACCGCGCTCGCCATGCTGGTGGCGGTCACGGTCGGCGTGCTGGCGGGCATCGTCGCCGCCGTCCGGCGCGGCCGCGCCGCCGACTACGTGGCCACCGGCTTCGGCCTGGCGGGATTGTCGATCCCGCACTTCTGGCTCGGGCTGCTGGCCATCCTGCTGTTCTCGGTCACGCTGCGCTGGCTGCCCGCCTCCGGGTATGTCCCGTTCACCGAGGACCCGGTGGGGAACCTGCAGCGCATGTTGCTGCCGACGCTGGTCCTCGGCATGGGGTTCGCGGCCGTGCTGATGCGGCAGACCCGCTCGGCGATGCTGAGCGCGCTGTCCGCCGACTACGTCCGTACGGCCCGCTCCAAGGGCCTGCCGGAACGCGCCGTGGTGGGCGTGCACGCGCTGCGCAACAGCCTCACCACCGTCGTGACGGTGCTCGGCCTGCAGCTCGGCGCGCTGATCAGCGGAGCCGTCGTCACCGAGCAGATCTTCGTGATCCCGGGCTTCGGCAAGCTCACCGTGGACGCCGTGCTGACCAGGAACTATCCGGTCATCCAGGCGGTGGTGCTGGTGACCGTGACCGCTTACGTGGTGATCAACCTGCTGGTCGACATCGTGTACGCCTTCCTCAACCCGCGCATCCGGCTTTCGGGGGCGTCCCATGGCTGACCCGATGACGGTCTCCGTGGGGGCCATCCGCGTGGGGAGCCCGGCGGAGCGACGACGCCGGCTGTGGCGGCGGTTCCGCCGCCGCCCGATGCCGATGGCCGGCCTCGTGCTCGTCGCCGGGTTCCTCCTGCTCGCCCTGGTGGGGCCGTTGGTGACCGGCGACCCGATCATCCAGGACTACGCGGCCACGCTCGCCCCGCCGTCGGCCGCCCATCCGATGGGCACCGACGATCTCGGCCGGGACGTGCTGGCGAGGATCGCCTCGGGCGCGCGGGTCTCCCTCCAGGCGGGCGTGTTGTCCACGCTGCTCGCCATGGTGGCGGGCATCCCGATCGGGCTGCTGGCTGGCTTCTATCGGCGCTGGCTCGACCCGCTGGTCGGGAGGCTGGTCGACGTGACACTGGCATTCCCGTTCCTGGTGTTCGCGGTGGGACTGGCCGCGATCATCGGCCCGTCGCTCACCGGCGTCGTGCTGGCTCTCGGCTTCGCCCAGCTCCCCGCCGTCATCCGGATCACCCGTGGCGAGGTCCTGGCGATCAAGGAGATGGACTACGTCTCCGCGGCGATCGCGGACGGCGCCGCCGACGGCCACATCCTGCTCCGCTACGTCCTGCCGAACTGCGCCGGCCCGCTGATCGTCCAGGCCACGGTGGCGATTCCGACGGCGATCATCGGTGAGGCCACCCTGTCCTTCCTCGGCCTCGGCGTGCAGCCGCCGACCCCGTCGTGGGGCGTCATGCTCACCGTCGCCCAGCAGTACCTCGACGTCGCCCCGTGGCTGGCGATCTGGCCGGGTCTGCTGATCGCGCTGGCCACACTCGGATTCAACCTGCTCGGCGACGGGCTGCGCGACGTCCTCGATCCCAGGAGCGGCCTGTGAGCCTTCTCGACATCACCGACCTGACCGTCGGCTTCGACACCGAGGACGGCCACGTCCACGCGGTCAAGGAGGTCTCACTCAGCCTGGAAGAGGGGGAGATCCTCGCCCTGTGCGGCGAGTCGGGCTGCGGCAAGACGGTCACGGCGATGTCGGTGCCGAGGCTGCTGCCACCCCGCACCACCCGCCTGACCGGCTCGATCCGGCTCGACGGCCGCGAGCTCACCACCCTGCCCGAGCCGCAGATGCGCCAGGTGCGCGGCAAGGAGGTCTCCGTCGTCTTCCAGGAGCCGATGACCTCCCTGAATCCGTCGTTCACGGTCGGCTTCCAGATCGCCGAGGTGCTGCGCAGGCACGAGAACCTGTCACGCGGCACCGCCCGCCGCCGCGCGGTCGAGTTGCTCGAACTCGTCGGCATCCCGGCTCCGGCCCAGCGGATCAAGGAGTATCCCCACCAGCTCTCCGGGGGGATGCGGCAGCGCGTGATGATCGCCATCGCGGTGGCGTGCTCGCCGCGCGTGCTGATCGCCGACGAGCCGACCACCGCCCTGGACGTGACGATCCAGGCGGGCGTGCTCGACGTCTTCCGCGACCTGCGCGACCGGCTGGGCACCGCGATCATCCTGATCACTCACGACCTCGGCGTGGTCGCCGACATCGCCGACCGTGCCGTGATCATGTACGCGGGACGGGCGGCCGAGCAGGCCCCCGTCGAGGAGTTGTTCGCCCGTCCCCTCCACCCGTACACCCTGGGCCTCATGAAGGCCCTGCCCGCCGCCGCCGTCGGCGGCCCCGGCGGGCGGCGCAGGCTGGCGGAGATCCCGGGAATGGTCCCCTCACCACTCGCCGACCCCGCCGAGTGCGCCTTCCACGCCCGCTGCCCGAGCGGGCAGGACGACTGCCTCGCGGCCCGGCCCTCCCTCGTACGGCACGGCCCGGCGCACCTCGCCGCCTGCTTCCATCCCGCGCGATCAGGAGAACAACCGTGAACGAACCCGTCCTGCGGATCGACTCCCTGGTCAAGCATTACGGCCAGGTCAGAGCCGTGGACGGGCTGTCGCTGACGATCGGGCAGGGCGAGGTGCTCGGCCTGGTCGGAGAGTCGGGCAGCGGAAAGTCCACCGTCGGCAAATGCGTGCTGCGCCTGACCGAGCCCACATCCGGCACGATCACGCTGGGCGGCCGGGACGTCACCCACCTGTCACGCCGGGCCATGCGCCCGCTCCGCAGGGACGTCCACATGGTGTTCCAGGACCCCTATTCGTCGCTCAACCCGCGCTTCTCGATCGAGCAGATCGTCAGCGAGCCGCTGCTCCGGCACAAGGTGATGCGCAGGCGAGAGGCGGGCGAGCGCGTCGCCGCGATGCTGGAGAAGGTCGGGCTGCGCACCGAGATGATGTCGCGTCTCCCCCACGAGCTGTCCGGCGGGCAGCGGCAGCGCGTGGGCCTGGCCAGGGCGCTGGTCCTGGAGCCGAAGCTCGTGGTGGCCGACGAGCCGGTGTCCGCCCTCGACGTCTCGGTCCAGGCCTCGGTGCTCAACCTGATCACCGACCTGCAGCGCGACATGGGCTTCTCCTGCCTGTTCATCACCCACGACCTGTCGGTGGTGGAGTTCCTGGCCGACCAGATCGCGGTCATGTACCTGGGGAAGATCGTGGAGACCGGGCCGACCGCGGAGTTGTTCACCGGACCCCGGCATCCGTACACGCAGGCGTTGCTGTCCGCGGCTCCCGTTCCCGACCCCGCCAGGGCGCGCGAGCGCCGCAGGATCGTGCTCAGCGGCGACGTCCCGAGCCCTCTCGATCCTCCGGCGGGCTGCCGTTTCCACACCCGCTGTCCGCTGGCCTTCGACGCCTGCCGTACGGTCGATCCGGCGTTGACCGACCCCCGGGACGGCGACCACCCGGCCGCCTGTCACCTGGTGACGCCCGAACGCCGGCCCGACGCGGCCGTCCCCGGGCGGACGCTCGAGTACTGATCGGTTTGCTGAAGGAAGGGACCGGGTGTTCACCACAAGACCCGAACTGACGGGCGACTTCGGAATGGTGGCAAGCACGCACTGGCTGGCCTCCGCCGCGGGGATGAGCGTGCTGGAGCGCGGGGGCAACGCCTTCGACGCGGCCGTGACGGCGGGGTTCGTCCTCCAGGTGGCCGAGCCGCACCTCAACGGACCCGGCGGCGAGGTGCCGATCCTGCTGTGGAGCGAGGCCGAGCAGCGGCCCTTCGTGGTCTGCGGGCAGGGCGTGGCACCCGCGGCGGCGACCATCGAGCGGTTCACCGACCTCGGTCTGGACGTCGTCCCCGGGACCGGGCTGCTGGCCGCCACCGTGCCCGGCGCCTTCGGCGGGTGGATGCTCATGCTGGAGCGCTGGGGCACGTGGTCGCTGGCCGACGTGCTGGAACCCGCCATCTCCTACGCCGAGCACGGCGTCCCGGTGCTGGAGCGCGTCTCGGCGACGATCGGCACCGTGGAGCGGCTGTTCTCCGAGGACTGGCCGACCTCGGCCGCCACCTGGCTGCCGCACGGACAGGTGCCGGAGCCGGGCTCACGGCTGACCAACCCGGTGCTGGCCGCGACCTACCGGCGCCTGGTGACCGAGGCCGCACAGGCCTCCGGCACGCGGGAGGGGCAGATCGCCGCAGCCAGGGACGCGTGGTACCGGGGCTTCGTCGCCGAGGAGATCGCCCACTTCAGCGGAGGCAAGGCCTGGCGCGACAGCTCGGGAGAGCCGCACTCCGGCCTGCTCACCGGCGACGACCTGGCAGGCTGGGCGGCGTCCGTGGAGGAGCCGCTGACCTTCGACTACCACGGCCACACCGTGTGCAAGACGGGGCCGTGGGGTCAGGGGCCGGTCTTCCTGCAGCAACTCGCGCTGCTGTCCGGGTTCGACCTGGGCGGGATGGGCCACCTCAGTCCTGACTACGTGCACACCGTCATCGAGTGCGCCAAGCTGGCCTTCGCCGACAGGGAGGCGTGGTACGGCGATCCGGGCTTCGCCGACGTGCCGATGGCCGGCCTGCTGAGCGAGGCGTACAACGCGGAGCGGCGCACGCTGGTCGGCGAGGACGCCTCCTACGAACTACGGCCGGGCGCCCCGGACGGCCGCGTTCCGCTGCTTCCCCACCTGCCCGGGCCGGGCACGGTCAGCCACGCGCCGGGGGTGTCCCGCACGCGCGGGACCGCTGGTGTGGGGGAACCGACCGTGGGCGGCGACGGCCGGGTCAAGGGCGACACCTGCCACGTGGACGTCGTGGACCGGCACGGCAACATGGTCTCCGCCACGCCCAGCGGCGGCTGGCTGCAGAGTTCACCGACGATCCCCTCGCTCGGGTTCTGCCTGGGCACGAGGGGCCAGATGTTCTGGCTGCAGGACGGGCTGCCCGCGTCTCTGCGCCCGGGAAGCCGGCCGCGTACCACCCTGTCCCCCTCTTTCGCCCTGCGGGACGGCAGGCCCTGGCTGGCGTTCGGCACCCCCGGCGGGGACCAGCAGGATCAGTGGAGCCTGAACTTCTTCCTCTCCGTGGTCCACGGCGGGCTCGGCCTCCAGGAGGCCGTCGACGACCCCATGTTCCATTCCGAGCACTTCCCCAGCTCGTTCTTCCCCCGCGGTTCGCTGCCGGGTGTCCTGCACATCGAGGAGCGGGCAGATCCGGCGCTCGTCGCCGAGTTGCGGCGGCGCGGCCACCAGGTGGAGGTGCTCGGTCCGTGGTCGCTCGGCAGGCTGAGCGCGGTCGCGCGGGACACGGCTCCGGGCGGATTCCTCCACGCGGCGGCCAACCCGCGCGGCGCCCAGGGATACGCCGTGGGCAGGTGAGTCGATGACGCCGACGGCACCGGTTAAACCGCTTAAACCGCTTAAGCCGCGCCGGTGCCGGCCAGGCCCTCCCAGGACCAACGGGGCACGGGCAGGCTCGAAGCCACCTGGGAGCCGCGCGGAGAGTACGAGACCACCTCTGCCACGGCCCACTCCATGTACGACCGCAGAGCGGCCCGGAAGTCGGGGTCTTCGGGCAGGCCCGCGTCATCGGCCGCCTGCACGAAGCATCTGACGAAGCGTTCCCCCAGGTCGTGTTCCGCGCCCTGGCCGGCGTGGATGCCGAGCATCGCCGAGTGCCCCCCGCACGACTGCGAGTAGAGGGCGGGACCACCGAACACTTCAGCCCAATAGCTCGCCAGTCTCTCCACATGCTGGGGATGACCGGGATGCGAGAACGGATGGTTCAGCACCGGATCCCGCAGGCAGCGTTCGTGGTGGGCGGCCGCGAGCGCGAGGAATGCCTGCTCGCCGCCGGCGAACTCGAATATCGATGGCCGCGACACGGCTACCACTGTGCCACAGGCCGGCGTCCGGCCGCCCGCTGTCCTTCCGAGCCCGGCTCAGCCGGCCGAGAGGCTCGCGGCGTCGACGATCTCGGCGCCCTCGGGCGCTTCGAACGCCTTGGAGTCAGCCTCGTCGGTGAAGCTCACCAGTTCGATCGCGGCCTTTTCCCCGTTGGTCAACGTGCCGGTGAAGGAGGCGAGAACGCCCGCCTCCGTGACGCACACCGAGAAGTCGCGCGGTGCGTCGGTGTCGCCCGGCG
>Ga0310811_10003981_pt1 | contig 18605 bp, 15 predicted proteins | sample YCmetagenome_FD_207642 | JGI IMG/M metagenome (GOLD analysis project Ga0310811, IMG submission 207642) | Soil microbial communities from experimental microcosm in Duke University, North Carolina, United States - YC | ecosystem: Engineered > Artificial ecosystem > Soil microcosm > Unclassified ...
GGCGGTCACGGCCTCGACGGCCTCCGTCTAGGGGAGGTCGAGTTCGACCCCGAAGGCACCGGACACGGCGCTCTCCTTCGACTCGTCGGCGCGTGGACTGCGGACCGGGGCGGTCAGCTCTTGGACGCCGGTCGGGCGGCGGAACCAGTCCGAGCCGTAGCGGTGATGGACCCACTACTCAGTGGGCCGGTACCGTCCCGCCGCCGCGTAGCTGGTCGCCCAGGAGTGCGAACTCGGTCCGGACGTGCGCGTCCATGTCCTCGGCGAGGTGGCGAGAGAAGTAGAGCCGCCAGCGGCTGATGTTTGCCGCCCCATAGCCGGCGAAGGCCTCACGCACGGGGCCGTCGAAGTCGAGCAGGATGTGTTTCTTGCCGGCGACCAGATGTCGCGGATGGGGCACGAAGACATGCGGGGCGGCGCTGATCTACCAGCGCGCGACGAATGAGGCCGACAGGCTCATCGCGGACCGGCTGAGCGGGCTCGCCGATCAGCACCGTGGCCGCCGCAAATGACGACCCGGACGACGGTCTCTCCGGGGCTCTGGTGCCCGTCGGGTGATCACACGCGGATCGCACGAGAGGCGAACTACACCCATGGAGCACGAAAGCCCAGACTCAGAGGAACTAGCTCTGACCTGGGCTTTTGGTGTTGGAGCGGATGACGGGAATCGAACCCGCGTATTCAGCTTGGGAAGCTGATGTTCTACCATTGAACTACATCCGCGCGGCCTTCCGCGTCCACCCTAGCATCATCGCGCGAGCACGCATCGGCCTAGTCGGTGCCGCCGTTTGCCGTCTCGACACTGCGTTGTGTGGCCAGCATTGTGAGAAGTCGCAACTACCTTGCGGCGCTCCCCTGCTCTGCTGTCGAGGAACTATGATCAACTCGAAATCAACGGCTCCCCCGTGCCCGAAGCGCCCTGAAGTGCTGCTCATCGCGGGCAGCCGACCGGAGGCCGCCCGGCTCTCCCCGGTGGCCGCCGCGATGACCACGCAGGGCCGGGTGGACCCGGTGACGGTGGCCGGTGGCGCCGATCCGATGCGGGTGCACGACGCCTTCGCCGCGCTGGGTGCGCCGCCCGGGGTCACGGTGCTACCGGGGGCCGTTCCGGCGAACGCGGTCCAGGTGGGAGCGGCGCTCGCGGTCCGGTTCGACGACCTGATGACCGAGCGCCGGCCGGCCGCCGTGCTGGTCGCCGGGGGCGGGGTCTCCGCTCTGGTGGCGGCCCAGGTGGCGTTCTTCCACAAGATCCCGGTGGTGCACCTGCACACCGGCGCCGACATCGACGACCTGCTGTGCCCGTTCCCCGAGGAGGGAAACCTCCGGGTCATCGGGCAGCTGACATCGCTGTTCCTGCACACCACAGGCAAGGGCGTCTTGCGCAGGATGGCCGGTCCCAACTCCATCACCGTCGGCGACACCCTGGCAGCCGTGACCCCCGCCAGCCCGGTACTCGCTGAACTGGCCGGGCGAGTCCGACGAGGGGCGGCCAGGGTCGGGATGCTCGACGCGTCCGTCCCGTCGATCCTGTCCGCGGCGGCAACCCTGCTCGGCAGCACCCCCGACCTGGAACTGGTGCTGGTGGGCCGCACCTCGACGGAGGTGTGGCAGGACCCGGCACTGGTGGGGCTCGACGGCCATCCCAGAGCTCACATGCTCGACCGCGACCGGATCCGCGACCTGCTCGGTGTCGTCGCGGTGTCGTCGTTCGCGGCGAGCGACCGGTGTAGCCGTTACTTCGAGGCGATGGCTTGCGGGGTCCCGGCGGTACTCGTCGACTCGGCGCGCCGCCAGGATGCCGACGGGGGAGAGGGGGCCGAGCCGGACCGGGACTGGGTACCCGTCGTCGCGCCGACCACGGACGCCGTCCTGCACGCGATGTCCGGCCTGCTCTCGGGCTCGACGCCGGGCCCCGGGGCTGGTGTCTGCCCCATGTCCGGGCCGGCCGCCGCGCGGCGTGTCGAGCACGCGGTGGCCTGGATGCTGGGCCTCGAGCGCGATCCCGCGCCGAGTTCGGAGGACCCCGCGAAGGCCTGCTGACGGCTTCTCCTACTCTGAACGGGTGCTGCTGTCGGACGGTGACCTGCGCAAGGAGCTCGACTCGGGTCGGCTCGTGCTCGATCCGTGGGATCCGACGATGCTGCAGCCCTCGAGCATCGACGTGCGGCTGGACCGGTTCTTCCGGGTGTTCCAGAACTCCCGCTACACCCACATCGACCCGCGGGAGCGTCAGGACGAGCTGACGCAGCTGGTCGAGCCGGACGGCGAGGACCCGTTCGTGTTGCACCCGGGCGAGTTCGTGCTCGGCTCCACCTTCGAGACGGTCGGCCTGCCCGACGACCTCGCGGGCCGGCTCGAGGGTAAGTCCTCGCTCGGGCGATTGGGGCTGCTCACGCACTCGACGGCCGGATTCATCGACCCCGGGTTCAATGGCCACATCACGCTCGAGCTGTCCAACGTGGCCAACCTGCCGATCATCCTGTGGCCCGGGATGAAGATCGGCCAGCTGTGCCTGTTCCGGCTGTCCAGCCCTTCGGAGCAGCCCTACGGCAGCGCGGCCGCCGGTTCGCGGTACCAGGGGCAGCGCGGGCCGACGCCGTCGCGGGCGTACCTGAACTTCCACCGCGCCGACACCCGCCGCCCGTAACCCGGTGGACTGAGCCCCCCGGGGTCCGGGGCCAGGGTGATCGGCGATCCGGGCGGTTCCACAGCGAAAAACGCGGCACGTCCGCCGGAATCGCCGATCAACACGCCGTCGGTCAGTAGGGTCGGGATTCGATGGACGAGCGAACGGGTGGGGGCCGCTCCGAGGGCGCGTCCGGCTGGGACCGGCCGGCGTCGTCGCGCTGGGACCGGCCGGCGGCGTCGTCGCGCTGGGAGCGGCCGGCGGCGTCGTCGCGCTGGCCCAGCGCCGAGCAGGGACGGTCCGCGGGGAACGTCCGCAACGAACGCCGGCGCCGACCGCTGCGGGTGGTCGTCGGGGTGGCGATCCTGGTGGCGATCGGGCTGCTGTGGCCGTTCTCGGACTGGAACTGGTGGCCGATCGTCACCGGGCTCGGCGTCCTGGTGCTGCTCTACGTGCTGCGGCTGAACTGGTTGCTCCTGGGATGGGCGCCGCACCTGGCCGGCCTGGTCACGGTGGTCCTGCTGCTCGGACGCACCGGGCCGTGGGTCTGGGGGTTCGCCGCCGGGCTGGCACTGCTCGGCTACGGGCTGGTGCGGCTACCGGATTGGCGGGTGGCCGCCGTCGGGCTGGCGCTGACCGCGGTGTTCGGCATCGGCTACGCGGCGAGCCAGTACCGCACCGACACCCAGCAGGCCCAGGAGCACGCGCAGACCAGGGCCGAGCAGGCCGCCAACATGAGGACCACGTCCGCCGAGCTGATCGTCCCGTCGTTCACCAACAGCCTGGCCGGCGGTGACTCCCGCACGATGTGCGACCTGCTGGGCCCGACCGCGTCAGCCCAGTTCGCCGCCGCGCACGCCGCTCCCGACTGTGCGCGGGCGGTCACCGCGATGGCGGCCCAGGTGCGCGACCCGGGTGCCTATCGTTCCGCGTCGCTGCCGGCGGGCTCGATCGTCAAGCGTGCCGACGGCGCGACCGTGGACGGCTGCCGCGCCCGGTTTCCCGTCCCCGGAGGTGGGTCGGTGACCGCCGGAATGGGTGCACAGGCTGCCGCTCCAGGCCCGCCGCTGGGCCGGTTCGAGCTGCGGCGCGCCTCGGGCAGGGCAGACGCCTTCCTGGTGGTCGGGTACGCGCCCTGCCCGTGAGCGGGTCGGTCCGGTGGGGTGTGGGTTGGTGGACCGCGGGGTGTGAGCGGGTCGGTCCGCTTGGGTGCTGGTCCGCCGGCCCGCCAGCGGCCCCCCGGCCTCCTGGCGAGCCGGCGGGGGTCAGTGGACGAGCAGGATGTGGGTGTCGGTCTTGCGGGACACCTGGGAGCTGATCGACCCGATGAGCTGCGACATCCGGCCGGTCAGCTGGTGGTTGCCCAGCACGAGCACGTCGGCGTGGCGCTTGTCGGCGACCTTGAGCAGACCCTTCATGGCGTCCCCGTGCACAACGACGTGCTCCACCTCGGCTGCGCCCTTCGCGCGGGCCTTGGCCTCGCCGTCGCGTAGCGCGCTCTCGATCGGGAACGTGCCCTGGACGAGGTGGCTCTCGGCCCCGAGCGTGTCGCGGGCGTGCTTCAGGTCCGACCACTCCATGTCCTCGTACGCGCCGACCAGTACCACCTCGGCCTTGTGGTCGGCGGCGATCGCACCGGCCCGTTCGGCGGCGCGCCGTGAGCGCGGTGAGTCGTGCACCCCGACCACCAGCGTGCGCTGGTAGCTCGTACCGGAGCGGTGACGGTTCGCCCCCAGCCGGCCGAGGCGGTGCAGGCCACGGCGGTGGCCTCCGGTGGTGTGCACGACGAGGACGTCGCACTCGACCTGCCGCGTCAGGTTGCCCGGTACCGACCCCAGCAGCCGGTCGGCGAGACCGGCCAGGCCCCGGCTGCCGATGACCAGCAGCTCCGCGCCGTGCTCCTCGACCGCCGCGATCAGCACGGTCACCGGGTCACCGGCGACGGCGTGGGTCTCGACGTTGTGATGGCCGAGCTCCTTGCACATGGCGGCTGCCCGCTTGAGCGCCAGCTCGGCCGGCTCGGCGACCTTGAAGGAGTCCCCCGCGCCCGGATCGTTCGTGTCCGGGCCGCCGCCCTTGTACGCGGCCACCAGGACGAGCTTCGCTCCGGTCTCAACGGCCAGCGAGGCGGTGAGCTGGATCGACTTCGCAGGCATGTTCTCGTGGACGCCGACGACGACTGTCTGATACGCAGGCATGGTTACCCCCGGTTCCTGTCGACGGCCACGGTCTGCGACCGCCCCTGTAACAGGTGAGGTCAATGCTCCGCCTGCGGGAGCTAGCAGGCAATACGCCACTTGTGTGTATCCGCACACAAAAACTCGAGGTCTACCCCAGAGTGCTCCGGGGGGCGCGGGTGGTGTGCGTTCCGCGGGACGCGGGTGAGTGTTCCGCGCGGGAGGCGGGTGACTGCTCCGCACGGGAGGCGGGTGAGTGTTCCGCGCGGGAGGCGGGTGAGTGCTCCGCGCGGGAGGCCGGCGGAGAAACGGGAGAACGCCCGCAGCCATCGGCTGCGGGCGTTCTCGGTGCTGATCGATCGGGTCAGCTCATGCTGGGCCTCGGGCTTCAGGCCCCCTTGTCGCCGGCGGACTTCGCTTTGACCGCGGCGGCGGCTCGTTCCAGGGGGGTGAGGCCGTCGTCGGGTTCGTCGACCTTTGGTGCGGCTTCTGCCTTAGGTTCGGGCGTGGCCTCGGGCTCGACCTTCGGTTCGGTCTCTGTCTGGGCCTCTGCCTTCGGCTCAGCCTCGGGCTCGGGCTTCGCCTCAGGCTCGGGCTCAGCCTTCGCCTCGGGCTCGGGCTCGGGCTCGGGCTTCGCCTCGGGCTTGGGCTCGGTCTTCGTGCCGGCGGCCTTGGCCTTGGCGGCCCGTTCCATGGGGGTCAGGTCGTCGTCGGCGTCGTCCTGGGGTGCCGGCTCGGCCTTCGCCTCCGTCTTGGCCGTGGCTTCGGCCTCCGCTTCGGGCTCGGCCTTGGGCTCCGGCTTTGCCTCGGCCTTCACCTCGGGCTCGGGCTTCGCCTCGGGCTCGGGCTCGGTCTTCGTGCCGGCGGCCTTGGCCTTGGCGGCGCGTTCCATCGGCGTCAGGTCGTCATCGTCGTCTGCCGACGCCTCGGGCTGAGCCTCGGGCTCCGGCTTGGGCTCGGCCTTGGGCTCCGGCTTCGCCTCGGTCTTCGTGGCGCCGCCTGCCTTGGCCTTGGCGGCCCGTTCCATGGGGGTCAGGTCGTCGTCATCGTCGTCCTGCGGCGCCGGCTCGGCCTTCGCCTCGGCCTCCACCGCCGGCTTCGCCTCGGCCTTGGGCTCGGCTTTCGGCTCGGCCTTCGTGCCGCCGCCTGCCTTGGCCTTGGCGGCCCGCTCCATCGGCGTCAGGCCGTCGTCCTCGTCCTCCTCGGCCGCCGCGGCCGACGGCTCTGCCTTCGCCTCGGCCGATGGCTCCGCCTTCGCCTCGGCCTCGGGCTTCGCGTCCGCCTCGGGGGCGGTCTTGGTCTTCGCCGCCGCTGCCTTCTCCATCGGGGTCAGCTCGGGCTCCGACGGAGCCTCGGCGGCGGGAGCCTCGGCCGGCGCCTCCTTCGCGGGCGCCTCCTCGGCGCCGGCAGGAGCCGCCCCGGCGGGAGCCGCCTCGGCGGGAGCCGTGTCGAGCGCGGCGTGCCCGTTGCCGGACGCGTCACCGCGCCTGACCGAGGTCAGCAGCATCTGGGCGACGTCCATGACCTGGACGCCTTCGCCGACACCTTCGTTCTGCTTCTCCGTCACACCGTCGGTGAGCATGGTGCGGCAGAACGGGCAACCGGTGGCGATCTGCTTGGCCTCGGTGGCCAGGGCCTCCTCGGTACGGGCCAGGTTGACCCGCTTGCCGATGTGCTCCTCCATCCACATCCGGGCGCCACCGGCACCACAGCAGAAGGAGCGGTCGGCGTGCCGGGGCATCTCGGTCAGCGTCAGTCCGGCGGCACCGACCAGCTCACGCGGCGGCGAGTAGACCTCGTTGTGCCGTCCCAGATAGCAGGGGTCGTGGTAGGTGACCTCCATGCCCTCCGACGGGTCGGACACCGGGACCAGCTTCTTCTCCCTGATCAGCTGGTTGAGCAGCTGCGTGTGGTGCACGACCTCGTAGTGCCCGTCGAGCTGCGGGTACTCGCGGCCGATGGTGTTGAAGCAGTGCGGGCAGGTGGTGACGATCTTGCGCTTGCCCGCCTCGCGTCCCTCGAAGACCGAGTTGAGGACCTCGACGTTCTGACTAGCGAGCATCTGGAAGATGAACTCGTTGCCCGAACGCCGCGCCGGGTCACCGGTGCAGGTCTCCTCCTGGCCGAGCACCACGTAGTCGACGCCGGCCCGGTGCAGCAGCTCCGCGGTGGCCCTGACCGTCTTCTTGGCGTTGTCGTCGTACGCTCCGGCGCAGCCGATCCAGAACAGGTACTCGGTGTCGGCGGACAGCTCGCCGTCATAGACCGGGACCTCGAAGTCCAGGCCCTTGGTCCACTCGAGGCGGTCCTTGGCGTTCTGGCCCCACGGGTTGCCCTTGTTCTCCAGGTTCTTGAACAGCACACCGAGCTCGGTGGGGAACTCCGACTCGATCATGACCTGGTGTCGGCGCATGTCGATGATGTGGTCGACGTGCTCGATGTCCACCGGGCACTGCTCGACGCACGCTCCGCAGGAGGTGCACGACCAGAGCACGTCGGGGTCGATGACGCCGCCGGCCTCCAGCGTGCCGACCAGCGGACGCAGCGCCTGGTCCTCACCGGACCCGGTGACCCGGCCGAAGCCGGACTCCGGGACTCCGTGCCCGGCGTGCGCCTCGTTGGGCTCGATCGAACCCTCTTCGGGCATGTCCTTGCCGCCGATGATGTACGGCGCCTTGGCGAAGAGGTGGTCCCGCAGGTCCATGATCACGAGCTTGGGGGACAGCGGCTTGCCGGTGTTCCACGCGGGGCACTGGCTCTGGCAACGCCCGCACTCGGTGCAGGTGGCGAAGTCGAGCATGCCCTTCCAGGTGAAGTCCTCGATCTTGCCGCGACCGAAGTTGTCGTCCTCGCCCGGGTCCTCGAAGTTGATCGGCTTGCCGTTGGACTCCATCGGCAGCAACGGGCCGAGGCCCTTGGGCAGCCGCTTGGCCGAGACGTTGATCGGCGCGATGAAGATGTGCAGGTGCTTGGAGTACAGCACGATGATCAGGAAGCCGAGCATCACGCCGATGTGCAGGAACAGCCCGACGCTCTCCAGTACGAACAGCGCGCTGTCACTGAGGCCGGAGAACAGCTTGCCGACGGTGATCGAGAAGAACGCGCCGGACTTGTACGGCAGGTTTCCGGCCGCCGACGCCGCGCCGCGGAAGAAGAACAGCGTCCACACGACGTTGAAGATCATGAAGAGGATGAACCAGGCCGGCCCGGTGTGCGAGCCGTAGAAGCGGGAGTCCCGCTCCCGGCGCTCGGGGGCGTTGCGGATCCGGATCACCGCGAACACGCCGAGCGAGATCGTCACGGCCAGGGCGATGAAGTCCTGCAGGAAGCCCAGCGCCGGCCAGTGCCCGATGAACGGGATGGCGAACTTCTCGTCGAACAGTGCGCCGTAGGCCTCGAGGTAGACCGTGCCCAGGATGACGAATGCCCAGAACGTGAACAGGTGCGCGAGGCCCGGGACCGACCACTTCAGCAGCTTGCGCTGGCCGAACACTTCGAGCAGCTGGGTCTTGAGCCGCTCGGGGACCTGGTCGGTACGGTCATGCGCCGGTTGCCCGGAGCTGATCAGCCGATAGAGCCACCAGGCGCGCCGGGCTGCCACCGCCAAAACCAATGCGGTGATGACCAGGCCGATGACCAGTCGCACGATCACGGTTCGTACCTCCTGCGGGTGGAGTTGCCGCTGCAATGTAAACCCCGTGTTCTCCTGTTGCTCCCCGTGGCCACCGGTTACGGAGTGGTTTGTGACGCACCCGGCTCACCGGAATCGACACTGAATCGACACGGAACCGGCGCCGGTCGGGGCGGCTCGAGTGGCGTCAGCCGACCAGCGGGTGCAATTGGTTCCTCCGGGTCACGGAAAGCGCCATTTCGCCCGCTCAATGCCCCATACGGGTGAGTCTGAACACGAGAGGTAGCAACGCCGGTCATTCTCCCGCCTACACCGTGTCGTGCGTCCTAGGATTCGCCCGGTCAGCATGGTCTACTCGAGTTCGGACGCAACGATCTGTGATCGCACGGTCGCTAGCCGGGTCACCCGGCCGGGCGTGCATGCCCGGGTAGCCACACCGTGTCATCGCATGGGGTTTAAGGAGCCGTCATGACCAGCCTGTACACCAGTGCGGTCGTGCTCGCGCAGAGTCAGCCGATCAGTAGCACCCCTCTGCAGAAGTTCATCACCGACAACATCGTTCCGCTGATCCTGCTGGTGATCGCCGTCATCCTGCTCTGGATCGGTGGCCGGGGTGACAACGCGGGAGTGGCTCGCCGCTCGATCGCGCTCGTGGTGGGGCTGGCGGTGCTCGGTATCGCGGTATCGGGCAAGGCGGGCGCGGTCGGTCAGTTCCTGGCAAGCCTCATCGTCGGGTGATCAGACTTGCGAGTTCGGACTGACGACGAGATCTACCGGATCGACGCGGTGTGGCTCGGTCCACCCCGGGCGACGTTCCCGTGGCGGGCGACCTACGCCAGTTACCTGCTCGGTTTCCTCATCTTCATCCTCGTGCTGTTCGTGCAACGCCGGATCGGTATCTCGTTCAACATCTTCCCGACCGCGTGGGCGCTGGTCATCACGGTCTTCCTGACCCGGGTGGTCTCCCGCAAGGTCAACTACGAGAAAGGCGTCGTGCACCTCTTCGAACACTTCTGGTACGAGGTGACCGGGCCCAGGGAACGCACGGACCGGCGGCGGATCGCGCTGCGTGACAGCCGCGTCCGCGTTCGTAGGGAGCCCGCCCCGCGCAACCGTGCCGGACGGGTGGAGGGTGCCCGGCGCGGGTCCACCGGGAGCTCCCGGAGCCGGCCGGCGAGCTCCGGCGGGTCCGGCGGCTCCGGAGCGAGGGCGGACACGCCGACGGCACGGCCGCGCAAGAGGTCCTCGCGGGCGCCGCGACCGCACCCGCTGCGGAACGGCGGCCGCTGATGTTCGGCAAGAAGCCCCAGCCCACACGGTCGTCGACGCCGGTGCCGCTGCGCCAGCAGAACCGGCCGGTACCCACGACGGCCTCGGCCTCGGCATCGGCGAGCCGGCCCGCGAAGACGACCTCGAACTCCCGGCGCAACTCCAAGGCCGCCCGCAGCCGCTCCGGCGAGGCGGCGATCCCGGCCTACACCTCGAGCATCGCGCTCCGGTCCATCGACGGCCACCTCACCCGCACCGCCACCCAGGTCATGGCCTGGTACCGGCTGGCGCCGCAGGCCTGGAGCTTCCGCAGCGACGGCCAGCGCGAACTGCTGATCAACCAGATCGCCGCCCAGCTCGGTGAGCTGCAGGGACACTGGCTGCACCTGCGCGTCACGACCCGCCCCTACCCCGTGCACATGTGGGCCGAGGCGTTCGACCACAACGCCCTGGGCCGCCCACCGGACGTCGCGGGCGCCCTGGGCTGGGACGGCTTCCTGGAGGGCGAGCAGCGCCACCTGATGGGCCTGTCGATGTCGGACAAGGAGGTGTTCCTCGGCGTCGAGGTGTCCGGGCGGGGCACCCTGGACCGCTGGGTGGAACGTGCCGCGCCGGTGCTGGACCGGATGGTCCCCGGGGCGGTGCGGGCGGAGCTGGAGGCGCTGTCCTCCGAGGTCCGCCACATCGACGAGCTGGTCGCCGGTACCGGACTGGACGCGGTGCGGGCCTCCTCCGACGACCTGGCCTGGCTGATGCACCGCTCGTGCTCGCTCGGGCTGCCCGCACCGCGCGCGCTGGCGGTGACCCCCGGTGGGGCGGGTGCCCGCTGGGAGACCGAGGACCTCGCGGCGTTCACCGACGGCGTCGAGCTGCACCAGGAGCCCTACGCCCCCACGGTCAAGGTGGTGGGGCGGCTGCGCAGCCAGACCGTCACCCGGCACGTCGCGGTGCTGTCCGTCGGGCTGATGGACGGCCTGCGGATCCCCGAGGTCGACGACCCGTGGATGCAGCGCAGCGACCGGCTGCCGTTCCCGGTGGAGTGGTCGGCCCGGATGTACATCCGCCGCCCCGAGGAGGTGACCGGGGAGCTCCAGCGGCAGATGGGCAAGGTGCGGTCGCAGATCCGGCACTACACCCACGACCACGACCTCGACCCGCCGATGTCGCTGGCCCGCCAGGCCGACCGGGTGCTTGAGATCGAGGACGAGCTCTCCAGCGGCCTGACCAACGTCAACACCCGTCTCTACGGCTGGTGGCGGATCGCGGTGGCCGGTCGCGACGAGGCGGAAGCCGTCTCCCGCGCCCAGCAGCTGCTGGAGGTGTACCGGCCCAAGGTGGCCATCGAGCACCCCGAGGCGCAGTACCGCTACGCCCGCGAGTTCATCCCCGGGGAGCCGTTGGCCTCCAGCGCCTACCGCCGCCGGGGTTCGGTGACCTGGGCGGCCGCCGCCGTACCGGCCGCCACCGCCGCCGTGGGCGACCGCCGGGGCATCATGCTCGGCGAGACGTGTACCGCCACCCGCCGCCCGGTGGCCTGGGACCCGTGGCTGGCCCAGGAGGTACGGCGGGCGTCCGGGCTCACGGCCGTGGTCGGCGGGCTGGGCTCGGGCAAGTCGTTCCTCACCGGGCTGATCGTCTACAAGACCCTGCGCGCCGGCGCCCGCTGGACGGTGCTCGACCCGTCCGGCCCGCTGGCCGAGCTCACGCGGCTGCCCGAGCTCGCCCCGTTCTCCCGGCACATCAACCTGCTGCGCGCCGACCCCGGGATCCTCAACCCCTACCGCGTCGTCGCCGAGCCGAAGATCGAGCACTTCTTAGACGACACAGCAGACGCCGCGGATGACCCCGAGAAGGCCTGGCGGCGTGAGCGTTCGCTCGCGGCGGCTACCCGCCGCCGTCTGGTGCTCGACGTGCTCACCGGCCTGCTGCCCTTCGACGTCTCCCGGATGCCGCACACCCGGATCGTGTTGCTGCGCGCCGTGCGGGAGGTCGGCGGCTCGCCGGACCGCGACCCCGCGCAGGTGATCGACGTGCTGCGACGTCACGCCCGCGACGGCGAGGACCACGCCGGGGTGATCGCCGACTTCCTTGAGGAGCGCCGCGAGCTGCCGCAGGCCGCGCTGCTGTTCCCCGACCAGACCCGCGACGACCCCTGGCAGGCCGACAAGGACTACCGGCTGACGGTGCTGACCATGCAGGGCATGAGCCTGCCCCGCCCCGGCAGCCCCCGTGAGGAGTGGACCGACGGCGAGTCGCTGGCCGTCGAGCTGCTGAACCTGGCGTCCTGGCTGACCCAGCGCACGATCTACGACGCCAACCGCAACACCCGCAAGGGCGTCGCGCTCGACGAGTCGCACTTCCTGTCCCAGGTCCCGACGGGCAAGGTGCTGATCGACCGCCTGGCCCGAGACTCCCGGAAGTTCAACGTCCGCGCGCTGTTCGCCTCCCAGCTGGCGGGTGACCTGCTGCGGGTGTCCGGGTTCGCCTCCCTGGTCAACGCGGTGTTCGTCGGTCGCACCGACGACGAAGAGGCTCAGGTGGAGGCGCTTCGGCTGCTGCGGGTCCCGGTCGGCGTGGGCTACGAGCAGATGCTGGGCACGCTGTCGCCGCGTCCCCGGCACAACGACCGCCCGGACGACACCCCGCGCCAGTTCGTCTTCGCCGACGGCCACGGCGGGGTGGAGAAGATCCGCATCGACATGGAGGCGCCGCACCTGCAGCACCTCGCCGAGGCGCTGGACACCAACCCCGACGCGGCCCGCGTGAACGCGCCGAGCGCGCCGTCACCGGCGGTCGGGCGGGGCGGGGTGTCGCTCGCGCGTTCCGGCACGCCCAACGTCTCGCGCGCCGCCGAGCGGGAGCGCGCCAAGCCGGCAGCCCAGGTCAGGGCCCCGGTCACGCCCGCGGTTCCGGTCCAGCAGGCGGGCCCGGTCGAGCAGATCGTGCCGGCCACGCCGGTGGAGCGGGGTGCGCCGGTCAACGGCAGCGGGCACAAGTCACCGGTGTCGGGACCGGTGACGAGGTCGGTGAACGGCGCCCGTCCGGTCGAGGCCGGTGCCGCCCGCCCGATCGAGGTCGAGGCCCAATCCGGCAGGCCGGTGGAGAGCGGCCGGGCCGCGGTCCGGTTGGCCGACGCGGACCTGATGGACGACGAGGAGATCGACCTGCTCGACGACCTCGACGAGTTCGACACCGGCGAGGGTCGCTGACGTGCTCCCCGTCCTGCTCGTCGTCGGTGCCGCCGTGCTCGTGGCGCTCTACGAACGGAGCCGGGACCGTCTCAGGCGTCGCTGGGCCTCGCTGCTGGTGGTGGCGGGGCTGGTTCTGGGGCCGGTGCTGCTCGCCGGCACCGCGTGGGCGTCCCCGTTCGACTGCAAGGAGGCGCCGGAGCCGGACCGGCCGGGCACGGGGCTGGTCGGCTCGCTCGACCCCGCGCCGCTCGGGGTCGGCGCTCCGAACAGCGTGTACTCCGAGGTCGGGTACGCCGGGCTGGTCTGGCACACCTACGACCTGGGTTGCGGCGGCAGCGTCTCCGACCCGTCGGTCTCCACGGACACCTGGCTGGGCAACCAGACGTTCAACCTGGCCAAGTTCGCCGTCGGCGGGGTCAACTGGTCGCACTACCTGCTCGCCCGGGGCGGTGACGTCCTCACCCCGCTCGACGAGGTGATCAGCCGGGGCACCAAGGCCATGTACGAGGGCGTGTTCAGCACCTTCATCGGGCCCGCGCTGCTGATCCTGGCGATCATCCTGATCATGCTCGCCATGCGCGGCGAGCTGGCCAAGCAGGCCCACCGGGTCGGGTTCGCCGCGCTCGCGCTGATGGTCGGCTCGGCCGCGTACCTGGCCCCGGTGAACTGGGCGAAGGTCGCCGACGGGCTGCTGCTCGACGGCGTGACCCAGATGCAGCAGGGCTTCCTCGGACCGCTCGGGCAGGGCGACGTGAACACCCTGCCCACGGTGCTCACCGACAACGTCGTCTACAACAACTGGGAACGCGGCGAGTTCGGCTCACCGGACGACGCGAAGGCCCAGGAGCTCGGCCGCGACCTGCTGCGCGCGCAGACCTTCACGAAGCAGGAGCTGGCCGAGGGCAAGACTCAGCAGGCCGACGTGGACGCCAAGAAGAAGGCGTTCACCGACATCGCCGGCAAGATGGGCGACCGCTACCCCTACTTCCAGGGCAAGACCGGCAGCCGCATCGGCGTCGGGGTGCTCTCGGTGATCCAGGCCGTCTGCATCGCGCTGTTCCAGCTGCTGTCCAAGGTGCTGATCCTGGTGGCGATGCTGATGCTGCGGCTGATCGTGATGTGCCTGCCGCTGATCGGTGTGCTCGGTGTGCTGCGCCCGGAGATCCTGCCGACGATCGTCAAGGTCGGTGCGGCCGCGCTGGTCAACACCCTCGTCGTCGGGGCGCTCGCCGGGCTGCACGCGCTGCTGGTGATCTCGCTGTTCAAACCGGGCAGCGGCATCGACCTGTGGCTGGCGCTGCTGATCACCGGGGTCACCACCGTGGTGTTGTGGGCGGTCGCGCGGCCGTTCCGGCGCCTGGTGTCGATGGTGTCGCTGACCCGCGAGCAGTTCACCGGGATGGTGCCCGCCGCCGGCAACGGGCCGATGACGCGGATGTGGCAGCGGGTCCGGGGTGTGTCCGAGTCCGACCAGCGCCAGACCCGCTGGTGGGACGAGCGTCGGGCGGGCGCGTCCGGCTCCGGCGCCTATGACGGCTCTTTTGATGGTCCTGACCGCCCTGAGACGGTGTCCGCGCAGGCGAGCGCCACCGTCATCCCGGAGCAGAACTTCGCCGGTGGCTGGCGCCCCAACCGCCGCGCGGTGTCCGGCGGCACCAGCGGCTCGGGCATCGACTCCGGCCAGCTCACGTCGGCCCAGCTCACGTCGGCCCAGCGTCAGGCCCTCACCAGCGGCCCCGGGGGCGTGGGCGGGATCGCCGGCGGGTGGCCGCGCGGCGCCGGTCCCGGCGCGGAGCCCGGGGAGAACGACGAGCGGGTGATCTACCGCCGCCCGGACGCCGCTCCGGAGCGCCCCCGCCCGCAGGCCCCCGTGCAGGCCGAGCTGGTCGACGGGGTGCCGGTGTACCGCATCTACCGGGCCCGCCCGGTGCTGCCCGCCTACGACCCCCGCGACCGTGAGTAGGCGGCCCCGGCATGCCGATTAGGTCGCCCCGGGGTCGCGGTGCGGCCTACCGGTCGTTGTGGCAGTGGCCGTTGCGGTCCCCGGCGCGGCTGATCGGCTGCGCGGTGGCGTTCGTGGCCCTGCTGGTCGGGCTGAACGCCGTCCTGGGCCTGACCGGCATCCGGCATCCTGGAGGCCTGCTCGGCACCGTCCCGACCGGCACCACGCAGGCCGGACCGGCGCCGACGAAGGTGCCCGCGGCGGCCGCCCCCACCCGGCTGCCCCCGGTGGCCGAGCTGACACCGGCCGCGCTGCCGCTGTCCAAGGCGCCGCCCGCAGCGCTGGCCGTGGCCACCAAGTGGACCCAGGCCTGGGCCAAGCACCCGCCCGGCACCACCACCCAGACCTGGGTGAACGGGCTCAAGCCGTACACCACCGAGGAGTACCTGGGCGTCCTGGACACCGTCGACCCGTCCAACGTGCCGGCCACCAAGGTCACCGGACCGGCCCGCGCCGTGCAGGTGTCGCCGAGCTCGGTGAAGGTCGACGTGCCCACCGACGCGCTCACCCTCGTGGTGCTCGTCGTGAACACCGGGGCCGACTCCGGAGCCGGTGCCGGTGAACAGTGGCGCGTGGCCGGGTACGACCGGGCTGAGCCGGCCGGTCAGCCCTTCGCGCCGTCCGGCCCCGCGCCACCGCAACCAGGGCGATGATCTCGCGGTTCAGAGCGCTGCGGCTGCTCCTGCCGCTGGTCGCCATCGCGGCGGCGCTCGCGCTGTTCCTCGGCGTCGGCCTGGTGATCAGCTTCGCCCAGCGCGGCAGCGGCGTCTCCGGGCCGTGCGACCCCGTGCTGGGGGTGATCTCCGACAGCGGCGGCGCCGGCCTCAGCTCGGTGCGCGACCCCAGCCAGCTGTCCGACGAGCAACGCCAGAACGCCTCCATCATCATCGCGGTGGCCAAGAACATGGGCCTGCCGCCCCGGGCGTGGATGATCGCGCTGGCCACCGCGATGCAGGAGTCCACGCTGCGCAACCTGCCCTATGGCGACCGCGACTCCCTGGGCCTGTTCCAGCAGCGCCCGTCCCAGGGCTGGGGCAGCCCGCAGCAGGTCACCGACCCGGTGTACGCCACCACGATCTTCCTGGACCGGCTGGAGAGGGTGCCCGGGTGGGACCAGCTGCCGATCACCGTCGCCGCCCAGACCGTGCAGCGTTCGGCGTTCCCGGACGCCTACGCGCGCTGGGAGGGGCTGGCCGCGCAGCTGGTCCAGGTGCTGGCGAACGTGGTCGACCCGATGGGCTGCGGGATCGGGGCGGCGAACCTGCCCGAGGGTGTGGTGCGGTCGGCGGTCACCTTCGCGCTCGGCCAGGTCGGCAAGCCGTACGTGTGGGGGGCCACCGGGCCGGGTTCGTTCGACTGCTCGGGGCTGATGATGCGGGCCTTCCAGGCGGCCGGGGTGTTCCTGCCCCGGGTGTCGCGTGACCAGTACCGCTCCGGCGGGCACGTACCGGTGGCCCAGGCCCAGCCCGGAGACCTGCTGTTCCTGGCCCACGACCGCCGCGACCCCTCGACCATCCACCACGTCATGCTGTATCTGGGCAATGGCATGCTCGCGGAGGCGCCGTACTCGGGTCAGCCGGTGCGGACCCGCAAGGTCGACTGGAACTCCCCCGAGCTCGTACCGTTGGCCACCCGCCCAGGGACCGCCCCCAACCCAGCCTGACTCTCGTCTGATTTCACGGAAGATCTCCTCATGGCGACTGAACCCGCGTCCACCACCCCGGTCCGCGACTACGCCGACGGCCCCTGCCCGGGGGCCGGCAAGAACTACATCGTCGTGCCGCGCTCGCTCGCGCAGTCGATGCCGCTGCGCTGGCAGCAGCTCTTCGTCGAGCTGCTCGAGGACCTGCACGACGCCTACGACCACTTCGACTGGCCGCAGTACTGGGTGATCCCCAGCCGCCGACTGCCGCTGGCCGACCTGGACGAGGAGCAGCTGGCCGCCGCCGGTTACGTCGCCGACCTCGACGCCGACGGCGAGCTGGAGTACCGGGACAAGCGCGAACGGCTGGTCACCGACGCGGCCACCCGCCGGGTGCTCGCCCCGGTCGCCGATCCCATCCCGCCGGCCGCCGCCGGCCGGGTGCCGCCCCGGCCCGCCGCCGACCGGGTCGGGGACTGAGCGGTCAGGCGCGCAGGAACTTCTCCAGCGCTGCGAGCGTCTGCTCCGGGGCCTCCTCGGCCAGGAAGTGCCCGGAGTCCACGGCGACCCCACCGACCACGTCGTCGGCGTACTGCCGCCACACCTCGAGCGGGTCGTACTGGCGGGCGATGAACCCCTTCGCGCCCCACAGCACCAGCAGCGGGCAGTGGATCCGCCGTCCCTTGTGCACGTCCACGTCGTCGTGCTCCAGGTCGATCGTGGCCGCCGCGCGGTAGTCCTCGCAGCTCGCGTGGATGGTCGCCGGGTCGGTGAAGCAGCGCAGGTACTCCGCGAAGGCGTCCGGCGCGAACACCTCGGACACGTCCGAGACACCCGACCACTGGGCCATCTTGCGGCGGATGTAGTACTCCGGGTCGGAGCCGATGAGGCGTTCGGGCAGGTCGTAGGGCTGGGCGAGGAAGAACCAGTGGTAGTAGGTCATCCCGAACGCCTTGTCCGCGGTGCCGAACATGTGCCGGGTGGGCACGATGTCGAGCACCGCGGCCCGGCTGACCCTGGCCGGGTGGTCCAGGCACATCCGGTGGGCCACCCGCGCGCCGCGGTCGTGGCCGACGACGGCGAACCGGTCGAACCCCAGCGCGTGCATGACCGCGACCTGGTCGTCGGCCATCGCGCGCTTGGAGTAGCGGGTGTGCGCCTCGTCGCCGGCCGGTTTCGACGAGTCGCCGTAGCCTCGCAGGTCGGTGGCGACGACGGTGTGTGTGCGGGCCAGGGCGGGGGCCACCAGGTGCCACATGGCGTGCGTCTGCGGGTACCCGTGCAGCAGGAGCAGCGGTGGCCCCTCGCCGCCGACCAGCGCCCGGATGGTGAGGCCGTCCCCGACCTCGATGTCGCGTTCCGCGAACCCCTCGATCATGGGTCGACCGTAGGGGACGAGGCCCGGGACGACGAGCCTGTTCGCCGGACGGTTCGCGGCTCGGCCGCCGTGCGGTCCTCGCGGCACCGGCCTCTGCCCGCCCCGGGCTGCCGCGCGCCGGGCCCCCGACCCCCGGCCCCGGCGCGCCGGGTCTCCGTACACCGCCCTCTGGCTCGACCCAGCTTTCGAAAGTATGCGCATAGCATGCGCATATGGCGAGAATGAATGTCTACCTGCCGGACGACCTGGCCGAGCGGGCCAAGGCCGAGGGCCTCAACGTCTCCGGGCTGACGCAGGACGTCGTCGCCGCCGAGCTCGACCGCCGGCAGCTGCGGACCTGGCTGGACGCCCTGCCCCAGCGGAGACCGACGGTCACGCACGACGACGTGATCTCCGCTCTCGATGGGAGCCGCGGTGCTTCCTGAGGATGTGGTCGTGCACGTCTCGGCGCTGGTCGAGCTCCTGGTCGGTACGGAGAACGGCTACTGGGTCCACGGCCGTCTGCGGGGTTGCCGTCCGCATGCACCCGCACAGGTGGACACCGAGGTGCTGGCCTGCCTGGAGCGGCTGACGGCGACGGCCGGCCTGCCCACGGCGGTCGCGGATGACGCGGTTGCGCGGCTGGCGACGATGCCGCTGGTGCGGCATCCGTTGGTCGAGCTCATCCCGGCGGCTTGGGCCGGTCGTTC
>Ga0310811_10003982_pt1 | contig 18603 bp, 19 predicted proteins | sample YCmetagenome_FD_207642 | JGI IMG/M metagenome (GOLD analysis project Ga0310811, IMG submission 207642) | Soil microbial communities from experimental microcosm in Duke University, North Carolina, United States - YC | ecosystem: Engineered > Artificial ecosystem > Soil microcosm > Unclassified ...
CAGCCGCGGCACCAGGCCACGCTGCCCGCCGCCGGCCACCCGGCGGCCAGGGGTGTACCGGCCGCGGCCCACCGGATTCGATTCCCGAAGCCCCTCTTCCATCAGGAAGTCGTAGAACAGCCGGACGGGCACCAGACGCTGCTGAATCGTCGCGTTCGACAGCCCCGTGCCCGAGTCGATCGACACTACGTTCGCGCCCCTGTGGGGCGGCCGCGACGTCAGGTCCCGAACAAAGACGGCGACGCTGACCCGGGTCGCGGCAACCGGGTCAACGCCCTCGCGCTCGCACACCAGCAGGTACTCCGACAGCCCACGCCCGTACGCATCGATCGTCCGAGGAGCCCGCCCCAGATCAGACCAGACCTGCAGCCACGTCGCCGCGTGCACGTGCCTGCCCAGCACCGGCCACTTCTCCGTCAGCACAATCGCGTCGCTCAAGCCATCACCCCAAGCCCGTGAACGTACCAGCGGTTCAAGCCATCACGCTGGATTCCACGTAACTTTAAAGATGCTCAAACGACAAATGTACGGACGCGCAAACCCCGACCTGCTCCGCCGCCGCGTCCTCCTCGCCGACTAAAGCCAAGAAAGGCCACGGAAACTGTGCCAGAGCCCGAATTTTCAGGTTCCGCCGACATTTGTCGCGGGTGGAGATGAAAGCGCCCAGGGGTTGGCGCGGACGTGGTTGCGCGACTTCGAACCGATGTTGCAGCGGCCGAGCACCAACGAGATGACGCGACTGTTCCGAGCCGGCGCCTGCTGGCGCGACCTCCTGGCGTTCACGCTCGATCTGAGAAGCTCCGAAGGAGTCGAGCAGATCTCGACCGCCCTGAGAAACCCAATCCCCGCGCCGCGCCTCGGGGTTTCCAGATCGCGCGGGACTGTACCCCGCCGAGGTGCGTTGTACGCGCCGGCGACACCTGCCTGGAGTTCTTCTACCGCTTTGAGTCCCGTTTCGGGACGGGGAGTCTCGTCCGCTTGCGGTCCCGTGAAGACGGACAACCGGGCCTGGCCGCCTGGGTGCTGCTCACCGCTCTGGAGACCCTCGGGGACTTCTCCACCTGCCAGAGGTCGTGAAAAGGCCCGACCACCGCCTGTCCGTCCATGGCGGACTCGGGCAGGTTGGCGACCTAGCCCTTGAGCCCGGCGAGTTGGCGGGCCCGTTCGACCAGGCCCAGTCCACCTCCTTGCCCGCGTGTCGATGCGCACGAGCGGTCCTTATTCAACGGCCGTTTCTCGGCGGCGACCTTCTCCGCGCGGTCGACCATGGCGTTGATCGCGCGGCCGTCGTGTTTGTGCCGGGTGAACCGGTACTGGTAGGCGACCGTCGGCTCCGCGCCGCCTTGCCGGTGCCCATGACCCCGGACGATTCGAGGACCTGGCCGTCGTCGAAGGCGTTGCCGTGGCATTCGAAGCGCGCGGCCAGGTAATAGGGGGCCTTGCTGATCCGCGACCTGACGATGAACGACAGCTCGGCGTCCTCGATGGCGTTCCGGATTCTTGGCCGAGGGCATCCTGCGTCGGCCCCCACGACCAGGTCAGCCCCCTGATGTCGTGCCCGGAACCCTTCGAGGGTGGCGGCAGGGTCGAAGTTCTCGGCGGTGTTGCCACAGAAGCAGTGCACTTCGAGTGGGAAGCCGGACGGGTCGACGAGCAGCCCGACCTGGATCTGTGGGTCGACCCGGTGTTCCTTGCTCATCCCGATCTTGCGCAGGGAGTCATCGTTCTCGGCCTCGAACTGCAGCGTGGTGACGTCGTAGAGGATCAAGCCCAGCGGGCCCCCCGGGTGGCGTGAGCCAGGCAGGCGCTCGCCAACTTGGCGCGGTAGTCGCGCTGTTCGCAGCGGCCCAGCGCGCGGAACAAGGTGCGCACCGTCGGGGCGGGTGCGCCGATCTCGGTCAGCACCCGGACGGTGTCGGCGTTCGAGGTCGGCTCGATCACCCCGGCCAGCACCATCGCCCGGAACACCTTGTCGGCGACGGTGTCGAACCCGAGCCGGCATAGGCAGCGTCCAGCACGTTCCACAACATCAACGCCGCCGTGCCCTCCACGCGCCCGCCCGCGCGGTTCGGCCGCCAGCTCGCCGAGGTCGAGGGCCCGCTGACGGGCTGCAGGCGCTCCCGCGCGGCTGCGAGCAACAACGCGAGCTCGGCGTCGGTGTGAGCCGAACCGAGGTGCTCAACCTCCACGACCTCGCTGTGGTCCTTGACCACCAACTGCACTGCGACCGCGCCCGAGGCCGTCCGCACCCGACGCACGAACCGCGAACTCACCAGCCACAGGCTACCCAGTCACCCAATTCTTAGTGACCAGACCCCACGCCTCGATCCGGAAACCAGCTGGTCAGTGCCGCGGACACCCGCGACTCCGGCAGGGGTGTCACGAGTCAGGTCCAAGGCTGCGGGCTGCGCCGGCCCGCTCTCCGTCACGTCGCCGTGACACGAATCGGGACGTGCTTTAGCCCGTTGAGGAAGTCGGAGCGGTGGTGGGGTCGCGATGCGCGGTCCGGCGGAGACCCAGGTTCAGATGCTGCGTCTCGCCGATGGCGATGATGGCAGCCAGGCTCACCGCGCAGATCGCACACATGTAGATGGTGATCGCGGTGGAAGACCCGGTCGCGGCGAACAGTGCCGTCGCGATGAAGGGGGCGATGCCTCCGCCGAGGATCGACCCGAGCTGGTAGGCGAGCGATGCACCGGTATAGCGGACCTCCGCGTCGAAGAGCTCAGCGAGGTAAGCCGAAAGCGGGCCGCCCACGGCGGCGAAGGTGACGGCCATGACGATGAGTGCGATCAGCATCAGGGCGGGCTGCTTGGTGTTGATCAGTGCGAAGAACACCGCGGACCACGCCAGCATGGCCACCATGCTGCCGATTAGGACGGGTCGGCGTCCGAGGCGGTCGGACAGGCCTGCGAACAGCGCCAGGAGCATCAACCACACGGCGGAGGAGATCAGCACCAGCGTGAGGATGAACCCGCGGGACAGGCCGAGCACGGTGGTTCCGTAGTTGAGCAGGTAGGTATTGACGAGGTAGCCGATGCCGTTCTGGCCGAGCACGGTTAGCGTGGCGAGAACGACGAGCCATGGGTTGCGTCGCAGGACCTGCACGATCGGCAACCTGACGGTCGCGTGCTCCCGGTTCACCTCGGTGAAGACCGGGCTCTCTGTGATGCGAAGCCGCACGAACAGCCCGGTCCCGACGAGGACGATGCTGAGCAGGAACGGCACCCGCCAGCCCCAGGAGGTGAACTGCTCGGGCGTGAGCGTCGCGGACACCACGAGGAAGACCAGGTTCGCCAGGATCAGACCCACGGGCACCCCGATCGCGGGGAAGCTGCCATAGAAGGCCCGCTTACGTTCGGGTGCGTGCTCCACCGCCATCAGAACCGCCCCACCCCATTCGCCGCCGACACCGATGCCCTGCATGAACCGCAGCAGGACCAGCAGGATCGGCGCCCACGCGCCGATGGTGTCAAAGGTGGGCAGCACACTCATCAGGACGGTGGCCCCGCCCATGATCAGGAGGGAGAGGACGAGGACCGATTTGCGGCCGACGCGATCGCCGAAGTGGCCCATAACGATGCCGCCGAGCGGACGGGCGAGGAACCCGACCGCCAAGGTGCTGAACGCGGCGAGCGTGCCTGCCACGGGGGAGAACCCGGGGAAGAACCGAGGGCCGAACACCAGCGCCGCAGCGGCGCCGTAGATGAAGAAGTCGTACCACTCGACAGCGGTGCCGATCAGGCTGGCGAGTGCGATTCTGCGAGTGGCGGTGGGATCAGACGTGCGTGTGGTCATAGTGTCCTCGTGAAGTCGTGGTCGAGCTGTGGCGTCCCCCGACCCGGCCTGCTCGGCGTCTGTTCGTTGCCCGTGTACGAACGCGGCGATTGGGGAATCCGACCCGAGCGTGGGGTCGCCATGACGCGCGACACCAGCGCTGAGGAGCCGTGCGGGCTGCCTCACGCGGGACAGCGCCGCCATGTTCCGTAAACGAACACCATCGTTCGGCAGTATGAATCGGCGTGTTCCTGGCAGTCAAGAGCTGAACGCAGGCCGCTGGCTCCTCCGGGCGCAGCTAGGGCGGCGTCGAGATCGGTGACACTCCGTCCTCGAGGAGGGTGGTGATGATCTTTGTGATCCGGAGGAGCGGGTCGAGGTGGGCCAGCAGAGACTCGCCCGGTTGTGCAGGGACGATCACGCTGAGACTGGCGGCCACATGGGCTGCGGCGCCGACGGGTGCCGCGATGCCATGGACCCCGTTGCGTAGCTCGTTACGCGACTCCGCAAGGCCGTCACGGCGGGCGGCGGCGAGCAGGCGACCGCGTCGCCGAGGAAGGCGAGCATGGCCCGTCCACTGGCTCCCTTGGTGATGGGCCGTCTCGAGCCGAGGTCGTACTCGACGCGGAGCGGGTGACGTCGGCCGGGCACCTGCTCGATGGCCACGGCCTCTAGGTGGTCGGGCACCGAGAGGACGACGGTCTCGCCCGTTGCGGACGCGAGTTCCTGCATGGCGCTCCGAGACGCCAATCGCAGCTCGGGTTCGACTGTGCCGGCGAACCGCACGAACACCGCTCCAGGGAAGTACAGGTCAACCCTCTCGCCGAGCGAAGCCGCGGCCGTGGAGGGTCGCCAGCATCCGGTGGACGACAGTGCGGTTCAGGCCGGTGGTCTCGGCCAGGGCGGACGCGCTCAGAGGTTGCGACTCCAGTGCGAGCAACACGATCAGAGCCTGGTCCGCGGTCTTGGCCCCTTGCATCGGCAGCCTCCTGCAGCGTTCCGAAGTCGCCCGTAGCCTACCTGTATCGAACGAATCCGTTCGCATTCAGAACGATGGGTTGACGAGGTTAAAAGGAGCAGGCAAACTCATTAATCGAACGTATGCGTTCGCAATCGGAACTTGGCGGACGGAGTCTGGAGGTCGGTCGATGACGGACGAATGGAACGTGGGTCATCCGGTCGGGTCCTCCGCGTCTCGGTTCGCTGGAGCCGTCCGCCGGCCGCGTGACTCGAAGCCGGTCTCACCGCCGGCGACGGCGCGATCGTGAGCGGTACGCCTCGCCAAACTCTGGGTGGAGTGCCTGAGTTGCCCGGCGCTCCACCGAGGACCCCACATGCACACGAGAGGACCATGACGTGCCGCACTTCCAGCGCGTTGGGGACGTCCCACGTCGCCGTCACACCCAGTTCCGACAGAACGACGGCTCGCTCTTCCACGAGGAGTTGGTGGGCGAGGAGGGGTTCAGTGGCGACTCCTCCCTGATGTACCATCGCCGCTCGCCCGGTGCGGTGCTGTCGATCGAGGCGGTCGACCGTGCGCCCGTCGCCTTCGTCGACAATCACCCGCTGTCGCCGCGGCACCTGCGCTGCTCTGACATCAAGGTCGGCGGGGACACCGTCACCGGGCGCACCACGCTGCTCGGCAACGACGACGTCGTGGTGTCCTTTGCCGCGGCGGAGGAGCCGTCTCCGCTCTACCGCAACGCGATCGGCGACGAGCTCGTCTACGTCGAGTCCGGTTCGGCGACGCTCGAGACGGTCTACGGCGTCCTCGAGGTGGCCCGCGGTGACTACGTCGTCATCCCGACGGCCACGACGCACCGCTGGGTCCCCACCGGGCCGGAGCCGCTGCGCACCCTGGTGATCGAGGCCCAAGGGCACGTGGGTCCCCCGGACCGCTACCTGTCCGACCGCGGGCAGTTCCTCGAGTCCTCGCCCTATTGCGAGCTGGACCTGCGGGTACCCGCCGAACCGTTGCTGGTCGAGGGCGAGGGTGTCGAGGTCCTCTACAAGCTGCGGGCCGGCTGGTCGCGCTACACCATGAAGACTCATCCCTTCGACGCCGTCGGCTGGTTCGGGTGCATGTACCCGTACGCCTTCAACATCTGGGACTTCTCCCCGATGACCGGCTCTTTGCACCGCCCGCCGCCGGTCCACCAGACCTTCACCGGCCCCAAGTTCGTGATCTGCTCCTTTGTCCCGCGACTGTTCGACTACCACCCAGACGCCGTGCCGGTGCCGCCATGGCACGCCAACGTCGACTCCGACGAGGTGCTGTTCTACGCCGAGGGCTCGTTCATGAGCCGCAATGGCTCCGGCATCGAGCAGGGCTCGATCTCCCTGCACCCGGGCGGGTTCATCCACGGGCCGCACCCGGGCAGCGTCGAGAAGGCGATCGGCGCGAAGGCCACGGAGGAGACCGCCGTCATGATCGACACCTTCGCTCCGCTGAAGATCGCCGTCGAGGCCGCCGCGATCGAGGATGCCGGCTACGTCCACACCTGGGAAGCCGGATGAGTCCACGCAAGGAGCTGCTGCAGGTCCCCGTGCGGACGCCCGCCTCGGCGGGCGAGATCTACTCGGGGATCGCGCGCATGGCGGGCACGCTGTGGTGCGCCCGGCACCGCGCGACGCCCGGGCGCAACGCCGAGATCGCCGTCGTCGTGGTCCACCCGTCGTCGAACTTCCTGGGGCACTACGCACTCGACGCGTGGGCCGACCGCGGGGTCGACGCGGTCGCGATGACCACGCGCTACATCGGCAACGACTCCACTCTGCTGCTGGAGAACTGCGTCCTCGACGTCGGCTCGGTCGTCGCGCACCTGCGCGAGGTCGAGCGCTACGAGAAGGTCGTCCTCGTCGGCAACTCCGGCGGGGGAGGGCTGGCCGCGCTCTACCAGGAGCAGGCCGAGCACCCCAGCATCACCTCCGCTCCCTGCGGCGGAGGCCCCGACCTCACGGCTGCCGAGCTGCCGCCGCTCGACGCGCTGGTCCTGCTCATGGCGCACCCGGGTCGGGCAAACCTGCTCGTCGAGTGGCTCGACCCGGCCGTCCGGGACCCGCTGGGGGCCGACCCATTCGACCGCGACCCGGAGCTCGACCTGTTCGAGCACACGCCGCCCTACGACGCGGAGTGGGTCGATCGATACCGTGCCGCGCAGGCGGCCCGCGGGGAGGCGATCACCAGCTGGGTCGAGCACCGCCTCTCCGAGGTGGAGAAGCAGTCCGACGGCCGGGCCTCCGACCTGCCCTTCGTCGTGCAGGCCACCTGCGCCGACCCGCGCTTCCTCGACCTGTCCCTCGACCCGTCCGACCGGGAGACCGGCACCCTGTGGGGCGACGTCTACGCCGCCAACCTCATGCCCTCGACGCTCGGACACCTGACGAGCCTGCGCTCCTGGCTGTCCCAGTGGTCGCTGCGCACCTCCCGCGGGAACGGCCCAGACCGGCTCACCCGCGTCACCGCCCCCGTGCACGTCATCTACGGCACTGGCGACCAGGGCTGCTTCCCGTCGCATGCCCGCGCCCTGCACGACGCGGTCCGCCACGACCGCAAGCGGCTGACCGCCATCCACGGTGGCAAGCACTACCTCAACGGCCAGACCGAGCTCACGGCCCAGATGGCGGAGATCCTCGTGGACTGGGTCCACGAGGTCCTGTGAGTAGCCCTGTGTCAAGCCGCTCGGTGTTGATGAGCTTGGGCAGCGCGGTGTCTGGTGGGGTCGTAGGGGGTGTTGGTCTGCCAGCATTTCCAGATCACGCCCAGCCAGGAGCGGGCGAGGATGCGCACGGCGTGTGGGTGGTCGTGGCCTCGGGCGATGGCTTGGTCGTAGAGGTGATGCGCCCAGGGGCTGGCGTGGCGGGAGTCGCCGGCGAAGTCGCAGACCGCGTCGCGGAGTTGTTTGTCCGCGGACCAGCGGAAGCTGACGATCTTCACTTTGCCGGACTGGCGGGTGGAGGGAGCGACTCCGGCCAGGCAGATCAGCGAGTCCGGGGTAGGGAACCGGCCGCGGGCTTCGCCGATCTCGGCGAGCAGTCGGGCGGCGCGGATCTGTCCGCCGCGGGGCAGGATGGTGAAGATCTCCGCGTCGGGGTGCAGGGTGAGTTGCTCTTCGATCTGATCGGCCAGTGTCTGGGTCTGGGCGAGGATCGCCTCCAAGGTGGTGATGAGGGCGAGGGTGATCTGGGCTCGGGCGCCGCCATCGCCGGTCAGGCCGCATGGGGCGTCGGTGAGGTGCCGGTGCAGGATCTCGGCGCTGGTGTGGCCGCTGTAGCCGACGCTGCTCAGCCAGGCGTGCAGGCGTTTGACCAAGGGCCAGTCGGCGCGTTGCTGGTCGGGGAGCCGGCGCAGGAACCGCAGGCTGATGTTGGAGTCGATGTCGGAGAAGAGTCCGACCGCGCCGGGGAAGGTGACGGCGAGGTGGGCGCGCAGCTGGTTTACCAGGGCGACCCGGTAGGCGACGAGGTCCTTGCGAGCTCGGCAGGTGGCGCGCAGGGTGAGCGTGGCCGGGGTGTCGAGGGCCGGGTCGCCCACGTTCGCGCGGTGGGGCGGGCGAAGCCACCACCCGCCTCGCCGCGACTTTCCAGCAACCCGAGGAGATCCGGCCCCCGGCCGAAGTGTCCCCGAGCCTCGATCAGGTTCCGGGGCGCCCTGTCCACAGCCACCGTGACTCGCCGATACGACGGACACCACGACCCGGGTCGTGGTCAGGTCTCCAGCGGGGAGCCTGCTGCCCGAAAGGTCACCGGGTGGGAGGTTCCCGGTCTCCTTGTTCTACAGCCGTTTCGGCGCCGTCACCGATTCCAGTTGGTGATAAGTGCCGATGCATTCTCCATTGGAATCAGCGCCTTCCGAGAGGCGAACATGAAAGGCGCCGCGCCGACCGCACGGCGCATCTGCAATCGAAGGACGAGACGACGATGTCAATCGCGGACAGCCACACCCTCCTGGCGACGGACGAGGAGATCGAAGCCTACCTCCTCGACGCGGACCTGCCGTCACTGCTCCCGACGCTGGCCTGCCTCACCGGTGACCGTGGCTTCATCCGGTCCGAGCTGCGACCGCCTCTCTCCGCGACGGCAGCCGCCCCCCGGCCCCAGGGCGGGATGTCCCCTGAACAGCAGGCCAGAGCACGCCGCGAGGCGCTCCCCGTGGTCCGCGCCCTCGCCGTCGCCGACGTGCAGGCACCCAGTCCGGACGCCGCCCTGCTCCGCGATGCGATGCACTTCATCACCGGCGACGTGTCGGACGACTACATCCCGCTGCTCAGCCAGGAGCTGGGGATCGAGGCGCCGGGCACGTCCGCGCCGAAGTGGGTGGCGCCGACCGGGGCGCCTGTCCCGAACGCCGCCATCATCGGAGCGGGGATGTCGGGCATCCTCGCCGCGCGCGAGCTGCGGGAGGCGGGGGTGCCCTTCGTCGTCTTCGAGAAGAACCCGGAAGTGGGCGGCACGTGGTTCGAGAACAGCTACCCCGGCTGCCGTCTGGACACCAACAACTTCGCCTACAGCTACTCCTTCTCGCAGAAGGCGGACTGGCCCTTCCAGTTCTCCACCCGCGATGCCATTCTCGACTACTTCGTCGAGTCCTCCGAGAAGTTCGATATCCGCAAAGACATCAAATTCAACACCGAGGTCGAGCACCTCGAATGGGACGAGCAGCACTCGCAGTGGTTGGTGACCGCCGTCCGGGAGGGCTCGTCTCAGACACTCTCGTTCGACATCGTCGTGACGGCGACCGGTCAGCTGAACCGGCCGCAGTTCCCAGACATCCCCGGACGTGACAGCTTCGCCGGGCCCAGCTGGCACACCGCGAGCTGGAACCATGACGTTGCCCTGCGCGGCCTGCGGGTCGGCGTGATCGGGACGGGGGCGAGCGCGTATCAGGTGGTCCCCTCGGTCGTCGACGAGGTCGGATCATTGACCGTCTTCCAGCGCACCCCACCATGGATGGTCCCGACCCCGGAGTACCACAGCCGGGTCGCCGACGGCCTGCAGTGGCTCTTCGCACACCTGCCCCTGTACGCCAGCTGGTACCGGTTCGTGCAGTTCTGGAACTCCGTCGAAGGACGGATCCCTTACGTCACGGTCGACCCGCAGTGGCGTGGCGACGACCTGAGCGTGTCGGAGAAGAACGCCGCGCTCCTCGACATCCTCATGGCCAACCTCCGTGAACGCTACGCGGACCGCCCAGACCTCCTCGCCAAGGCCGTGCCCAGCTACCCGCCCGGCGCCAAGCGGATGACCAGGGACAACGGGGTGTGGTCGAAGGCGCTGAAAGCCGACAACACCACGCTGGTCACGGAGAACATCGAGCGGATAACGACGGACGGTGTCGTCACCGGGGACGGGCAGCACCACCAGCTTGACGTGATCATCTACGCGACCGGTTTCTCCGCATCGGACTTCCTCACGCCCATGACCGTCAGCGGCCGGGGCGGGAAGGACCTTCACGAGCAGTGGGCAGGTGACGCGCGCGCCTATCTCGGTATCCACGTGCCCGGCTTCCCGAACCTGTTCAGCATCTACGGGCCCAACACGGCGCTGGTCATGAACGGCAGCACCATCCTGTTCTCCGAGATGGCCGTCCACTACATCCTCCGGTGCATCCAAGTCCTGACGGAGAGCGACTCGGCCGCGCTCGACGTGCGCCAAGGCCCGTTCGAAGACTTCAACAGGGAGGTCGACGCCGCCAACAAGCGGATGGCGTGGGGAATCAGCGGAGTCAACTCCTGGTACAAGAACCGATTCGGTCGGGTGTCGCAGGTGTGGCCCTTCCCGATCATCGAATACTGGAACGCCACCCGTGACGTCCGCCTGGCCGACTTCGAGCTGCTCGGCGACAAGAACGGATGATACGAGCCACGGGCCGCGCCGTACGCGCGAGTCACCCCGGCACGCGGTGGCGGCGCGGTCCCGGCTGCACAACCTGGGTGAGGTAGGCGTGAACTTCGAGCAGCTGCGCTCGTTCATCGTGGTCGCCGAGGAGCTCCACTTCGGCCGGGCCGCGCAACGCCTCTTCATCGTGCAGCCGGCCCTGAGCAAGCGGATCGCCGCGCTCGTGGCGGAGGTCGGCGTCCAGTTGCTCGACAGATCGCGGAGAAGCGTCTTCCTGACCTCGGTAGGCGAGCTCCTGCTGCGAGACGCCCGTAAGATCGTCGGCCACACCGAGAGCGCCGTCCATCGGGCCCGGCTCTCCGCATCCGGCGACCACGGCGAGCTGACCACCGGGTGTCCGCCACTGGTTCTGTTCGAGTTCCTGCCCGCGGTGCTCCGCCGCTTCAGCGTGACCTCGCCCCGCGTCCGGGTCGTCGTCAGTGAGACCAACAACCAGGACGCGCTCGAGTCGGTCGCCTCGCGAATTACGGATGTCGCCTACGTCAGGCTCCCCACCACGCTGCGCCACGGCCTCATGGCGCAGCGAGTGTTGCAGGGGCCGATGATCGTGGCGCTCCCGCAGGAGTATCCGCTGGAGGATCGGGACGGTCGACGTCGCCGCACTCCGCGACCTGTCTCTGATCCTGCTGTCGCGGGCCAGAGAACCCGATCTCCACGACTTCCAGCTCGCCTACCTCGCCGGAGCCGGCTTCCGCCCGCCCGTCCTGCACGAGGCGGATCGGACGGAGGTGGCTCTGGCCCTGGTCTCGAGCGGCATCGGCTTCAGCCTGGTGGCGCGGTCGGCGGCGGAGGTGTTGTTCCCCGGCGTGGTGTACCGCTGGCTCCATCCCTCCGCTTCGCAGCTCAGTTTCGGCGTCGTCTGGCGTGAAGGATCCCCTGACCCTGACGGTCGAGCGCTTCCTCAGCCTCCAGCCCGAGCCCACCGATCCCCCTCCACAGGAAGGCACTCCAAGTGTCCGACGTACATGACAAGAACTTCGACGTCCGTGGCCGGGTCGCGGTCGTCACCGGCGGCGCCAGCGGTCTCGGCCTCGCGATGGCCACCGTGCTGGCCCGTGCGGGCGCTGTGGTCGTCATCGCCGACGTCGACGAGGCCGAGCTCAAGCGAGTCGTCGACGAGCTCCGGTCCGAGGACGTGACGGTGCACGGCATCGTGCTCGACGTCTCGGACTGGGACGCCGTCGACCAGACGCTCGCAAGGACGAAGGTCGACAACGGCCACCTCGACATCGTGGTCGCCAACGCGGGCATCTCCGGAGGGCCGGGCGCGCTGGCCGAAGAGGGGTCGCTCGCTAACCTCGATCCGGAGGGCTGGCAGCGCGTCATGGACGTCAACCTCACCGGAGCAGCTGCGACGCTGCGAGCAGCGGCCCGGCACCTTACGCCCGGCGACCGTGCTCGAATCGTGGTTACGTCGTCCCTCGCCGCGGTCCGCTGGGTCTCGGTGGTCGGCTACGCCTACGCCGCCTCCAAGGCCGGCGTCTCCAACCTGGTGCGCTACGCGGCAAAGGACCTGGGAAAGTCCGGAGTCCGGATCAACGCCATCGCCCCGTCGGGCTTCCGCACGAACATCGGGGGTGGCCGGCTGAAGATCAAGGAGATCGGCGACTTCTTCGCCACCGACTCGGCCTTCAACCGCCTCGCCGAGCCCGACGAAATCGAGGGCCTGACACTGCTGCTGTGCTCGGACGCGTCGAGCTACATCACCGGCGCGACGTTCAGCATCGACGGTGGCGCCATGTGAGCCAGGAAGGTGTTCCAGGAACTGATGCGCAAGTCCTACCCCGACCTGCCGCTCGAGGAGTTCCTCGAGTAGGCGAACGCCTAGTCGGCGATGAACGAGCGGCGCGCTGGACAGCAGGGCCCGGCTTCATCGAACCGGATAGATCAGTGCCCGCCGTCCAGATTGGCGCTGATCTCCTTACTCGCTCGCAGGAGGGCGTCGAGGTACTCCAGGAGGCTGTCCCCGCGCTGTTCCGGCAGTATCAGGCTGAGGCTGGCGACAACGCGTCCACCAGTTGAGACCGGGACGGCGATACCGTGGACGCCGGTCTGCAACTCGTTGCGCGACACTGCGAAACCCTCGCTGCGGGCCTGTTCGAGTCGGGCTCGGAGTTCGTCGGGATCTGTCGTCGTCCGAAGCGCCCGCGCGATCACATCCTCGGCGAGGAAGGCCAGGATCACGCGCCCGCTCGCGCCCTTGACCATCGGTCGCCGGGACCCGAGGTCGTACTCCACCCGCAGCGGGTGGCGCCGCCCCGGCAGCTGCTCGATGGCGACGGCGTCGAGATGGTCCGGAACGGACAACACGATCGTCTCACCCGACGCGTCGGAGAGCTGCGACATGGGAACACGAGACGCCGTGCGAAGCGCGGGCTCGACGGTGTTGGCAAACCGGACGAACACCGCCCCAGGAGAGTAGAGGTCCGCCTCGCGCCGTACGAAACCCCGTTCGTGCAAGGTGGCCAGCATCCGATGCACGACCGTCCGGTTCAGGCCCGTGGTCTCGGCAAGGTCCGAGGCGGTCCGCGGTCGGTCCTCCAGCGCCAGCAGCACCGAGAGTGCCTGGTCCACCGTCTTCGCGCCCTGCACGGCATCGCCTCCGCGTTCTCGTGGTACATGGGCCCGGCTCAAGGATAAGTTGTGTCCCGTGGCGTGGTGTAGGTCCAGGCCCTGACGGCACACCATCACATCGAGCCACCACCGGAACTGCGACAGAGTCGGCTAAGTTGACAGGCCCCCGTACCTCCAGCCCGGCCCGGTTCAGTGTGCGCGGTGGCTGAGGGCAGCGCGCGGCGCTGGCGGCGCTGCACGTCTACCCGGAGTACAAGCTGGACGCCCGGGTCTCGGGTCCTGCCTCGCAGCCGGGCGTCATCGTCGGGCTTAGAACCCGCTGCGAGATTGACCTCACCGTGGCAGAGCTCATGGAACTCGGCATTGATGTCGAAGGGCGCTACGTGCTGGCGGAGACCGGCGAGGTGCCCTTCAACCCGGACCTGGATGAGCACGTCTACCGGAGGCTGGCCGGGGCGGTTGAGTCCGTGCGCGACGGCCGGCTGTACCTGCGCGATGCCCCGGTCCTGGCTGAGGTGGAGGCGGAAAAAGCTTCGCTTGAGGGCCGGCGGGAGAACCTCCAGGACGTGATGGCCGCCCTGACCGGCGGGCGTCATGCCCGCGTCCTGGAGATGCTGGAGGAAGCCAAGTTCGGCTTGCTCGGGGCGGACGGCCGCCTGAACCGCATCACGGCCCTGGCTCGCCGTCTCGCAGCTGCGGGGCCCCTGAAGATCGCCAACGGGGTGTGTGCCGAGATCGGACTGCCTGCGGGGAGCGAGGCGGGGGATGTAGGCGGGGGCGGGCCGGAGTCGGCGAAGTTCTACGAGCCGACGTTCGTGTTCGACCCTGGCGGCGACAAGACCGGCAAGTCAGCGGCGAAGGGCCTGGCCGAGTTCGGGCCGTTCGACTCGCAGTTCTTCACGCCCCGGAGGCCGAGGATTACGGTCCTGACGCCGCGGGCGTTCCAGGGGACGGTTGAGGTCTTCATGGACAGCTTCCGCCGCGGGGTGCCGGACTCCAAGGCGTACGCGCAGGGCTTCGCGCGCAAGTACCGCCTGGCTGACTGCGACGTGATCGTGGAGCCGTTCGACGCCGGCCCGAGGGACGCCGCCGCGTACCGCGACGCGTGCCTTGCCGTCGCGAAGGTGCCCGACAGGCCGCACCTGGCGGTCGTCATCACCAGCGAGGAGCAGGAGGGGCTGCACGGGGACGACAGCCCATATCTCGTGGCCAAGGCGGCCCTGATGGGCCAGGGCATCCCCGTGCAGGAACTGCAGGTCGAGACGATCCGCCGGAGCGACCCCGCCCCTACCCTCGACACCATTGCCCTGCAGTGCTACGCGAAGCTGGGCGGCATCCCGTTCGTGACTGCCGCACCGAGGACGATCCCCGCGAGCTGGTGATCGGCATCGGCAGCGCGCACGTGCGGCCCAGCCGGTTCGCCGACCCGGAACGGGTGGTAGGGATCACCACGGTCTTCAGCGCGGACGGCAATTACATCCTGTCGAATATGTCGCGGGAGGCTGACTACGAGCGGTACCCGGAGGAACTGCTGCGCGCACTGCGCGGGTGCATCGATGACGTGAAGAAGCGCAACGCCTGGCAGCCCGGTGACGCCATCCGGCTGATCCTTCCACGTCTTCAAGCCGCTGAAAGAAACCGAGGCCGAGGCCGTCAAGCGCCTCGTGAGCGACTTGCTGTCGGAGTTCAGGTCCGTGGAGTTCGCGTTCGTGCACGTCAGCGACGAGCACGACTGGGCACTCTTCGACACCACCGCCCCCGGCACCGGCAACTGGCGGATGCCGTCCGGCTCCCGCATGCCGAAGGCCCGCAGCGTGCCCCAGCGCGGGCACGCGGTGACCGTCAGCCACTCCGAGATCCTGCTGACCGTGACCGGCCCCTACGACGTGAAGCTTCCCACCCAGGGACTGCCGAGGCCGCTGCTGCTGCGGCTACACCAGGCCTCGACGTTCACCGACATCGAGTACCTCGCCGGCCAGGCATTCCGCTTCACGGCCCTGTCGTGGCGCCGCTTTTACCCCTCCGGCACGCCAGTCACGATCCTCTACTCGGACCTGATCGCATCCCTGCTGGGCAGGCTCCGCCACGTCCGGAACTGGAACGCGGACATCATCTCGACCTCCTTCCGCACCAGCAGGTGGTTCCTGTGACCGAAGGCAGCGCAGGCGACCCCGTCCCCGGCCTCATCGCGGGCCAGCTCACCGCTCTTGCCCAGCGCATCCAGCGCGCCAATCTGCCCGGCAGCCTGGACGGCCTGTTCGCCTTCCACGTCCTGCGCAACGCCACCGTGCCGGGGCTCACCTGGGAAGTTAGCCCTCTGACGGAGCCATGGCTAGAGCAAAGTACCGACCGCCTGGCACACGCCCCTCAGCTCGCCGCCCTCGGCTACGGGCTTGCGCACTTCAGCCATAGCGCGGTAGATGACGCGGCTGGTAGCAGGGCTAGAACAGCTGATGCGACGGGTGCCTTACCCGTCCGACGGGGTAACGTTCCTGAACGACCCCCGCCAGTTGCTGGGCATCGGCCTTGCCGCAGAGACCGTTGGCGGCAAGCTTCCCGCGTTCGGCGAGTGGCTGCGGCGCACCGTCGATGATCCCCGGTTCCGCTCCGCTGACGCCCGCCTTGACCTGATCCGCTAGCACGTCTGCGGCATCCTGGGTGACGGGACACCGCCGCCCGTGCGCCTGACCGGAAGCGAGGACGCCGCCCACCTGGCCTTGCTGCACTGGCTGGCAGCCGCGGGAACGGCCAGCCTTCCCGATACCGCCGATCTGAAGGCACTCCAGCGCAGCGTGCTGCACGGAACACTGCACACCCCCGCGGAGGACCTGACCGTCCCCGACGCGGCCCTGCCGAGTTCAAGAAGATCGAGAAGGAGATCTATGAAGATTCCGTGGCGTACCTGAAAGAGAAGGCGACATACAAGAAGATCATCGTGTTCATCTACGACGCCTCATCGTCCGTCCAGGAACACGCCACCACGATCGACGCGCTGCTCGGCGTCGAGGGCATCGCAGACGTGGTGATCACCTCCCGCCCCAGCCAGCTTCCGCCACCGGGGGCGGTCGTCAGGTGCGCGGTGCGGGAGCTGAGGATCACACTGGCCACCACGACCGAGGTGACGCCGGAGACCTTCAGGGTTTCGGCGAGCACGTAGGCCGCGTACGGCGTCACCAGCGCCACCACGGTCTCCAGGACCGGGTCGGTGATGCGGCGGCGGATCAGCGCCACCCCGCCGGCCGTCACCATGCCGGCTGCCGCGCCGCCCCCGGCGAGCAGCGCGAACTGGCCGATGCCCCGCGCCCAGCTGCCCGAGGCCGCGGTGTCGGCGGCGAAGGAGACCGCGACCTGGAACAGCACGAGGCTGGTGGCGTCGTTGAACAGGCTCTCGGCCTGAACCAGCGCCTGCAGCCTGGCGGGTAGCGGCAGCCTTCGGCCCAGCGCGCTGACCGCGACCGGGTCGGTGCTAGCGAGCACGGCGCCGAGCACGAACGCCATGCTGGCTGTCAGCGGCGTCACCGCCTGCGCGACGGCGGCGACCGCGGCGGCCGAGGCCAGCACCAGCCTGGTCGCCAGCACCGCCACCGGCCGCCATACCGCCCGTAAGTCCCGCAGCGACAGCTCCTGCCCGGCCGCGTACAGCAGCGGCGGCAGCACCACCAGGCTCACGATGTCGGGAGTGACCCGGACTCGCGGCACGCCCGGGACCAGGCCCGCGGCAAGGTCGGCCAGCACCAGCAGCGACGGCGCCGGCACGCGCAGCCGCCCGGCGAACGCCGCGACTACCGTCGCCAGCACGACTAGTGCGAGGATGATGTCGACGCTGCGCATGCCCGGCCTCCGAGTCCGCTAACGGATACCGCCGACCAGGCTTCCCGGCACGCCGCCTTCAGGATACCGTTGACGGATCCGGTCCGGGGAGCCGGACCTGCCGCCTAGCGAGCCAGCCAGTCGGCCGCCTGCCCGTGCGGCCCCGGCCTGGTCGGCCAGGGTGGAACGGATCAACCGGTCGAGAACGCGCCATTCCCGCACCACCTGGCCGGGACCTGCACCCAGGCCAGGCGGCGTCAGCCCGACCCGGCCGACGGGGTGTACGGACATCGGACACGGACCCCGGGCGTAGCCGCCGGCCAGCGGCGCTGGCCCTCCAGCCCCTGTCCCGCTCGGAAACTCGGTCTCGTGGTGTGAGCCGGGGGTTTGCTGCGGGATCGGTAGTGTGGCTGGCACCATCTCGGGGTGGTGCTGTCGCTGCTCTACCGGTTGGTGAGGTGCCTGTTCGGCCTGCTGGCGGTGCTGGTCCGCTCTGACTTGTCCAAGGACGTGGAATTGCTCGTGCTGCGCCACGAGAACCGGGTGCTGCGCCGCCAGCTCAGCGGCCGGCTGCGGTGGGATCATGCCGACCGGCTCTGGCTTGCGGCGCTGTCCGGGCTGGTGAGCCGCCGCCGGTGGGCGCAGGTCTTCCCGGTCACCCCGGCCACGATCTTGCGCTGGCACCGTAACCTCGTCGCCCGCAAGTGGAACTACGCGAGCCGACGACGGCCAGGGCGACCGTCTACTGGTACTTCGGTCAAGGCACTGATCGTCCGGATGGCGCGGGAGAACCCGGCCTGGGGCCACAGGCGGATCCAAGGGGAGCTGGCCCGGCTGGGATACGCGATCGCCGCGTCCACGGTGTGGGAGATCCTGCACGCGGCCGGCATCGATCCCGCGCCGCGGCGGGCCGGGCCGACCTGGCGGCAGTTCCTCACCGCCCAGGCGCACGCCATCATCGCCTGTGACTTCCTGGTCGTCGAGACGGTGCTGCTCCAGCGGCTGTACGTCCTGGTGTTCATCGAGCACGGCACCCGCAGGCTGCACGTGGCCGGGGTGACCGCACGCCCGACCGGGGCGTGGGCGGCGCAGCAGGCCCGCAACCTGGCCATGGACGTGGGGGACCGCCTCGGCATGCTGCGGTTCCTGATTCATGATCGTGATCCGGTCTTCACCACCGCGTTCGGTGAGGTGTTCAAGGCCGAGGGGCTGCGGATTATCACTACCTTGCCGAAGACGCCGCGGATGAACGCCATCTGCGAGCGCGTCAACGGGACCCTCCGCCGCGAGCTGCTGGACCGGATCTTGATCACCGGCGAACGCCACCTGGCCCTGGTGCTCCGCGAGTACGTGGCCCATTACAACCGCCACAGGCCGCACCAGTCCCGGCGGCAGCGGCCCCCGGATGGGGAGGCGTAGCCTGTCCGGGACGTGGCCGACCTGCGGTCGGTCCATCGGAAACGCGTCGTCGCCGGAGTAGTCAACGAGTATCACCACGCCGCATAACCCCAGCTCAGACCACCTAACTCAATATTCGAGCGGCAC
>Ga0310811_10003983_pt1 | contig 18602 bp, 16 predicted proteins | sample YCmetagenome_FD_207642 | JGI IMG/M metagenome (GOLD analysis project Ga0310811, IMG submission 207642) | Soil microbial communities from experimental microcosm in Duke University, North Carolina, United States - YC | ecosystem: Engineered > Artificial ecosystem > Soil microcosm > Unclassified ...
GGACCCAGCGGGCAATGCAGCGCCACGCCCACATCATAGGCTTCGGCCATGGCGGCGATCTTGCGGGTTTCGGTGATGCCGCCGGCATGCGACGGATCGGGCTGGATGATGTCGGCGAGGCCGTCGTGAAGAATCGACTTGAAATCCCAGCGCGAGAACAGCCGTTCGCCCAGCGCGATCGGCGTTGCGGTGTGGTTCTTGATCTCCTTCAGCGCCTCGACATGCTCGCTGAGCACCGGCTCCTCGATGAACATCAGCTTGAAGGGCTCGAGTTCGCGGGCCAGCTGCTTGGCCATCGGCCGATGCAGCCGGCCATGGAAATCCACGGCGATGCCGAAGTCCGGCCCCATCGCGTCGCGCACGGCGGCGACGCGCGCGACGACCGCATCCAGTTTGGCGTGGCTGTCGAGAAAGGCGCATTCCTCGGTCGCCAGCAGCTTCACCGCCGAAAAGCCGCGGTGTGCGGCCTCGCGCGCGCCTTCCACCAGGCCTTGCGGACGGTCGCCGCCGATCCAGCTATAGACCCGCATCTTCCGGCGCACCGGTCCGCCCAGCAGCGCATGAACCGGCTGGCCCAGGACCTTGCCCTTGATGTCCCACAGCGCCTGATCAAGGCCGGCCAGCGCGCTCATATGCACCGCGCCACCGCGGTAGAAGCCACCACGATACAAGATGGTCCAATGATCTTCGATCGCGCTTGGGTCTTTGCCGATCAGATAATCGGCCAGCTCCGCCACGCAGGCCGCCACCGTCTCGGCGCGGCCTTCCACCACCGGCTCGCCCCAGCCGGCAACGCCCTCATCGGTCTCGACCTTGAGGAACAACCAGCGCGGCGGCACCACGAAGGTGGTCAGCTTGGTGATTTTCATGACTTCCCTAAACGGCGTTTTGTCACGCCTTGTGGCAGACAGTGACGGCCTTTCTGGCGTCACGCAAGTTGTCGCAGGGACAAGGCGCGCGACTTCAGGAAGACCGTATACCGCCTATATTCAGCCCATGACTGAAGAACGCGCCATCAGCCTGAAGACCGCCATTCGCCGCGCCGTATTGCATCGCTGCCCGGCCTGCGGCACCGGCAAGTTGTTCAAAAGCTATCTCAAGCAGGTGGAGAATTGCGCCGCTTGCGGGGAGCGCTTCGGCCATATCCGCGCCGACGATGCCGCGCCCTGGGGCACCATCATCCTGGTCGGCCACGTCTTCCTGCCCCTGGCCTTCCTGGTGAATGTGGACTTCCTGTCCACCTGGGCCGCCATGATGCTGTGGGCCACCTGTTTCTGTCTGCTGTCGCTGGCGGTGCTGCCGCGCTCCAAGGCGCTGTTCCTGGCGATCCTGTGGCACACCCGCGCGCCGGGCTATAAGCAGGTCGAAATCGCCTCGCCCGGCGTCAGTGGACGTCTTTGAGATAGTTGGCGCTCAGTGTGCCCTTCTCTTTCGCGACCGGCATCAAGGTCGGATAGAACTGCACAAAGGTCGTATCCACCGCGCCATGATCCTGGTGACAGGAATAGCAGTTGGCGCTGAGCGGCTTTAACGCTCCCGGAGCCTTGCCGTCAGCCGAGACGAAGAAGGACCATTGGCCAGGAAAGCGCTTGCCATCCTTGATGTGGATTTCCAGATTTTTCACGCCCACCTGAAACTGGCCCGCCTTGCTGAGCGTGCCGGCGGATTCCGCCAGGCGGTTTTCCTTGATCAGGATGGTGTCCACCGGCCAGGTGCCGGTCTTCTGGAACGCGGCAAAGGCCTTCGGATCGACAAAGACATTGTCCAGCATGTGCTGGCTGCGTGGCGCGGCAGTGTTGTAGTCGAGATCAAGGCTGGAGGTGAGGAACACCCATTGCCGGTAATTGTCCGGCACCGCCATGGTCTCCGGCTCCTCAGCCAGCGCGCCGACAGAAACCAGCAGCAAAGCTGCGCTCAAACCCAGATATCGCATGTACGCCCCCGAAATCACGTCGGGGAGTGTGCCGCCTAGCCCACGCTGCTGCAATTGCTGTTGCAGGCGCCCAGGCATGCGCAGCCATACTGGGCCGCGCGTGCCGCCAGGAATTCCTCCAGCGCCTGCTTGAGAAGCTGCTGGCGGGTGAGGTCGGCCTTTACTGCCAGGATTCCCAGCCGCTCATAGTCATGGGCCGACATGCGGACGGCGCAATTTCGCTCTTTTATCTCCGGCGGCGGAGGCGGCGGCGGCGATGAGACGGCGGGCCGCCAGGGCCGGGGCATCTCTTCCACCGCGGTCAGCGCCGGCCAGGGCCGGGCCTCACCCTTACGGGCCAGCAGCTCCGCGGTGATGTTGGCATATTTGCCGTTGCTCATTTCACGCCCCAGGTCGGCTGGTCGCTGGCGCGGCGGCCAAAGGAGCGGCGATCGGGATGGCGCTGTTCGGTCAGCAGCCGCCGCTCAAGGCCGGAGCGGCGTTCCGGTCCTTCATAGACGGGCAGTGCCTCAACCACGGGAGGCAGTATCTCTTCCAGGCCCGGCGACAACAGCGAACTGATGGCCAGATGCTCCGGCGTGATGTCCGGCAAAAGAGTCGGATCCTTGACGATGCGCGACAGCCGGCTCTGGATATAAAGCCAGAGCTCGGTGATTTCCCTGGCCGACTGAGAGTTGGGCACGACTTCGCCCACGGTGCGGCCGTCAATCATGCTGGCCGCGAAATCCACCCGGTGATGAATGGTGACGGGCGCCACCGTGCCATGCTGCGACAGGGCCACCGCGCTTTCGCCGGTGATGCGGGCGCGGGCCGTGGCGGCATTGACCACGAAGATCAGCGGCTTGCCATGACGTTCGGCGATGTCCACCGTCGCACCCACGGCGCGCAAGTCATGCGGGCTGGGACGGGTGGGCACCAGCACCAGGTCGGCATGGGCCACGACCTTGGAAATGGATTGGGTGATGGCGGGGGGCGTATCCACCACCGCGATCTTGATCCCGGCCTGCTCGAGACCCGCCAGCGCTGCTTCCAGGTCAGGAAGCCCGGCCTTGATGAAGTGCGGCGTGGGCGCCCGGCGGGCGTTCCACCAGTGGGCCAGGGACCCTTGCGGATCGGTGTCGATCAAGGCGATTTCGCCGGCCCCGGCCCGGGCCGCCTCGACCGCCAGATGGCCGGACAGGGTGGTCTTACCCGAGCCGCCTTTCTGGGATGCCGCAACGATGGTGTACATGGCGGGGAGCATGGCCCTGCCCCTGTTTCGCGCCCGTGAAGGCCAAAAGCGCAATTTGTCTTGAATAAGACTTGTATTTTGGGGGGCGGCCCGGCCGCCTGTCCCGGCCCCAGCGCCCCGAAACGCCTTGGAGCCGCCGCATCTCACCCCTATAAATCGGCCGTTTCGGAGCCTTTGAGGAGAGACATGAAAAAGCTGCTGGCCGCTTTGGCTTCCCTTTCGTTGGCGATGGGTGCGTCGGTGCTGGCGCTGAAGGCGCAAGGCGCCAGCCGCAATGTGTGGGATGGTGTTTACACCGCCGACCAGGCGGCGCAGGGCAAGGCGCTCTATGACAACAAATGCGCGTTGTGCCATGGCGCCGAACTGACCGGCGCGGAGATGGCGCCGCCTTTGTCCGGCGCTGTCTTTCTGGGCAACTGGGCCGGCCTGTCGGTGGGCGATCTTTTCACCCGCGTCCACACGACAATGCCGGCGAACGATCCCGGCAGCCTGAGCAATGCCGAAGCGTCGCTGGCGGTGGCCTATATCCTCTCCTTCAACCAGTTCCCGGCCGGCACCACGCCACTGCCCAGCGAGGATGCCGCGCTCGGCCAGATCGCGATCACGGCGGAGAAGCCCGCGGGGAAGTAGCTGACGATTCCGTTTCGCTGTCGGGCGCAGGCGCTGGGTTTTTTTTAAGAACTGCCGCTTTTCCGATTGGGTCTGTGTCTTCGCCCGACGCGCGGCGACACTACGCTGACGCTAGCCGCGCCTTGGCATTCATTCCCGCGCGGATCGCGCGGGAATGAATGGTGCCGCCTGCGTGACTCGAACACGCGACCCCCGCATTACGAATGCGATGCTCTACCGGCTGAGCTAAGGCGGCACTGGGAGCGCCTCGCGGCGCGACCATTGAAAAAACCGGAGCGACCGGCAACCCGGAGCGGTTACAGCGTAACCGCGCAGGGCCTGCCGGCGCGACCCTTAAAAAACCGAGCGGGTCTTACCCCGCTGGTCGGCAGGGGTCAATCTGACCAGGAAAGCCATAAAAGCGGTTAAGGCCGCAGGCTTTTCGCCCGCGGCCTTAGGTTCTGCAGTTCCGTCAAATCGGCCTATTCGCCGTAGGCGATCCGCCAGATCTTGCCCTTGTTGGTTTCGGCGACATAGAGCGCGCCATCCTGGCCGACCGCCACGCCGACCGGGCGATAGGCCGCCGTCTTGACGTTCTTGTCGCCCGGGCTTGGCCCCGCAAAGCCGTCGGCGAACACCACCGGCGTCCCCGCCCGGCCATTGCCGCTGAAGGGCACAAAGACGATGTCATACCCGCCATGGCCGCCCGGCAAGACCGTGCCGTCAGCGCCGCCGCCATGCATGGCCAGGAAGGCGCCACCGCGATAGCGGCTGGGGAATTTGGTGCCGTTGTAGAAGGCCAGGTCCAGCACCGCGGGACGCTGGGGCGCAAACGCCGCCACCGGCGTCGCGTACTTGCTGTCGGTCACGGGTGTCTTGCCATCGCCGCCATATTCCGGCGCGGTGAGGCGGATCTTTCGAACGCCATCATAATAGGTATAGGGCCAGCCCATGTCGGTGCCGCTGGTGATGCGGAACATCTCATCGGCGATGGCGTCGTCCTGTTCGGCGGTCACCAGTTCCGGCCAGCCCTTGTTGGTGCCGTCGCGGCCGTGCCAGGCGCCGTAAAGGCCATCGCCATTGCGCCAGTCCATTGCGCTCTGATTGCGGATGCCGGTGGCGAAATGTTCGCCATCGGCCTGCTTCTGGCCGGGTTTGCTGTCGGAAAAGCGCCAGACGCCGCCCCGCGTTTCCATGATCGGACAGGGCTTCAGGCCGACCGGCTTGTCCTTGGGCCCGTTGGGATCGGGGCAGTTGTTGGTGCCGCCGCCGCCGTCAACCGAGACATACATGTTGCCGCGGCCGTCAAAGGCGATGGGATGATTGGTGGCGGCAAGGCCGTCCACGATCACTTCCGGCTGACCGGCCGGCACCAGATTGTCGTCCAGCTTGATGCGCGAGACGCCGCTGGCCGTCGCGGCATAGAGATAGCCGTTGTAGATTCGGATGCCAGTGCCCTGGTCCAGGCCGGCGATGTGCTGGGTCTCGGCCGCCTTGTGATCGGCGCCCATGCGGATGGCGACGATGCCGACCGACGGCGCGTTGGGCCCGTGGCGGGTGGAGACATAGATATCATTGCCGCGCACCGCCATGTGCCGGACGGGCCCCACGTTTTCGGCCACCACGGTGGCATGAAAACCGGACGGCAAGATCAGGCCATCGGGCTCGGCAGCCAGCGCGGGCGCCGCAGCCATTAGCGCTACAAAAGCCACAGAAAGCGTACGGATTGTCATGTCCCCACCCGGTTTTTTCTTCTGAGCGGCAAGCCTAGCCCGGGAGGTTACGGCCGTGCAATTACCCTTTGGCGCGGGGATGAGCGCGGGAATAGGTCTCCAGCAACTGGCGGGTGTCCATCGCCGTATAGATCTGGGTGGTGGAGAGCGAGGCGTGGCCCAAAAGCTCCTGCACGCTGCGCAGGTCCCCGCCGCCCTGCAAAATGTGCGTTGCAAAAGAATGGCGCAAAGCGTGGGGCGTGGCCTTTTCCGGCAGCCCCAGCCGTCCCCGCATGGTCTGCATCAGGCTTTGCGCTTCCCGCGCGCTCATCGGCAGGCCACGGCGCGACAAAAACAGGGCTGCGGACGGCGCACCCGTGAAGGGAATTTTCGCGGCATAGTCATTCAGCGCCGCGGCCACCAGTGGCAGCACCGGTATGCTGCGCTCCTTGCGGCCTTTCCCAATCACGGTGAGCGTTGCACCCAAAGGCACATCTCCGCGCTTCAGACCCAGCGCTTCGGAAATGCGCAGGCCCGCGCCATAAAGAAGCGTCAGCAGCGCAGCATCGCGTGCGCCCAGCCATTCCACATTGTGCTCGCCGGCCTGGACGAGAAGGCGCGCCGCATCGTCTGTCGACAAGGGCCGCGGCAAAGGCCGGCGCACGCGCGGGGTGCGGATGGAGCGGGCGGCGGCATTTTCCAGCACGCCTTCCTTGGCCAGGAATTTGTAGAAGCTGCGCACCGCGGCCAGAGCGCGCTGCACGCCGCCGGGACCGAGCCCTTCCTGGCGGCGCGCGGTGATGAAAGCGCGGATATCGGCCGGCGTCAGCTTCGCCAGCGCTTTCTCGTCTACCGCACCACCGATATGGCCAGCCTGAAAGCCGATGAAGCGCGCGACATCGTCGCCATAGGCGCGCAAGGTGTGTGGCGAGGCGCGGCGCTCATGCGCCAGCGCGGCCAGCCAGTTCTTGCGAAGCGCGTCCGCGCCCATCAGCCCTTGATGGTGACGTTGGCCTTCTTGGCGTCGGCCACGAAGGCGGCGAGGCCCTTGTCGGTCAGCGGATGGTTGAGCAGCTTCTTGAAAATATCCGGCGGCATGGTGCCGACATCGGCGCCGGCGAGAATGCACTCACGCACATGGCTGACGGTGCGGATCGAGGCCGCCAGGATTTGCGTCTGGAAGCCGTAATTGTCGTAGATAGCGCGGATATCGCGGATCAGGCCCATTCCATCCTCGCCCGAGTCATCGACACGGCCGATAAAAGGCGAAATGAAACTCGCGCCGGCCTTGGCCGCCATCCAGGCCTGCACCGGCGAGAAGCACAACGTGACATTGACCATGGTGCCTTGCTTGGCCAGCGCCGCGCAGGCCTTCAGCCCGTCCCAGGTCAGCGGCACTTTCACCGCGATGTTCTTGGCGACCTTCGCCAGAACCGCGGCTTCCTTCATCATGCCATCATAGTCGGTGGCCAGCACCTCGCCGCTGACCGCGCCCGGCACAAGCGGACAAATCTCCTTCAGCGATTCGACATAGTCGCGGCCGGTTTTGGCGGCCAGCGAGGGATTGGTGGTGACGCCATCCACCAGGCCGCTGGCGGCATATTCGCGGATTTCAGCCACATCGGCGGTGTCGAGGAAGATTTTCATGGGGCGAAAGACCTTTTTATTGACCTGGGAGTTTGGCGGGGCGAAGTGTAGCCCATGATCCGGCCACGCTTAAACCCCGCGCCGCCGCCTGAAATCCTTGCCAAACCGGTTGTCGGCGTCCTGCTGCCGCTGCCCTTGGCCGGCGCCTATGATTACAAGCTGCCTGCCGGTTTGAACGCTGGCCGGGGCGCCCTGGTTGCCGCGCCGCTGGGAAACCGCGAAGTGCTGGGCGTGGTGTGGGGGGCAGCCGAAGGCACGGTCGGCGACAACCGCCTCAAGCTGGCCGAGCCGCTGGAGGGCGCGCCCGCCCTGCCGCCGAAACTGTGTGATTTCATCGACTGGGTGGCCGATTACACCCTGAACCCGCCGGGCGCGATTCTGGCGATGGCCTTGCGCAGCAGAGGCGCCTTTGAGCCGGAGGCGCGGCGGATCGCTTATGTTAAGGGGAGCGTGACACCACCGCGCATGTCAGCGGCTCGTGTCCGGGCGCTGGAGGTGGCCGGGGACGGCCTGGCGCGCAGTGTTTCAGGCCTGGCGGAAGATGCCAATGTTTCCGCGGCCGTGGTGCGTGGCCTGATCCAGGCCGGCGCCCTGGTGCCGACCGAGTTGCCGGAGTTTGCGCCGTTCCAGGCGCCCGATCCTGGCTTTGCCACCACGGCGTTGAATCCCGATCAGCAGACCGCGGTGGATTCTTTGCGCGCCGCCGCGACCGAGAAAAAATTCTCTGTCCATCTGCTGGATGGCGTCACCGGCTCCGGCAAGACCGAAGTCTATTTCGAGGCCGTGGCAGCGGCGCTGGCACAAGAAAAACAGGTGCTGATCCTGCTGCCGGAAATCGCGCTGACGGTGCAGTTCCTGGAACGCTTCGCCCAGCGCTTCGGCACACGGCCCGCGGAATGGCATTCCGACCTATCGCAGAAGGAGCGCCGGCGCGTCTATCGCGCGGTGATGAACGGCGAAGCCAAGGTGGTGGTGGGCGCGCGCTCCTCGCTATTCCTGCCCTTCCAGGATCTGGGCCTGGTCATCGTGGACGAAGAACACGAACAGGCCTTCAAGCAGCAGGATGGCGCGATCTATCACGCCCGCGACATGGCGGTGGTGCGGGCCCGCATCGAGGGCTGTCCTGTCGTGCTGGCCAGCGCCACGCCGTCGCTGGAAAGTTTCGTCAATGCCCAAGGCGGCCGCTATCACCATCTGAAGCTCGCATCGCGTCATGGCGCAGCCGAACTGCCCTCGGTGCAGTTGATCGATCTGCGGGATGCGCGCAACCCGGTGGACGCGGAGCAGAAAGCGCAATGGCTGTCGCCGCCCTTGCGCACAGCGCTGAAAAAAGCGCTGGCCGCGGGCGAGCAGGCGATGCTGTTTCTCAACCGCCGGGGTTATGCGCCGCTGACCTTGTGCGAAGCCTGCGGTCACAAATTCACCTGCCCGCACTGCTCGGCCTGGCTGGTGGAACACAAATACAGAAAGCGGCTGGCCTGCCATCAATGCGGCTATGAATTGCCCATGCCGTCGCAGTGCCCAGCCTGCAACGAAAGCGGCACCTTGATCCCCTGCGGTCCCGGCGTGGAGCGGGTGGCGGAGGAGTTCGCGCAATTCTTCCCGAATGCCCGCTATTCCATCGCCTCCTCCGACACCTTGCATGGTCCCGCCGAAACCCAGGCCGCCATCCGCGCCATGGCCAAGCGGGAAATCGATGTGCTGATCGGCACCCAGATCGTGGCCAAGGGCCATCACTTCCCGCAGCTGACTTTGGTCGGTGTGGTGGACGCGGACCTTGGCGGCAGCGACGGCGACTTGCGCGCCCGCGAGCGCACCTTCCAGCTTTTGCATCAGGTGGCCGGCCGCGCCGGCCGCGCCGAAAAGCCCGGCCTGGTGCTGCTGCAGACCCGCAATCCCGATGATGCCGTGATGCAGGCCCTGGCGCGCGGCGATCGCGACGGCTTCTACGAACAGGAACGCAGTTTCCGGGAAGCCGCCCATGCGCCGCCCTTTGGTCGCCTCGCCGCGCTGGTGATCAGCGGGTATGACGGCGATCTGGTGCGCGACATCGCCCGCCAGCTCGGCAAGACCGCGCCCAGCGCCCGCGACGTGAAAGTGTGGGGGCCGACGCCTGCCTTTTATGCCTTGCTGCGCGGACAAACGCGCGAGCGCCTGCTGGTGCAGGCGGCGCGGGCCGTGGATGTCCAGGCCTATCTCAAAGCGTGGCTGGCGCTGGTGAAGGTGCCCGCTTCCGTGCGAGTGGCTGTCGACGTCGATCCAGTGAGCTTCTTCTAGACACTCCACAACTGTCATGGCCCGCAAATGCGGGCCACCCAGATGACGCCGACGTTTCACTTTCAGAATAATCGCCAATCCCGCTGGATGGCCCACACTCCGGTGGGCCATGACAGTTGGTTGTGATTTCCACTGAGAGCCAATCCTAATCCGGCAGCGAGAAGGCCAACTGCGTCAGCCGCGCAGGTTCGGCGATCGCCTCGATGGCGGCGATTTTCCCGTCGCGAATAATCAAAGGCATCGCCAGCAGCAGGCGGCCGCCCGGCGCCACCAGGATGGCCGGCCCGCCATCGGCCAGGATGAACCGCCCCGCCTGGGCGCGGCCCTGGAACGCCTTGGCCACCGCGGCCGAGCCGCTGAGCTGGCGCGGCCCGCCCAAACGGATCGCCGCGTCATCGGCCCTGAGCACCACCTGGGGATCGAGCACCGACAACAAGGCTTCGAAATTGCCTTCCCGCGCCGCGGTCAGAAACGCCTCCACCACGCTGCGGTCGGCGCGGACATCGGCGGCCCGGGGCGCGCTGCGCACCCGCCGCCGCGCCCGGCTGGCGAGCTGACGGGTGGCGACGGTGGAACGGCCCAGGACGGATGCGATCTGATCGAAGGGCAGGTCGAACATGTCATGCAGCACAAAAGCCACGCGCTCGGCCGGATCCAGCGCCTCCAGCACGATCAGCATGGCAAGGCCGACGGAATCCGCCAGCTCACGCTCCCGGTCCGCTTCAGCTGCCACCGCCGGTTCGGGTGTATCCGGGCCGGCCGGTTCTTCGCGGCGCGATTTGCGCCTTCGCAAGCTGTCCAGGCAGATGCGGGCAACCACGGTGGTCAGCCAGCCGGAAAGATTGCCGACTTCATCGCTATCGCTGCGGCTCAGCCGCAGCCAGGCGTCCTGTACCGCGTCCTCAGCCTCGGCCAGGGAGCCCAGCATGCGGTAGGCAAGCTGGGTCAGACGCGGCCGGTCGGCCTGGAACCGCTCGGCGAGATTTCTTTCGTCCATCGGTCACACCCTGAAGACGGGGTTCGTCATGTTTGTGACGGAGCCGGGCCCGCCGATGTGACCGGCGTCCCCGAGAAATCTTAGGAGAATTGTCATGCAATCACGAATGCCCAATCCCGTTTTCATCCTGCCCGAAGCCATGCAGGCCATGTTCGCCCTGAACAACGCCACCGAGGGCAAGCTGCCACTGCGCATCCGCAAACTGGTGCATCTGCGCGCCAGCCAGATCAATGGCTGCAGTGTCTGCGCGGACATGCACGCCAAGGAACTTCAGCATGACGGCACCCCACTGGACCATATCTTCGCCGTTGCCGCTTGGCGGGAGACGCCGTTCTTCAGCGACGCCGAGCGCGCGGCGCTGGAACTGACGGAGCACCTCACCCGCCTGGCCGATCAGCCCGATCCGGTGCCGGATGCGGTGTGGGAAAAAGTCGCAAAGCACTTCAGCCAGCCGGAAATCGCCGCCCTGCTGGTTTCCATCGCCCTGATCAACAGCTGGAACCGCTTCAATGTCGCGGTCCGGATGATGGTCGGCGAGAAGTGGGAAAAGGCGGCGTAATGAAAGGGCGTGGCCAGCGGCCACGCCTTTTCCCAACCTTGTTGTCATGCCCGCGAAAGCGGGCATCCAGCTTTGCGGGACATTGAAGTTGGATTCCCGCTTACGCGGGAATGACAATTTCAGAGAGTCCGCACGTCCGTCAGGTGGCCCGTAACCGCAGCAGCGGCAGCCATGGCAGGGCTGACGAGGTGCGTGCGCCCCCCGCGGCCCTGGCGGCCTTCGAAATTACGGTTGGAGGTGGAGGCGCAGCGCTCGCCTTCCTTCAGCTTGTCGGCATTCATCGCCAGGCACATGGAACAGCCTGGATCGCGCCATTCAAAGCCGGCTTCCACAAACACCCTGTCCAGGCCTTCGGCTTCCGCCTGTTCCTTCACCAGGCCGGAGCCCGGCACCACGATCGCGTTGACACCGGCGGCAACCTTCTTGCCTTTCGCGATCTGGGCGGCGGCGCGCAAATCCTCGATGCGGCCATTGGTGCAGGAGCCGATGAAAACATGATCCACCTTGATGTCGGTGATCGGCATATTGGCGGTCAGGCCCATATAGGCCAGCGCCCGCTCGGCGGCGGCGCGATGATGTTCTTCCTTCATCGCCGCCGGGTCCGGCACCTTGGCGGTGATGGGCAACGCCTGTTCCGGCGAGGTGCCCCAGGTCACCATCGGCACGATGTCACGCGCGTCCAGGATCACTTCGGCGTCAAACTTCGCGTCGGCGTCAGACGTGAGGGTGCGCCAATATTTCTCCGCCGCTTCCCAGGCGCCGGCCTTGGGCGCGCGCGGCTTGCCCTTCACATAGTTCAAGGTGGTGTCGTCCACCGCCACCAGCCCCGCGCGGGCGCCGCCTTCGATGGTGAGGTTGCACAGGGTCATGCGCCCTTCCATGGAGAGATCACGGACGGCCTCGCCGGCATATTCGATGACATAGCCGGTGCCGCCGGCGGTGCCGATCTTGGCGATCACGGCCAGGGCGATGTCTTTCGCCGTCACGCCGTCCGGCAGCTTGCCGTTCACCGACACGCGCATGTTCTTGGAATGCTGGGCGCGCAGGGTCTGGGTGGCCAGGACATGCTCGACTTCCGAGGTGCCGATGCCGAAGGCCAGCGCGCCAAAGGCGCCATGGGTGGAAGTGTGGCTGTCGCCGCAGACGATGGTGGTGCCCGGCAGGGTCCAGCCCTGTTCCGGTCCGATGATGTGCACGATGCCCTGGCGCACGTCATTCATGGGGAAATATTCGACGCCGAAGTCCTTGGCGTTCTTTTCCAGGGTTTCGACCTGCAGCTTGGATTCCGGCTCGGTGATGCCCTTGTCGCGATCCTTGGTGGGAACATTGTGGTCGGCCACCGCCAGGGTCAGCTCCGGGCGACGAACCTTGCGGCCCGTCATGCGCAGGCCTTCAAAGGCCTGGGGGCTGGTCACCTCGTGCACCAGATGCCGGTCGATATAGAGGACAGGCGTCTCGCCAGGCGGCGAGGCCACCAGATGGGCGTCCCAGATTTTGTCGTACAGCGTCTTGGCCATGGCGGTGCTCTTAAGAGGCTTGAGGGCGGCTTACATATAAGCCGCGGCGTTTGAGTTCAACGCTGCGAAAAATACAGCACCGCCATGATGATAATGATGGCGATGAATTGGGCTAACACCCTGATTCGCATGAGTTTATTGGACCAGGTGCGGGAGGTGTCGCCGCCCCTCCAGAGGGTGTAGAGCCCCAGGCACAGGACCAGGAAGACAATGCCGACGGCGACGGCGACCAGCGCTTTTCCCATGGCCGGGTTATCAGCCCGCTAGGCCAGAGCGTCAATCTGCTCCTGGGTAAAGTTTCCAGGCACGATCGTCACAGGAATGGCCTGCACTGCCGTGGCGAACATGGAAACCAACGGCCCCGGCCCTTCCTTGCCGGTGCCGGAGGCCAGCACCAGGATCGAGATGGCTTTATCTTCCTTGATGATCTGGGCCACGCACTCGGTCTTGAGGCCGAAGGGGATCACCAGTTCCGGCATGATGCCCGACAGCTCATTCACCACCTTGGCCGCTTCATAGAGCATGCCTTCGGCCTCGGCATGGGCCTCGTCGCGCATGATCTCTTCCACGCCCCGCCATTGCTGGAAGTCGGGAAGCTGGGCCGGACACATCAGGGTGACGCGGCCGCCGGTATGCTGCGCCCGGCGGGTGGCAAAACGCAGCGCTACGGTGCATTCGGGCGTCTTGTCGATCACCACCAGGAATTTGCGTGGGGCGCGGGTGTCCGGGCTGCTCATGGCTGGTGATGCTGGCATTATGCCCGGAACCTGCGCAAGAGGCGCCCATGGCCCATATAGAGAAGTGCAGCGCGAAGGATCTGCCACAATGGGTGGCATTGCGCTTTGCTCTATGGCCTGACGAAGATCGGGTGGTGATGGCGGCGGAAGCGCCCGCTATCCTGGCCCATCCCGACCGGCTAGTGCTGGTCGCGCGGGAAGGCGAGACAGTCGCCGGCTTTGCCGAAGCCTCTGTCCGCCGCGATGGTGTCAATGGCTGCGAGACTTCCCCGGTCGGCTTTGTCGAAGGCATCTATGTGATGCCGGAGCATCGGAATCGGGGAATTGCGCGGTCCTTGATCGAAACGATCGAACAGTGGGCCCGCGAACGCAGCCTGACAGAGCTGGCTTCGGACGCGCTGATCGAGAATGTGGATTCGCATGCCATGCATGAAGCGCTGGACTTTTCCGAAACAGAGCGGGTGGTCTATTTCCGCAAGATATTAGTCAGAACAATCGATATCCGTAATCACCCTGGGCGGGCTTGACCCGCCCATCCAACCTCGGTGCCGCTTCAAGAAAAGTTGGATGGCCGGCTCGGAGGCCGGCCATGGTGGTTAGGTGGTTAGTTTTTGCTTCAAGGAATACAGCAGCTCAAGCGCCTGCTTGGGCGTCAGGGCATCCGGCTCGATGCTTTTCAAGGCTTCTTCCACCTGGCTGGTCTTGGGCGCCGGCGCGCTGGCGCCGAACAGCGGCAGGTCGTCGATCCGCGCCAGCGGCTTGTGGCCCTCACGGCCTTCTTCCAGGGCGCGCAGCACTTCTTCGGCCCGCGTCACGACTGCAGCGGGCAGGCCGGCCAGCTTGGCGACATGGATGCCATAGGAACGGTCGGCCACGCCCGACACCACCTCATGCAGGAAGATGATGCTGTCATTCCATTCCCGCACCTTCATGGTGTAGCAGGCCATGGATTTCAGCCTTTCACACAGCGCTACCATCTCGTGATAGTGGGTGGCGAACAGCGCGCGGCTCTTGTTGGTCTCGTGCAGATGCTCGGCCGCCGCCCACGCAATGGCCAGACCGTCATAGGTCGCGGTGCCACGCCCGATCTCGTCCAATATCACCAGTGACCGCGCCGTGGCCTGGTTGAGGATGGCGGCGGTCTCCACCATCTCGACCATGAAGGTGGAGCGGCCCGCCGCCAGGTCATCGCCGGCGCCGACGCGGCTGAACAAACGATCCACGATACCGATATGCGCTTCTTCCGCTGGCACAAACGAGCCCATCTGCGCCAGGATGGCGATCAGCGCATTCTGGCGCAGGAAAGTGGATTTGCCGGCCATGTTGGGACCGGTGACCAGCCACAAGCGGCCTTTGGAATTGGGCGATAGATCGCAGTCATTGGGCACAAAGTGCGCGGCGCTGGCCGCTTGCAGCGCCGCTTCCACCACCGGATGGCGTCCGCGCGTGATTTCAAAGGCCACGCCATTGTCCATCCTGGGGCGCACATAACGTGCGGTGATGGCAAGTTCGCCCAGCGCTGAGGCAACATCCAGCACACCCAGCGCATCGGCGATCGCCGACAGCGCCTCGCCATGTTCCAGCGCCAGCATGGTCATTTCATGGAACAGGCCCGCCTCCAGCGCCAGCGCGCTTTCCGCGGCTTCCGCGATGCGCGAGGCCAGCGATGCCAGTTCGTCGGTGGAAAAGCGCACCGCGCCCGCCATGGTCTGGCGATGGCGGAACGTATCCTTGTCGGCAAGCAGCTTGTCAGCGTGCTGCTGACCGACTTCGATGAAATAGCCCAACACGCCATTGTGCTTGATCTTGAGCTGAGCAACGCCGCTTTGCTGCCGGTACTTGCCTTCCAGGCCAGCGATCACCCGCCGGGATTCGTCGCGCAGGCTGCGCATCTCATCCAGCGGCGCGTGCGCGCCGGATTTCACAAAGCCGCCGTCCCGCGCCAGATAGGGCGGCTCTTCCACCAGCAGGAATTCCAGCCGGTCGGAGAGGCGCGACACCGCCGCGATATTCTGCGCCAACGCCTCGATTGCGCTCAGCGCTTCACCGCCCAGAGAGTCTTTCTTCAGGCTATCCCGCAGACCACGCGCCGCTTTGACACCATCACGCAGATTGGCGAGATCGCGCGGCCCGCCCCGCGCCACCGACAGCCGCCCCAGCGCCCGCGCAATATCGGGCGCCGCGCGCAAGGCTTCACGCGCCTTGCGCCTGAGCTCGGAATGTTTGGCGAAAGCTTCCACCGCGTCATGCCGGGCCGCGATGGCTTTCACGTCCGTCAGCGGCGCCGCCAGCCGTGCCGCTAGCTGGCGCGCACCCGCGGCCGTGACGGTGCGGTCGATCTGCGCCAACAGTGAACCGGTGCGCTGACCCGACAGAGTTTGTGTCAGCTCCAAATTGCGCCGCGTGGCGGCATCGATGCCCATGAAATGCGACGGCGACACGCGCGCCAGGCGCTGCAGCGCCACCTTGGCGCCTTTCTGGGTCAGCTCCAGATAGGCGATCAGTGCTCCCGCCGCCGACAATTCGGCGCGGGAGAAAGCGCCCAGCCCATCCAAGGACAGCATGTTGTAATGCGTCTTCAGCGCACGCTCACCGTTCGCAGAATCGAACCGGCTGGCCGGCAGCGGCGACAGTGCGATGCCAAGCGACTTGAACAGCGCCGCCAGATCTTCCTGCGCGAGCAAAGCGTCGGGCAGCAGCAATTCCTTGGGCGAAAGCCGCGCCAGTTCGGTGGCGATGTCCTCGCGCCCCAACGCCGCGACCGAAAATTCGCCGGTGGACATGTCGGCGGAGGCAATGGCGAAGTCCGCGCCGCTGCGCCCCAGCGCCGCCAGGAGATTGGAGGCCCGGGCTTCCAGCAGCGCGTCCTCGGTGATGGTGCCGGGCGTCACCAGCCGCACCACTTCGCGCTTCACCACCGACTTCGAGCCGCGCTTCTTGGCTTCGGCCGGGTCTTCCATCTGTTCGCACACCGCGACGCGATGGCCCTTGCGGATCAGCTTCTCCAGATAGGCCTCGGCGGTCACCACCGGCACGCCGCACATGGGGATGTCTTCACCCTGATGCTTGCCGCGCTTGGTCAGAGCGATGTCCAGCGCCTCCGCTGCCTTTGCTGCGTCCGCGAAGAAAAGCTCATAGAAATCGCCCATGCGGTAAAACAGGAGATAATCTGTATGCAGCGCTTTGATCGCGAGATACTGCGCCATCATGGGGGTGACTTCGCTCCCCCCGGCATCGGCCTGTAATTCCATCTCGCTCATGCGAGCGACCATAGCAGAGAGCCTTGCGGCCTTCCGTCACGGAAGCTTGATGCAATCCCCGCGGCGGTGGATATTCTGTGGAAAATCCCGAAAACGCCAAAAAACGATAATCAGATCAGGGGTGATACCGATGTCCCGCCCGTCCTTCACCGACGACGAAGCTCTTGCCTTTCACACCGGTGACAAGCCGGGCAAGCTGGAAGTGGTCCCCACCAAGCCGATGGCAACCCAGCGGGATCTGAGCCTGGCCTATTCGCCGGGCGTGGCGGTGCCGGTGCTGCGCATCGCCGAGCGCCCGGAACTGGCCTACGACTACACCGCCAAGGGCAACATGGTAGCCGTGATCTCCAATGGCACCGCCATCCTGGGTTTGGGCGATCTGGGACCGCTGGCCTCCAAGCCGGTGATGGAAGGCAAGGCCGTGCTGTTCAAGCGCTTCGCCGACGTGAACTCCATCGACCTCTGCATCGACACCAAGAACGTGGACGAGTTCATCAACGCCGTGCGCTATCTGGGCCCGTCTTTCGGCGGCATCAACCTGGAAGACATCAAGGCGCCCGACTGCTTCATCATCGAAGAGAAGCTGCGCGAGATCATGGACATTCCGGTGTTCCATGACGACCAGCACGGCACCGCCATCATCTCGGCCGCCGGCATGATCAATGCCGCGCATCTGACCGGACGCACGATGGGCGAGCTGAAAGTGGTCTGCAACGGCGCCGGCGCCGCCGGCATTGCCTGCATCGAGTTGCTCAAGTCCATGGGCGTGAAAAGCGAAAACATCACCCTCTGCGACACCAAGGGCGTGGTCTATCGCGGCCGCACCGAAGGCATGAACCAGTGGAAGTCAGCCCATGCCGTGAACACCAGGGCCCGCACCCTGGCTGATGCGGTGGCGGGCTGCGATGTGTTTCTGGGCCTTTCCGCCAAGGGCGCGCTGACGCCCGAGATGGTGCGCTCCATGGCGGCCAATCCGATCATCTTCGCCATGGCCAATCCCGATCCGGAGATCACCCCGGAGGATGCCAAGGCGGTGCGCGCCGATGTGATCGTGGCGACGGGGCGCAGCGACTATCCCAACCAGGTCAACAATGTGTTGGGCTTTCCCTATATCTTCCGCGGCGCGCTGGATGTCCGCGCCACCACCATCAATGAGGCGATGAAGATCGCCGCCGCCGAAGCCATCGCCGCCTTGGCGCGCGAAGACGTGCCCGACGAGGTCGCCGCCGCCTATCGTGGCGCCCGCCCCGTCTATGGTCCCGATTACATCATTCCTTCGCCTTTCGATCCGCGGCTGATCAGCCGCGTGTCGGGAGCCGTGGCGGAAGCCGCCATGATATCGGGCGTCGCCAGGAAGCAGATCGACGACCTCAGCGCCTATCAGTTCCAGCTTTCGGCGCGGCTCGATCCCTCTGCCGGCCTGTTCCAGATGGTCACCAATGCCGTGCGCGCCAAGCCTAAGCGGGTGGTGTTCGCCGAAGGCGAGGAGGATTCGGTGATCCGCGCCGCAGCAGCCTTCCAAAATTCCGGCATGGGCAAAGCCATTCTCGTCGGCCGGGTGGATGTGGTGAAACAGGGCCTGCACAAGGCGGGACTGGACGAGAACCTGATCCAGATCCGGGTGCCGCACTCCGCCGAAGAGGCCAAGCCCTATATCGATGCCCTCTATAAGCGCGTGCAGCGGCGCGGCGCGCTCTATCGCGACGCCGTGCGCATGGTCACCAATGACCGCAATATCTATGCCGCCTCCATGCTCAAGGCGGGCGATGCCGATGCGATGGTCACGGGCGTGACCCGCAATTACGCCAATGCCCTGTCCGATGTGCGGCTGGTGCTGGACCCGCCCCCGGGCCAGAGCCCCATTGGCATGCAGGCGATCTTCGCCAAGGGCCGGGTGGTGCTGGTGGCCGACACCTCGGTCACCGAAATGCCCACCGCCGAGCAGCTGGCCGACATCGCCGTCCAGGCCGCGGCGGCCGCCAAACGTTTCGGGATTACGCCGCGTGTGGCCTTGCTTGCTTCTTCAACCTTCGGCTTTCCCCGTAGCGAACGCAGCGAGCGCATCATCGAGGCGGTGCAGATTCTGGAAAATCGCGGCGTGGATTTTGAGTATGACGGCGAAC
>Ga0310811_10003984_pt1 | contig 18601 bp, 15 predicted proteins | sample YCmetagenome_FD_207642 | JGI IMG/M metagenome (GOLD analysis project Ga0310811, IMG submission 207642) | Soil microbial communities from experimental microcosm in Duke University, North Carolina, United States - YC | ecosystem: Engineered > Artificial ecosystem > Soil microcosm > Unclassified ...
ACCTCGCCTCCGCCGAGCGCAGCTTCGCGTTGCTGGATGAGGCGCCGGATGTGCCGGAACGGCCCGGTGCCCGCGCCCTCGAGCGGGCAGGCGGCACGGTCGCGTTCGACCACGTCACCTTCGGCTACGATACCGAACACGCCGTCGTCCACGACGTGTCCTTTACGGTTGCACCCGGAACGCGCGTCGCGATCATGGGGGCGACGGGCGCGGGGAAGACGACGCTCATCGGCCTGCTGACGCGGTTCTACGATCCGACGGGCGGAGCGATCCGGCTGGACGGCGTCGACCTGCGGGAGTATCGGCTCGCCGATCTGCGTCGCCAGTTCGCCGTCGTGTTGCAGCACCCGCTGCTGTTTTCCACCACCATCGCCGAGAACATCGCCTACGGCCGGCCGGGTGCCGCGCACGCGGACATCGTCGAGGCCGCCGCGGCCGCCGGCGCGCACGACTTCATCGACCAGCTGCCGCGCGGATACCAGACACAGGTTGGCGAGCTCGGCCAGAAGCTCTCGGGCGGTGAGCGGCAGCGCATCGCCCTGGCGCGCGCTTTCCTCCGGGACGCACCGCTCCTCATCCTCGACGAGCCCACGAGCTCGGTGGATCTGAAGACCGAAGCAGTGATCCTCGAGGCGCTCGAGCGCCTGATGCGCACGCGCACCGTGTTCCTGATCACGCACCGCCCAAGCAGCTGGGGGATGTGCGATCTCTGGCTGCAGCTCGAGCACGGCCGGCTCGTCCGTCAGGGCGCGCCGCTGCCGCTGCAGGCGGGTGGCGTCGGAGAGCCTGCCCGATGAAGCCACCTATCGCGATCCTGCTCGAGGATTTGGACTCGCACCCCGCCCTCGTCGCCTGGCGTGCATTCCAGCCGCAACGCGATCGGGCGCTGCGGATCGAGGTGCTGCGCGAGCACGGAGTCACGGGCGTCTATCGGCTGGTGGGCGCAGGCGCCGAATCGGGCACCGTGATCGCCAAGCGGCTGCCTTCGGCCAAGGCGGCGCCGGAGCGCACCATGTACGAGCGGGTGCTGCCGCACTTGCCCCTGACGTCGCCACGATGCCATGGGACTCTGGCCGGCGATGGATCCGCCACAGAGACGTGGCTCTTCCTCGAAGATGTCGGTGGTCAGCGGTACTCCGATACCGATCCCGACCATCTTGCGTTGACGGCTCGCTGGGTCGCCCGCATGCACGGATCGGCCAGCACAGTCGCCGCCGCCAGCCACCTTCCCGACGGTGGACCGGGCCGCTACCACCAGCACCTGATCGCGGCGGCGGAGAAGGTGGCGCGTCGCCTGTCCGGCCCCGACCTCGCCTTGGAAGACGTGACCCTGCTGCACCGGGTCGCCGATCGAGTAGCGGGGTTGTTGGCCCACTGGAGCGAGGTCGAGGATCTGAGCTCCGGCCTCCCCGCCACCGTCGTGCACGGGGACTTCCGGCCGAAGAACGTCTACCTGCGGCCCGCCGGGAGCGGGATCGCCTGCTACCCGATCGATTGGGAGACCGCCGGCTGGGGGGTGCCGGCCGCCGATTTGACGCGGATCGACACCACCGTGTACTGGTCGGTCGCGCGCGAATGGCGTGAGGGCCTGACGCTCGACACGGTGAATCGCCTGGCGCAGATCGGCCAGGTCTTTCGTACGATCGCGGCGATCGACTGGGAGTGCACCAGCCTGCGGTTCGAGACGCGAAACCTCATCATCCGGTCGCTCGCGAGCCTGAGAGTGTTGACGCCTCGGCTGGGCGACGCCGTTCAGTTGACGGGGGTGCCCACGTGACCCTGGTGGTGAGCGGCGAAGTGCGCGTCGGCGCTCCGGTGGATCGCCTCCCGGATGGCGTCGAGCTGACCGCGGCACTCGAGACGGCCTGCGGCGCCCCGGAGGGAACGATCCGCGTCACGTCGGTGCGGCAGCTCAAAACGAACGTCTACCGCGTCGAGCTCTCCGGCGTCCACGATGAGCGCGCGCAGTCGTTCGTCCTCAAGTCCTGCAACCCCGGACTGGCGCGGCACAACCAGCTCGTCGCCCGCCGCTGGCTCCCGCTGATCGGTCTGTCGGAGGGGGCGGCGCGACTCGAGGGATCGGCCGCCGACCGGCGGGGCGAGCGCATCTGGCTCGTCTACGAAGATGTCGGCACGGCGCGACTCGACGTGGTCATGGCGGATCGCACCCGCGTCGCCGTCGCCATCGACCTCGTTGCGGCGCTGCATGTCCGCTCGGCCGAGCACCCGATGCTGCCCGATTGCCGGGCGCACGGTGGTGATCTGGGCGAAGCGTATCTGATCGCGAACGTGCGCGATGCGGTCCGGGCGCTCGAGCAGCTGCATCCTCCCCGCATCGCCCTGTCGCCCGTGCAACAGCGGGTCCGCGACCGCCTCCTCAGCCGGATGCGATTGCTCCAGGAAGAGCTTCCCCGTCGCGTGCGAATGATGGAACAGGACGGAGGACCGGAGGTCCTGCTGCACGGGGATCTGTGGACGACGAATGCCTTCGTCACCGAGAGCCCCGCAGGATGGCGCGCGCGCCTCGTGGATTGGGATCACGCCGGCGTGGGCCGCGCGAGCTACGACCTCTCCACCTTCCTGCTGCGGTTCCCCGCCGACGAGCGGCCCTGGATTCTCGATCGCTACCGGGCGGCCGTCGCCGGGCGGTGGGAGCTGCCGGACATCCGGGACCTGAACCCGCAGCTCGAGACGGCGGAGCTGGCACGCTACGCCAACCGGGCGATCTGGCCGGCGGTGGCCTGGCTCGTGGACGGCGCGGACTGGGCGTTCGAGGAGCTCGCCATGGTGGCGGGGTGGTTCGACGATTGGCGGCCGGTGTTGTGACGAAGCTCCTGATCGTCAACGCCGACGACCTCGGCGCCACGCTCGGCACGAACCGGGGGATCATGGAAGCGCATCTGCGCGGCATCGTGACCAGCGCGAGCCTCCTCGTCAACGGGGCGGGGAGCGCGGAGGCCGCCGAGATGGCCGAGCTCGCTCCCGAGCTGAGCGTGGGGCTGCATGCCGATCTCGACGGCGTCCCGCCGGAGCAGGTCACCGCGTCGCTGGAGCGGCAGCTCGATCGCTTCGCGGCATTGACCGGCGCCGAGCCGACCCACCTCGACACCCATCACGACACGCACCGCCAGCCGCGGGTGTACCCTGCCGTGGTGGAGTTCGCGCGGCGGCACGCGCTCCGCCTGCGCGGTCATGCGCGGATCCGGGTCTGCACAAAGTTCTACGGGCAGTGGGGCGGCGAGACGCACCTGGAGCAGATCAGCGTCACCGGGCTCGAACGGGTGCTCGCCGACGTGGAGGACCTGGTAACCGAGCTGACGTGTCACCCCGGCTACCCCGATGCGGCGCTGCGGTCGAGTTACGACGCGGAGCGTGAGGCCGAGGTCCGGACGCTGTGCGATCCGGCGGCCCGTGACCTCGTCGCGCGCCTGGGATTCCGCCTCACCAGCTTCCACGACCTGCCGGGCGTCACCGCCCGGTCACCGGCGTAGCGGAGCGTCGACCATGGCCAGCGTCGTCGTGTCCTGCTACAACGTCGCGAGCTTCCCCGAGGGCGGCGGACACTTCTGGGTCTACATGCAATACGTCCAGGCGCTCCGCGCGGCGGGGTGTGAGGTGTACTGGCTCGAGCGGTTCCGGCGCGGGAAGGACCCCCAACGCGATGAACGGGCGATCCCCGAGTTCTTCGCGCGCATGGCGCGGTTCGGCATGGACGGGAAGGTGCTGCTGTACACGCAGGACGACGGACCCGAAGGCAGCGAGCCGCTGGTCACGTTCGTCGGGAGCACACGCCAGGAGGCCGAGACGATCCTGCGGCGCTCCGATCTGCTGCTGAACTTTCATTACGCGATCGATCCCCGGCTGCTCGCGTGCGCCCGTCGCACCGCGCTCGTCGACATCGATCCCGGGCTGCTGCAGCTCTGGATCAGCACCGGTCAGCTGCGCGTGCCGCCGCACGACTGTTACCTGACGATCGGCGAAACGGTGGGAACGGCGGCGGCGCGCTTCCCCGACTGCGGCTTCTCGTGGATCCGATTCCGGCCGCCTGTCTGCCTCGACCTCTGGCCCTACTCCTTCGATCCGCGCCCCGCCCCGTTCACGACGGTGGCGGGATGGTGGTCGGGCATGTGGGTGCGCGAGGTCGTGGATGGCCGCGACGTGCTGTACGAAAACACGAAGCGGATCTCGTTCCTCGAATTCGTCGACGTCCCCACGCGAACGCCCCAATCACTCGAGCTGGCACTGTTCCTGGCCTCCGACGACAACGCCGACCTGACGCTCCTGCAGCGGCACGGATGGCGGGTACGGCGATCGCAGGACGTGGCCGGCACGCCGGAGCAATACCGCAGCTACGTCCAGCAGTCGCGCGGGGAGTTCAGCTGCGCCAAACCCTCGTGCATGAAGCTCCAAAACGCGTGGATCTCCGACCGGACGCTGTGCTACCTCGCGAGCGGCAAGCCCGCCGTCGTGCAGCATACCGGGCCCAGCGACTATCTGCCCAACGGCCTCGGCCTCCACCGGTTCACCACGCTCGACGAAGCGGCCGCGGCCGTCGATCTGGTCAACAGCGACTACGAGCGGCAGTGCCGCGCCGCCCGCGACATCGCCGCCACCTGGTTCGATGGGACGGCGGTACTCGAACACATTCTCAACGCGACATTGGGAGCACCCGCATGCTGATCCTGTCCCTTACTGCGCTGCTGCTGCAAGGGGACGTACCCGTCCCGACGCAGGGAAGCGATGGCGCCCGCGCCGTGCCGTCGGTATCGGCGATCAGGGTCGATCGGGCACCCGTCGTAGACGGCCGCCTCGACGACGCTGCATGGCAATCCGCCGCGCTGGTGACGGGCCTCGTGCAGACCGACCCGGATGAGGGACGAGCGGTGTCCGAGTCCACTGTAGTACGCATCGTGTACGACGGCGCGGCGCTCTACGTCGGCGCCCGGTTGTTCGATCGCGATCCCAACGGCATTGTGCGCCTGCTCGGCCGGCGCGACGTCGCAACGCCGAGCGATGAGTTTCAAATCATGCTCGACACGTATCACGACCGGCGCACGTCATTTCTGTTCGCCGTGAGCTCGAGCGGCGTGCAACGCGACGCCGTGGCGGGAGACGACGGCGACGATTTCGACGGGTCGTGGGACGCGGTTTGGCAATCCGCGTCCGCGGTCGACTCGCTCGGGTGGACCGTGGAAATGCGCATCCCGTTCTCGCAGCTGCGCTTCTCGAAGGCCCAGAGCCAGGTGTGGGGGGTTCGGTTCGTCCGGTGGATCCAGCGCAAGAACGAGAAGGCGCTGTACCCGTTCGTGGCGAAGACCGACAACGGCGTCGCCTCGCGCTTCGCCGAGCTCGTGGGGTTGCGCGATCTTGGCAACGTGCGCGGCGTCGAGATCCTCCCCTATACGGTGGCGCGGCAGAAGTTCGACCGTGCCGAGCCCGGGAACCCCTTCGACAACGGCCATAGCGTGTTCCAAGGGGCGGGACTCGACGTCAAGGCGGGTCTCTCGCCCAGCTTCAAGCTCGACTTCACCGCCAACCCCGACTTCGGCCAGGTCGAGCTCGACCCCTCCTTCGTGAACCTCACCCAGTTCGAGCAGTTCCTGACCGAGCACCGCCCGTTCTTCACGGAAGGCTCGTCGCTCTTCTCGTTCGGCAGCGCCGGCGGGGGCATCAATCCCCGATTCGATACGCCGCTGCTCTTCTACTCGCGGCGCATCGGCCGACCGCCCCAGGGCGAGCCGACGTCTTCGGGCGACTTCACCGACGTTCCGGAAGCTACGACGATCCTCGGTGCGGCGAAGTTGAGCGGCAAGACGGCGAACGGCTGGTCGCTGGGGGCGGTCGAGGCGCTGACGGCTCGAGAATTTGCCACCGTGGCCGATACGACGGCGCGCGCGCGCTATTCCGATGAGGTCGAGCCGCTCACCAACTACTTCGCGGCGCGGGTGAAGCGCGACTTCAGCGGCGGGAATACGACCCTGGGGTTCGTCGGTACGGGGGTCCGGCGGTCCATCGACCAGCCAACATTGAAGTTCCTCGGCTCGGGCGCCTACGCCGGCGGGGTCGACTTCCTGCACCGGTGGAGCGACCGGGCGTATACGCTCGCGGCGAGCGTCAGTGGCTCGCTCGTGCACGGCGATACGATGGCGATCAACGAATTTCAGGAGGCGTCAGACCGCTATTACCAGCGGCCGGACGCCCGGCATTCCCGCTTCGATTCCACCGCCACCTCGCTGAGCGGCATCGCCGCCGACGTCTATCTCAACAAGGTGGGCGGCAATTGGGTGTGGACCCTCGCAGGCAATACCATGACCCCCGGGTTCGAAGTGAATGACCTCGGTTTCCAGGAACGGGTCGACATTGCTTCACTCTTCGGCGCGGGCGGCTACAAGTGGACACGCCCCGGGCGGGTGTTCCGCCAGGCGTACGCATACCTCTCCACCAAGTCGAGCTGGAATTACGACGGCGACCTGATCACTCGATCGTACAACGGATACGTCTTCGGGCGGTTCCGGAATTTCTGGGAGGCGGATTTCAGTCTCACGATGAAGCGCCGGGTCCTGGACGATCGGCTGACACGGGGCGGCCCGCTGGCGAGCAAGCCTGCCGGGTGGACCGCAGCGGCCGAAGCGTACACCGATAACCGCAAGGCGGTGAGCGCCTATGCCTACACCTCGTATTCTCGAAACAGCGCCGGCGGGTGGTACTTCAGCTTTTCGCCGTCCGTCACGGCGCGACCCAACAAGTCTCTCTCGCTGAGCCTCGGACTGGGATATGAGGTCGGGTGGGATGCCGCTCAGTACGTGGAAACCGTTTCCGACTCGACCGCCGTTCCAACACTGGGCAGCCGCTACGTGTTCGCGGCGTTGCAGCAACACAGCGCCTACGCGACGCTCAAGGTCAATGCCGCCTTCTCCCGCACGCTCAGCCTGCAGCTCTACGCCCAGCCGTTCACCTTCATCGGCGCGTACGATCGCTTTTCGGAGCTCTCGGCTCCGCGAACGTACACGTTCAACGAGTACGGGGTCAGCAACCACTCGACGATCGTGAACAACGGAGACGACACGTACACGGTGGACCCCGACGGACCCGGGCCTGCGCAGAGCTTCGATATCTACAATCCGAGCTTCCGCGAACGCTCATTCCGATCGAACGCCGTGTTGCGGTGGGAATACCGTCCGGGCTCCACGATCTTCTTCGTCTGGAGTCAGACCCGCTACGGCTATTTCACGGACGTCCATGCGGGACTCGTGGGCGACCTGAGCCAGACGACGTTCCGCGATCGCCCGACTCACGTGCTGCAGATCAAAGTGAATTACTGGTTGCGGCCTTAGCCCGAGCGGCGGAACTCCGCATCGATGCGGCGGAAGTCTCGGCTCACGCGCTCCCAGTTGTAGTACGTCTCCACCGCCTTCCGTCCCGCTGCGCCCATCCGCAGGCGCAGCGGCTCGTCCGACAGCAGGCGATTGACGGCTACCGCCACGGCCGCGGGAGAATCGGGATCGACCAGCACCCCCGTTTCGCCGTCGCGCACCGCGTCCGCCACTCCGCCCGAGCGCCCGCCGACCACCGCGACGCCGGACGCCTGCGCCTCGACCAGCGAGATCCCGAACCCCTCGGCCAGCAGCTCGTGATAGCGCGACACGCCGAGGTAGAGATCGGCGGCGTTGTAGAGAGCCGGCAAGTCCGCATCCGGCACGAAGCCGAGGAACTTTACCGCGTGATGCACCCCCGCCTGTCCCGCGATACGCGCCAGCTCGTCTCCCCGGGGACCCGTGCCGGCGACCGCGTACCGCACGCCCGGGTAGAGCGCCCGGATGGCGGGGAGCGCCCGGATCACCGTGTCGATTCCCTTGTGCCACTCGAGGCGCGCTACGGTCAGCAGCCAGGGCCCGCCCTCCAGCCCAAACCGCCCACGCAGTTCGCGTGTATCGATTCCCGGACGGAATTGTCCGGGCTCGGTGCCGAGCGGCACGACCTGCACGCGCGCCGCGAGGTCGGGGCGGTCGAGCCGCTCGTAAATGCGCCGCGCCAGCCCGGCCGTCCACGTGCTGTTCGCCGCGAGCACCGTGGCGCCGGTGACGAGGCCCGATGCCGTCCAGCGCTTGAAGCGGCTCTTCCCGATCTTGTGATCGAGCAGCAGAAGCTCGGTCCCGTGCACCACGACGCCATAGGGAACGCCGTGACGTTTGGCGAGCCACCACGCGGGGTATCCGGCGGGCTTCAGCTCGCCGCACCAGGTGAAGCTGAAGCGATGGCGCTGCTCGAGCCGCGAAGCGCGCGACGTCCACAGCGCCAGCCCGTTGATGGTGCGGAGTCGCGTGGCGCGAATCCCGGCGCGATCGATGATCTGGGGAAATTGCTTGTCGCTCTCCGCACTGTCTGGATAGGAACCCGTCGAGACGACGAGCGACTGCGCCGGGTAACGGAGCGCCAGCTCTCCCATCATGCGCGCGATGCCGCCGCCGTGCGGCGGGAAGTTGAACGACAGGAGGAGGGTGGTCAGGCGACCTGCGCTTCGATTTCCCTCAGGTCGCGGATGACGCGGTCCCAGTTGTAGTACGTCTCGACCGACTTGCGGCCGGCCAGCCCCATCCGGCGCGCGAACAGCTGGTCGCCCAGGACGCGCTCCAAGGCCTGTCCCACCGCGGCGGGAGCATCGGGATCCACGACGAGACCGGTCTCGCCGTCTTGCACCGCCTCGGCGAGGCCACCGCTCCGTCCGGCGATCACCGGGAGCCCGGAGGCCGCGGCCTCGGCGAGGGCCACGCCGAAGCCCTCGATGCGATCGCCCTCGCCGTGGCGGGTCACACCGAGGTAGACCTCGGCGGCGTTGTACAGCGCCGGCAGGTCCGCATCGGGGACGGAGCCGACGAAGCGCACGGCATCGGCGATGCCCAGTTCCTGGGCCAGCTTCTTCAGCGCATCCCGCTTCTTGCCGGTGCCGACGACGGCGTAATGCAGGTCCATTCCGCCGCGCCGCGCCTGCGCCACCGCCTCGAGCGCGACGTCGACGCCCTTGTACGACTCCAGCCGCGCCACGGTCAGCGCCCAGCGCCCGCCGTTCATGCGGTAGCGATTGCGCACCTCGCGCGGATCGATGTCGGGGCGGAACAGCTCTGGATCGGTGCCGAGCGGTACGACCCGGACCCGCTCCGCCAGGGGATCGAGCCCCAGCTCGCGCAGCACCTTCTGCGCCTGTTCCCGCGTCCAGTGGCTGTTGGCGACCACGGCGGCGGCGGACTTGAGCAGCGCTTTCGCCGACTTGCGCGCAAACGGCTTGTGATGAATCGCGTGCAACTCGGCGAGGCAGTCGCCGCCGTGCACCAGCACGCCGTACTGGACCCCGACCCGCTCGTGCGCCCATTTCGCCGGATACGTCGCCGGGCGCACCGAGTCGGCCCAGGCGAAGCGCGGCTTGTGGGTGCGTGCCAGACTCACCACGCGACGCGCCCAGAACATCAGCCCGGCGAATCCGTGGAGCGACCGGGTGGCAATCGGCAGCCGGTCGATCGTCGTGCCGCCGAAACGATTGTCGATTTCCAGCGAGTCGCGGTGCTGGCCGGTGGAGACGAGCAGCTCGCCGGGGGGGTAGCGCCGCGCGATCTCCCCCATGAGCCGGGAAATGCCGGTGACGATCGGCGGAAATTCGTCGGTCAGGAGAAAGGTCTTCGACATCACGCGTGACGCTCCAGATCCCAGAGTCGGGCGTACTTCAGGAAGACGCTGAAACCCGCGAGCCCGCAGAGGACGAGTCCCCGCCAGCCTTCGAGCAGTCCCAGCTGGATGATGTACGTACGGAAGAACTGCCACCCCGGCCGTACCATGAGATCCGAGACCCGCGCCCGGCGGCCGCTGTCCCTGAGATCGGCGGCGCCCCATTCGGCGTATTGCACCAGCTTGCGCACGTGATGAGAAAGATCGCGGTAGGGAGTGTGGGCGAGCGGGTAGGTGAGCCGTCCGACGTTTGGCACCGGCTCGAGGCCCTCGTGGACGCGCTTCTCGACGAAGCGGCGGTCGCGTTGAAAGAACCGCACCGCCCACGAGTCGCCCCACCCCGCATGCCGCATCAGGCGACCGAGATACACGTTGTTGCGCCGCACTGCGTAGGCTGCATGTTGCGCGCCATTCTCTCCGTCGCCCGCGAGTCGGGTCAACTCCTGCGCCAGCTCCGGGCCGATCCGTTCATCCGCATCGAGCGCGAATACCCAGTGATTGCGCGCGCGACCGATCGCCGCATTGCGCTGCGCCGCGATCGTGACGCCCGGCACGTCGAGTACCGTCGCACCGGCCGTCCGCGCCAGCTCCGCTGTCGCATCGGAGGAGCCACCGTCCGCCACCAGCACTTCGTCCGCCCACCGGAGGTGGCCGACGCAGGCCGTGATCTGCTCCGCTTCATTGAGCGTGGGGATGACGACCGTGATCGGCCCCGGCATGTCTCTAGAACTCTACATCGGTGCGTCCCGCCGGAGCAATTGGGCACGCCGCGCCAGCGCCTCACGATAGATGGCCTCGGTGCGTACGGCGGTCCGCTCCAGCGTGAATTCCCGGCGCACCAGGGCGCGTCCCGCGTGCGCCATGCGCTGCGCGAGGGCGGGGGGCCCAAGCAGCGCGGACAGTGCGTCGGCCCAGGCCCCGGGGTCGAGCGGGGCAACGAGCCGGCCGGTGACGCCGTCGGTGATGAGGTCAGGATTCCCGCCGGCGTCCGAGGCGATCACCGGTACGCCGAGCGCCATCGCTTCGAGCAGCGTCTGCGACAACCCTTCGATCCGCGACGGCAGCGCGGCGACGTCGGCGAGCCGGTAGAACGCCAGCGGCCGCGGCACGAAGGGGATGAACACCGCCCGATGGCGCGACGGCAGGTTGGCGGCCCGGGCGACGAGCTCGGCGTCGGGCTCCGCGCCGACGCAGGCTACGAGCGTGGGCGGCGCGACGCTGGGCAGCGCTGCCAGCAGGACGTGTTGATCCTTGCGCCGCGACACGACCGCGACGACCCGTCGCCCGCCCACGTCGCCGAGGGCCGCCCGCGCCGCGGCGAGCTCCGCCGGCAGCACCGGCGCGTCGACGCGCGCCAGATCGATGCCGTTGGGAACGACCCGCAGCCGCTCGACGGGGTGCCAGCGCCGCACCAGGGCACGGGCGACGGCGCCGCTCACCGCGATCGTGCGGTCGGCCGCCGCGCCGACGAGCCGCAGCTCGAGCGGCAACGTGAGCGGCATCGTGCGGCGCGTGACCACGAGCGCCGCCGGCAGCGCGCCGCGCAGGCGCAGCCATGCGAGCGCGCGGCGGTCGCGGGTGGCGTGGGTGTTGACCACGTCGATCCCGCGGGTCGCCACGAGATCCGCGAGCGTCTGCGCGAGACGCCCGAGGCGCGTGAAGTCCAGGGCCACCGCCTCGAGCCCGGCGCCGCGCGCCAGTCCGTACAGCAGTGATTCGGCGCGGCAGCCCACCAGCATCCGGTGGCCGCGCCGCGCGAGCTGTTCGCTGAGACTGAAAATGGATTGCGTGGATCCCGCCCCATCGCCCTGAAACGTCAGCTGCAGGATCGTCCGCGGGGCCTCGCGCATGGAGCGAAGCTAGTTGTACATTGGCGCCGATGCACATCGCCGTGATCTCGCACCACCGACTGCCGGTGAAGGGGTACGGCGGGCCACAACGCGTGGTCGTCGCGCTGGTGCGCGGCCTGGTAGAGCTCGGCCATCGCGTCACGGTCATCGCCGCACCGGGCTCCAAGCTCCCCACCGCACCGGTCATCGAGGTTGCGCCGCGCGACCTTCGGGACGCCGGCCCCCGACTGGCGGCGTTGGTTCCCAAAGACGCGGACATCGTGCACGTCCACGCACCGCTGCCGACCTGGCCGCTGGCGATTCCACTGGTGCAGACGTTCCACTGGAACGCGAAGCCCGGGAAGCCGATCCCGGCAAATACCGTCTTTCTGTCGCGCGACCATGCCGCGCGCCATGGCGGGACGACGTACGTGCATAACGGACTGGTCGCGAGTGAGTTCACCTTCCGGCGGCGCAAGGAAGCGTGGAGCCTGTTTCTCGGACGGCTCCACAGCGCCAAGGGATACCACTGGGCCATCGAGGCGGCGAAGCGGACGGGACGCCGGCTGATTCTCGCCGGGGGCTGGCGACCCAGTTTTTCCGCGGAGATCAAGTACGTCGGTGAGGTCGACGACAAGCAGAAGGCCGCCCTGCTCGCCCGGGCGCGCTGCCTGTGGACCCCGGCACTGTGGGACGAGCCGTTTGGTCTCGCCTCGATTGAAGCGCTCTTCTCAGGCACACCCGTCCTGGGGACACGCCGCGGCGCGCTCCCGGAAATCATCACACCGGACGTGGGGGCACTCGGCGACACGCTGGAGGATTTGCTGGAAGCGTCACAGCAGATTCATACGCGGGACCCGGAGTGCTGTCGCGCCCGCGCCGAGCGGAACTTCTCACACCTGTCGATGGCGGCCGGGTACGTGCGCCTGTACGAGGCGCTCCGCGCCAGTGGGAAGCTCCCCGCCAGCCCGCCGGCAGCGGCGTCATAGCAGATCAGCGATGCACATCGTCCAGCTGCACCATTCCCGGTTGCCCGTGGCCGGGTATGGAGGCGCGCAACGCATCGTGGTATGGCTGGCGTATGCGCTCGCTGAATTGGGGCACGACGTCACCGTGGCCGCCGCGCCCGGGACCGCCCTTCCGGGGCTGCGCTGCGTCGCACTCGACCCCAACGAGCTCTACTCAGCCACGTTCGACGTGCGGCACGTGGTCCCTGGCCCGTTCGATGTGCTGCACTTCCACGGGCCGCCGCTCCTCGCGCCGACGATCCCGTACGTCCACACGCTGCACGGCAACATGGGTCCCGGCCGGCAGGCGGATGCGCGCGCCATTTGCGTGAGTGAGAATCACGCCCAGCGCCATGGCACGCGGAGCTTCGTCCACAATGGCGTGCGGCTCGACGAATACCGATACGAGGAGCGGAAGGGCGACTTCGATTTGTTCATGGCCAGGCTGCATAGTGTGAAAGGCTGGCGCACCGCGGTCTCCATCGCGCGTCGCTGCCGGATCAAGCTCGTACTGGCAGGTGGATGGCGACCTTCATTCTCGCGGTACGTCCGTTTCGTGGGAGAGGTGAGTGGGGAGCGTAAGCGGTACCTGCTCGCCGCGGCTCGCTGTCTCTGGATGCCGGTGCAGTGGGACGACCCCTGTCCCGTTAACGTCCTCGAGGCGCTGGCCAGCGGCACGCCGGTCATCGGGACGCCGCGCGGCTCATTGCCGGAGCTCGTCGGACCTGATGGCGGTGGGATCGGTGCTACGGAGGAAGAGCTGATCGCAGTGCGTCGCCGACTCGACGAGTGGAATCCCGCGATGGTGCGTGCGCGGGCAGAGCGTTTCTTTTCGCATTTGCGGATGGCCCGCGACTACGTCCGCATGTACGAGCACCTGCTGACACACGGCGCGCTCCCGCCGGGGCGACGTGCGGATGCCGCGGAGTCCTAGACGAGCTGGTAGTTGCGAAACTCGAACAGCCGTTCTCCCGTGAGCCGCTCGATCCAGTCCGACAGGTAGAACCGCAGGTGCTCCGCCCGGAAATGCCGCGGGCCGATGCGCCGCTCGGGGTCGACCATCCGCTCGCGCACCCATGCCTGCGCCGCGCCCGGATGTGCGCCGGTGAACGGCTTCAACAGCGGCAGCCACTCGAGGTAGCCGCGCTCCTGCTCGCGCGCCGAGCGCTCGCGGCTCCAGGGATAGATCGTCTTCGAGATCTCCAGTTTCTCGCGAATCGCCCGCGCGGGTCGGGCCCAGCCGTAGTGAAACATCCGCGCCCCGGTCGGACGAGCGCGGATCTTCCGGAATTCCGGACCGACGCGAAACCCCTGCGCCCCCTGATAGGGCCGGATGTCGCGCCCGAGCCGCAGGCACCGAACCTCGCGACGATACCAGCGCCGGTTGGTGGCGATCTGATCGAAGCCGCCGTAGAAATGGAGGTAATCGACCAGCAAGCCCTCGACCCTCGCGTCCGTGTCCCATTCTCGGGTCTTCTCGCGCAACCGCTGCGCCCCGCTCTCCTCCAGCACTTCGTCGGCCTGAATGTAGATGCCCCATTCCCCGCGGCAGGCCGCCATCGCCTTGAGGGTTTCCTGGGACAGCATCTCGTTCTTCTTGGTGAAGTCCCAGACGCTGTCGAGGATGCGGACTCTCGGGTCGTTGACCGAGGCGACGAGGTCGCGGGTCTCGTCCTCCGACTTGCCCACGTTCACGACCACTTCGTCGCACACTTCGAGCACCGATCGAATCGCGGGGACAATCGGGAAGTCGAGCTTGACGGCGTTCCGGACGAGTGTGAACCCCGACAACATCAGGCGGCGGGCCCGAACTGCAGGTCGTAGAGCCGCCGGTACAGCCCATCGCGGACGAGCAGCTCGTCGTGCGAGCCGCGCTCCACGATGCGGCCCTCGGCGAGCACGACGATGTGGTCGGCGTGCTGCACAGTGGTCAGGCGATGCGCGATGACGAGCACCGTACGATGCTGCATCAGGCGGTCGATCGCCTCCTGGACGAGGCGCTCCGACTCGGTGTCCAGCGCGCTCGTCGCCTCGTCGAGGATCAGGATCGGGGGGTCGCGCAGCAGCGCGCGCGCGATGGCGATCCGCTGGCGCTGCCCGCCGCTGAGCCGCGTGCCGCGCTCGCCCAGCACCGTGTGGTAGCCCTCGGGGAGCCGTTCGATGAAATCGGCGGCGTTCGCCGCGCGCGCCGCCGCCTCGACTTCCGCGAGCGTCGCGCCGGGGCGGCCGTAGGCGATGTTGGCGAGCACGGTGTCGTTCAGCAGGATCGTATCCTGCGACACGATCCCCATCAGCCCGCGCAACGAGGCGCGCGTGTAGCGGGCGATCGGCACGTCGTCGAACGTGATCATCCCGCTCGTCGGCTCGTAGAAGCGCGGCAGCAGATCGACGAGCGTCGTCTTCCCCGCTCCCGACGGCCCCACGATCGCCACCACTTCGCCCTTGCGCACTTCGAGATCCACGTCGCGCAGCACGGCGGCGTCGTGTCCGTACGCGAACGTCACGCCGCGGTAGGCGATCGCCTGTGCGAAGCGCGCTGGACCTTCGCCTGGCCGGTCAACCTCCTCCGCCGGCAGGTCGAGCACCTCGAACACCCGCTCGGCGGCGGCCGTCGCGCCCGACATGACGCCTGGGTAATTCGCAATACTCTTGATCGGCGAGTTGAGCCTGAGCGCCACGATGAGGAACGTGATCAGCTCCTCGGGTCCCAGGCCCTGCGTGGCCCGCAGGGCCATGAGCGTTCCATACCAGAGGATCGCGACGATCATCATGCCGCCGAACACTTCGCTCACGGGGCTCGTGAGGCTGGAGAAGCGCTGCGCCCGGAGCACCCGCTTGCGGTACCGGTTGGCCAGGGCCAGGAAGCGGGAGCGCTCGAACGCCTCGGCCACATAGGCGCGCACCAGCTTCACCGAGCCCACCATCTCGCCGACGTGCGCCGTCAGCTCCCCGCGCTCGGCGGCGACTTCCCGCGAGCGGCGCCGCAGGCGACGCACCAGGGGCCGGATCACGAACAACAGTACGGGAGAGAAGACCAGCGCGATGAGGGTGAGGCGGGGCGACAATCCGAGCATGATCGTCAGGTAGACCACAATCATCAGGATGTTCTGGAACAGCGACGCGAGCGCGGCACTCACCGCCAGTTTCACCTGGTCGGCGTCGGTGATCAGCCGTGCCACAGTCTGCCCCGCCCGGGTGCGCTGGAAGTAGCCGAGCGGCAGCGTCTGCAAATGGGCGAAGAGCCGCACCCGCAGATCGCGTACCACGCCTTCCTGGATCACCACCGACCAGTACGCCGACAGGTACTCGCATGCGTTCTTGAGCACCAGGGCCAGGAGGAGTACGACGACCACGTTGCGCAGCGCCACCTCGGGCGCGCCGCCCGCGAGAAACGGTCCAGCGATTTTCCCGAGCAGCACCTGGATCGCCGAACCGCCCTCGGTGGCGATGGCCGACTGGTGAAACAGCGTGCGCAGGAAGGGGATCAGCAGTACGAAGGTGAAGCCATCGAGCACCGAAGCGACGACCGTCGCTCCGATGGTGGCGGCGAACAACGGAGCGTATGGACGGAGCAGCCGGAGGAGACGTCCTGCCGGCATCGTTAGCGGGGGCCCTGCTTCGCGCGCCGCGGCGTGAGCAACGCCACCGGCAGAATCACTTCTTCGGGGCTCACACCGCCGTGCAGGAAGGATCCCCGGTAGCGCGCCTGGTACTCGCGCAGCTTGGTCGGATAAACGAAGAAGCGGTCCCCCGCGGCGAGCAGGAGCCGGACCCCCAGTCCGTGGGCCGGCAACCCCCACGCCTTCAGATCCTCGACCGCGATCGCGGCCTCGGGATCCTCGGAGCGCAGGTCCTCGCCGAACTTGTAGCGCAGGTTCGCCGTCGCGTCACGCTTGGCGAACACGGTGGCCGGTGTCTCGCAGTGGATCGACCCGTGGTCGGTCGTGAGCAGCACGGTCACCCCGCGGCGCTCGGCCTCCGACAGCGCGGCCCTGAGCGGCGAGCGCTCGAACCAGGTGCGCGTCAGGCCGCGCAGCGCCGCGGCGTCACGCGCCACCTCGTACAGGATCGCGCTTTCGGAGCGGCCATGGGTCAGGAGGTCGATAAAGTTGAAGACGAGCGCCGTGACGCCGTCCTGGGCGAGGTGCGCCGGGAGGCGGCGCAACAGATCGCCGCCGTCGGCCGCCGAAAAGAGCTTCTCGTACCGCACCGGCACCGCGTGGCCCATCAGGTCCTCGAGCTGCTCCGCCAGGAGCTGCGGCTCGTAGGCGTTGAGGCTCTCGTCGTCGGACGGTTGGCCCCACCAATCGGGGTGGCGCGCCGCGATCTCCATCGGGAACATCCCCGAGAAGATCGCGTTGCGGGAGAACGGCGTGGCCGTCGGGAGGATGCTGTAGTAGTGCGATTCTTCGATATCGAAGAGCGGCGTGATGAGGTCGCGGATCACTTCCCATTGATCGAGCCGCAAGCAGTCCACCACCACGAGCATGGCGCGATTCGACGACTGCAGCATCGGCACCAGAAACTCGGCGCCCACATCCACCGACAGCGGCGGCCGGTCTCCTTCCGGGTGCGCCAGCCATGTCGGGTAGTTCCGGCGGATGAACTCGGTGAAGTCCTTGCGCAACCCCGCCTGCATCGTGGTGGCGGCCTCGGTGAGGCCGGGCTCGTTCCCCGACGAGAGCCGCACTTCCCAGCGCGTCAGCTCGACGACCAGCTCGATCCACTCGCGCCAGGCGAGCGCGGAGCCGCGCCGCGCTTCGAGCTCGCGGAACCGCGTCACGAAATCGCGCGCCAGATGCTGCTGGCGAATGCGGTCGCCCTCGACGAGACGCGTGACGACAGAGAGGATCTGGCGCGGGTGCACCGGCTTGACGAGATAGTCGTCCACCTCGACCCCGATCGCTTCGCGCAACACGCCGGAATCCTCGCTCTGCGTCACCATCACGACCGGCATGGCGGGATCGATGGCGCGAATCTCGGAGAGCAGCTCGAGCCCGCGCCGCCCCGGCATCTGCTCATCCAGCAACACGACCGAGTACGGCTGGCGCCGCAGCAGGGCGAGGGCATCGTCGCCGTGCGCCGCCTGCTCGACCGCGAACCCCTGATCTTCGAGAAACCGGCGGTGGGCGGCGAGGCCGTCGACTTCGTCGTCCACCCAGAGAATGGTCTTGGGGCGAGGCATGCGCGTAAGCTACCGACATCATACCTTTTTCGCGTGGCGTGTTTCCTCCTCGTCCGGTTCAGCTCGATTGGCGACGTCCTGCTGACCACCCCCCTCGTGCGAGTGTTGCGGGCGCGCCACCCGGACGCGAGGCTCGTCTTCGTCACCAAGCGGGCGATGACCCCGCTCGTTTCCGACAATCCCCATCTGTCGGATGTCGTGGCGCTCGAGCCCGGAGAGTCGATCCGCTCGCTCGCGCGGCGGCTCGCCGCCTTCGACCCGACGCAGGGGCTCGATCTGCATGGGTAGCTCCGCACCGCGGCGCTGCGCGTCCTCCTGCGCTGTCCGTGGCGCGGCTACTCCAAGCGCAAGCTCGCCCGCGGCATGCTCGTATCGACCAAGATCGATCTCTACGGCCGCCCGGTTGCCGTCGCCGAGCGGTACTTCGAAGCGGCGAGAGGGTTGGACGTTCGGCCCGACGGCGCTCCGCCGGAGTTCTACATCGGTCAGGAGGCGACCGATTGGGCTCGGGCATGGCTCGACGAACAGGGGTTGGGGCGCCGCCCCTTCGCGGCGCTCGCACCCGGAGCCGCCCACTTCACCAAGCGGTGGCCGCTCGAGCGCTGGCGGGCGGCGGCGGAGCGGCTGAGCGGGCGCGGTCTGTCGCTCGTGACGGTGGGAGGCGCGGCCGACCGCTCACTGGGCGAGGCGCTGGTACCGCTCGCCCGCAACGCGGCGGGTGTCTCGTCGCTGCAGCAGACGGGCGCGCTGCTGGCGCAGGCGCGGCTCGTGGTGTCGGGAGACACGGGTGTCATGCACATGGCGACGGGTGTCGGGACGCCCGTGGTGGCATTGTTCGGCCCGACCGTGCGCCAGTTCGGATT
>Ga0310811_10003985_pt1 | contig 18601 bp, 13 predicted proteins | sample YCmetagenome_FD_207642 | JGI IMG/M metagenome (GOLD analysis project Ga0310811, IMG submission 207642) | Soil microbial communities from experimental microcosm in Duke University, North Carolina, United States - YC | ecosystem: Engineered > Artificial ecosystem > Soil microcosm > Unclassified ...
CGCCAACATGCCGCGCGTTCCCGGCCTTCGCCCCACGACGTCCGTTCGGTCCGCGAGTGCATCGGCCGACATCGTGGTGATCGGTGCCGGAGCCTGGGGCAGCTTCACGGCGATGAACCTGCGCAAGATGGGCGCGAAAGTGACCCTCGTCGACGCGTACGGGCCGGGCAACTCACGATCGACCTCCGGCGACGAATCGCGCGGCGTTCGGTCGTCCTACGGCGACAAGACGGGCGCGCTGGGTGAGCTCTGGATGTTGTGGGCGCGTGAGGCGATCAAGCGCTGGATTGCGTTCGACGATGAGTGGGGTCGTGAATTCCGACTCAACCTGTTCCACACGACCGGCGATCTCATCATGCGCACGGAGTGGGACAACTTCCAGTTGCGCACCAAGGTCTGGTGGGACAAGAACAAGATCCCATACCAGATCCTCAATCCGGACGACGTGCGGAAGGCCTTCCCCGTCATCTCGATGGACGACATCACCGCGGTCATCTACGAGCCCGACGCCGGCGTCGTACGCGCCCGCCGCGCCGCGCAAACCGCAGCCGCGGTGTTCGAGAAGCTCGGCGGCAAGATCGTCATTGGCCGCGCGACGCCTTCAAAGGTCTCTAATGGCCGTCTCGAGGAGATCGCGCTCGACACCGGTCTTACACTTCGTGCCGATAAGTTCGTGTTCGCCGTCGGCCCATGGCTCGGAAAGACCTTCCCCGATATTCTCGCCAAGAAGACGCGCGTGCCCATCGGGTACGTCTGCTACTTCGGCACGCCGATCGGCGACCATCGCTTCACGTTTCCCAATCTTCCGAGCTTCAACTTCCCGGGCGTGACGGGCTGGCCTGCATTGCCCGTCGACAACCGTGGCTTCCGCGTGCGCGGCGCCGAGCGCGCCCCCACGCCCCCGGGGGAAACGGTGGCTGGCGGTCGTGGCGGCGACGGTCGCGGGAACGCCGGTGTCGCACCCGCTGGCGCGCCGGCAGGCACTGCGAATGGCGGTGCTCCAGGCGCTGCCGCGACTGACGGAAGGGGGGGAGGCGGCGGCCGCGGCGGAAATGGTGGCGGTCGCGGAGGTAATGGCGGAGCCGGTGGTGGCGGCGGCTTTGGCGGCCAGCAGGCCGACGTTCCGCCGGCGCAGCAGGATCCGGACACGAGCGATCGTTGGGCCGACCAGACCCGCATCGAAGGTTCGCGTCGGTTCGTCGCACACCGCTTCCCCACACTCAAGGACGCGCCGATCGCTCAGACACACGCCTGCCACTACGAATCGACGTCGAGCGGCAATTTCATCATCGATATCCACCCGTCGATGTCGAATGCCTGGATCGTCGCGGGCGGCAACGCCGAGGGCTTCAAGTTCAGCCCCGTGATCGGCGAATATGCCGCGCAGCGCGTCATGGGGATCGAAGGCGACGCCGCAATCGCCAAGGGATTCAGAATTCCCGAAAAGGAGTACGATCCAGTGCCGCCGCCCAATCCGGCCGACAGCACGCGTCGTACGCCGGCACGTCCGCCCGGCTGAGCGTTCCCTTTCGGCACGCACGAAGAAAAGGCACGGAGGCGCGACTCAATCGCCTCCGTGCCTTTTCCTTTAACTCGCCATCAGTGCGGCCAGCCGCTCGAGCACAACGCCGAGATCGGGCTTATCGGTCAGCACTTGAACGACCGGATCCGTACCGAGTCGCTCCATGCGTTCGATCGCCGTCTTAATCGTGAACGCCTTCGGGTCGAGTGACGCATTGACCTCGTCCCATAGAATCGGCATCGACACACTGGCGCCCGGCAGCGGGCGAACCGCGTACGGGGCGACGATCAACTGACCATGACGGTTCTGTAAATAGTCGAGGTAGACCTTGTCGCCGCGCTTCGTCACGTGACGCGTGATCGTGGCGATGTCGCCCAATTCTCGTAGCGCCATGCGGGCGAGCAGCTCACCCAACGTGCGCGACTGTGCATACGTCACCTGTCGGCCCAACGGTAGCAGGATGTGCAGCCCGGTTTTGCCCGTCGTCTTCACGTAGCTCGGCATTCCGATACTTTCGCAGATCCGTCGGAACACGATCGCGGTGCGAATGACGTCGGAGAACGGGGCCTCCTTCGGATCGAGATCGATCACGCACCAGTCGGGCAGCTCGAGCGTTCCGATCCGACTGTTCCAGATATGCATCGGGATCGAGCCCATGTTCGCGACATACAGCAGCGATTCGACGTCGTCGCAAACGAAATACTTGATGTCGCGCTGTGTGTCCTCGCTCCAGATCGGGAAGGTCCGAATCCAGGCCGGGGCAAACTCCGGCGCGTCCTTCTGGTAGAAGGATTTTCCATCGATCCCGTCGGGAAAGCGCGTCAGCACCAGCGGACGGTTTGCCAGATATGGCGACATCCACGGCCAGATCGCGCGATAGTAGTCGACGAGATCGCCTTTCGTGTAACCATCGGCCGGCCAGTAGATCTTTTTCAGATTCGAGAAGGCGACCGTCTTCTCGACTGCCGCGCGCGGCGTCGCTGCAGCGGCGACCTGTTCTTGCGCCGCTGGCGCGGTCACCTCGCTGCTCGGCGGTTCCAACAAAGGCCTCTGACGCTCGCAATCGCGAGGATCCTTGTCGGGACGCATCCGCAAGAACGTCGCGTGTCGCAGCACGCCGTCCGGCGTCCACTCGCGAAAACGAACTTCGCACACGTACAGGGGATCGACCCACGTCGTGGTCTTCGTTTCGGGGATCTCCGTGGCGCCACCGAGCGGCGGGCCGCACGGCGGATCGCGTCGGACGATGGGCTCGAGCAATTGCTTGATCTCGCCGAGCAACGCGTCGTCGAAGCCGGTGCCGACGCGCCCCGCGTAGACGAGCGTGCCACCGACCATGTCTGCGAGCTGCAGTGCACCCATGAACGCCCGACTGCCCTTCGGCTCCGTGAAGCCGACGATCACGAAGTCGCCGGTGCTCTCCGCTTTGATCTTGATCCAGGCGTCGGTCCGCCCACCGCGATATGGCGCGTCGGCCTTTTTCGCGATGATGCCTTCGAGACCGATGGCCGCAACCTGCGCAAGAAAAGCCTCGCCCTCGCGCTCGATGTGGTCGAGCGCGTGAACGGCACCGAGCTTCGGCAGTGCCTTCATGAGCAGCGCTTTGCGCGCCACGAGCGGCAGCGGCCGTAGGTCGTAGTCCTCGAAGGCGAGCAGATCGAATGCGTAGAACGTGGCCGGGAGCTCGACCGCCGCGGCCTTGATGTCGATCGGCGAGCTCAATCGCCCACGCCGCTGCAACAGCGAGAAGCGCGGTTTGCCCTGTGGGTCGAGAACGACGACTTCCCCATCGATGACGATTTCATCGAACGGCAGCGCCTTGATCGCGCGCGCAATCTCGGGAAAGACAGCCGTGTAGTCGTTGCCATTGCGCGTCAGGAGGAGCGCTTCACCGTGTGCCTTGCTGGCGAGCAGTCGATAGCCATCGAGCTTGAGCTCGAACACCCATCCATCGCGCGTGAACGCCGTGTCCGCCGACTCGGCGAGCATCACGCTCACCGATTTCGGATCGACGCGATTCTTCGGCGCGCCGGCCTGTTCGATCGCAGCGCGGAGCGTCCCCGCCGAGCTCTGCCCTGTCTTGACTTCGTCGACGGTGAGGCCGGAGAGCACCGACGTCTCGACGAAGACATCGCCCGGCGACTTCACGTAGGAGTCGCGCTCCTTGATCAACAGCCAATCCTTCTCGCTCTTCTTGATCTTCACGAGCGTCCACTTGCCGTGAAGCTTGTAGCCGCGCAGCTCGAACAGCAGCTTCCCCTTCTCGAGTCCCTCGCGCCAATCCTCGAGCGCGATCCATTCGCCGCGGTCCCACACGATCACGCCGCCGGCGCCGTAGTTGCCGCTCGGGATCACACCTTCGAAGTCGCCATACTCGAGCGGGTGATCCTCGACCTTCACGGCGAGGCGCTTGTCGTTCATGTCGTACGACGGACCCTTGGGCACTGCCCAAGAGCGCAGGACGCCGTCCATCTCGAGACGAAGATCGAAGTGGAGACGCGTCGCGGCGTGCTTGTGGACGACGAACAGCCGGCCCGGAACCGTCGATACGGTTCCGACCGGCTCGGGCGAACGATCCGGATCGCGCTTCGCCCGATAGGTGCTGAGGTTGTCCGTTACCGGCGCGTCGTCGCTACGGTCGGCCACTCGTTTTCTCTCCCGCGGGTGCGGCCACCTTCACCGCGACATAGGTGATGCGCTCTCCGGGCGCGAGAATCATCTGGTGTGGCGTTCCTGCAGGGATCGTCGCGATGTCCCCGGCATGCAGCGCCGCGCGTACCGCCCCCCGCGCCGTACCGCCACGCCATTCGCCGGGTGTGCTCTCCGTCGCACCAACCTGCACACCTCCGGTCAACAGCGTTGCGCTGCCCGATTCCACGATGAACACGTCAGTCCACGCGTCGTGCCGTTCGAGGCCTCCCGTGCTATCACGGTGCGTGATCCCGTAGGTGAATCCAGGCCCCTTTCCGAGTCGCGCTGTCCGCGATGCACCAGGCGTCAGCGAATCACCCAGCTGACGGAGTCGCTGGGACGAGACGATTTCGGCCGGCGGCATCGGTGTCTGTGCCGACAGCGCCAAGGCGGAAGCGACCAGCGATACGCCGACGAAAAGCAATGCGCGCATGTGCGAAAGTTCCGGTAATGGTGAGCTCCGCTCGTCCCAAGCGAGCTCGAGCTGGCCTGGCCCTAACCCCTTCTCCCAGGCACGATTATCGTTCCGATGGGTACTAAATAAGCGTTCCCGCCCTATCCTGTTTCCCGTTTCCCACTCCCGCCATGGCCGCTCGCTCGATTGGCACCGCCACAATTTCGTTCGGTCTTGTCTCGGTCCCCGTCAACCTGTTTTCGTCGGCCGAGTCCAAGTCGAGCGTGTCGTTCAACATGCTGCACAAGAAGTGCGGATCGCGCCTCAAGCAGCAGTACACCTGCCCCAAGGACAACGAAGTCGTCACACGCGACGATACAGTCAAGGGGTACGAGTTCGCCAAGGACCAGTATGTCGTCCTCAGCCCCGAAGAGCTCAAGGCCCTCGAGGAGAAGGCGACTGGGATGATCGACGTGATCGAGTTCGTTCCGCTCGCCAAAGTCGATCGCGAGTATCTGGAGAAAGTCTACTACCTCGGCCCCGACAAGGGCGGCGATCGCGCATATCGCCTCCTCGCCGCGGCGTTGCAGGAAACCGGTCGCGCGGCGCTCGGACAGTACGCGGCGCGCGGACAACAGCACCTCGTGCTTCTGCGTCCGCTCAACGGCGTGCTCGTGATGGAGCAGCTGCACTACGCGGACGAGGTTCGTTCGACGACGGAAGTCACGGTTCCCGACGGTGAGGTGAAGCCGCAGGAGCTCAAGCTCGCGAAACAGCTCATCGAGCAGACCGCGACCGACGACTTCGAGCCCCAGAAGTACAAGGACACCGTGCGCGAGCGCGTGCTCGAGACGATTCAGCGCAAGATCGAGGGTCAGGACATCACGGCGGCCGACGCACCGGCCGACGGTGGCGGCAAGATCATCGACCTCATGGAGGCGCTCAAGGCGAGCCTCGCCGCGACCAAGCCCGACGCGGCCGCCAAGGCGTCATGAACCTCAAAGCCGGAACGAGCGGCTTCGCGTTCAAGGAGTGGAAAGGCTCGTTCTATCCCGGCGATCTCAAAGACGCCGGGATGCTCGGCTTTTACGCGAGCAAGTTCCCGACGGTCGAGATCAACAACACGTTCTACCGGCTGCCGAAGGAGCACGTGCTTCAGGAGTGGGCGGCGCAGGTGCCCGAAGCGTTCATCTTCGCGATCAAGGCGAGCCAGCGGATCACGCACTATGCACGGCTCAAGCCCGACGCGGCGAGCGCCGTCGAGTTTCTGCTCAAGAACACGTCGTCGCTCGGCAATCGGCTCGGGCCGATCCTCTTTCAGCTGCCGCCGAACCTGAAGAAGGACGTCGACCGTCTGCGCGCATTCATCGACATGCTCCCGTCAGACCGGCGGTACACGATCGAGTTCAGACACGAGTCGTGGTTCGACGATGAGGTGTTCTCCGCCCTGCGCGACCGTGACATCGCGATGTGCATCATCGAGCAGCCCGACTTCGCGTCCCCGGTTGTCGCCACGGCATCGTGGGGGTACCTGCGCCTGCATCGGTTCGACTATGACGCGGCGCAACTCACCGAATGGGCGAAGCGGATCGACGCACAGTCCTGGACTGAAGCAAACGTCTACTTCAAACACGACGAGGGGATCGGTTCCGGGCCTCCGGCGGTCGACGGTTTCATTCGCTCGGTGGACGCCCGTCGGTCGTAAGCACGCCCCGCGGAGCGGGCGCGTCTGTCGCAGCACGGTCGTCTCGGGTAAGATTTGGCCATGAATTTCCGTCCGCTCCTTCTCCCGGCAGCTGCCATCGCCGCGATATCGGCGTACGCGTGCGCGACGATGAATCGCGGATCGCGCGAGAGCGTTGCGTCGACAGCCACGCCGATCAAGCACGTCGTCGTGATCTACGGCGAGAACATCTCGTTCGATCACTACTTCGGACTCTATCCGAACGCGACGAACCCGCCGGGGGAACCGGCGTTCGTAGCCGCGGCGAACACTCCGGAAGTGAATGGCCTCCGCGGTGGACTGCTGACGGAGAACCCCAATCTGAATCCCGAGAACGGCGCCGGTGCGGCGAATCCGTTTCGGCTCGACCGTACGCAGGCAGCAACGAGCGACCAGGGCCACGCTTATACGCCGGAACAACGCGCGTACAACGACGGAAAGCTCGATCTCTTCCCGAAGTACACCGGGCGTGCGATGAGTGGCGGAACAGGTGCGTTCGCCACGAAGGGCATCGTCATGGGCTACTTCGACGGCAACACCGTCACCGCACTCTGGAACTACGCGCAACGCTTCGCCATGAGCGACAACGCGTACGGCGATCAATACGGCCCGTCGACACCCGGCGCGATCAATCTCATAGCGGGACAGACGAACGGACTACGCGTCTCTACGCCTAGCAACCCCGCGTATGCCATCGGCGACGGTCAGGGTGGCCTTACGCTGATCGGCGACATCGACCCGGCTCGCGACTCGTGCTCCAACGCCGGCGGCAAGAGCTCCGCCGCGATGTTCACCGGAAAGAACATCGGTGATCTGCTCAACGACGCAGGGTTGAGCTGGGGCTGGTTTCAGGGCGGATTCGACCTCACCGCGACCAATGCCAACGGCACCACCGGCTGCGCGCGGTCGACCCACTCGGACGTGACGAACTTCGACGTGCACGATTACGTCCCGCACCACGAGCCATTCCAGTACTACGCCTCGACTGCCAACCCGTCGCATGCACGACCGGTGTCCGTCGCCACGATCGGCACGGCGCGCGATACAAGCGGCAACCACCAGTACGACATGCGTGATTTCTACGCCGCAGTGTCGGCGGGGAACTTCCCAGCGGTGTCGTTCCTCAAGGCGCCGGCATATGAGAATGGTCATGCCGGCAATTCCGACCCACTCGACGAACAGCGGTTCGTCGTCGAGGTGATCAACTTTCTGCAGCAGCAGCCGGGTTGGCGCGAGACGGCGGTGATCATCGCCTATGACGACTCCGACGGCTGGTACGACCATCAGATGGCGCCGATCGGCAACGCGTCCTTCGACTCGACGGCGGACCAGATCTCCGGCCCTGGGCGATGCGGCGTTCGCGGCAGAACGACGCAGGCGCGCGGAGTCGCCAGCAACAAGCCGGTCAACGGGCGTTGCGGCCCGGGAACCCGTCAGCCGTTCCTCGTCGTGTCGCCGTGGGCGCGCGTCAACTACGTCGACCACGCTCAGACCACCCAGGCGTCGATCATTCGCTTCATCGAAGACAACTGGCTCGGAGGCAAGCGACTCGGCGGCGGCTCTTTCGACGCGACGACTGGCAACATCACAGGCCTGTTCGACTTCTCTGGTCAGCCGCACATGGCGCCGCTCTACCTCGATCCGGAATTGGGAACCGTCGTCTCCACACCGCCCGCGCGTCGATAGCCTGACGTAGTCATGACGTCGCGACGGCATCTGGGCGCAGCGCGGCGACTTGCGGTTCTGTTCATCGCCGCGCTTGCAGCGCTCGACTGTACGCGCGGCGATGACAGTGTCGCGAATCCGCATCCGACCCCGCTCACGCGCCCGAAGGCGGCGCCCCTGAGCGCGATGGCGCAGTTGGGCCGCACGATCTTTTTCGACTCGACGCTGTCGGCGTCCGGCACACGATCCTGCGCGACCTGCCATCGGCCGGAGAACGCGTACGCATCCCCGGCCCGGTCGCCGATCGTCTCGGTGGCCACCCGGGCCGGCGGAGGAATCGTGCGCGCGGTCCCGAGCCTTCGGTACGCCTATCGAGCGCCCGACTTCTCGATCGGCCCCGAGCTCAGCGATCTCGATGGAGCGGCTCCGTCAACCACGCCGCAGGTGACAGGAACGCGACCTACCAAGGTGGCGGGAGGCGCCTCGCGCGCCGATGTCATGGTCGCGCGTGGCGGACTGTTTTGGGATGGACGGGTGAACACGCTGCAGGACCAGGCCATGGGACCGCTGCTCAACACGAGCGAGATGGGCAACACATCCATCTCGACAGTCGCCGCCAAGCTCCGCCACGCGACGTACGCGCGGCAATTCGTGACTCTCTTTGGTGTCGACATTTTCGCCCAACCCACCCGCTTGGTCGACGAGGCGATGTTCGCCGTCGCGCGCTTTCAGATCGAGGATCCGTCCTTTCATCCGTACACCAGCAAGTACGACTATTATCTCGAAGGCAAGGCGCGCTTGACGCGGAGCGAGTGGCGCGGCCTTCAAGCGTTCAACGACGCCGAGCGCGGCAACTGCGCTGCGTGCCATCTCGAGCGTCCGCGAGGCGACGGGCTCCCGCCGGTCTTCACGGACTACGAGTACGAGGCGCTTGGCGTTCCCAGAAATACCGTTTCCGCGGGTACGGATCTGGGTGCCTGCGGCCCCCTTCGCACCGACCTGCGCGACCAACCGCAGTTTTGCGGAATGTTTCGGACGCCGTCCTTACGCAACACCGCCACGCGATCAGAGTTTTTTCACAACGGCGTATATCACTCGCTGGACGAGGTCCTCGCCTTCTACACTTTCCGCGATGTGCACCCGGAACGGATCTATCCGGCCTTGGCGGGCGGCGGTGTCGCAAAATTCAACGATCTCCCCGCGCGTTATCACGTCAACGTCGACACGAGCGACGCGCCGTTCAATCGCAAGCCGGGTCAGGCCGCTCCAATGACCGACGCGGAACGGCGCGACGTCATCGCATTCCTGCGCACCCTCACGGACGACTACAAGCTCAGTCCTCCCGGAGCGTCGCGGCCGGACTGATGCGCCCGGCTCGTCGAGCGGGGAGGTACGTCGCCAGCGCGGCGCTGGCCATCAGTACCAGGGTCATTCCAGCGAAGGCGCTCGGATCGAGTGGGCTGACGCCGAATAGAGCGCGACGCACGAGCTGTCCGATCACTCCCGCGATCGCGAGTCCGGCCAGCGTCCCCGCGACGATCGGCGTTGCGGCCTGACGCATCATCAACGTTACGACCTGCCGGCCCGTCGCCCCCATCGCCAGGCGCACGGCGACTTCACGACGACGTTGCCCGAGCCCGAAGCTCACGACACCAGCCACGCCGATCGCCGCCAGCGAGAGCGCGAGCCCGCCGAGTGCAGCAGTGGCGCCGGCCATGATCCGCGCCGGCGACAACACCGTTGCAATCCGATCCTCGAATCGCTCCGACTGCACGAGAACCTGAGGATCGAGCGCGTGCACCCACTCCGGTACAGCCAACATGAGAGGTGCCGACGACGAGCTTGTGCGAACGACGATCAGGTTCCCCAGCATTGACGGAACCGCGAGATACGCAGTCGGATCATCGTTTCGAGCCAACGACACGGCGCTCGCATCACTGGCAATTCCGGAAATGCGGTACCAACGACTCGCTGCCTTGAATCGCTTGCCGATCGGATCGACGCCCGCCCAGAGCTGTGAGGCCATCGAGGCGCTGATCACCGCGGAGAGATCTCCGTCGCCTCGCGACGAGCTGTCGAATGGAGCGCCGCGCAGAATGCGCATACCCATCGTCTTGAAGTACGAGCCGGAAACGGTCGCTACGTTGACGGTGTGCAAGTTCGTTGCAGCACCGGCGCCGCGTTCGAGTTGAATCGTTTCCGTCGTCCGCGCGAGGAGCGGCATCCGCGCGGTGATCCCCACGCCCTCGACGCCAGGCGTTCGGGCTATTCGATCCATCAGCTCACGATACAAGCCGTCGGCGCGCGCGGAGTCATAGCCAAGCTGAGCGAGGTTGAGCGAGAACGAAACGACATTGTGCGTCGCGTAGCCCGGATCGACGCGCGTGGCCCGCAGAGCGCCGCGAACGAACAGCGCCGACATGACGAGCAGCATCGCGCTACCGGCGACCTGCACACCGATCACGACGCTCCGGATGCGGGACGGCCGAATGTGATGCCGACCGACCATCGTGACGCCTTTGAACGCGGACACCAGATCGATTTGCGTCGACTGGAGCGCGGGAATGAGGCCGACCAGGACCGTCGTGCCGATCGCCACGGCAAATGCGTATCCAATGATGCGCATGTCGGGCGATGGGTCGATCTGGAGCGCTCCGACGGGCGAGACCGCCGCAAGCACTCGCGGCAGCGCCAGCACGAACGCCATGCCCAGCACTGTCCCACACACACTCAGCAGGCCGCTCTCGATGAGCAGTTGCTGAATCAATTGCCCGCGGCCGGCTCCGATCGCCAGGCGAATTCCCATCTCCCGGCGTCGAGCGAGCCCGCGCGCGAGCAGCAGATTCATCACGTTCGCGCAGGCCATCGCGACGATCGTGAAGCCGAGAAACATGGTGAGGACGAGCGGGACTCTTCCTTCGGTCGACACCTCGGGAAAGTTGAGGAACGCACCACGGACGACGGACGTCACGACGAGGCGGCCGGGATAATCGACGTCGAGGCGACGGCCCGTGACCGCGACCTGCGTTCGCGCCTCCGACATCGTCGCGCCGGGAGCCAGCCGCGCAACCATCATCAGCCAGCTCGCGTTCTTGCGGACGAGAATGCTGTCTCGCCCGTGAGCGAGCGCGGGCTGCATCGTCAGCGGGACCCACATGCCCGCCGACTGCAATGAGATTCCGTTGAACCCTCGCTCCGCCACACCGATCACGGTGAGCGGCAGATTGTTCACGCGAATCACGCGTCCGATGACGCTCGAATCCGCGCCGTACTGGGCGCTCCACAGCGCGTGACTCAGGACGGCGACCGGACCGGCGCCCGGCTGCGCGCACTCATCGACGCCAAAGTCGCGGCCCAGCGCCATTCGCGTCGCGGTGGTTCGGAAGTAGTCGCACGACACCAGCTCAGAGGGAACCAGCGCACTCGCGTTGGCCACACTCAGGTCGATCGCGAAGTAGGCGGCGGAGGACGAGAATGCCGGCGATTGCGCGTATCTCTGGAACTCCGCGTACGACAGCCACGATGTATTCCCGCGGACCTCGCGCGACACCCGGCCCCGCTGCTGCTGATAGACATTCACGACACGCTCGGCGTCGCGCACGGGAAGGGGCCGTGAGATCGTCGCATACACGAGCGTGAAAATCGACGTGTTGAGCCCGATCCCGATCGTCAGCGTCGCCGCGACGGCGACAGTGAATCCTGGTGAGCGACGAAGTCCTCGTAGCGCGTGGCGAATGTCGCGCGCCAGAGCCTCGATACGCGCTCCACCGCGGGAATCACGCACCTCTTCCTTCACCTGCTCGACGCCGCCCGCCTCGACGAGCGCTGCCAGGTGCGCGTCGGCTGGCGGCAGTCCGGCCCGTATCTTTTCGGCCGTCAACTGATCGACGTATGCGCGAAGCTCGTCGTCCAGCTCGCGCTCGACTACCTCGCGTCGAAAGAGATTCCGGAGCACGCTCCGGACTCGGGACAGGGTCGGCATGTGGGGACCTCAGGTCGTGCGAAGGGCCATCGAGATGGCAAGCGTGATTCGATTCCAGTCTTCGGTCTCCGTCTCGAACTGACGTCGACCGGCCGCCGTGAGCTTGTAGTACTTCGCCCGACGGTTCGACTCGGACTCGCCCCATTTGGCGACGAGCCAACCCGCTTCCTCCATGCGGTGGAGGGCGGGAAACAGAGAGCCGGGTTTGACCTGGAACGTGCCGTTCGTGATCTGCTCGATGCGACGCGACACGCCGAGCCCGTGCAGCTCGCCGAGTGCCAGCGCTTTGAGGATCAGGAGGTCGAGCGTCCCCTGGAGCAGCTTCGTCTGCTCACCCGATGGTCGTATAGACATTCTGCACGACGATACGCCTCGACGTATAGAATGTCAATACGAGCCTCCGGCTCGTCGCGGCAGAAACTCGGCGCGCGCACTTTGCCTGAGTGCGTCACCCCACTATGTCTCGACGCATGGAGCTCGAACCGCCCCTTGGCACCGCGCCGACACTCACCTCCGAGGACGAATGGCTGTGGGGTTGGGATCCCACGCCTGGAATCGTGTCGGTATGGGCCGAGCAGACGGGACGCGCCGTGGTCTGGCGCCGCATTCCGGCGACGGGCGAGCTCGTTCGTGAGGACGATCGCTTTCGACCCTGGGCCGTGCTGGATCGGCTCGACGACCTCCAACATCTTGGCGAGCGCCTCGCGCCCGAAGGCAACGCCGACGCGGTCGTCACCTACCGCGAGCTCTCCGGCCCCGGAACGCTTCGCTACCTCGTCAGCGCCAACGACGGCAAGACGCTGTCGACCGCCGTCCTGCAGGGCGCATCGCGCCGGCTCGGCAAGGAGGTCTCCCATCTCCGCGAGCTGGGATCGACATCCGTTCTCTCACTCCAGCCAGAGGAGCAGTACCTCGTCGCCACCGGGCGGACGTACTTTCGAGATCTTTCATTCGATCAGCTCCGCCGACTCCAGTTCGATCTCGAGACCACCGGCCTCGATCCGCGACGCGACCGGATCTTCATGATCGCCGTCCGCGATCCGTCGGGCACGGGCATCGTGCTCGAGGCGACGAGCCGGGGAGATGCCGGCGAAGCGGATCTCATCCGACGGCTCGTCGAAACCATCACAGCCGCCGATCCGGACGTCATCGAGAATCACAATCTGCACGGTTTCGACCTCCCGTTCATCGATCGACGCGCCAGAAAACTCGGGGTGCCGCTCACACTCGGCCGACTCCCGATTGGCGGACTCCGACAGCGCCCGGCCCAGCGTGGTATCACGAATGGTGACGACGGTCGGCGCCGCGTTCGGCTGGTCGCGCCCGGACGTGAGTTCATCGACACACTCGACGCGGTGCGCCGCTATGACTTCTCGACGCGCGAGCTTCCAGGGCATGGGCTCAAGGCAGTCGCGCGACATCTTGGCATCGCGGGCCCGAATCGCGAGCTGATTCGCGGCGACCAGATCTACACGACGTATCTATCCGATCCCGAGCGCGTCCGCCGCTACGCCACCGCCGACGTCGACGAGGTTGCCGGACTCGCGCAAATGTTGGGTGGCGCCGCCTTCGCGCTCGCACGCATGGCACCGCGTCGCTACGAACGACTCGCCGATGCCGGCGCTGCCACTGGCGTGATCGATCCGCTGTTGGTTCGCGCGTATCTGCGAGCCGGAACGGCATTGCCGGCGCACGAAGACGGCGATCGCACTCCGCACAGTGGCGCCGCGCTGCATCTGTTCGCGACCGGCGTCGCGACCCGCGTCGTGAAGGCCGACGTCGCCAGTCTGTATCCGTCCCTCATGCGCGCGTATCGGATCGGACCCGCGCGCGACTCGCTCGGTGCTCTCCTCGCTCTCGTCGACCGTCTCGTCGAGCAGCGCCTGGCGGCCAAGGCAGCGGCGCGCGCCGCGCCGGCGGGTTCCGCTGAGCGATACGGGCACGAGGCAACGTCGGCGGCGATGAAGCTCGTCGTCAATTCCGCGTATGGGTATCTCGCCGCTGGCGGGGGACTCACGCGCTTTGCCGACGTGCACGCAGCGAATGAAGTCACACGGCGCGGCCGCGAGACGCTCGAGATGATGTGTCGAGAGCTCGCCGACCGCGGCGTCACATTGCTCGAGGCCGATACCGACGGCGTCTACTTCGCCGTGCCGGACTCCTGGACCGAGGACGATGAGCGTCGCGTCGTGCGCGAGGTCGCGGCGCTCCTCCCTCCGCTCGTGCAGCTCGAGTTCGAGGGCCGCTACGCCGCCATGCTCTCCCACGAGCCGAAGAACTATGCCCTGCTCCACTACGACGGCCCGCTGGTGCTGCGTGGGGTGGCTTTTCGGTCGAGCCGCGCCGAGCCGTTCGGTGAGCATTTTCTCAAGCGATCGATCCGGCGATTGCTCGCCGGCGACGCGGCGGGCATTCGCGATACCTACCTGGAGACGCTCGACGCCCTGCGCCGGCGAGAATTGACGACACGCGACGTATCGCAACGCGTGCGGCTCACAAAATCGCCGGAACGCTACCGGATGACCCGCGAAGTTCGTCGAGAGCTTCCGTACGAGGCGATGTTGGCCAGCGGTCGCAACTCATGGAGCGTCGGAGACCGCGTCCGCGTCTATCGGTCGACCGGCGGTGCCGGCCGCATCGCCGAGGAGGTCGACGAGAACGACGTCGCCGCGGCCGCTGGAGCGCGCGACTACGATACCACGCACTACTCGCGGTTGCTTCGCGATACGTTTGCCGCGCGCCTCGCGCGCGCGTTCACGCCGGAGGACTTCGCCATCGTGTTCGCGGATCCCGATCAGCTCGCGCTCTTCACGCCCTCGGTCGACACCGTCCGACCGATACTCACGCCACGAACCAGGCTCTAGTCATCAGGCACTTACCCGGCACGCCGTACACCGTACGCCGCACTCAAAATGGAACAACTCGACCGACGGCGTGGTCCAAACAGCGCCATCGACCTCTGGGGGCCCGTTGGGCCACGTGCGGCGCGTCTGGTGGACGAGTGAGCTCGACGATCGATCGTGGACCGGCAGTGCGGTCGCGACCGCAGTCACGGTTGCGCTCTTCGTGTTCGCGTTCTTCTCGATGACCCGTCTTCAGCGCTTCACAGATCGCTCGGCGGCGCGAGAGCAAACCACCGTTCTGCAATTCACCACTCCGCCGCCCGTGCCACGGCCGCGGCCCGTCGCGCCCCGCCGCGAACCTCGAGTTCCGCCCACGAACGCCGTGGCGCCCGACCGCTCGTCCCCCGTCGTCCGTGCCCCGTTCCCCATTGTCGAAACGGACACGGCCGCGTCGTCACCGCGAGGGTCTCCTCTGTTCGACCCGATCCCGAACCCCGTTCAGGCCAGCGGGAATTCGACTCTCGCAGCTCCCGTATCCCCTTCACGCGGGCTCGGCGCTTCGAACGCGCCAACGGGGTTTCTACGCCCGACCGACCCGGCTACGATCGCCGCGCGCGATTCTCTCGAGAAGGGCGTTGTCGGCGTCGCCGTGATGGGACCATGGCGACAGCTCACACCTAGCGAGATCGCTGCGTCGCGCGGGCGGGCGGCGCCGGGTCTCTCACCGGTCGGGCGCGCGGCGCGACTGCCCGGCGAGAAGATCTACGCCCCGTTGATGAGCGGCCAGTCCCAGGTTGCCATCGCGGGCGCGAGCATCGCCATTTTGGGCGGCCCTTCGAAGAAAGAACGAAGGCGCGCCGATAGTCTGAACGCCGACTATCTTGCACGCCTCGATCGTCTTCAGGACCTCATTCAACGGCGACGCGACTCGCTTCGCGCCGACTCGCTGCGCCGTGATTCAATCGCGCGGGCGCGCATCCGTCCGTAAGCGACTAGGGCTTACCCGCGATTCGCGCCGTCTTGATGTAGTCCAGCTTTGGGAACATGCGCTCGAGATACGAATTGCCGAGCGTTTGGATCATGTGCTGATCAGGGTCCTCACCATATCCGCTGTAGAGCGAATCGACGACACTCATTCCCTCCACGACCTTCCCGATGGGCGAGAAGCCCATGCGATCCAGCCGCGAGTTGTCCGCCAGGTTGATGAACAGCTGATTCGCGCGCGTGTCCTTTCCTTCCGTGGCGAAGGTGAGCGTGCCACGCAGATTGCTCTGCGCCACGGAATCGTCAGGGATTCGCACCTTGAGCCATGGTTCGTTCCGCTTCGGATCGCCGTTCAACCCGAACTGCACCACGAACCCCGGCACCACGCGAAAGAACCGCGCACCGTCGAAGAAGTCGGACTCTACGAGATCGTAGAATCGGTCGGCGCCCTTGGGCGCCCACTTCCGGAGCACGTCGACAGAAAACGGTCCGCGGCTCGTCTCGAAGACGACACGGAACGAGTCCGGTGCCGGCCCGACTCGCGCGTTGGCCATGTCCTGCCCGGATCGATCCGGGCAGGACGCACCGAGCGTGATTCCGCCCAGACAGACGGCAAACGCGATCGCTGACGCTCGCATCAGAATATCCTACTACTTCTTGACGACGAACCGCACCGTGTCTCGCTGCGTCGCCATTGGCGTGTGATCGCCATAGCCGATCACCGCGATGAGCTCATGCTGTCCGGGCGCTAGGCCCTTGAAGGTGTACGTCGAATCACCCGTTCCGATGTGGACGATGTTCTTGCTCGTCGGCGGAATCGGCGCGCCGTCGGGGCTCGGCGGTGTGTCGAGGAAGAGATGATAGTGGCCGGTTCCTTCGACCTTCTTTCCATCGGCCTTGGCGATCGTCACGCCCGTTTGCGCCAGCACGACCGTGACGTCATGTCCAGTGCTGTCGTTCTTTGCGGGCGAAGTGATCCGCACAGCGGTCGCCGGCGCAGCAGGTGCCGCCGCGGGGGCCGGCGCAGGGGCAGGTGCAGCCGCAGCCTGCGCGGAATCGCTCGCGGCCTTCTTGCTCTCGCACGCGGCGGCCATCGAGAGGACCGTCACCACCAATACACGTCGCATTTTCATACTCCGTTCTCAAAGGTCGGGTTTGGACTGCCCACGAAGCTATCTCATCCGAGGGCGGGCCGCACGCTGCGCTGGCCCCTCCCGGAAAGGCCTACTTCGGCCAGCCGCTCTGCGGGATGAGCGGTGTGATCTTGAGCGCGTTCTTGTAGTAGACCTTCTTCAGCACTTCGTCGGGCAGACTGACGCCGTACAGCTTCCAGAAGGCGTGATACCCGCGGTAGTAGTCGAAGTAGTCGTCCGCCGTCTCGAACACCCGCCAATAGTACGGATACTCCTCCGGCTGGAACGAGTCCTTGCCGAAGAGGATGCGATCCTGGTATTTGACAAAAAAGTCGTGCGCCGTACGCGGCTGGCGACCGATGTCGTAGAGCACCGCGCCAACCTCGGTGTAAAGATTCGGCATCTCGTCGAACATCTTTCCGAGGCGCGCGAGGTCGTTGGCGTGCCAACCCAGGTGCGCCGTCACGAAGGTCGTCTTCGGATGCCGGCGAAACAGGTTGTCGCGCTCCGTCATCAACGTCTCGAAGCTCGGAAAGCGATCCGGCGGATATCGGCGGTCCGAGAACAGCGCGAGCTCCAGCCATCGTTCATTTGTGTAGTCGATCGGCTGGAAGAACTCCTGCGGATCCGCGGTGTGAATGAACACCGGAAGCTTCAAGCGCGCGCACGCGTCCCAGATCGGGTCGAGCTCCGGATCGTCGATCTTGAGCCGCGATCCGTCGGGCTTCTTGATCGAGAGGCCGAGGCTCTTCGGAATCTCTCCGACGCCGACTGCGCCCGCGGCAACATCCGCCTCGAGCTGCGCGACGGCTTTCGCGGCCCATCCCGGTCCGACGTTCTGAAAGTTGATCCCCGCCAGCACCACCGCGCGATCCTTCATCTTCTCCGATGCGCGGATCGCCGCAATCATCGTTTTCAGCCGGTCGCCTGACGAGTTGTCGGCCGATACCATCATCCGAACGTTCAGGCTATCGAGCGCCGCGCCGAGCGTCGCAAGTCCGGCCTCGCTGTTCATCAGGCCTGCAGGATGGCCGTGGAAGTCGATCGCCGGATATTTGGCGGTCTTCACCATGTGAACCGGCACGACCAGTGTCGAATGCGGGCGATAGTCCAGAATGCTCGGCGGAGGGAACTCGGGAGCCATGCAGCTCCGCGGCCGAATCTCCGTCGTGCCCGGCGGACACGACTCGCCAGCAGCGATTGGAGTCCCTCGTCCACCCCCACGACCGCGTCCGCCGCCAGGCGGCTGCTGCTGTCCGAGGGCAGGCTGACTGACAAATAGCACGGCACTCAGGCCGATGAAAGCAAAGATGCGGCGCATGAAAGCGTCTCTCGATGACGAGGTCATTGGGCAAATCTGCCACGGTCTCCGAGGCCCGGGAACCCCGGAATCTCGTGGTTGTTTGATCCGCGAGTATCTGCGATCAACTCTTCTCAAACGGTCGGAGCCACGCTCCGCGCGCCTGGGCAGCGTTGGAATCACGGATTTTCAAGGATCACCACCGATCAACGCGGATACGTATTCTTGGGTTGCGCCGGGGAGAGCGTCTGCCTGGTCCCCAATAGAGCCCTTGATCTGCGAAAATCGGCGTTGATCCGCGAATATCCGCGATCAAAACCTCTCCGAACGTCATTGAAGCAAACCCCGACACCGCTGGATCATC
>Ga0310811_10003986_pt1 | contig 18600 bp, 25 predicted proteins | sample YCmetagenome_FD_207642 | JGI IMG/M metagenome (GOLD analysis project Ga0310811, IMG submission 207642) | Soil microbial communities from experimental microcosm in Duke University, North Carolina, United States - YC | ecosystem: Engineered > Artificial ecosystem > Soil microcosm > Unclassified ...
CGAGCCCTACCTGCACGACGGCAAGCCGCTGGCCGCGCACGGCTAGATGCCGGTCCAAAGGTAGGTCATCGGTGAACCCCGATGTCCGCGTCATCGGTTGTTCGCCCGCCGCATCCTGTGTCATGGCGCAGTCGGTTCGGGCTGGCAGGATCCTGGACCTGCCGTCATTGCCCACATTGTCCGATGGCACGGCGGGAGGTGTCGAGGCGGACACGATCACGTTCGCGCTCTGCCGCGACTATGTCGATCACTGGATCGAGGTCTCCGAGGAGGAGGTCGCCGACGCGATGCGACTTTTCATCGATGCGCATCACATGTTGCTCGAGGGAGCAGGGGGTGTCGCAATCGCCGGCGCTCTCCGCGTCGGCGAACCGTGGACTAGCGGTCGTTCGCTGATCGTGATCTGCGGCGCCAACATCGGCAGGAGCACGCTCAAGTCGGTGCTTTGAGGGCGGGCTCGCTGCCGCGTCAGGACTCTTCGTCGATGATGAAGCGCCAGGTCCGCTGCTCGCGCGGTCCCTCGACGTTCGACGACTGGCCAAGACCGAGGGCGAAGCCTTCGACCATGGCGTCGAGCGCTTGCGAGACCCGGCTCGCCGCATAGTCGGCGATCTCGCGCTCGACGTTCTCGCGCGTGTCGCCGGCGCCGCAGGTCGGGCAGGCGATGAAGCTGTCGGGGTGCGCGTCGTCGGGCCCGACAAGGGGCACCTTGCACTTCGCGCACTTGACGACGTGGCTCGCTGTCATGACCCGGATTGCTCCTGGCGGAGTCTCATTGTTAGGGAGGCGGACCCGAGTCTAGCGCGAAGTGGCCGCGAAGGCCTTGTCAATCCGGTCGGCCGCAAGGGATGGTCGGTCACACTATCGGGAGCAAACGTCATGGCCGATGTCATCAACGAGTCCGTCGCCCTCGAGCTGGTGAAGCTGATTGCCCGCTCGGAAGGCCGGCGCTTCGCACCGGGCAGGGCAGGGAGTGCGACGGCCGATCGGCAATGGGTCCTGCGGACCTATGCGCAGTGCCTGCAGGCCGTCCAGCGGCCGGCTGCCGTGGACAAGTGGCTCGGCGCCAAGCCGGCGGGCCGCGGCAGCCGTCGCCGCTAGCGCGAACATACCTGGAACATATGTCAAGAAGAGATTTTAGATCAGAGAGTTGACTGTCCTCTTGCCCATTGGAACAAAATAGGTACAGTGGCGCGATCCCCGGCGGAACTTTTCCGCATTGCCGCTTCCGAGTGGGCCGTGGGAGAACAAGGAGACAGCTGATGTCTGCGGTTCTGAAAGTGGTCGAGAAGGACGGCATGGAAAACAAGAACAAGGCGCTCGATGCCGCCCTGGCCCAGATCGAGCGGGCCTTCGGCAAGGGCTCCATCATGAAGCTCGGCCAGCGCGAGGCGTTGGAGATCGAGGCGATCTCGACCGGCTCGCTGGGGCTCGACATTGCCCTCGGCATCGGCGGCTTGCCGAAAGGCCGCATCGTCGAGATTTACGGGCCGGAAAGCTCGGGCAAGACGACGCTCGCCCTGCACGTCGTGGCCGAGTCGCAGAAGAAGGGCGGTGCCTGCGCCTTCGTCGATGCCGAGCACGCGCTCGATCCGGGCTATGCCAGAAAGCTCGGGGTCGATATCAACAACCTCCTGATCTCGCAGCCCGACGCCGGCGAGCAGGCGCTCGAGATCGCTGACACGCTGGTCCGCTCCGGCGCCATCGACGTGCTGGTGATCGATTCGGTTGCCGCCCTGGTGCCGCGCGCCGAGCTTGAGGGCGAGATGGGCGATTCGCTGCCTGGCCTGCAGGCCCGCCTGATGAGCCAGGCGCTGCGCAAGCTCACCGCGTCGATCTCCAAGTCGAATACGCTGGTGATCTTCATCAATCAGATCCGCATGAAGATCGGCGTCATGTTCGGCAACCCGGAAACGACGACCGGCGGCAATGCGCTGAAATTCTACGCCTCGGTTCGCCTCGACATTCGCCGCATCGGCGCGCTCAAGGACCGCGACGAGGTGGTTGGCAACAGCACGCGCGTCAAGGTAGTGAAGAACAAGGTGGCGCCGCCATTCAAGGTCGTCGAGTTCGACATCATGTACGGCGAAGGCGTGAGCAAGACCGGCGAGTTGATCGATCTCGGCGAGAAGGCCGGCGTCGTTGAGAAGTCGGGCTCGTGGTACTCCTATGACGGCCAGCGCATCGGCCAGGGACGCGAGAACGCCAAGAACTATCTCAAGGAACACCCTGAGATCGCCCAGGCGATCGAGAACAAGGTGCGCGCCAATGCCGGCATCCTGGCCGGTGCCCTGATGGACGGTGGCAAGGAAGAAGAAGACGACGAGTGATGCGTTGCGCCGACAGGCTGCCTGAGACCAAAGGATAGCAGGGCACGACCTTCGTCCAGGCGCCCTTAGATCATCTGCCAATCCGCAACACGGGCACAGCATCGTATGATCCAACGCACGGAGGCAGTTCGCCTCCTTGCGTCGAGGGAATTGCGACATGCCTGTGATCACCACCAAGGACGGCACCGAGATTTTCTACAAGGACTGGGGCGCCGGGCAGCCTATCGTGTTCAGCCATGGCTGGCCGTTGTCGGCTGACGACTGGGACGCCCAGATGATGTTCTTCCGCGGCCACGGCTTTCGCGTGGTCGCACACGATCGGCGCGGCCACGGACGCTCGTCCCAGACCGACGGCGGCCACGACATGGATCATTACGCCGACGATCTGGCGGCGGTGTGCCAGCACCTCGATCTCAAGGACGCGATCCATGTCGGCCATTCGACCGGCGGCGGCGAGGTCGTGCACTATCTGGCGCGTCACGGCGAGAGCCGGGTGGCCAAGGCGGCGATCATCTCCGCCGTGCCGCCGTTGATGGTCAAGACCGCGGCCAACCCGGGCGGCTTGCCGAAGAAGGTCTTCGACGACTTCCAGGCCCAGCTCGCAGCCAACCGCGCGCAATTCTATTACGACGTGCCGGCCGGCCCGTTCTACGGCTTCAACCGACCTGGCGCCAAGCCGCTGCAGGGCCTGATCTGGAACTGGTGGCGGCAGGGCATGATGGGCGGCGCCAAGGCGCACTACGACGGCATCGTCGCCTTCTCCCAGACCGACTTCACCGAGGACCTGAAGAAGATCACCGTGCCGGTGCTGGTGATGCACAGCGAAGACGACCAGATCGTGCCCTATGCAGACGCCGGCCCGCTGTCGGCCAAGCTCCTGAAGAACGGCATCCTCAAGACCTACAAGGACTTCCCGCACGGCATGCCGTCGACTCACGCCGACACTATCAACGCCGACCTGCTCGCCTTCATCAAGGGCTGACCGCGCTTGGCGGACGCGATCTCGCGGCTGGAACGTGCCACAACGGCGGAGGTTACTTCGCTGTTGTGGGTTGCGCGCTCCAGGCCTATCGACTATCAGTCGCCTCCGGCCTCCGCTCCCTTCGTCTAGAGGCCTAGGACGCGGCCCTCTCAAGGCTGAAACACGGGTTCGAATCCCGTAGGGAGCGCCAGCGCCAACTGCATCACGTTGATTTTCCTTTCTTTTTTCGACCTTTCCCCAAACTCGGAGGGACGGTTTGGGGAAACTTGTTCGCCTTGTGTCCTTCAAGGCGGATGACTGCATCTCGCGCCAGCCCGGCCTGTTCGGCGTCCTCGGTGTATCGCTCGGCCTCTGCCAGGGTCGTGTGGCCCAGTATCGCCATGACCATCTTGGTCGAGCAGCCGGCCTCAGCCAGCAACCTGCCAGCGGCCTTGCGCAAGCCGTGGGGCTGACACTCCAGGGGCAGGCCTGCATCTCTGATTGAGTCACGCATCCATTGCGAAAACCCGTCGACGGTGAACGGTTTCCCGTAGGCCGTCGTAAGGATGGCGACGTGCTCGCGGCGCACTGCGGCCAAGGCGGTAACAAGGTCGCGGTGCAAGGGTATCAGCAGCGGGCGGCCGGTCTTCTGCTGCACCACCTTCAACTCGTTCTGGGGGGTGATGTGCGACCACGCCATGCGGAAGACATCGCTGCGCCGCTGGCCGGTGCAGATGAACAACTCGAACGCCGTCCGCTGCTTGCTGCCCAGCGGCCACTTCGCCCTGTACGCCGTGATTTCATCGTCGGTCCACGACCGGATGCGCTGGATCTTCGGCCGCTTGATGCCGAGCGACGGATCGTGCTTCAGCATGCCGATGTTGATGGCGTGCCGGATCAGGATGCGCAGTTTCTTCAACGTGTCGAGCGCGGCGCCGGCGAAGGGCTGCAAGATGGCGAGGTTGATGCGCTCGCGCGACAGGCCGGCGACCGTGCGGTGGCCATGCTCGTTGCGCAGCGTCTCGAGGCGGGTGTTGTAGGCCGCCTTCGTCGTGTCCCTAAGGCCGGTGTAGTCGAGGCTCGCCTTGTAACTGCCGATGAGCGCGGCGATCGAGCCGGGAGCCGCGCGCGTAACCTTGGCCCGTTGGTCCGGCACCGGTTGGCCCGCCAGCGCAGCCTGATAAGCGACCATGAATTCATCGCTCGTCGGGTCGCTCGGCAGGCGGATGCGCGGACCCTTGCCCTTCCTGAACGAAAGGTAGGTGTGACCCTTGACGAAGTTGCGCTCAACGTAGAGCGGAAGCCTGCGTGCCATCTACATCCGCCCAAGTGTCATCCTCGCCGCCGGGCTCGACCGGGAGACGGTCGACCGCAACGTCGAGCTCGCGGACATCCCAGCCCTTCCGTCGGCCGCCGAGCAACCTCGGGCGAGGCATCGTACCGTCCTCGACCATCCTGTCGAACAAGCCGGGCGAGACCGAGATGTAGGCGGCCGCCGCCTCCCGGCCGATGAGCCGGGGCGTGAGCGTGGGCGGAAGGGCAACTTGGCGCGCCATGTCTTTCTCGCGGGGGAGGAGGTCAGAAGGAACTGACCACCACCCCCGGCAGCGCCACTTCACCGAGAAGGGGCAGGGTTATTAGAACCGTGCTTACTGGTTCCGCCCGGACGACCGTCCGTTGGCGCGAAGGCTGGACGGCCGCGACCGCCCGGCAGTCCTTGCAGCTCATCGAGTTCTCGACAACACGCCGCATCAGGGCGATGTCTGTCGGCGCAGGCAGCATCGTGAACTGCACGAAGGCCACGAAGAAGATCGGGCACATCGCCCGAAGCGGAATCCAGTATTGCCCGGCTCGAAAAAAATCGTAGGGAGCCAAAATCGGCTTCCACGGCCCCAGCTCTTTCTCGATCGCGGCCAACTGCGCCGGCGGCAGCGTCGGCCAAAGAAGGCGCCGCCACCAATTCTGCGGCGCCGCCGGGCCTATAGGGGAGGCCGGAGCAAGGTCCAGGGTCCGGACCTTGAAAGCCCCTGGCTCCGGTGCCTTCGGCAGCGCCGGAGCGGCCGGACGGCGAGCTGTCAGAGGCTCGATGATGAAACCGGACATAATCATTTCCCTTGGTGGCGGAAAAGCAACATCGTCGCGACGAACGACAGCGCGCTCGAGATCGCGAAGGCGATAACGAAGCTCACAACTTTGCCCAGAGTCGTGGCCGCGAAGGCGGTGGTAAATATCGCGGCCGTAGCCTCGATGATAAAGCCAGACATTCACAACCCCTTGGTGGTGCGAAACACGACGCTGTTGACGCGACCCCCGCTCGACATGCTGGCGATCTGCCGCTCGAGATCCTGGATCGCAGCAGCGATGTCGGCGTCGCTGCTGTAGCTGATGCGGCGCATGCTGCCGTTGCCGCTCATGATCTCGAACTCCCGCACACCCTTGGCGCGGATGCTCCTAAGTTTGTCGAGCCTGGCCTGCAGGACGGTCAGCGACGCCATGTCAGACCCCGGCCGCCCACCAGTTGACCTTCTTCGAGAAGGTCGAGGCGGCGGCGGGCGTGGGGTCGGTGCCGCCGGTGTTCTTCCAGGTCTTGACCAGGATCGAGCCTGCGGCGGGCGTGCCGGCCTGGTCGCCCTTGCTGGCAGTGGCGAGCATGGGATCGTCACCCGGGCTGTCATCGAGGCTCGCGCCGCAGGCGACCACCGTCGTCAAGCCGGTGACCACCGTGTCGATCGCGGTCGCCGTCGTCACCTGACCGGCAGCGAACCGCAGCCCGCTTTCCGGAGAGCCAATCAAGGCGTCCCCGGTGGTGTCGGCCGAGTCGGCGGCGGCAGCGGCCACTGCCGCGACGATGCCCTTCGAGCTGTCGGTCGTGAGCTTCGAGGTCGAGCTGTTCCAGTAGAGCTGCTGGCCAAGGGTCCACGCCTCGCTCGTCGTCTTGGGCAAGGTGAAGACGCCGACACGATGCAAGGCGTAGGTGTCTCCGCTCTCCGCATCGCAGGCCGCGACGCCGCAGAGCCGGCCGGAGACGATGAAATCGCCGGCCGAGATAGTCCCTCCTGCGACAACATCGATGACGTCGCCGCGGTGCACGAAGTTCTTCATGGTCTATTCCTTTCCAGTAGAGGGGATCAGGCGCCCGCGTTGCGATAGACGCCGCGGTAGTCGACGACGCCACACCCGAAGTCGAGCACGCACCGGAACTCGGAACCGAGCACGTCCCAGCCCTCGCGCATTGCGAGCTGCGGGCCGGGCGCCGACGTGAGGTAGGCGTATTCGAGCACCGGCGCCTGGCCGGGGTCGGCGAAGAGGTACCAGGGGTTGCCGCTGAGCCGCGGCTCCACGGCGAGGGAGAGCCTGCCAGAGAACGGGTTCACGTCGGCGATCGTCGCGGCGTAGAGAGTGGCGAGCACCTGTTCGGCCAGCGTCTCCTTGGCCGACGATACCAGCAGGAACTTCGGCACGACATTGATGGGCTCGCCCGCCAAGCCGACTTGATCGCGCATGGCCTGCCGTCCAGCGCCGAGAGTGCCGACGGCGATCGCGCCACCGCTGCCGGCGACGTTGCTATGCGTCGAATGGAACAGCGTGTGGGTATCGTCCATCGTCGGACCCAGCCCGCTGTTGGCCGTGAACAGGGTGACCAACTCCCGGGCCTCGGTCTCCGCTGCGGCGCGCCCCATCGCGGCGGACCAGTCGGCGAAGGCGCCGAGGTCGTCGTTGATCATGGCGTTGCGGCTGAGGGAGAAGATGCGGGCGAAGGTCGAGAGGCTGTACGCTTCCTTCGCTTCGCTGCGGGTCGTCGAGGTGATCTCGCCGGTTTCCTTCACCTTGACCAATCCGCCTTCCATTTCGCCGAGTCGGATCGACGTCTTCGAGCGGAAGTCGGCAATGGTGGTCGGTCGGGCCAGCGCCTTCAGCGGTGACGCTGCGGCTTCGAAGGCCGGCAAGAGAACGCGGTTGCCCGTCGCGGTGAGGAGCGTGGAGAAGTCGCTGGTGGTGTGCGCCGCGCGCTGCAGGATGGTGTCGGGTGACATCATCGAGACGCCGCGCTCGCCGCGTCGGGTCAGCAGCTCGCCGGCCATGTCGACCAGGCGGCGGTTCATATAGGGCTTTGCCGCGTCGGTCGGGCGGCCGTGCCCGGTGCGACAGGCGATAGCCTCGGCCATGCGCTCGATGACCACGGCAGGGTCGTCATTGGAGAAACCCGGCTCGACGGTGGCAGTGCGGATCGGGCCGCCGCCTCGCTTCTCCATGGCGGTGAAGGCCGCGGCGCGCGCCTGTTCGACGGTGGCCTGGCTGATGATCAGGCCGGAGGCGAAGGCGTCATCGAGTCCGGCGACTGCGCCGATGCGGCGGATCTCGGCGTCGACCGTCTCGCGGGTTACGGGCGGGATTGCGGCGGGGGTGGCCGCGCTTGCAGGTTCCATTGGGAACTCCTCTTCTGAGCGGACAGTCGCGCCACTATCGGCGGCGACGGGAACGAACGAGATTTCGAGTAGCGTCCATGCCTGCGCCGTTCGCATGCGCAGGCCGGTTTGGGGGTCTGTACTGTCAGCCCACTTGTCGACCGAGTAGCCGACAGAGACGTTGCGCAGGATGCCGTCCTGCACGTCTCTGAACAGCGGCTCGACGTCGGGGCGTCGCGAGAAGGCGATCGTCGCTCGGCCGGCCTTGCCGTCGACGTTGGCATCGCGCACCACGCCGAGCACGCTACCGAGGTCAGTCGCGCGGTGAGCATTGAGCACCGGCATTCCCGGTACGCGGGACAGGTCCACGGCGCCCGGCTGCAGGGAGAGAACTTCGAGAAACGTTCCCTCCCAATCTCGACGCATCACGCCCGCACCGGTCGAGAAGGTGACCTCGACGGTGCGGGCCTCGGCGTCGAGCGTCCGCGGCTGGGCGTCCAGCGCGCGGGTGAGGCGGTTCGTGATGGTGGTGTCAGGCATGGTAGACCGTGCGGGTTGGCATGACGCTCGGCAGGCCGTTCCGCTGGCGAAGCGTATCGGCGCGCCGGGCAATGCTCGTGCACAGCGCCAGGGCGACGCCGACTTCCTCCTGCGTGAGACCAGGCTCCGAAGCCAGGAGCGCGAAGATCTCGGCGAGACGTGAGAGTTGTTCGGGGTCAGGCGGCATTGGCGTTCTCCTGCAGCCGTTGGGGAGAAGACTGCGTGGGTGTGGTGAAGTTCAGACCGAGCTTCTTTTCTCGGGCCTTGTCGGCTGCGATATCCGCGTCGAGCTGTTCGATGTCGTAGCCTCGCGCGGCGACGACCTCGCGGCGACTCTTCAGTCCGGCCGCGATGGCGAGCGCGTCGGCAATCGCGTCTTTCTCCGGGTCGACCCAATCCCAGCCCGGCGGTATCCAGTTGACGGTGCAGTAGGCGTCGAGCGTCTCGGCGTTTGGCAGGTCGCCACGAAGCATCGCCAGCAGCATGAGCTGGCGCCACACCGGGCGGCAGAACTGGAACACGATGACGTTGTGCTGCAGCGCTTCGATGCGCCGACGGAACTCGACGAGGCCCGCGCGGATCGACGAATAGTTTACGTCTGACAGGTCGCCGGTGAGTTGCTCGTAGGGGATACCGATGCCGGCAGCGATGCCGCGCAATTGCAGCTTCAGCCATCCGGTAATGTCGCCGACTTCCACGGGCTCGCTGAATGCGATGTCGGCGCCCGGCGGCAGAACCTTGAGGGTGCCCGGTTCCAGGCCGCTTTCTAGGATGCCATTCTTGGCCGTTCCATCGAGGCCGGCGTTGCTGCCTTCGGGATCTTTGATGAAGCCCGCCAGCATGGCGCCGAGCTTCACGCGGACAAGCTGGGCGTCCTCGAGCTGGTCGAGCTCGTGAAGCCGTAGGAGGATCGTGGCCAGCGAGGAGACGCCGCGGACCTGGCCGGGCCACGTCGGGTTGAACAGGTGCACGATATCGGATGCCGGCACCCTGATACGATCGCTTGCACCGGACAGGGGGAACGGCGCGCCGGGCGGGTCGCGGAAGATGTGATAGGCGACGCGCGTGCCGCTGGCGTCGAACTCCACACCAGCAACGATGCGGCCTGTACCCACGTCGGCGGAATAGTTCGCGTCGACCTGTTCAGCGGGAATGTGCCGCAAGCGCAGGTCGCGGCCTACAGTTTCGAGCCGGACGAACGTCTCGCCGTCGGTGACCATTGCGCCGACCGCGCGCGCCGTGAAGCCGTAGATGTCACATAGCCCCTCGATGTCGGCGCGGTCGCCCCAAGCATTCCACAGGGTCTGCTGCTTGACCTTGATGCCGGGGTCGGCATGGAGCGACTGAGGCTTGATGCCGGTTCCCACCATCGCCGACTTCAGCGACTCTACCGCGTTCGCCGTCCACGGGTTGTTGGCAACCATCGTGCGCTGCCGTCCGCGGAGTATCGGGCTTGCCGCTGCGGTCGCTGCAACGGGATTGCCGAAGGCGAAAAGCCCGGCGAAGCGGCGGCCGCCGGCGGCGCCCTCATAACGGCGAACAGCCTGCGGCTTGCGCAGAAGGCGATTGAGGAGACGGCCGATCATTTCGACGCTGCCTCGTTGATCTCGGCTCGTAGCTTCTCGGGGAGTTCGCCGGCCAATGCCTCTGCGTCGATCAACGTGTATTCGGCGGCGTAGCGCTTTGACTCAAGATCGAGCAAGGACTCGTAGGCGAAGACGTAAAGCGGTGCCTTCCTCTCCGAGCCCTCGACAACGGTATGAAATCCCATCGGCGGCCTGCCCGGAAAACGGAAGAAAGCCCACCAACGGCGCTTCACCAAGTCATTGTCGGCGCGGCTTCGGTTTTCAGGCGATCGTGCGAACGCGACCAATGGCGGCCGAAGCCATACCGAGATTGCAGCGGCGTCCGTCAGGTCGTTGCCACGACGCGCGAACCAGCCGACGACGGCCAACGAGACGAGGTCACCGAGCGAATATCGCCAGTGACCGCGCCCCGTAAGGCTGTCGGGATTGCTGACACCTATCCCATTGATGAGATCACGGCGGCGCCAATCCCGAACGTTGTCGGTCGACACGCCGGCCAAGTACATCGCGGGGAGGCTGGAATAGAGCAAGTGCGACCAATCTCGAATTGGGAGACCTTCCCACAATATGCCAGCCATCCGCGGTCGGCAAGAGAGATGTGGGAAAGTCCCACATCTCGGCCTTCAGGTTCTGGTGGGGAAATTCCCCACGTCCCCCCCGACATCCGGGCATTTAGGCGGGTTGGCCATCTAACCCGCCTAACTGGGTTTTGCGTGCCAACCCGGTTGTCACATGCGGTCGATCAGCTCGTTGCAGAGCAGTTCGCCGGCCAGCACCAGACAGGCGCGGGCGTTGCGCTGGTCGCTCGCCTCGACGCAATCGTCGATCACGCCGGCTTCGATCCAGTTCAGGGTCGCGAAGACACCAGACAAGGCGGAGATCGTCCGGCGCAAATCGCGCTCGTCGGGCGACAGGACCTCGCGGGTGCGGTCGATCTGGTCGGCTTGAGCGGGCGTCATCATAGCAGCTTCAGCCCGCGGGCACGCTCGTAGGGCAGGTCGTGACCGTCGGTCTCTATCTCGTCTTCGAGGTGGTCTTCTTCTCGATCCATGGCGCCGTGATCTGCCCATAGGCCGAGGCGTCCTTCCGGCTGGCCCAAGTTCGGTTCGGCGTCGGCGTCATCTTGCTCCCGATCGACGTCGGGCTCGTAGTCGTCGAGGTCGGACTCGAGGTCGGCGAGATGCGCCTCGAACTCGGCCAGGGCGTCGAGCATGTCGAGCGACAGCGGCACGAGCAACCACTGCCCTCGCATCTTCACCGGCGACTCGAAGATGCTGCCGGGCTCGACCACCGGTTGGTCGATCAGGTCGCCATGTGCCGCGATGTGCCGGAGCAGCTTGAGCTGCAGGCCGAGAGACGTGGCGGAATCCGCCACGTCGCCCATCGCCGCCGCGATGGCGCCTTGCGGCTTCGGAAACGGCGTCGCCTTGCGGATACGCGCCGGGGTCCACCGGGCGCTCATTGCACGCCCCCACCGTTACCGCCGCCTGGCCGCTTCACCGCCGTCCAGGCGATGACCGTCTCGTGGTTGCGCCACGCCTCGACGGCGCGCAGCAACTCGTTGGCCAAGACCTCCGCCATCTCCGGCGGGAGCCACAAGCTGGTCGACACTCGTGTGGGGTGCGCCGGGTCGGTCGCAGCGTGAATGCCGATGGACCCTCGCCGATGGTCGACCTCGACCAAAGTGCGCGTGTCGTCGGGCTCGACGCTGGGCGGCGGGCCGATGCTGATGGGGATGCAGTTTTTCATGATCGGTCTCAGGAATACCGGCCTTTCCAGGGCCGGGCGCCAGCGAACAGCGCTGGCACCGGGAGCTGGAAAACAGGCCTGAGACCCGCGCCACGACCTTCACCCCGAGGGGCTATTGTATAGCCGTGGCACTCCCGGCATAGTGCGCCGGTCGCGGCCCACGGCTAGTGGACGCGTTCTCTTTTCGATGACGTGTTGGTCCCGGCAAGGACCGCCTCGCCATCGCTCAGGATGCCAAAGGCCCGGCAAAGGCCTGTAGCGGGAGTTTTCCAAGCTCCGCCTCGCATCCTGCCGCATAATCGTCACAAGCGCCACCCCAACCATGGGGTGGGACGCTTGCGTGTGGTGGTTGCCCACAACACTTCGGTGTCAAGATCCGCCGGTGCCGAGTGGCGCGAATCAGCTTGGAGAGAAAAAACATGCCTGCGAAGCAACCCTTTACCGTCGGCGATCTCCGACGCATGCTGAACGGATGTGACGACGCCGACGAACTTGAGGTCGCCGGCGGCTTGACGATCTATCGCATCAAGCAAGTCGGAGACGATGTGCAATTCATGGAGTTCAACGAGTTCCTGGCCGACGGCCTCGAACCGTTTCAGAGAATCGTGAACAAGGGTGTGACCGTGGCTGCCGTCTTTCTCGCCGACGACTAACCTTATCGCCCCAACCACTTCGACCGGATGACGGTCGGCATGGTCCGCGACGCCGCCGACGTCGCAGGCCCCGCCGGCATGTGACGCAAGGGCACAGCCTCCAGCGCCTCGGCTTCCGCGTTGAGGCGAACCCCCAAGGCAATCAGGCCTTGCAGCGCCGCGGCCGCATAGACGCGGACATCCAGGGCTTCGTTGCGATCGCCCGGTGGCTTGCGCCATTCGCGCACGGGGCGGCCCTTGACGTAGCGCGTCGCCAGCGATTCGGACGTCAGTTGCTGGAAATACTCGGCGTCTCGACCGGCCGGGAAATGGCAATAGCCGGGGCCGACCTCGGTCCGCTTCAGCCGCGCGTACAGCGCTTCTTTCGCCGCGTCGACGCCGACCAGGTACATCGTGATCTGGCCACGCTTTCGCGACGGCCGGCGCGGCCACACCGGGACACCGGCGCCACCGCGGCCCTTGATCGCCCACACACGGCGGGCCGTTCGCTCGGCAGCGAAGCGATAGACGCTCGCGGTGTGATGCCCGCCGCTGTCCACGCAGACGGCGCGGATCGGCATGTTGGCCACGTCCCGGGCGTGCTGAAACGATCGCCTCAGGTCATGGTCGAGCGCCTTCCAGACCTCGGGCCCGGCGGGGTCGCCCCAGATCACGCGGTGCTCGATCGACCAGCTTTCCTCGTCACGGCCCCATCCAACGATTTCGTATTCGAGCCGATCGTCTTGCGTGTCGACGCCAGCGGTCAGCAACACCACGCCGGCCGGCAAATCGGTTCCCCAGTCTTCGAGCCGTTCGAACAAGCCCAGCGCGTCGGGCGGGGTCGCCGCTTCGTCGTGCCATAGCTCGCCCAGTTTGATGTTGCGGAAGGCCTTGTGGCGAGGCGGGTCGCCATGCACCTGGCCGTGCTCGATCGCGAGCTCCGGCATGGTGTGGAACGGAGATAGCAGGCCGCCAATATGGAAGCCCGCCGCCTTCCGATCGCCCGGTGCTGTCGCTCGCCACTCGCCGCGAGCCACCATCGCCAGCCGCTTGGCGTCGTCGATGATGCAGCCACAATGGACGCAGACCAGGTGCGCGAGGTCGCGCCGGCCTTCGGGCCATTGCACGTTGATCCAGTCCAGCACCTGGTGCTCGCCGCATTCCATGCAGGGCACGAACCACTTCCGCTGGTCCGATTCGTCGTAGGCCTTCTCGATGCGCGAGAAGCTGGCGACGGTCGGCGTGCTCACCATCAGGATCTTGCGGCGCCCGCGGTAGGTGATCGCGGCACGCTCGGCCAGCGCCACCGGGTCGCCCTCGCCCTCGGCGTCGGCCGGATAGGCATCGATCTCGTCGAGCAGGATGAATCGCGCCGGCAGGCTGCGCAGACCAAGCGGAGAGTTGGCACCGACCATGAGCAACTCGCCGCCGACGAAGGCCTTGCGGGTCATGCTGTTTCCGCCGTCGCGGGAGCGGAATGGCACGACGAGGTCGCGCAGCACGGGCGTGTGCTCGATCAGGGGATCAATGCGCGTCGGCGTGTTGCGGCGAACCATCTCCGTCGACGGCATCACCAGCATGATGTTGGCCGGCACATGGTGGATGGCGTAGCCAACGAAGTTCAGCGCGCATTCGGTACCGCCGACCTGAGCGGCTTTCATGACGACCACGCGCTCGATGGGGCAGGACGGCGACAGGCAGTCCATGGGCTCCTTCAGGAACGGCAACCGGCTGGTGCGCCAGCGGCCAGGCTCGGCACTGGACGGCGGCAACTCCCGGTGCGTGTCGGCCCACTCGCTCACCGTCAATGCCGGATCCGGCATCAAGCCCCGGCGCCAGATCGTGTCGGCCCAGTCGGCGACGCTAGCCGATGCTAGCCCGATGCTAGCGGCTTGCTCCGTCATGTCAGCTCCGCCAGCGCGCGGCAGGCCAGCTCCTCGAGGTGCTGCCGCATCTCCAGCTCGAGCAGGCGCTGCAGCTCCGCCCCGTCGACACCGAGCTGCACGGCCACCGTAGGGGCTACACGAACCACCCACGCGAGATGGGCATCGCGCTCGGCCCTGGCGCGGGCGAAGATGGCGGCTTCTGCGGCCTTCCGGTCGACCAGGGCGCCGCGCGCCTTCTCCAATTCAAGCCGGGCACGCTCGACGCGGACGCGGTCCAGCTCAATACGCACCCTCGTGGCGGCACCGGTTTTGCCGCCACCGCCGGCCCGGGCTCGCCCGCCGTCGAGATTGTCGGCGCACCAGGCCTTCGCCTTGGCCAGGGATATGCGGCCGCGCGGCTCGACCGGCAGGCCCTCGGCAATCAGCTGCGTGACGCGCGCCGGCGACACGCCCAGCGCCGCTGCCGCCGACGACTTGCTCACCAGGTCGCTCACGATTTCAGGCAAAAAAAACTCCACGGCCAAGGCAGCACAGATGGGTCGAACTACTCGCCGGCTGCGGTGCACAGGGACCCATGCCCTCGACGCCGCACCGCACCATTGCGACCGAATTGCAATTTCGATTCTCTCAATGGGGCTTGCACCCCTGACTGGGCTTGGTCTTTCGGGTCGCCGCGCGCACGAGGCTGGGCGTTGGCTGGCGCCCGCCCGCGCGCACGACAGCAGGGATGTCGAGAGACCGCAGTATCGTCCCGACCGAGCGCAGCCCCTCAGCAGCCTCAGGCTCACTGCCAAGCTGAGCTTCGCCTACCTGGTGATTAACTGTGTACCCAATAGCGGACAGTTCGGGCGCCTCAGAGGGCTGAATCGGCCGAATCTGTCCGCTATTGGGTACAGTTGGCGGGGTGCTGTCCGGTATTGGGTACAGACTGTCCGGTATTGGGTACAGACTGTACCCATTAGCGGACCGTCGAATCTTTTCCGGCACACGCTCTGACAGCTCGGTTGGGCGCCAGTGCTGGAAGTCGCGAGTGGGTGCGGCGCCCCCAGTGGCGTACTCGGTCAGTATCCAGCAGGTCGCCTTGCGCGCCCTGGCAGCCGTCTTCCAGCTGAAGCCGGCCTCGACCTTCGGTCGGATGAAGCCTCGGTCCACCAGGTCGGCGAACCAATCTGACGCGGCCGACTTGCCGACGTTGAGCTTGTCGGCTGCATCCCGGACGGACAAGAACAGCTCGCCGTTGTTCGAGCCGTTGAACAGGTCCTTGATCTCGGTCAGCAGCGCACGGGCGCCGACGCACAGCGAACGATAGGCGAGCGACTGCAGCTCGAAGCTGTAGTGGCGGACGTGGTGCGCGTCTTTCTTGCTCTTGCCCTTGACGTCGACGCCGCGCCCCTTGCTGGGCTTGCTCACGGGCCGCCCTCCGCATCGAGGCCCCAATGCTCAGCGATGATGCGTGGCGCCACGAGTGCGGGTTTATTTTCAACCCGCACCCTGCTTGCGGCGTCGGGGTCGGTGGTGCGATATTCGGTCGTCGTAGCTTTTTCGTATGAGCCGTTCTTCTTCGCCCCGTTCGCGCCTGCCAGCGCTGCGGGGCGTTCTCTTTCGGGCGGATCCTGTTTGGGGGCCGCGCCAGAAAGCCCTTGCAAATCAATGGGGGGCGATTTCCCCAAACACCTTGCTAAACGGTTGATATTGTTCGGATGGTGCGCTTCCGTAGGGAGCGCCATTTCAGAACGGCCGCACCGTGTCGGCGTGGAGCGGGTCGATCTCCAGCTTCTTCTTGGTCCTCGATCCCCGCTGCTTGGCGGCAACGATGCGATAGCCGATCGGTGGCAAGGCGCCGTTCCAGAAGCCCATTGGTCCAGAATCGCCGAACGAGCCCTTTGAAAGAATAGCCTTTTCTACGCTGGAAGCCTCGGCGCGCCGTCGCGTAAAAATACTTGCGCGGCGGCGCGGGGAAACGGCGTAGGAGCGAAGGCGGCTGGCAGCGTCACGCCGCCGCCTTCAAGGGTTTCGCCCGTTCGATACGCGCCAATTCCTTGGGGTCGTGCATCGCTGTCCAGGATCACGAGGCGCTTGGGCTGCAGAGCGCGTTCGTAGGCGGCGAGTGCGAGGTCGGCCGGTGTCGGATGGTCGGCGAGGCCGACGATCATCAGGAGCGGCGTCGGGCTGATCAGGGTGATCAGGCTGGCCGGATCGTAGCGCAGGAAGAGGTCGAGCGAGCGCACCGTCACCTCGTTGTGCCACGCCGGTGCGTGGGTCGCCGCCGTCTCGGTGAACCAGGCATGCGAGTCGGCGGTCGGCAGGGCGGCCGGTCCCATCGGATCGGGCGACACGACCGGCAGCACGTCCCGCCAGGCGCGGATCGGCTGCTCGGGGTCGACTTCCCGGCGCACCCTGCGTCGCTGGTGCCAAAGCCGCGGTGATCGAACACCAGGGCACCCAGTCCCGCGTTCGCGAACGCCTCACCGCCGAAAAGCCGTGCGCCATTATGATCGCCGGCTGGCGTGGGCTCGCTGTGTCCGTCGTCATGCTGCTGGCGGGCCGGGAGAGCCAGCGGCGCAGGGTCGTGCCGTCCTTGGCCTGGAAGGCGATGTCGCGTCGCATGCTCCCCGCTTCAGGCGGGTTTGCGTCCCGCCACTCTCGACAATACGCCGGGCACGAAGGGATGGATGACCACGTCGCGGAAGCCGGCGCCCTCGAGGTAGCCCTTGACTTCCGACTCGGTGTGCGCCTGTCCGGTGCTGCCATAGACCGCCTCGTTGAGGCCCCATAGCGCCGCCGACAGGGGGCCGCGGCGATCGTCGTGCAGGGTTTCGCCGACCAGGTGCATCTCGCCGCCCGGCACCAGGGCGGCGAATGCCTTGCCGACCACGAGGCGGATCAGGTCGGGCTCGTACTGCGGCAGGTTGCTCGCCATCACCACGACATCGACGCCCTGCGGGAAGGACGTGCGCGTGAAATCGCCGGGCAGCGTCGCGACGCGATCGGCGGCGCCGTTGGCGGCGATGTATTCGTTGGCCACGACGGTGACCGGCGGCAGGTCGAGCACGATTGCCTTCAGCCCGGGATAGGTCGTGGTGGCAACGATGCTGTAGGCGCCCGAGCCGCCGCCGAGATCGAGCAGCAGCTTGCGCCCCGTCATGTCGACGCTGCGGCTGAACAGCCGCGCCGCACCCATGCCGATCGAATAGGTGGCGGCATGATAGCGCCGCGCGTCGTCGACGGTGAAACTCTCGTAGGCGCCGAGCCGGTTCTCGGTCGGGCTGCGCAGGCGCTGGGCAAGCTCGCCATAAGCCGTCCAGCGCGGCTTGGTGAACAGGATCCACGGGCCGGCATAGCGCTCGCCGTCCTTGACCAGGAAGCGCTGCACGTCGGGGGCGTTGGTGAAGCGCTCGCCGTCGCGCGTCAGCAGAGTCATGGCGGTGAGCGCGGTCAAGAGCCGCTCGGCGTTGCGCGCGCTGATGCCGACCGCCTTGGCGGCCAGCGGAATAGTATCGTGGCCGTGGGCGATGGCGGTGAACACTTCGAGCTCGACCGCCGCCATCAGCGCGGCGCTTTCCCAATAGGCCTGCGCCATCTTCTGCAGGCGGGTCGTGTCCAGTCGCGGCCTGTCGGGCGCTTGCTTGTCGGGTGCTTGCATATCGGCCATCGGGCTTTCCTCCGTTGCCCGATCACAGCGTGCGGGCCTAAGGTTGCTCTTCTTCGTTCATCGTCCATCTTGCATCGGAGCGCTTCAATGGACATGCACATCGCGCCGGATCTTCCGCTGACCGGTATCGACGTCTATTCGCTGCCGCCCGCCGAGGGGGAAGCGGTGTTGCGCCGCCAGCTCGCCGCCGCCTACCGGCTGGTCGATCATTTTGGCTGGACCGAGCTGATCTACGGCCATCTCACGGCGCGGGTGCCGGGCGAGGCGCCGCATTTCCTGATCAATCCGTTCGGCCTTAACTACGACGAGGTAACCGCGTCGAACCTGGTGAAGATCGATCTCGACGGCAAAACGATCGGCGAGTCGAAGCATCCCGTGAACTACGCCGGCTTCGTGATTCATTCGGCCATTCACATGGCGCATGCCTCGCGCCATCGGGCTGTGATGCATACCCATACGCGCGCCGGCATGGCGGTGTGCGCTCTGAAGGACGGGCTGTTGCCGATCTCGATGGTCGCGACCGCTTTCCACGGCAAGCTCGCCTATCATGACTACGAAGGGCCGAGCCTCGATCTTGACGAGCGCGGCCGGCTGCTCGCCAATCTCGGCGAGCACCAGGCGATGATGCTGCGCAATCACGGTCTGCTCACCACCGGCCGCTCGGTGCCCGAGGCGTTCCTGCGGCTCTATCGGCTCGAACGCGCCTGCCAGATCCAGATCGATGCCGCGGGGGCCGGCGCGCTCAACGTCCTGGGCGACAATCTCGCCGGCAAGTCGGGCGCCGACATGGACCGCTTCTCCGAGATGGAAACGGCGGTCGGCATCGGCGATCTCGAGTTCGCGGCCCTGATCCGAAAG
>Ga0310811_10003987_pt1 | contig 18597 bp, 12 predicted proteins | sample YCmetagenome_FD_207642 | JGI IMG/M metagenome (GOLD analysis project Ga0310811, IMG submission 207642) | Soil microbial communities from experimental microcosm in Duke University, North Carolina, United States - YC | ecosystem: Engineered > Artificial ecosystem > Soil microcosm > Unclassified ...
CAGGTCGAGCAGGGCAGACTGATCCAGAGCCATCGTGTGGTGTCCTTCGCGAGAACCTTTGGTCGGGAACTCGCTGACCGTCACACGATGGCTCGCCCCATGTCCGGGGCTTGCTTCACCAGCTTGGAGTTACACCACCCGAGGGGACGTCACCTTCGAGGATGGTCGTACGGCCAACCCGTTCGCAGATGAAACAGTCCAAACATTCCTCCCACGGCATCCACGAGACCGTTGCTGTCAGCGTTGTTGTCACTGGAGATCAAAAACGCCCCGAGCGATCATCACTCAGGGCGTTCATGCTGTTCAGGTGCTGTGGTCAGGGGCAGGGTCGAACTGCCGACCTTCCGCTTTTCAGGCGGACCAATCACCCTGGCCAGCTGACGGAGTACGTGGTCAGAGGGATGTGGAAGGTAGCCGGCATGTGCTCGCGTGTGGGGATGTTGCTGTCAGTGCTGCTGTCACCTCGGCCGTGGCCACCCGATGGCAAGACCCGACGAAGGAGGGTCGCGGCAGCGATCGCCCCAGCGCCATATGGCGAGTGCCGACGTCAGCGATCGTCATGGCCTTCGATGCACTGGACCACCGGACAAACAAGGATGCTCCGATCGGCCTCGAAAGACGACCAGGGTATTCGTCACCACTGACTGCGCCCCCTGGGGTCGGCCGGCGATTTGTCGGATCGGACTGCGAGACTCCCCGCATGCGAGATCTCGCACTCTCACTGGGAGCCATCACACCCGATCCTCGCGCTGTGGTGAGGTTCGGCTCGGGTGTGCGTCCTGGTCCCAGTTGCGGCAGGCGGCCGACATGAGCGCTTTTGAGCAGTTCAGCCTTCAGGCGAGCCCAGAGGAGTGGCGACCTGAGTGGATCGCCCGCGGAGAGCTACGCGACCGGCGCTTTGAGCTGCCCGACGGCGTGTCCGGTGTGACCTTCGACCAGGCACAACTGGTGAACGTGGACTTCTCCGATATGCGGTTCACCGACTTCAGTGTCCATGCAACCGAATTCGTAGGATGCGACTTTTCCGACGCTGCCTTCGAACGCCTGTCGATGGGGTCCACCTGCGTAAGAGGGCCGTGGAATCGCACCGACTGGCCCCAGTCGGTCTTCCGCGACTGCGTGTTCCGCCGCACCCGCTTCGCCGCCCGCACGTTCTTCGGCAACGTCCGATTCGAGAGGTGCATCTTCGACGGGTCTCGATTGAGGGATCAGGCGTCCACGTTCTCAGCCGAGTTCGTCGACTGCGTCTTCATCGGCCGCGTACGGAGCGTCAATTTCTGGGGCCGCCCGACCGACCACCTGGCCGCTCTGGGCAGGGACCGCAATGACTTCACCGGCAACGACTTCACCAGCGCTGAGCTCGACTACGTCGCCTTCAAGCACGTCGACCTCCACGCCCAGCACCTACCCGGACTGCCCGGCTACGCCCTCCTCGACCGGATCAGCGAGCGGGTGAAGGCAGTGTTACCCCTGGTGCAACGCTGGCCGGACCCACAGCAGCAGAAGGTCGCCCGCTTCAGCCTGGAGTTCCTCGCAGACATGGCACGAGAGCACAACGACGACCATGCGCTGGTAAGCCCATCCGACATGGGCAGGAAACTTCCACCCCCGCTCCGGGAGGAGCTGTTTGATGCGTTCAGGCGCACAACCAGCGGTACAAACCCTGGTTGAGCCCCACCGCCTCCCGAGCCAGGTCCCGCAGAGCCGTCACGCGTTCGAACTCGAACTCGTCGAGCAGTTCCTCATCGGCGTACTCGCGCAGCCGCCCGTCGTCCACTTCCGCGAGCGCGGCGACGGCCTCCGGCGCCGCCCGGTCCACCGCCGCCGACTCTCCGTCCTCCACAACGAGCTCACTACCGCCGAACTCGCTGAGATCACGTCCGCTGAGCTCGGCGGCCAACGTATCGACGCCGTCGAGCCACCCCTTGCAATCGACGTACGGCAGATTCATAGCCGCCGGCCCACCGGACAACGCTAGCCGCGCAGACTGCTCGGAATCCACCGTGAAGTAATCAACAAGCACGCCCATGGCGGCCCACCCTACGACCACGCCTACGCAGACCAGGGATCGCCTCAGGAACCCTTCATTACGAGTGAAATGTGGGTCCCTCGCAGATGACTCGCCGTCCTGTTCAAATCGGTAGATACGGGTTGGTGGAGTGTGATCGTGTGAGGCGCTATTGCTGTACTCGCTGCTGTACAGCAGTTGCCGTTAGCTGCGGCGGGCCTCCCCGACCACGCCTCATCGTGCTCGCTTGAAGCACGTCTTCAACAACATGATCCGCATCATGCTCGTGGTCCGGCCAGATCCCCCGATCAATCCACACGCTGCGGAGCCCGGCTGCCCGTTCGTCGGCTATAGATCACCGACCGTAACCACCGAATTCGTGCCAGAGCCGTTCACTGGGCAGACCCCTTCGGGGCCGGACGCTGGTCTGGCCGCCCCGGCCCCGAAATGTGGGATCAGTGTGTGGGCGCCTCTGGTGGCTGCGTCATGCAGGTCGGAGGCGACCGTGTCAGGAGCGGACGGCCGCTCGGGCGGCGTCGAGGATGACGTCGGTCACCACGCCGGGCCGGGTGACGAGGGATAGGTGACCGGCGTTGACCTTGGTGATGTGAGCACCTGCACGGGTGGCCATGGCCGACTGCTCGGCTGGGGGGATGACATGGTCGGCGGTTCCGACGACGGCCCAGGAGGGGATGGTCTGCCAGGCGGGCGTACCGGAGGGTTCGGATCCGGCGCTGACGGCGAAGGGGCGCTGACCGGCCGCAAGGAGCCGGGCTTGGGCGCTGGGGACGCCGTTGGCGAAGCAGTCCGCGAATCCCTGGTAGGCGCCGTTGGGTGCGATCTTGAGGTAGGCGTCGTAGTCGCCCTGAGGCGAGCCGGGGTACTGCACCAGGTTCAGGAACGTCGATGGGTCGGCGGTGACGCATGAACCGGGCTTGGCGGCGTTGATCTGAAATACGGTCTCGCCCTTGGCGGGGATGTAGGCGTCGTCGTAGACCAAGGCCTTGACATTGGGATTGCCCGCGGCGGCGTTGGTGATGACCATGCCGCCGTAGGAGTGGCCCACCAGGACGACCGGGCCCTGAATGGTGGCCAGGTAGTTCTTCAGTGTCTGCGCGTCGTAGTCGACGCCGCGCAGCGGGTTGGGCGGGGCGGCGACGGTGTAGCCGTCGTGCTGGAGGCGGCTGATCACCGGGTTCCAGCTCGACGCGTCCGCCCATGCACCGTGTACGAGCACGATCGTCGGCTTGGGACCGTGGTCTTTCGCGGTGGTGGTGGCTTGCGCGACCGCCTGGGTGGCCGCCACCGCCACCCCGGCGACGGCCAGGGCGCATGCGGCGGCCAGCACGCGGGACTTGCGCAGTCGTGTTCCTCGGAATCGCATGATGAAGGTCCTTTCGGCGGCCGTGCAATGGGCCATGTAAGTGAGGTCACCGAACGCCGATGCGACTTCGGCGTGGGTACGGGATCGGGCATGGCCAGGACGGTGGGAGGAACGGCCTGTCCCGGGAGGGCGCTGAGAGGCAGCGCCCTCCACGTCATGGCCCCCACCGCAGGCGGGGCCGGTTGCTAAAGGCGTCGACGGAGACGCTGCGCCGTAGGGGGCTCAACTGTGGGCCACCAGGTAATGCGCTGGATGTCGGTCACCGTCCCCCTGGGAAGTGCCGTCATCTCTTTCCACGCCAAGCGGTGCGTACGTCCCTGGTCAGTGCCACCGTGACGGACCAGGTCGCAACCGGGGGCGTGGGCCAGCCGACGGTACGGGAATTGCTCCTGTACTGGCCGTCTGTGTCATCTTGTTCGTTGTCGGGGATGGCACCGCGCGCGCCCCGCTCGAAGAAGTCGAAGGGGTATCGCGCGGTGGATGTTCCACGGAATACGGGAGAGCGTGTCGGGGTCAGTTATTGGTGGTCAGCGCCGCTTTCAGCGACCCCACCGCGAGCAGCACGGCGTGCTTGGCCGCCTCGGTGTCGTGGAGGGAGTTCACCATCACGAAGTCGTGGACGATGCCACCGAAGCGTGCGTTGGTCGCCTTCACGCCTGCCTGGCGCAGTTTGGCGGCGAAGGCCTCGCCCTCGTCACGCAGCACGTCGGCCTCAGCCGTAATGATCAGCGTGTCGGGCAGACCGGAGAGCTCGTCCAGGCTGGCACGCAGCGGCGAGGCGGTGATCCTCGCCCGCTCGCTCTCGTCCGTCGTGTACTGGTTCCAGAACCACTTCATGCCTTCCCGAGTGAGGAAGTAGCCCTCCGCGAACTCGTGGTAGGAGTCGGTGTCGAAGCCGGCATTCGTGACGGGGTAGAAGAGCACCTGCTTGACGAACGTGACATCCCCGCGCTGCTTGGCGAGTAGCGCGAGGGCGATCGCCATGTTGCCGCCGACGGAGTCACCGCAGACCGCCACACGGGTCGGGTCGAGGTTCTTCTCCTCGCCCCGTGTGATGATCCACTGGGCGGCCGTGTAGCTCTGCTCGATCGCGACGGGGTAGCCGACCTCGGGAGAGTGATCGTATTCGGGAAAGACGACGGCGGCGCCGGTGCCGACGGCGAGGTCGCGCACGAGGCGGTCGTGGGTGTGCGCGTCGCCGAACACCCAGCCGGCGCCGTGCACGTAGAGGATCACCGGAAGCGTGCCGGCAGCGCCCTTCGGCTTGACGATCCGGATTTTGACCGTGCCGGTCGGTCCGCCCTGGACGTCGATCCACTCTTCGTCGATCTCGGGCTTGAAGATCGGGGTGTCCTGGACGCCGTCGACCGCCTTGCGGCCATCCTCCGGAGCCAGTTGGTAGAGGAAAGGCGGGGTGGATGTGGCGTCGACGAACTCCTGGGCGGCCGGCTCCAGGGCGAGGTTCTTCGGGTTACCAGACATTCGATTTCTCCTAGCAGGTTCTTTTCCGAGCGAGCCGGGCGGACCGGTCGTCGAGGGTGTTCGGATGATGGGTGTGGTCAGAGCTTGGGCGCCGAACGTCCGCTGACGCTGCTCGATGGGGGTGGTGATCCCGATGAGCGGGCTCTGGATGTGATCGGATCACTGAGACCGGTGTCGGCCACCGCGTTGACCAACAACTGCGCGGCCGTCCCGAGAGAGCTCGTGCGGGTCGACCGGTCGTTTCTTCCGGTCAGGCGAGTTCGACGCTGGCATCGGTGATGACGGCCGCGACCTCGGCCGGATGGGTCTGCATGACCAGGTGCGGGGCGTCGATCTCGACGATCCGGCGCAGCCCGGCACGCTGGTAGCCGAACCGCTCGACGTCCGGGTTGATGGTGCGGTCGGCGGACGAGACGATCCCCCAGGCCGGCTTCGTCTTCCAGGCCGCCGCCGAGGCCGGCTCGCCGAACGCGACGGCCGACAGCGGCCGCTGGGACACGGCCAGGACCTGTGCAGTCTCCAGGGGGACGCCGGCGGCGAACACTGCCGGGAATGCGTCAATCTTCACCGACACGTCGGTGCCGGGCTCGGAGCCGCCGGTTGGGTAGGGGGTGTAGACGAGGTTGGCGGCGAGGTCGGAGTCGGGGAAACTGCCCTGCAGCTGTCCGAGGCTTTCCCCCTCCTCGAGGGCGTACCCGGACACGTAAACCAGACCCACCACGTTGTCGGCCATCCCGGCCACGGTGATCACGGCACCGCCGTATGAGTGGCCGGCCAGCAGGACAGGACCGCTGATCTGCTCGACGAACGAGCGGAGGTAGGCGGCATCGCCGGACAGGCTGCGGTTGAACACCGGCGGGACCAGCACGGCGTATCCCCGGTCGAGCAGCAGACGGGTGACGGGTGCCCAACTGGCGGCGTCGGCGAAGGCGCCGTGCACCAGGACGATAGTCGGCGTTTCAGTCATGACGGACCATTCCTCTCAGGCGAGATCGGTGACTTCAACGCTACGAATCTGGAGCGGGCCTGCCATCGGTCACAGTGACCTAGCTTGCCGCCGCGCCATACCTAGCCGGGCACCAGGAGGTCTACGAGTAGCGGGCCAGGATGGGGTGGCTACAGGCAGGGGCACCAGGACAGGGCCATAAGCAGGGGTGCCAGGATGGTTCAGTGAGAGAGGTTGAAGGCGGACTTGTCGGCCGCGCACCCGAGATCGAGTCCATCCGCGCGCTCCTCGCCGACGTCACCGATCACGGCGCCGCGATCGTCGTCTGTGGCGAGGCCGGGGTGGGGAAGACGGCCCTGGCCGACGCGGTGGTGGACTACGCGCGCTGGCGAGGAATCGACGTGCTCCGGGCTTACGGGGTCGAAGCGGAAAAGGACGTCCCCTGGGCGACCCTGCACCAGCTGGTCCATGCTCTTCGCGACCGGGTCGCCGACCTTCCGGCGCCTCAGCGGAGCGCCCTGCAGGTCGCGTTCGGCGAGAGCGAAGGTCCACAGCCCAGCCTGTTCCTGACCGGCCTGGCCACGCTGACTCTGCTGTCCGAGCGCGCCACCGCCGCCGGACTGTTGGTCGTGATCGAGGATCTGCACTGGGCGGACCACGCGACCCGGGCGGCCATCGGCTTCCTTGTCCGCCGGATCAGCTCCGAACCGATCGTGATGCTGATCACCTCGCGGTCGGACGAGACGGCCGACCAGTTCGACGCCACCCTCGAGCAACACCGGCTGACACTCGACCCCCTGTCCGACACTGCGTCGCGGCAGTTGCTGGACGGACAGGACCCGCCGCTGTCGCCCGCCGCCCGCGACCTGGTGCTGCGCGAGGCGCTCGGCAATCCGCTGGCGCTGATCGAGCTGAGCGTGGCGGTGCGCCGCGGCGACTGGCCTCTGCCGGGCCCTTTGCCGCTGACCAAGCGGCTGGAGAACGCGTTCGCCCACCGGCTCACGCCGCTGACCGCCGCCGAACGTGCCGTGATCCTGATCGCGGCGGTCGGCGCCAGCGGCCGGCAGCCGGATCTGGTCGCCGCCGCATCACGCCTGCACGGCGACGAGGTCGGCAGCACCGCGGTCGACGGGCTCGTCCGGGCCGGTCTGTTGAAGCAGACGGCCGGCGAATTCCGGTTCCGGCACCCGCTCGTGCGGTCGGCCGTCATCCAGACCGCGACGCCCGACGAGCGGACCCGAGCCCACCGCGCCGTGGCCGAACTGCTGCCGCCCGGCACCGACCGCAGGCTCTGGCACCTTGCCGTGGCCGCGGAACGACCCGATGACGAGCTGGCCGAAGCGCTGGAACACAGCGCCACCCGCGCGCACAGCGCCGGTGACATGACGACCGCGATGGCGGCATTTCGCAGGGCGGCGGAGCTCAGCCCGGAACTGGAGGACCGGGCCTACCGCAACTACCTCGGCGCCGAGGCCGCGCTGGCCGCTGGGCAAGTCACCGAAGGCAAGCAGCTCGCGGGCCAGGTGAGCCGGCAAACGACCGACCGGGCACTCCTGGCCCGTGTCGCGTGGCTGCTGGAGCTGTTCCCGGGCGGAGCCATGCAGCGAGGCGATTTGCACACCGCCATCACGATCGCCGACGAACTCCACACATCCGGGCACTCCGACCAGGCCATCAACATTCTCACCACGATGAGCCTCCATCTTTGGGGGTCTATGCCCGAAGGCCCGATCTGGTCCACCATGATCGAGCGAGCCGAGGCGTATGGGGCCGACCCGGCCGACCCCCGGCTGCTGTGCCTAAAGGCATTCGGCACGCCCGAGGAGAATTCGCAAGACGTCCGCAAGATCGTGAACGGGATCGACCCGTCACTGATCGACGATAGTGAGCACCTGCGGCTACTCGGTCTGGCTCTCACCAATGTGGGCGAGCTCGAACGGGTCGAGTCGTTCCTGCAGCCGGCCATGAACGGCCTACGCCGTGACGGGCGACTGTCCATCCTGGCGCTCACCATGCAGAGTTCCGCGTTCGATCTTTACCGTCACGGACGATTCCGGCAGATGCTCGACCTCTCCGACGAGTCGCAGCGCCTCGCCGAGGAGGCCAACGAGCCCTTCGTGGCCATGGCGGCCCACTTCTGCATGCTCACGGCCCAGGCTGTCTTGGGCGAGGACATCGACCTCAGTTCCATACGCGACGCCTTCCCAGCGGCCGCGATAGCGCTCGATCACAACCCGTTCCTCGTGATCGAAGCGCTGACTCAAGGCATTGCCGATGCCGGCCACGGCCGTCACCAGGCCGCCTACGAGCAGCTGAAACGCGCGACGGACCCGACGAGCCCCATCTATCACTGGGGATGGAGCCTCAAGGAAGCCTTCCCCTGGTTCATCGACGCAGCCGTACGATCCGGACACCGAGACGACGCGCTCGGAGCGCTGCAGCGGCTTGAAGCACATCCCGGTCTCACCGCGACGCCGTTGCACCGCGGGCACCTGGTGCTCGCCCGAGCCTTGCTGGCCGATAGCGACGACGCAGACGACGCGTACGCGACGGCGACAGCGCCCACCCACAATCCCCTCCCATTCTGGCGCGCTCGCGCCCAGCTCGCGAACGGCGAACGCCTGCGCCGCCAGCGGCGGATCAAGGAGGCCCGCCACGAACTCCGGCAGGCCCGCGACGAGTTCGACCGAATGCACTCCCGGCCGTGGGCCGACCTCGCCCGCGCCGAACTGAGCGCGGCAGGGGAAAGCAGCCCGCGCCGCAAGCCGGACCCCGGGGCGACCCTCACACCACAGGAAGAACGGATCGCGACGCTCGTGGTCGAGGGCCTGACCAACCGCGAGATCGCCCAACGGCTCTTCCTCTCGCCACGCACGGTCGGCGCCCACTTGTACGCGACATACCGGAAGCTGCAAGTCAGCTCCCGCGCCGAACTCGGCCCGGCACTCGGGTTGCCGTCATGAGGGGTAAAGTAGCTCCGCGTGATCGCGGTCTGGGTGGCCCAACAGGGGGATAGGCCAGATATTAAGGGTTGGGAAATGTAACTGAGCGTTGCAGCTCAGGTCCGCCTCTGAGGCTTCCGCCGCATTGCACGGGCGTACACCCGGAGCGCGGCCGCTCCAGCTCTCCTGGTAGCGAGCGCTTCTGCTGCGCACGGCCGAGAGGACTCGAACCCCTGACCTTCTGATCCGTAGTGAAGTGCGGGCCCCTCGTAGATGATTCGCCGTCCTGCTCAATCGGTAGATGCGGGTTGGTGGAGTGTGATCGTGTGAGGGGCTGTTGCTGTACTCGCTGCTGTACAGCAGTTGCCGTTAGCTGCGGCTGGCCCCTGATCACGCCTCATCGTGCAGAATCTGCATCGCCTCAAGCACGTCTACAACAACGTGATCCGCATCATGCTCATGATCCGGCTAGGTCCCCCGGTCGATCCGCCGTATAGCAGCGGAGGATCATCCTGCATTTGTCCGCCGCCTACAGGTCATCGTTGAGGTCGGGCACTTCGGGTCTGTCCATTGAACGGGGACTGGACTTTCGGCAGTGGTTCGCTGTCGGCCGTCGCCCCTATCGTCGTACCCCGTGAACGAGCGACAGGTGGCGAGCAGACCGTGACGGCGGAGCGGTGGTGGCGGCCCCGGCCTGGGCAGTTACTGACCTTGGCGGCCGCGGCCGCGGCCGGCCTGAGCGTGCTGAACCTGTGGTGGGCCCTGCCCGCCGCCGTTGCCGCGTTCTCGGCCGGGCTGAAACCGGGACGGACCCGTTCGGCGATGCTCGTGCTAGTCGCGGTGCTCGCGGCCGGCGTAGTGACGGTGTCCTTGGCTCCCGCCTGGCTCGAAGCGGGGAGCTGGTTCGTGGCCGTGGTGACCGGGGCCGTCATGCTGCCGTGGTTCGCGGGTCGCTTCCTTCGCCAGTACAGGCAACTCATCCGGGCCGGGTGGGATCGTGCCGAGCATCTAGAACGCGAGCAGTTGCTCGTCGCCGAGCAGGCACGGCTGCGCGAGCGGGCTCGCATCGCTCAGGACATGCACGACGTCCTCGGCCACGACCTCAGCCTCATCGCCTTGTCGGCCGGCGCGTTAAAGCTCGCACCCGGCCTGCCCTCGACGCACCGGGAGGCAGCGCAGGACATCAGGGCGAGAGCGGCGTCCGCAGTCGAACGTCTCGGCGAGGTGATAGGCGTCCTGCGCGAGGATACGGACGGGACACCGGCGCAGCCGACCGGAATCGCGGGCCTGGTGGAGGCGGCTTCGGCGTCCGGGCTCGCGGTCACGTTGCACGTCGAGGGCGAGGCGGCGGGCCTGCCGCCGGCGGTCGAACGGGCCGCGCGTCGCGTCGTACAGGAGGCGCTGACCAATGTCGCCAAGCACGCGCCTGGGGCGGCCACGACCGTACAGGTCTGGTACACGGCCGCCGAAACGCATGTTCGGGTGGAGAACGGCCCCGTACCTGTGGACGTTCCCACCGCCCCCTCGCTTCCGGGTGGCGGGCGCGGCCTCATCGGCCTGGACGAGCGCGTCCGGTTGGCTGGTGGCTTGCTCGGCTACGGCCCCGGCGGCGGCGGCTTCACGGTGGAGGCCCGGCTCCCACACGCCCTTCCGACGCGGACACCGCCGCCGTCCGGTCCCGAGCGGCGCGCGGGAGGATGGTCCGTGCCGCAGGAGCACCGCCGTGCCCACCGGCGGCTCGGCCGTACCCTGGTCGCCGCGCTGATGGTGCCGCTGGTGACCGGCGCGCTACTGAGCGCCGTCCTGCAAGGACGACTGTGGCTTGCGGCTCGGCAGTCGGTGCTGGATCCACACGACTATGCCCAGTTGCCGATCGGCCACGATTTGGCGGACGTGCGGCGCTACCTGCCGGACCGGCAGACGGCCGACCGGCCCGAGGAACCACAAGAACGAGGCGTGACGTGCGAGTACTACGCGATGACGAGCAACCCCTTCGACGACCGTTACAGCGACGCCTTCCGGCTGTGCTTCCGGGACGGAATGCTGGTCTCGAAGGAGGAGCTCACCGCCCGATGATCCGACGATGATCCGCGTACTGATCGCCGACGACGAGCCGATGATCCGCGCGGGCGTGCGGGCCGTCCTGTCGACCGCCCCGGATCTCGCCGTCGTGGCTGAGGCCGCCGACGGCCACGAGGCGGTGGAACTGGCTCAGCGCCACCGGCCCCACGTGGCGGTGCTCGACATCCGCATGCCGAAGGTCAGCGGGATCGACGCCGCGGCCGAGATTCGCAGGACCGTCCCGACCACCGGTGTCGTCATCTTGACGACGTTTGGCGAGGACGACTACATCCTCCAGGCGCTCGGCGGCGGCGCCGCGGGCTTCCTGATCAAGTCCGGCGAGCCAGAGGAACTGATCACGGGAATCCGGGCCGTCGCCGAGGGCGCGGCCTATCTGTCACCGAAGGTCGCGGCTCGGGTTGTCGCTCATCTGGCGGCCACTGGTGCGGGAACCCTTGCCGGTCGACGCGCGGCCGCCCGCCGGCGCGTCGAGGCGCTCACCGCCAGGGAACGCCAGGTGCTGGCCTTCCTCGGCGCCGGCCTGTCCAACGGTCAGATCGCCCGACGGCTGCACGTGGTCGAGGGGACGGTGAAAGCCCATGTCAGCTCCATCCTGGCCCGTCTGTCCGTGGACAACCGGGCTGCGGCGGCCGTGATGGCCCACGAGGCGGGCATCGTCCCCGGGCGCCCACCCCAGCAGCCGTGACACCAGCCGGGCAGCCGGCGGGGTGAGCGCGAGCCCGGCCGCCGCCACCATCGAGGCCCCGAGGATCGCTCCGGCGAGCACGTCGTGCGGGTAGTGGACACCTACCAGGACTCGAAGCACCGCCGCCACCACAGCCAGTGGCACTGCCGTCGCCGCGAGCCGGGGACGCAGGACGGCCAGCCCGACCGCGAGCCCGACGGCCAGGGTGGCGTGGTTGCTCGGGAACGACCAGTCCCCCACTGCGGGACACTCCGCCAGAGCCGTCCCCGCTCCGGCCACCACGCGACAGGGCCGATCTTCGTCCACAACCAATTTCACAATCTCGCTGGTGGCGTAAGCGGCGACGGTGCCGATCCCAATCACGACGGTTCCGGCGACACCGCGTCCGTCCTTGCGCCGGACGGCGGCCCACCACACCCAGACGAGCAGCAACCCGAGCACCACCAAGACACCGTCGGTGGCCACCTCCAGGATCGCGCTCGACCACGGCGGCGCGTCGGCCACCGCCCTGGTCGCCGTACGGTACGCCTGCGCCGAGGCTCCGTCCACGACCCGCATCGGACCAGGAGCGCCCAGTCCCCCCGGTGAGAGCCAGCTCACGGCTCCCGCCGCGGCGACCACCAGTGCAGCCGCCGCAGTAAGCCGGCAGCCCGCATTGTTTCGAAGGTGATTTTCCATGGCCACCGACCATAGGGACGATGCAGGCCGCCCCCCCGAGTCGAACGGCAGGCCAGGACTTCGACGATCGTCAGGGTTGACATGCCCAGTCTGGTCATCCGCGACGTCGTGAGCCTTGGCAATCATCGTGGGCGACGGAGTAACGTCACGAATGATGCTGCCGTGGATGGCGTTTCTGGACGTCCAACACGCGGTGCAAAGTGCCAGCCGGATTGGATCTGAGTCCCAAATGACCAACGTTGCTGTCACTGGAGATCAAAAACGCCACGGAAGTGATCGGCTCGGGGCGTTTGGGCTGTTCAGGTGCTGTGGTCAGGGGCAGGGTCGAACTGCCGACCTTCCGCTTTTCAGGCGGAGCGATCGCCCTGCTGGCTGCCCGTGAGCTGGGGCTGGATGGTGTTCTACGGTGCCCAGCGTGTGCTTGTGGTGGCCGACGTTGCCGTCACTGTTGCCGTCACCTCGCGCGGCTATCCAGCGGCAAGGCCCGACAGAGGAGGGCCGCGGCAGTCGATCGCCCCGACCGCACAAGACGAGAACCGAATTGAGTGATCGTCACGGCGTTAGTGGCGGCTTCTGCCGGCCTTACGGGCGCGCGGGCGGTGCGTGCCCGGACCGGCCGAAGAGCCGCAGCCGGGCACGCTTGCCGACCAGAGCTGCCCGGCGGCCCGTGCAGCGGGCCGCCTTTAAAGACGTACAGAAAATCCTCATCGGGCAGAGCCCGGCGGCCTGTCCTACCTCGGCTGATGCTTGACACTGCGGCCTCGGTTGATGGTTGACATGATCAATCCGGAGTGGGGCCGGGGGTGCGACTCGCGGCTATGAGCGTATGACCTTGCCGCCCGGGGTCTCCCAGAACAAGCCTGGGCCAAGGCTGACGCGCCACCCACCACAGATCAGTCGACCCACCAGCGCCCACCGGCCCGGCGCCTGCTGCACGCCCTGCGATCGCGGTTCGACGAGGTCGTCATCAGCCGGACGGTGTGGGCCAACCTGCCGCCTGCCCTGGTCTATTTCTACCGTCGCCCGAACACCTGGGCATCCGCCGCCGAGCCGACGGCCGAGCCCCCCGAAACATGGTCTTCGTAGGTCCCGGTCTGTGACGTCGCGACTACGTCTGGTCGGTTCACGTTCGGCCACCGGAATCCACAGTAGCCACTCACTCGTGAGCCACGCCTTCACCCTCACAGTAGGTTTCACACTTCCGCGATATGATTTTGAAGGTTTGCAAACTGCAACTGTCGTATCACCCGGGAGTTGGCGTGGCCCTGCCCGTTCATCCCGTCCGGCCGGGCGACGACGATCGGCCAGCCGGTGGTACTTCCTTGCGTCTGCAGGTCCTGGGCCCGCTGCGGGTGTGGCGTGAGGGTGTCGAACTGGATACCGGTCCCCGGCAACAGGCCTATCTGCTGGCCTTGCTCCTGGCCCGGGTGGGCAGGCCGATCAGCACGAGCGAGATGATCGACCTGATCTGGGACCACGACGTCCCCAACAGCGCGCTCAACATCATCCACAAGTACGTCGGCGCATTGCGGCGACTGCTCGAACCCGCGATCCCCGCCCGTGAAACCGGCTCCTACCTGCACCGCCGCGGCAACGCCTACCTGTTCACCGCCGCCCCCGGTGCCCTGGACCTCCTCACCTTCCGAGAACTCGTTGAGACCGCCAAAGAGGCCATGGCACGGCAACGCCAGGAGACGGCGCTCGATCGCTATGTCGAAGCGCTCGGTCTCTGGCGGGGCCGTGCGGGCGACGGGTTCACCCACAGGTCGACCGCGCTGCCGACCTTCACCGCTCTCGACGACGAGTTCCACGCCGCGTGCACCGAAGCGGCCGAGCTGGCGGTGTCGCTGCGCCGACCGGCATCGGTGCTGTCGGCGCTGCAGCTGGCCGCATCGACGGCGCCGTTCCACGAACCCGTCCACGCCGGCCTCATCACCACCCTGGGGGCCGCGGGACGCCGGGCCGAGGCACTGTCGGCGTACCACAGGGTCCGCGCCTGCCTCGCCAACGAACTCGGCATCGATCCCGGTCCGGAGATACAGGCCGCACACCTGCAAGTGCTGACGCAGCCCCCGACCTCGCCGCCCGTGGCGAGTACGGCCGGCGCTTCGGCGCGGACGGAAGCCGGCCTCGTCGGCAGGGTCGGGGAACTCGCCGTACTGCGGCAAGCCGTGGAGAAGGCTTTCGCCGGCCGCGCGGCGCTCGGCATCGTCCAAGGCGAGCCGGGCGTGGGCAAGACCCGGCTGCTGCAGGAGATCGCCGCCGAAGCGAGCCGACGTGGCGCGCTGGTCGTCTGGGGTTCGTGCCTGGAAGGCGACGGAACACCGTCGATGTGGCCCTGGGAACAGACACTCCGCCCCATTCTCGACAGCCTACCCGCGCCGTTGCGGGAGAAGTGGCTCGCCAGCGAGCTCGGCGGCCTCCTCCAATCTCCAGACGACTACGCCGCCGGGTCGGCGATTCCCGACAGCCGTGCGCAGTTCCGCCTGTTCGAGCAGGTCGTCACCGTCGTCGGGCAGGCCTCGGCGCAACGGCCCATGCTGCTGATCGTCGATGACCTGCAGTGGGCCGACGCCGCCTCACTCCAGCTGTTCGGCCACCTGACGACCCGGCCGCCCACCGGCACGGTGATCATCGGAGCGCTACGCGATCGCGCACCCGCACCCGGCTCCAGCCTGTCGCAGGTCCTGGCCGCGGCCGGCCGGCTGCCCGACCACCGCAGGATCCGGCTCGGCCCGCTCGGCCTGACCGACGTGACCGAGCTCATCCGCCGCGAAACCGGCCACGAGCCCGGTGCCGAAGTCGCCCGCGGCATCCATGCTCGCACCGCTGGCAATCCGTTCTTCGTCCAGGAGCTGTCCCGGCTACTCAGCGACGGCGGCTCGCTCGGCGACGGCGGCGCATCCGTACGGGCCGGGGTGCCGGCCACCGTGCGAGACGTCGTCCGCGATCGGATGACCGGTCTCGACGACAGCGCTCACAGCCTGCTGCGCACCGCCGCGGTCATCGGCCGCGACGTGGACCTCGACCTGCTCGCCCGCGCGATCGGCGTCGAGATCGCGGACTGCATCGAACGCCTCGAACCGCTGCAAGCACTCGGTCTCCTGGAGACCAAGCCGGAAGACCCGTTCTCGTGGCGCTTCGCGCACGACCTGGTCCGCGAGTCGGTCACCGAGACCACCGCGCGGCAGCAGGCCGTCCAGCTGCATCTGCGCGTCGCCGACGCCCTCGAACCCATCCATGCGGACGACGAGTCCGTCGCCGAACGCCTCGCCTACCACCTGTGGGCCGCCGGCCCCCTGGCCGACCCGGGTCGCACCGCGAAGGCACTGGCGCGCGCCGGTCGCCGCGCGGCGACCAAACTCGCGTTCGCGGCCGCCTATCGGAACCTGGAATCGGCCGTCCAGATCGCCCGGACGGCAGGGCTGCTGGAGCTCGAACTGTCCGTCCTGGCGCTGCTCAACCTCCTCGCCGTCGAGCCTCCGGGAATGGGCGGCTCGACGTTCGATCTGCTGGAACGAGGCGCATATCTCGCCCGCAGACTCGGCCGCGAGACGGCCGAGGCCGAGTTTCTCTTCTTTCGGATGACCGGGGCCTACGTCTCCACCGAGAAAGACCGTGGGATGTGGGCTCGCCGGCTGCATGAGCAAGGCCAGGCGTCCGCGGACCCGATCATCCAGGCGTACGGCCGGCAGGCCTGGGGCCTGTACCAATGGGACATCGGCGACATCGGCGCGGCGTATCAGTGTTTCAGCTGGCTGGGCCGTACCACTGCAGACGACGTTGCCTCGCTGCTCGCGAACTCGGCCGACCCGCACCCAGGACCGGCTCAGGAAAGCCTGTACCACCTTGCCGGCCAGGTCGGGGGTGTCCCGGTTCGACGCCGCGACGACCGCGGACGTTGGCGGATCCCGGATGAGTGGATCGGCTATCTGGGGGTGATCACCTCGCTGCATGGCGATGTCGAGACGGGGCGGTCCCTGCTCGGCACGGTGTACCAGGCCGAGGGAGACCTCTTTGAGATGTCGGGCTGGACCCGCTACCAGACCATGGCCGCCTCGATGGCCGGTGACGCGGCCTGGGCGATGCAAGCGACCGAACGGTGGGAAGCGGCCAGCGCCGACCTTCCCGGCGTCGCCCAGGAAGCCTATATACGGCTGGACTGGTACTGGGCCCGTGCCCTCACCGGCGACGACCCGGCCGGCGCCGCGGCCAAGGCCGAACATCTCCTGGCCGCGACCCTGGCCGACCCGCCTCGATGGGGCCTCGCCTACTGGTACGGACTGATCGCCGAGATGTGGCTGGCAGCCGACATGCCCGACAAGGCCGCGACCGCCCTCGACCAGGCCGACCAGGCCATCAAAGCCCACGGCCAACGCTATGCCGAAGGACTTCTCCTGTTGCTGCGCGCGCGCCTGCTGCACGCCCGCGGCGAACCCGTCGATGTCGTGCGAGCCGCCGCCGACGAAGCCCGCACCCGATCCGGCGAACGCGGGGCCCACCTCTTCGCTCGCCGCGCCGAGAGGTTCCTGGCCGATCTCGACCAGAATCCGGCAGGAAATTGATCGCGATACGGCGAGCACCCTAGGCCTGCGTTCCCCAGATGGGGTCGGCTACGCACCGGCCATTCGCGCCCCGAGTTTCATGGAGATTCCGGTCCGCCGCACTCGTGTACAAGCATCCTGTCTTCGGCAGAAGAGGACGACAGCACCGGTCCGGGCCGTCTGCACGATCGGCCAGCCGGCGGGCTGGGGTAACCAAGTTCAAATCCAGTGATATCTCGTAGTCATGCCGAGCGACCGCTAACGGCCTAGCCTCCGGCCGGGACACTGCCGTTTCAGGTTGACCGTGTGCGCGATCGGCCGCAGCGCGGAGCGTTGATCTCGGTCGGCTGGCGTCAGAAGTCCCGGTCAGCAAACCAGCGCCGGGCCTGGTCAACAGGAACCTCAGCCTGTGCTGCCAGCTCGAAAAACACCTCGCCGGCCTGCTCCCGGCGGAGCGTGTCAATCAGCTGGTATTCGGCATCGATCGCGTTGAGATCGGCGATGAGGCCGCGCAAGGCGTGCTCGGCGACAGCCATCCGGTCGGATGCCGAGGGTGCGAGCGCCTCGATGGCCGAGCGAGCTCGCGTGTATGCCTCGCACGCGGCGGCGCCGAAGGGCTTGGAGTCTTCCACCCAGTCGCGAAAAGGATTACTCATGTGGGCCGCTAGCCACGCCTCGGACTTGGCGCCGTGGATTGATATCCGGACATCGGTGGCCTTGAACCGTGCCTTCACTACCGTCGCGGTGGCCCGTCGGGTCCCGTTGATCTCCAGACCGCGCAGCGACGGCAGCTCCGGCAGGTTTCCTGGATCCCACCCGTAGGCATCGTCGAGCTGAAGAGTGCGCAGCCCACGGTGCGCCTGGAGATCCTGGGCGTCAGCGAAGACGCCGGGGGGATCGTCGAACGAGACCCTCAACTCCTCCAGGTCGGTCAACCCGGTCAGCACCGACGCGGAAACCGTTCCCGCGACCTTGAGCCAGAGCTCTGAAACGCGGCTCAAACCGCCTGGAATCCTGATATCCGGTCCGCGGGAAAACAACCGCAAGTCCATCTGATGACCCGATTCGGGCGCGTCAACCTCCAGCGACTCAGGCGGCTCCCTCAACAGCAACACCTTTGCCGACTCCGGAAGGCGAACACTGCGTAACCCGATGCCATCCAACCGAACGTCGGTGACGCCCGTCCCGGTAAGGTCGACGGTCCCGCTGGCGTCATGCCAGTACAAGAACCTGATCTGCCGGGCCGCGACCGCTTCGACGACACCACGGTCGGCCCCCGACCACTCCACGGTGATGCACTCCGGCAGCTTGTTCAGCTGTGACCAGTCCACCGCGCCCTCGGCAGGGACCCGAATACGCCCGTTCCCGGTGAGATCGACGTAACGCATCGTGCTCGGGACGGTCGTCGGACCAGCCCCGAAGTCCACTTCGACATCGGGGACCATAGCGGAGCGGCGGCCGCCCTGCGGTGTGATCATGGGCAGATGATAGAGCCGGTCTACGTGCGATCTCTGGGCGCTCCCCACACTCTCTGGGCCCACCTCGCTCTCATCGGCTATGAGCGGACGTGTCGCCGGGCGACACGCTGGCCAGTCCGCGCAGAGTTGAGTTGGTCAGCCATGTCGCGATCATGTAAACCATCGGGCGAGGCCGAAGCGGCAAGCAATCCAGCTGAGATCAGCTATCGGCGACGGTCTCGGGCATGACTCCAAGAACAAGGTTGTCGAGTGCGATGGGCATCCTGCCGAAGCTGGCAAGCCATGTCTCCACGAGATACAGCTCGGCGTGCTCGTCGAGGCCGAGGAAGAACCGCCCGTGATCGAGCTCCCCGATCGGGAAGATGTTG
>Ga0310811_10003988_pt1 | contig 18592 bp, 19 predicted proteins | sample YCmetagenome_FD_207642 | JGI IMG/M metagenome (GOLD analysis project Ga0310811, IMG submission 207642) | Soil microbial communities from experimental microcosm in Duke University, North Carolina, United States - YC | ecosystem: Engineered > Artificial ecosystem > Soil microcosm > Unclassified ...
TACCCTTCCTGATCCGCTGGATCGGCGAGGAGGGGGTCCATCCGCTGCCGGTTGCGGCTTACGGCCTGATCCTGATCCTCTCTGCGGTGGGCTATTTCATCCTCGAGCGGGCCCTGATCAACGCAGAGGGCGAAGGTTCCAGGGTCAAGGCGGCGGTCGGCTCCAAGCAGAAGGAATGGATCAGCATCTTCGGCTATGCGATCGCCATCGGCCTGGCGTTCGTGTCGCCCTATATCGCCGTCGCCATTTACACGCTCACCACTGCGATGTGGCTGATCCCCGACCGCCGCTTCGAATTCTGGCGATAGTTGCGCCGCCCGGCGCAGCTACCCACATCCCCGCCAGACCCGAGCGGGAGCTTACCTTGGAACAATATCATGGCACCACCATCCTGGGGGTGAAGAAGGGCAACAAGACCGTCATCGCCGGTGACGGCCAGGTCAGTCTTGGCAACACGGTGATCAAGCCTAACGCCAAGAAGGTGCGGCGGCTGGGCGACGGCAGCGTGATCGGCGGGTTCGCCGGCGCCACCGCAGACGCCTTTACCCTGTTCGAACGGCTCGAAAAGAAGCTGGAGGCGCATCGCGGCCAGCTGCTCCGCGCCGCGGTCGAGCTGGCCAAGGACTGGCGGACCGACAAATATCTTAGAAACCTTGAGGCGATGATGATCGTCGCTGACGCCGAGACGATGCTGATCCTGACCGGCAACGGCGACGTGCTGGAGCCGGAAGGCGGGATCGCGGCGATCGGGTCTGGCGGCAATTACGCGCTCGCCGCGGCGCGGGCGCTTAGCGACTATGAGCAGGATCCCGAGTTGCTGGCGCGCCGGGCGATGGCGATCGCTGCCGAGGTCTGCGTGTTCACCAACGACCGGCTGACCATCGAAACGATTGGCGAGTAGTCCGGGGCGCGGCTAGGCTCGCCGCATGCTGCTCGACCGCCGAACATTTGCCACCGGCACCGCAGCGCTGCTGACCGGCTGCGCAACGACGGGTACACGCCCGCCGCGTATCGTCAGTTGCACGCCCTTGCCGCGGGTAATTGTCGATGAAAGCCGTGTAATCCGGACGGTGGCCGGCCTGAGGCCCTACCGGCGCTCAGGCTTCGTGGTTCGGGCGGAGCCGCTCGGCGACAAGCGGCTGGTCCATAATTACGGTCATGGCGGCGCCGGCATTACCCTGAGCTGGGGAAGCTCAAGGCTGGCAACCGAACTCGGATTTTCGGGCCATTCCGGCCCGGTGGCCGTGATCGGCTCGGGTGTAATGGGGCTGTCGACCGCAAGGCTGGTGCAGGAGGCCGGTTTTCCGGTCACTATCTACGCGGCCGCCCTTCCGCCCGACACGACCTCGAACATCGCCGGCGGCCAATTCCACCCGTTCGGCTTCTACCGGGAGGCCTCGGCGACCCCGGAATTCAGGGCGCAATATCTGCGAGCACTCGATTTCAGCTGGCGCCGGTTCCAGATCATGGTCGGTGACGATTATGGCATCCGCTGGCTGCCGACCTATGTCGAAAGTAACAGCCCGGACGTCCGCGAAATCGCCAATTTCCCGCCGATAAACCGGATGTTGAGCGAGGCGGAACATCCGTTCCCGGTCGGCAGCATGTTTCGCTACGATACGATGTACGTCGAAACCGGCCGTTACCTGCGGCAGATGATGCGCGACGTCCAGGTCGCTGGCGGCAAGATCGAGGTCCGGCGATTTGCCGCGCCGGCCGACATCGCAACGCTGCCGGAACGCCTGATCTTCAACTGTACAGGCCTCGGTGCGCGCGAACTGTTCGGCGACGAGGAGTTGCAACCGATCCGTGGACAGCTGGCCATTCTCGAGCCGCAACCCGAGGTCCGTTACGCGGCGCTTGGTGCATTCGGCTACATGTTTCCGAGAGCGGACGGCATCCTGCTCGGCGGGACGTTCGAGCGCGACGTGTGGGACGCGTCGCCGCAACCCGCGGACATCGCCCGTATCCTTCAATCCCAAAAGCAGTTCTTCGACGGCTTCCGCTGCATGGCTTGAACGCGCCCGGCCTGCCTCCAATTTAGACGGGAATGAACTACCATGCTCCCATCCTCGACAGCGGCGAGGCGACCGAACCGATGAACGACAACCTCACGCCCAAGGCGATCGTCGTCGCCCTCGACCAGCATATCGTCGGCCAGAACGATGCGAAGAAGGCAGTGGCAGTCGCCCTGCGCAATCGCTGGCGCCGCCAGCGCCTGTCGCCCGAGCTGCGCGATGAGGTGACGCCCAAGAACATCCTGATGATCGGGCCGACCGGGGTCGGCAAGACCGAGATCAGCCGGCGGCTGGCGAAACTGGCCGATGCTCCGTTCGTCAAGGTCGAGGCGACCAAGTTCACCGAGGTCGGCTATGTCGGCCGCGACGTCGAGCAGATCGCCCGCGACCTTGTCGAGGAAGCCGTGCGGCTGGAGCGCGAGCGCCGCCGCGAGAAGGTCCGCGAGGCCTCGGAAGGGGCGGCGATGGACCGGCTGCTCGACGCCTTGACCGGCAAGGGCTCGTCGGAAGCGACGCGGGCCAGCTTCCGCCAGCGTTTCGGTGACGGCAGCCTTGACGGCGCCGAGGTCGAGATCGAGGTCGCCGAAGCGCCCAACATGCCCTTCGAAATCCCCGGCGGCGGCGGCGTCGCGTTCAACCTTACCGAAATGATGTCGAAGGCAATGGGCGGACCGCCCAAGAAGCGCCGCAAGCTCAAGGTCCGCGACGCCTTTGCCAAGCTGGTCGAGGAGGAGGCCGACAAGCGGGTCGACCAGGACGACGTCACCCGTGTCGCGCTGGCCGATGCGGAGGCCAATGGCATCGTCTTCCTCGACGAGATCGACAAGATCGCGGTCAGCGATGTGCGCGGCGGATCGGTCAGCCGCGAGGGGGTCCAGCGCGACCTGCTGCCGCTGATCGAAGGCACCACGGTCGCCACCAAATATGGGCCGATCAAGACCGACCATATCCTGTTCATTGCTTCGGGCGCGTTCCACGTCGCCAAGCCGGCCGACCTGTTGCCGGAACTTCAGGGCCGCTTGCCGATCCGGGTCGAATTGACCGCACTTAGCGAAGCAGACTTCGTCCGCATACTGTCGGCGACCCGGGCCAGCCTGACCGAGCAATATCGCGCGCTGCTGGCGACCGAGGAGGTGACCATCGACTTCACCGACGACGGCATTGCCGCACTGGCGCGGATAGCCGCCGAAGTGAACGACGCCCTGGAGAATATTGGCGCAAGGCGCCTGCAGACGGTGATGGAGAAGCTGGTCGAGGATATCAGCTTCACGGCCGAAGACCGCAAGGGCGAGACGTTGGTGATCGACGAGGCGTTTGTCGACCAGCAGCTGGCCGGCATCGCCAAGAACGCCGATTTGAGCCGCTACGTTCTCTGATCGGCCGGCCGGTAGTAGCTCACCAGCCCCTGGACGAACGGCGACCACAGCGGCGCCTTGACACCGGCAAGCCGCAGGCGGCTGGCCGCCCACTGGTTGCAGGTATGCACCGCATTGGCCCTGCCGGTGCCGCGGTAGAAGGCGTCACGCGGCCCGTAGCCGGGATGGTCGATGCGAATCGGCTTGCCGCCGGCATCGAGTTCGAATCCCTCGCGGATCGCCGCCCACAGCCGGCGATATTGCTCGGGAGTCAGGCGGATGGCGCGGGCGGCATAGGCGGGGTTCTCAACCCATTCGACATGCATCACCCGCTCTCCGCCGGTCAAAGCGATCGCCGCGGTCTTGAGCGTCAGGTCGCCCCAGGTCGGCGTTTCAAGATAGACCCGCTTCTCGCCGGCGCCGAACGCGATCCATTCGGCGCCGGCCGGGGCGTTCGCCATATCCGACTTGGGGACGAAGGGGCGCCAGTCGAGGCCGTCGGCGCTTGCCGGGAGGACCAGGTCGGCATGAACGCCATTATCGGCGACATAGATGGTGATGCCCTGGTCCGGTTCATGCCAGCCGCCGTTGACCGGGATTTGCGTGCCGACCAGGGCGGCGAAGACGTACAGCAGTGGAATCGCGAGGATCGCCAGCGTGATGCGGGCGGGCCAACGGAGCTTGCGGCGACGGCGGCGGGGCATTGGAGCGATGCTGCCAAAAGAAGCCTCGGCTGTCTCGTCCCGACATCCGTCGGCGACCACTTTTTTGGGCTTGCCCCGCAAGTCCAAAAAAGTGGTCGGGGCGACTGGATTCGAACCAGCGACCCCCACACCCCCAGTGTGATGCGCTACCAGGCTGCGCTACGCCCCGACCGTCGCATCCCCATGGGACGCGAGAGCGGCGCATCTAGGGCGATGAGCATCGCTTGGCAAGGCGGCCCGCGGCGTGATAGGCGGCCCGCCACTTCCTGCGCTTGGGGCATTACAGGCGCGCAAAAGAAGAAGAGTCTTCCAATTCCATGACCACCACTTCGCTTCTAGCTGCCGCCGCTGCGCCGTCGGGCGCCAGCTTCTTCATCCAGACGATCCCGCTCGTCCTCGTCTTTGTCATCTTCTGGTTCCTGCTGATCCGGCCGCAGCAGAAGCGGATGAAGGAGCATCAGGCAGAGATCGCCGCGGTCAAGAAGGGCGACCGGGTGGTCACCGGGGGTGGCCTGATCGGCAAGGTCACCAAGGTCGGCGACACCGAAGTCGAGGTCGAGCTGGGACCGAATGTCCGCGTCCAGGCATTGAAGTCGACGCTTAGCCAGGTGGTCGATCCGACCGCCAGGCCCGCCAACGACTAAGGGGCAGATCCCAAATGTTCGATTTTCCCCGTTGGAAGGTGTGGGCGGTCACGCTGGTTATCCTCGCCGGCATCCTGCTGGCCATTCCCAGCCTGCTGCCCAAGGACCAGGTCCAGCGCTGGCCGGCCTGGTTGCCGAGCGCGCGTATCAACCTCGGCCTTGATATCGCCGGCGGCAGCCAGCTGCTACTTGAGGCCGACCTGGCCGACGCCTCGAAGCAGCGGCTCCAGGCCAAGGAAGAGGAAGTTTCCACCGAGCTTCGCCGCGGCGAGCCTCGCATCCAGATCGGCGATGTTTCGACCTCCGGCGGCAAACTGAGCTTCGTCGTTCGCGACCCCACCCAGCTCGACGCCGCATTCGAACGGATGCGCACCCTCAGCCAGCCGCAGGGCCTTACCGGCACCCGCGACTGGGAAGTCAGCACCATGGACGGCAACCGCATCGTCCTGACCCCGACCGAATCGGGTTCGAAGCAGGCGCTTAAGGATTCGCTGACGGTTGCCCGCGACGTCGTCCGCCGCCGCATCGATCCCGGCGGAACCAAGGAAATCACGGTCATCAACCAAGGCGACCGCCGGATTTTCGTCCAGGTTCCCGGCGTCGAGGATCCCGAAGCGTTGAAACAGTTGATCGGCCAGACGGCACGGCTCGAGTTCAAGCTGGTCGATCTAAACGCCGATCCGAACGAGGTTGCGCAGGGCCGCGCTCCGCCGGGCAGCCAGGTCCTGCCGATGGCCGACGGCAACGGTCGGATAGCCGTACAACGCCGGGTGATGGTGTCGGGTGAGCAGCTGGTCAAAGCAACCCAGGGCTTCGACCAGGACGGCCGCGCGATAGTCGATATCACCTTCAATACCGCCGGTGCGCGCCGCTTCGGCCGCGTAACCCAGGAGAATGTCGGCAAGCCGTTCGCCATCATTCTCGACGACAAGGTGCTGTCGGCGCCCAACATCAATGAGCCGATTCTCGGCGGCCGCGCCCAGATCAGCGGCAATTTCACGGTCGAATCCGCCAATCAGCTGGCGGTCAGCCTCGCTTCGGGCAAGCTGCCGGTGAAATTGAACGTGATCGAGGAGCGGACCGTGAGCGCCGAGCTCGGCCGGGACTCGATCCAGGCCGGCACCGTCGCTTCGATCTTCGCTACGCTGGCGGTTATCGGATTGATGGTCATCACCTATGGCCGGTTCGGCATTTATGCCTCGATCGCGCTGCTGGTGAATGCGTTCATGATCCTTGGCATCATGGCGGTGTTCAACGCCACGCTGACCCTGCCCGGCATCGCCGGCTTCGTGCTGACGATCGGCGCGGCGGTCGACGCCAACGTGCTGATCAACGAGCGCATTCGCGAGGAGCTGCGACGAGGAAGACGAATGCTCGACGCGCTGGAGACCGGCTACCGGGAGGCGTCGACGGCGATCTTCGACGCCAATATCACCAACACCATCGCCGCCGCGCTGATGATGTATTTCGGTTCCGGCCCGATCCGCGGCTTCGCGGTCGTGCTGCTGATCGGCATCATCACGTCGGTGTTCACGGCGGTGAATTTCACCCGGATGCTGGTTGCGCTGTGGGTCAAATCCAAGCGCCCGCGCGCCATCAACATCTAACGGGAATAGCCACATGAAACTGCTTAAGCTTGTTCCCGACAACACCAACATCGACTTCATGAAGTGGCGCAACATCGCCCTCATCCTGTCGATCATTGCGACCGTCGGCAGCCTGGTGCTGGTCGGCGTGCGCGGCCTCAACCTCGGCATCGACTTTGTCGGCGGCCAGGTGGTTCGGGCGACTTTCGCCCAGCCGGTCAATATCGAGGATTTGCGCGGCAAGGTCGCCACCCTCAATGTCGGCGAGGCGAGCATCCAAGAGTTCGGCGACAACAAGACCTACCAGATCCGGCTGCCCAAGCCGGAAGGACCGGAGGCCGCCGCCAACCAGGTCGTGACCGCCGTCCGGGGAATGATCATCAAGGATTATCCCGGGGTCAAAGTCACCGCCGGCGAATCGGTCTCGGGCAAGGTCAGCGGCGAGCTCGCGTGGGACGGCGCCCTGGCCATCGCCTTCTCGATGATCGGCATCGCCATCTACATCTGGGTCCGGTTCGAATGGCAGTTCGGGGTGGGGGCCCTGGTCACCCTGTTCCACGACGTCTCGATGGTGCTCGGCTTCTTCGCGCTGACCCAGCTGCAGGTCGACCTGAACATCGTCGCGGCCTTCCTGGCAATCGTCGGCTATTCGTTGAACGACACGGTCGTGATCTATGACCGCATCCGCGAGAATTTGCGCAAGTACCGCAAGATGGAAATCGTCTCACTGCTCAACTTCTCGCTGAACGAGACATTGTCGCGAACCATCGTCACGTCGCTGTCGATCATGTTGGCACTGGCGGTACTGCTGATCCTCGGTCCGGACGTCTTGTTCGGACTGACCGTCGCCATCCTGCTCGGCACTTTTATCGGCACCTATTCGTCGATCTACATCTCGTCGCCGGCGCTGGTGTGGATGGGCCTCAAGCCCGACAGTTTCATCAAGGCCGAAGATGAAGAGGATAAAACGGTCGCCAAGCCCGCTTAAGTGTTCAGCGGAGCGAAAGGCCGCTTGGCCTTGTGTGCAGCCCACGCTAGGAAAGTTTCTATGGTGAACAAGACCCGTATCGCGGCGCTGTTGCTGCTGCCTGTTATCCTGCTTCCTGCCGCCGGCTGCGCCCGTAACAAGGTGAAGGGCGATACCGCCTACATCGCGATGGACGTCAACACTCTCTACGGCACGGCCAAGGAGCGGCTCGACCGCGGCGATTATGAAATGGCAGCCAAGCTGTTCGACGAGGTGGAGCGCCAGCATCCCTATTCGATATGGGCCCGCCGGGCGCAGCTAATGAGCGCCTTCGGCTACTATATGGCCCAGAAGTATCCGGACGCGGTCAGCTCCGCCCAGCGCTTCCTTACCATTCACCCCGGCAACAAGGACGCGCCCTACGCCAACTATCTGATCGCGATGAGCTATTATCAGCAGATCGAAGACGTCACCCGCGACCAGAAGATCACCCAGCAGGCTTCGGACAGCTTCAACGAGCTGATCCGCCGCTATCCGGAGAGCCGCTATGCCTCCGACGCCAGGCTGAAGCTGGACCTCATCAACGATCACCTTGCCGGCAAGGAGATGGAGATCGGGCGCTTCTACCAGCGCCAGGGCAACTGGCTGGCAGCGTCGACCCGCTTCCGCATCGTGGTCGAAAAGTTTCAGACCACCAGCCACACGCCCGAGGCGCTCGAGCGGCTGGTCGAGACCTATCTGAACCTCGGCCTGCCCGATGAGGCCCACAAGGCCGCGGCCGTGCTCGGCCGCAACTATCCGGGCAGCAAGTGGTACAAGCGCAGCTACGACCTGATCCAGCGGCATGTGCCGCAGGCGGTTGCTGCCCAGTCAAGCAGCTAAGGCGGATATCGGCGGCGTGCTTAGGCAGCTGTCGATCCGCGATGTGGTCCTGATCGACCGGCTCGAGCTTGAGTTCGAGCCGGGCCTGGGCGTCCTGACCGGCGAGACCGGCGCAGGCAAATCGATCCTGCTCGACAGCCTTGGCCTAGCGCTGGGGGTGCGGGCCGACACCGGCCTGGTGCGCAGCGGCCAGTCGCAGGCCAGTGTCGCCGCCGAATTCGAGCTTCCGTCCGATCATCCGGCTTTCGCCTTGCTCGCCGACCAGGGAATCGAGCCCGAGCCTGGCGAGCCGCTGCTGGTTCGGCGCACATTGAAGGCCGACGGCGGAAGCCGCGCGTTCGCCGGCAGTGCGGGCGTCTCGGCATCGGTACTGCGCGACATTGCCAACGGCCTCGTCGAAATCCACGGCCAGCATGACGATCGCGGCCTGCTCAATCCGCGCGGCCACCGCGCCTTGCTCGACCTTTTCGGCCGGGTCGATGGTGCGCCAGTTGCTCAAAGCTGGAGCGAGGTGGAACGGCTCGAGAGGGAACTGGCCGGGGCACGGCAGGCGGCGGACGACGCGGAACGCGATCGCGAATGGCTCGAACACGCTGCCAGGGAAATAATGGCACTGGCCCCGCAGCCGGGCGAAGAGACAAACCTGTCTGAGCAACGGGCGGCGATGCAGGCGGGGGTCAAGGCCGGCGAAGCGCTGACCGGTCTCGACGAGTTGCTCGGCGGATCGGAAGGCGCGCTGGCACAGCTCCGGGCCGCCGCGCGCAAGATCGAGCGCGGCGCAGCCGACCATCCGCTGTTGGCTGAGGCGCTGGCCAGCCTCGATCGCGCGTTGATCGAGGCGAGCGAGGCCGAGGACAGGATCGCGAAAGCAGCGGAGGCCCTGGCGTTCGATCCCGCCAAGCTCGAAACTGTCGAGGCGCGGCTGTTCGACATCCGCGGGCTGGCGCGCAAGCATCGGGTCGAGGCCGACGCGCTTGCGGCGCTGGGCGAAGAGCTTCACGCCAAGCTGGCGCTGATCGAGGCCGGCGGCGAGCGCATTGCGCAGCTGGAAACCGAGCTGCGCGAGGCTCGGACTTGCTTCGATGAAGCTGCCTTGAAGCTGCGCGAGGCCCGGACCCAGGCCGCGGCCCGTCTCGACCAAGCGGTCGCGCGGGAACTCCACCCGCTGAAACTGGATTCGGCGAGCTTCCGCACCGCATTGTCCGATGCCGAACCGGGAGCTGCCGGTATCGACCGGGTCGAGTTTGAAGTGTCGACCAACCCGGGCGCTCCGTTCGGCCCGCTGACCCGCATCGCGTCGGGTGGCGAGCTATCGCGCTTCATCCTTGCGCTAAAGGTGGCGCTGGCCGAAGCCGGCACCGCCCAGACCATGATCTTCGACGAAATCGACCGCGGGGTCGGCGGAGCCGTGGCAAGCGCGATCGGCGAGCGATTGGCGCGGCTTGCGCAAAAATCTCAACTATTGGTGGTGACCCATTCGCCCCAGGTGGCGGCGCGGGCCGCACATCATTATCGCATCGAAAAAGCGCACCAGGATGGCGTGACCCGAACGACGGTGCGCAAGCTGACGCCCGACGAGAGGCGCGAGGAAATCGCGCGCATGCTCTCGGGTGCCGCAATCACCGATGAAGCGCGCGCCCAGGCGGCGCGGCTGTTGGAGGCAGCATGAGCGAACAAAAATCATTGAAACAAGAATATCAGGGCCAGACGCTGGAGCATGTCATAGTCCATGACGGCACCGGCAGGGTTCTGCCGACGGTAGTCATCATTCCGACCGTCATGGGCGTGCAGCCGCTCGAGATCGGCTTCGCCGAGCGGCTGGTCGAACTGGGCTATCATGTCGTCGTCGCCGACCTGTTCGGCCGCCGCTTCACGGCCGGCGTCGACAAGGAAGCGGCCTTCTCCGCGATGGGCCAACTGCGTGCGGACCGCGCCGCGCTGCGCGACCGGCTGCTGGCGGTGGTCGATGAGGTCCGAAAGCGCGAGCATGTCGACAAGGACCGGATCGCGGTGATCGGCTATTGCTTCGGCGGGCAGTGCGCGCTCGATGTCGCGCGCGCTGGAGCCGAAGTCGCTGGGGTCGCCAGCTTCCACGGTCTGTTCGATCCGCCCGGACTTCCGGGGCAACCGATCAAGGCCAAGGTCGCCGCCTATCATGGCTGGGATGACCCCATGGTCCCGCCGGATGCGGTGGTTGCGCTCGGCAAGGAGCTGACCGAGGCCGGCGCCGATTGGCAAATCCATGCATACGGCCATGTCGGCCACGGCTTCACCAACCCCAACGCCCACCAGATCGGAATCGCCGGCGTCGCCTATAACGAGGCAGCCGAGCGGCGCAGCTGGGCCAGCCTCGTCAATTTCCTGGCCGAGGCGCTTCAGTGAACCAAGCGGCCGGCGAGGATTATCGGGTCAAGGGCTATGCCCATCTCCGCGGCCTTCTTGCGCGCGAGATATGCAACGCCGTCCTGGCGCGGATGAAGGTCGACCTGAATCGCCAGGGGATCAGCCTCGAGAAGATCGAGCGCGAGGGTCCGCTGCTGCGGCAGAAAGCGCCCGAGCTCTACGGCTATCATTATCCGATGTTCACCAGCTTCCTCTGGGGCATGACCCCGTCGATGGAGGAGCTGACCGGCGAGTCCTTGCTGCCAACCTATTGCTATTTCCGCCTCTATCGGCAGGGCGATATCTGCCGGGTCCATAGCGACCGCCCGGCCTGCGAGCACAGCCTGTCCCTGACCCTCGGCTATGGCGACGGGCTGGCCTGGCCGCTGGAAGTGTCGAGCCGGCCGATCGATGAACCGGTCGCCCGCGCTGACGACCAATTTGCAGTGGATGAACCGACCACCGCCATCGCGATGGCGGTTGGTGATGCCGTCCTCTATCGCGGCGTCCACCGCGCCCACGGCCGCACGACCCCCAACCCAAACCGTTGGTCGGCCCATCTCTTCCTGCATTGGGTGGCCAAGAATGGGCCTTATGCGGACCAAGCATTCGACGGCCAGCCGCCGCCGGCCGAGGTCGAATTTTGACCGCCTATGTCGCGCTGGTCCGCGCGGTGAATGTTTCAGGCACCGGCAAGCTGCCCAAGGAAGAGCTTAAGGCGATGGGCGAGGCTTGCGGGTTCGAAAATGTCCGGACCTTCATCAACAGCGGCAATCTGCTGTTCACTAGCGGCCTTGCCGAAATCACGGTGAAACGATGGGTCGAAGACAAGCTGGCAAGCTTCTTCGGCAAGCCGGTCCCCGCCTTCGTCCGCAACGGGAAGGAAATGGCCGAGGTCGCCAAAAGGAACCCCTTCGCCGACGCCAGGCCCAACCAGGTGATGGCCTATTTCATCGACGAGAAGCCAGTGCAGGCGATGATCGATGAGGCCCGTGACGTGAAAGAGGAGCGATTGGCGCTGGGCCCCCGTGTCATCTACATTTCCTACGGTGGCGGCATTGCGGATTCGAAACTCAAGATGCCGATCCTGAAGCGGGGAACAGCTCGCAACTTGAACAGCGTGGCGCGCATGGCCGAATTGCTGGCGGGGATGGAATGAACGAAGCGGAAGCGGCCAATCGGCTGATGCGCCTGGCAAAGCAGATTGCGCATCACGACAAGCTCTACCACGACGAGGACGCGCCGGAGATTTCGGACGCGGAATATGATGCGCTGGTCCGCGAAAACCGCGAGCTGGAAGCGCAGTTTCCGAACCTCGTCCGGCCGGATTCGCCCTCGAAGCGCCTGGGCGCGACGCCGACCACGGCCTTGGCCAAGGTTGTTCATGCACGGCAAATGTTGTCATTGGACAATGCTTTTAGTGCTGAAGAAGTGCGCGATTTCGTCGGCCGCGTGCGGCGGTTCCTCAACCTGCCGGAGAGCGAATCGGTCGCACTGACCGCGGAGCCGAAGATCGACGGCCTGTCCTGCTCCCTGCGCTATGAGAAAGGCCAGCTGGTGCTGGCCGCGACGCGCGGCGACGGCACGGTCGGCGAGGACGTCACGCCCAATGCACGGACGATCCGGGACATCCCCCAGGTCATCAAGGGTGCGCCCGGCGTCCTCGAAGTCCGCGGTGAGGTCTATATGTCCAAGGCCGACTTCGCTGCATTGAACGAGCGGCAGGAGGCGTCGGGCGGGAAGATCTTCGCCAATCCGCGCAATGCCGCGGCAGGCTCGCTGCGGCAAAAGGATGCCGGCGTCACCGCCGCCCGTCCGCTGCGTTTCCTCGCCCATGGCTGGGGCGAGGTCAGCGAGCCGCTGGCCATGCTCCAATTGTTGGCGATGAAGAAGATCGAGGGCTTCGGCTTCCCGGTCAGCGACCTATTGGTGCGCTGCGAGACGGTCGACGAGGCGCTGGCCCATTATGCCAGGATTGAGCAGGAGCGCGCCGACCTGCCGTACGACATCGATGGTGTGGTCTATAAGGTCGGGCGTCTCGACTGGCAGGAGCGGCTGGGACAGGTCGGCCGTGCGCCGCGCTGGGGCCTCGCCCATAAGTTCCCGGCCGAGAAAGCGGAAACCACGCTGGAGGCGATTGACATCCAGGTCGGGCGAACCGGAAAGTTGACCCCGGTCGGGCGCCTGAAGCCGGTCGGCGTCGGCGGGGTGATCGTCCAGAACGTCACGCTCCACAACCGCGACGAGATCGCCCGGCTCGGCCTTCGGGTCGGCGATCGGGTGCGGATCCAGCGCGCCGGCGACGTCATTCCGCAGGTGGTCGAGAACCTTAGCCGCAACGAAGAGCGAGCGCCCTATGTCTTCCCGGACCATTGCCCGGAGTGCAATTCGGAGGCGGTCGCGGAGGAGGGCGAGGTCGACGTCCGCTGCACCGGCGGGCTGATCTGTCCGGCGCAGCGGATCGAGCGGCTCAGGCATTTCGTGTCGCGCGGGGCGATGGACATCGATGGGCTGGGCGAAAAGAGCATCGTCGAATTTTTCGAGTTGGGCTGGCTGCACGGGCCCGCGGATATTTTCCGGCTTAAGTCACATCGCGGCGAACTAGTCGGGCGCGAGGGTTGGCAGGATAAGTCGGTCGACAACCTCCTCGATGCGATCGAGGCGCGGGTTGGGTTCGATCCGGCGCGCTTCCTGTTCGGGCTCGGCATCCGCCATGTCGGTATTGTCACCGCCAAGGACTTGATGAAGGCGTTCGGATCGATCGAAGGGCTGCAGGCGGCGGCGACCGGGCCGGACGCGCAGGCCGAACTGTCGGCGGTAGAGGGGATCGGACCGGTGGTGGCCGAGGCGCTGGTCGATTTCTTTCACGAGCCGCACAACCGCAAGGAGTTGGGCGAGCTGCTGGAACTTGCGAAGCCCTCCGCCTTCGTTTCGACGTCGCGCGAGACGGCGTGGACCGGCAAGACCATCGTCTTCACCGGTAGCCTCGAAACGATGAGCCGCGACGAGGCCAAAGCCCAGGCCGAGCGGCTGGGCGCAAGGGCGGCGGGCTCGGTCAGCCCCAAGACCGACCTGGTCGTGGCCGGGCCGGGTGCGGGCTCGAAGCTGAAGAAAGCCGAAGAGCTCGGCATCCGGGTGATCGGCGAAGCGGAGTGGGCGGAGATAGTGGCGGATGCCTAGTAGGCCGGCGCTTGCATCTTTGCTCTTCCCCGGTAGTTGCGGCTCACATGGCCGACATTCTCACGCTCATCGAAACGCTGGAAAACCGCTGGATGCGGGCGTGGATCGGCGGCGACGTCAAAACGCTCAAGAGCCTGACCGCGCGAAACTTCAGGCTGGTGATCGCATCGAAGCCGTCAGTACTGCTCGACGCCAAGAGCTGGCTCGATGCGGCCGCCAGCCGCTTTCCTTGTCGCGCTTACCGCTTCGGCGACATCTATGCGCGAGACCTCGGCGGGGTCGTGATTTTCGCGACCCAACTGGAACTTGAAGCCGGCATCGACGGCCATGACTGGTCCGGGCGCATGTGGGTCACCGACCTGTGGAAGAAGACCGGCGTGCGGCGCAGCTGGCGGATGGTCGAGCGGGTCTTTTCAAGGCCGGAAGAGGATCAGGAGGTCGCCGCCGCGATCCGGCCATTGCAGCTTTGGCGCAGGCCGGCACGACAAACCAAGTAATTAATCCACTTTGCGTTAACTTCTGATATATGACTGCCGGTCCGAGACCGGGAGGTGAGTGATGCGCACCAGCGTAACCGCATTGGCAATGGCGTTAGTGATTGGGCTTGGAGTCGGGACGATTGCACCTGCCGCTCGCGCAGGAGAACCCAGTTCGACAGATGCAAGCAAGTCCGACAAGAGCAAGAAGATCTGCCGGACGATCGTCAAGACGGGGACCCGCTTCGGCGAGCGCCATTGCCGCTCGAAGGAAGATTGGGACAAGGACGCCGAGACTAACGCTCGCTACCTCGAGGAAAGTCAAACCTACGGCTATGCCCGCGACGGCGTGAACACGGCGGCCGGTGGGAGCGGAGTGACTCCGCCGCGCTAATTCTGGGCGACCGTCCCGTTCGTCGCTGCTCGATATAGGGCGATCGACATCAGACCGCGCAGGCCCTGCAGGTCCACTGTGAGCCTTTCGCCCTTGGTGGCACATTGCGGAACGACCGCGCCAAGCTTGTCAGCTGCCTGCGTTTCCTCGCTGCTGCCGGGGTCGCTGAGCGCGATGGCGCGTGCCTCATTCGGTGCCCGCGATGCGACGCACAGCGCAAAATCCTCCGAGGCGTTCAACGGCGTCAGGGTATTGAGCGTCCGCTCAAGCCGCTCCTGGTCGACCTTGGCGAGGTCGGTCCGAAGATAATATTCGGCCAAATTGCTGACGATGCTCGACGTGCGGAACGTCATCTCCACTTCATCGGCGCCGCGGATGCACCTGTCCTTTCCTTCGAACGCTTCGCCGGCCGCTCGGGCCTGCGCTTCGCTGAGATAGGGCTGGGCAAGCAATTGGCGCGCCCAATTCCGCCGCACTTCCGCAACGCAATTGACCAAGGACCGAAGCGATTGGCGTTGCTCGACGCTGTCGACGCTGGGTTGGATTGAGACCGGCTGGGCCTGGGCGGACGCGGCACAAGCCGCAAGCATGATCGCAACAACTGGACGGGTCATCGGCGGATTCCCCTCAAATATATGCGTTAGTCGCGCCACTATACACAAACTGCCGACAGCCGCGAATCGCGGCGGAATCTGCGGATTATCCCGCCTCGAAGACCAGCACGCGCCATTGCCCTGCTCCACGCTCGATCGTCCTCATTCCTTCCGCTTCGTAAGCGGCAATCACGGCTTCCGCCTGGGTATCGAGCAGGCCCGCGAGTATCACACTTGCTCCCGGCGCGACTGAAGTGGCGAAGCTGGGCGCGAGCTCGATCAGCGGGCCGGCGAGGATATTGGCGATCAGCAGGTCGTATGGCGCACGAGCCTTGATCAACGCATGGTCCATGCCGTCGGCCACGGCGAGCAGCAGCTGGCCGGGGCCATGGCCGACCTTGACGCCATTGATTGCGGCATTCTCTTCGCTGACCCGAACCGCAATCTCGTCGATGTCGGTCGCGATCGCCTTGGCGTCGGGCCACAGGGCCATGGCCGCGAAGGCCAGCAGCCCGGTCCCGGTGCCGATGTCGGCGATATTGGCAAAACGCTTGCCCGCCACCTCCAGCCGGTCGAGCGCGGCAAGGCAGCCCGCGGTCGTGTCATGCTGGCCGGTCCCGAAGGCGAGGCCCGCGTCGATTTCGAAATTGACCGTGCCGGCCGGCCGGTCGGCATAGTGCATCGGGGTGTGGACGAAAAAGCGGCCGGCGCGGATCGGCTCCAGCCCCGACTGGCTCTTCACCACCCAATCGGTGGTGTCCTCAAGATGCTCGATTTCCGGGTCGCGATCCTCGCTGAGGCGGCGGAGCAAGACCAGCTCCTGGGTCGTCGGCTGCTCGGCGAAATAAGCATGGATCCGCCAATCGTCCGGCTGGTCCGGGTCGGGCTCGTCGGCGACGATCACCGGCGGCTGGTCGGCGAGTGCAAAAAGGTCGGCGGACTCGGGAAGCGCCTCCGCCTCCGCTCGCGTGCAGCGAAGCGTGACCCGCCAGCTCATTTCGCGGCAGCCTCTTTCGCCAGCCGCTCGTCCAGCATCTGGGTTACCTTGGCCGCGTAATTCTTGCAGCCGTCAGGGTCGAACAACGGCTGTTTGCCGGTCATCCGCTCCTTCATCGAACTGGCCGAGGGGTGAGGAGTCAGCAGTATCTCGCAGGGACTCTTGGCGATCTTGGCAATCGAGGCGCGATAGGCGGCGAGATAGTCCGGGTGGTCGGAAAAGCGGTAATTGTCGCGGCTTACCGGGGTCAGGCTGTCGGCATAGACCATCGTCCGGCAGACCCCACCGTCGCAGCTTTCCCAGCGCCAGCTGAGGGCGCCCGGCGTGTGGCCGGGCGTGGCCATGGCGAACAGTCGGATATTGCCCAACATCACATCGCTTCCGTCCCCGACTACGCGGCCGACATTGGCGGCCGGGAAGGGCTTGTGCATGCCGGCCTGTGGGTCGTCGGCGCTAGCCGCACCCGTATTCAGCACCCGCTCTGCCGGCGCCGACGTCACCAGCGTTGCGCCGGTTAGCTGCTGCATCCGCGCCATGCCGCCGACATGGTCGAAATGCTCATGGCTGGTCAGCAGGAACTTGATGTCGCGGAGGCTGAAGCCGAGCTGCCGGATATTGTCGGCAATCAGGTCCGCGCCTTTCTCGGTCCCGGCATCGATCAGCACGTCGCCGTCCTCGCCGACAATCAGGATGGAGGAGATGCCGCAGGTGCCGACGAGGTAGGTGTTGCCGTGAATTCGGACTGGCGGAGCCGGGCGGTCCCAGTCGGTCGAATCGCCGCAGGCCTCGGCCCAATGCGGTCCCCATTCCTCCACGGGATGGATCGGCCGCTCGATCTGTCGCGGGGCCTTTCCCAGCGGGATCGTAAGCTGCGCGGCAGCGGTCGCGGCAACGAGGATCGAGGCAAGGGCGAGCCTAGCGAACAAAGCTGGCGCCGTTGAGGTCGATCACAGATCCGGTGGAAGCGGCAGGAGCATCGATTGCCAGCCAACGGATCGATTCCGCAACCTCGGTGGTATTGGTCACCCGGCCTAGTGGAATATCGGCGACAATTGCAGCCCCGCCGCGGCCTGCCAAATATTCCTCAGTCATCTCGGACACCGTGAATCCTGGAGCGACGGCGAAGGCGAGGATGCCATCCTTGGCGTAGCCCCGGGCGATGGTCTTGGTCATGCCGATAATCGCCGATTTCGACGCCGCATAATGCCAATGCTGCGGGCTATCGCCGCGATAGGCCGCACGGCTGGCGACGTTGACGATCCGACCGCCACCCTGTTCGCGGAAATGGCCAACCGCTAGCCGGCAAAGGTCCCCGCTCGCCTGGAGATTGACGGTAAGCGTCCGCGCCCAGGCCGAATGCCACTCGTCGTCCGACGCGTCGTCAGCCACGCCCTCATATATCCCCGCATTGTTGACCAATGCGTCGATGCGTCCGCCAAGACGGTCCAGCGCCGCTTCCCAGATTTTACGAGGAGCTGCCGGATCGGCCAGGTCGCCGGCGATCAGTCCATTGCCGCCACGGGTGGAATGGCCGGCAACGCGATGGCCGGTCGAGCTTAGCGCTTCAAGGGCAGCGGCGCCGATGCCGCGGCTCGCGCCGGTCAGGAGGATGTTCATGGCCCCGGACTAGACCGGTGGAAGGTCTCAGGAAAGCGCCAGTCCTGCGTTTCGGGCGATTAGGCCGCCAGATGGGCGACGAATTCCTTGGATTTGCGGGTGAAGTCGGCGACCTGGTCGCTGAATTTGCCGAACCCCTGTTCGACCTGGTCGATATCCTTGGCGACCTGCTCGGTGTCGGAGCGGATGGCGGCGATGGTCGAGCTCATGGAGTCGGCGGCAAGCGCGGTCTCGTCGACCGCGGCGGTGATCATCGTCACCGTCTGGGCCTGGAGCTCCATCGCCGCGCGGATGCGATTGGCGCTGGCCTCGACCTCTTCGACCGTGGCGCTGATCGAGCCATTGGCCTCGACCGTCTGCTTGGTCGCGGCGGTGATCGCGGTGATCTTGTTGGTGATGTCGTCGGTCGCCCGTGCCGTCTGGGCGGCAAGGCTTTTGACCTCCTGGGCGACGACCGCGAAGCCGCGGCCGGCATCGCCGGCCCGGGCCGCCTCGATGGTGGCGTTCAGGGCCAGCAGGTTGGTCTGTCCGGCGATGTCGCGGATGAGGCCGAGGATCGATTCGATTGCCTCGACGTGGTTCGAGAGGGCCTTGCTGACTTCGACGGCTTTATCGGCCTGGTCGCCGGCCTTGGTGGCGACGCCGGCAGCGACCTCGACCTCGGTCCTTGCATCCTCGATGGCGCGAATGAGGCCGGCCGCGGTCTGCGCCGCCTCGCGCATCGCCACCGCCGACTGCTCCGCCGCCGCCGCAACCTCGCTGGTCTTACCCAGCATGCCGCGCGCCGCGGTGGCGGT
>Ga0310811_10003989_pt1 | contig 18590 bp, 17 predicted proteins | sample YCmetagenome_FD_207642 | JGI IMG/M metagenome (GOLD analysis project Ga0310811, IMG submission 207642) | Soil microbial communities from experimental microcosm in Duke University, North Carolina, United States - YC | ecosystem: Engineered > Artificial ecosystem > Soil microcosm > Unclassified ...
AGGCCAGCGGCGAGGAGAACGTGAAGCGTCTGCGCGAAGCAATGGCGCGCGGCGAAGGCTATGTCGGCTTCGTCATGCCGAACGCGGGACCGGTGTCGCAATCCGAGGAGATCGCACGACCTCTCGTCCAGGAAATCGCCGATCGCGGACTCGGCCTGGTCGAGATCAATCCCGGTCCCACGCCCTCGGCGATGTATCGCCTCGCGACCGATCTCGGCGTGGGCTATGCCCGTACCTCGACCGTGCTCGACTACAAGCTGGCGAACAACGGCGGCCTCGACGGCAATCTCGACCGGATGGGCGAATGGGCCGGTGAGGCCTGGCCAGGCCGACCGGCGCGTCACGACTTCGGCGTGTTGCAGCCGGACAACGCCGCAATCGACGCCATCGTGGCCTGGCGGCAGCGGTTGACCAACCAGAACACCGTCTCGCTGGTGCCCATCATCGGCCACTTCGAATGTCGCACCGCCTGCATGACGCGGCTGCGCGTCCAGCCCGATCAGCTCCGGCCGTGATCCGGGAAGTTCCCGATCACTACCGGCCCAACGTCGGCTTGATGCTGATCGGCCGGGATCGGCGGATCTTCGCCGGCGAGCGCGCCGGCATGCCTGGCGCCTGGCAGATGCCGCAGGGCGGCGTCGATCGCGGCGAGACGCCGGTCGAAGCCGCCTGCCGCGAACTTGCCGAGGAAGTCGGCACGACCCGCGCGTTGCTCCTGCGCGAGAGCCGGACCTGGCTGACGTACGATTTTCCGCCGGAGATCGAATTCGCGCGCGGCAAAGGCCGTTGGCGCGGTCAGGCCCAAAAATGGTTCGCTCTGGCCTTCATCGGCAACGATGCCGACATCGATATCCACGCCCATGACCATGAGTTCGACGCCTGGAAATGGGCGACGCCCACCGACTTGCTCGACAGGATCATTCCCTTCAAGCGCCCGGTCTACGAGACGGTGCTGAAGGAATTCGCCGACCTGGTTTCCTAGACGCCGCTGGCAGCAAGCTGCGTCGAGCGGCGGCGCAGGAACCAGAGGCCGGCGCGGGTCATGAGGGCATTGAGCCGGCCCTGCGGCTCGAGGCCCACGGCCTTCAGCACCATCGCCATCGCGCGCTGAACATGCATCGGCCGGTAGAGCGGATAAGCCCGGCGTGCATAGGCTTCGCGGGCCCGCTTGCGGTCATAGACCGCATCCGTCGGCTCGTTGGCGGCGAAGTAGGCGTAGGCGAGCTCGTCGTCCTCGCTCTCGGCCAGCCGGCTCCAGCCGATGCGCAGGCGGCCCCAGCGGCTCAGCCGGTCGCGCTCCAGGCAGTGCCGCAGATGGTCGTAGAACATCTTGTAGTGACGGAACTCGTCGGCCGCGACCTTGGCGCAGACCTGCTTCAACACCGGCTCCGTCGAGGCATCCTTGAGCGCGCTGTAATAGGAGCTGGTGCCGGTTTCGACGATGCAGCGCGCCATCATCTCGCCAGCCTGGCTGCCGCGCACCGATTCAGTCGCCTCGAGCGGCAGCCGATACCCCTTGCGGAAGCGATCGAAGGCCGCGTCGAAATCCCACGTCGGATCGGCAAGCTGCGCCCAGCGGCCAAGCGCCAGACCATGCTGGATTTCCTCGACAGCCCACTCGCGCACATACTTGGAGAACTCGGGATCGTCGGCGAACACGCGACCGAGATAGATGCCGTAGTCCCCGCCGTTGCGCTCCATCAGGGCGGCAGCCTTGACGTTGCGCAAGATTTCCGGATCGACCTTCGACGCATCGAAGCGATCCCAAGCGATCGAGGCGAGTGTCCAGTTCCCCATGGTTCAGTGCCTTCGACGAATCGTCGTCTAACCGTAATAAAGCGACCTCGCGCCCGGCTTTCAATGGGCCAGCGGGGGACAGTCGGACAGATTATTTCGCGGCTTGAGTGAAATTAGCGGCTGGCGTAGTAGGCCTGCGCGCGCCGCAGATCCTTCGCAACCGCAAGATCCTTCTGGGCAGCAGCCCGTTCAGCGTCGTTTGCCGCGTCGACAAGGTCGCGCTCGGCGGCCTGTTCACGCTCGGCAAGCTGCTCGGCCGTGACCTCGGCGAACGGGATCGCCTCATCGGCCAGCACCGTGCAGCGCTCAGGCGTCACCTCGGCGAAGCCGCCGACCACGATGAAGCGCTGCTCGACCTTGTTGCCCTGGAGCACCTCGAGAACGCCGGGGCGAAGGGTCGAGATCACGGGCGCGTGGCCATGCAGGACACCGAAATCGCCTTCGCTGCCCGGCACCACGACCATGTCGGCCTCGGTGGCGAGCAGCTCGCGTTCGGGCATCACCAGCCGGAAGGAGACCTTGGCCATCGGTTCAGGCCACCTCGGCCGCGAGCTTCTTACCCTTGGCGACCGCCTCGTCGATCGTGCCGACCATGTAGAAAGCGGCTTCCGGCAATTCGTCGTAATCGCCGGCCACGATGCCCTTGAAGGCCTTGATCGTGTCCTCGAGTTTCACGAACACGCCCGGCGTGCCGGTGAAGACCTCGGCGACGTGGAACGGCTGACTGAGGAATTTCTGGATCTTGCGCGCGCGCGCCACGACCAGCTTGTCCTCTTCCGAGAGCTCGTCCATGCCCAGGATGGCGATGATGTCCTGCAGTGACTTGTACTGCTGCAGCACGCGCTGGACGGACAGAGCCACGTTATAGTGCTCCTCGCCGACGACCCGCGGGTCGAGCATGCGCGAAGTCGAGTCGAGCGGATCAACCGCCGGGAAGATTGCCATCTCAGCGATCGAGCGGCTGAGCACCGTCGTCGCATCCAAGTGGGCGAAGGAGGTCGCCGGCGCCGGGTCGGTCAAGTCGTCGGCGGGCACATAGATCGCCTGCACCGAGGTGATCGAGCCCTTCTTGGTCGAGGTGATGCGCTCCTGCAGGGCACCCATGTCGGTCGAAAGCGTCGGCTGATAGCCCACCGCCGACGGAATGCGGCCCAGCAGCGCCGACACTTCCGAGCCCGCCTGCGTGAAGCGGAAGATGTTGTCGACGAAGAACAGCACGTCCTGGCCTTCGGCGTCGCGGAAGTACTCCGCCACGGTGAGGCCCGACAGGCCGACGCGGGCGCGCGCACCCGGCGGCTCGTTCATCTGGCCATAGACCAGCGCCACTTTCGAACCCGGACCGTCGAGCTTGATGACGCCCGATTCGATCATCTCGTGATAGAGGTCGTTGCCCTCGCGGGTACGCTCACCGACGCCCGCAAACACCGACACGCCGCCGTGCGCCTTCGCGACGTTGTTGATCAGCTCCATGATCGTCACGGTCTTGCCGACACCCGCGCCGCCGAACAGGCCGATCTTGCCGCCCTTGGCGTAGGGCGCCAGCAGATCGATGACCTTGATGCCGGTGACCAGGATCTGCGCTTCGGTCGACTGCTCGACGAACTCCGGTGCAGAGCGATGGATCGGCAGGGTCGACTTGGCCTGGACCGGGCCGCGCTCGTCCACCGGCTCGCCGATCACGTTCAGGATGCGACCGAGCGTTTCGGGACCGACCGGCATGGCGATCGGCTGGCCGGTGTCGACCGCCTTCTCGCCGCGCACCAGGCCATCGGTCGTGTCCATCGCGATGGTGCGGACTTCCGACTCGCCCAGATGCTGTGCCACTTCGAGCACCAGCTTGCGGCCGCCACTACTGACGTGCAGCGCGTTCAGGATGTTCGGCAGATCGGCATCGAAGCGCACGTCGACGACCGCGCCCGTGATCTGGGTGATCGTGCCGATATTGTTGGAGGCCATGACGGTTCCCTTTCCTTCGATTGCGTACGGCGCGGCCTAGACGGCCTCGGCGCCGGAAATGATCTCGATGAGTTCCTTGGTGATCGACGCCTGACGCGAGCGGTTCATCTGCAGCGTCAGTTTCTTGATCACTTCGCCGGCGTTGCGCGAGGCATTGTCCATCGCCGTCATCTGCGAACCGAAGAAGCTCGCCGCGTTCTCCAGGAGCGCCCGGAAGATCTGGACGGTGAGGTTGCGCGGCAGCAGGTCGGCCAGGATCTCGGCCTCGTCGGGCTCAAATTCGTAGACCGCACCACCCGAAGTAGCGGGCGCCGCCGAAGCTTCCGGCGCCGGCGGCGGGATGAGCTGCTGGACGGTGACGATCTGTGTCATCGCCGACTTGAAGCGGTTGAAGACCACCGTGGCGACGTCGAACTCGCCCTTGTCGAAGAGCTCCGTGACGCGGTTCGCCACCTTCTGGGCATCAGCGAACGAGACGCGCGGCCGGCCGAGATCGGTGATGGTGTCGACGATCAGGCCGCCATAGTCGCGGCGCAGCTGGTCACGCGCCTTGCGGCCGATCGCCAGCACCTTGACGGTCTTGCCTTCGGCCTGCAGCACACGAATGGTTCGCCGTGCCTCACGTACGATCGAGCTGTTGAACGCGCCGCACAGGCCGCGGTCGGCCGTGGCGACGATCAGGAGCTGGACCTTGTCGGATCCGGTGCCCGACAGGAGCCTGGGCCCGGTGCCGCCCTTGAAGCTCGATGCGAGCGTCGCCATGACCTTGTCCATGGCCTCAGCATAGGGCCGGGCCGCCATGGCCTGCTCCTGGGCGCGACGAAGCTTGGCCGCCGCCACCATCTTCATGGCCTTGGTGATCTTCTGCGTCGACTGGACGCTTCGGATCCTGAGCCGGTAGGTCTTGAGACTGGGCATCGGTGCTCAGGCGAACTTCTTGGTGAAGTCGGTCATGAATGCCTTCAGCTTATCGTCGGTCTCCTTCACGATCTCGCGCTTGTCGCGGATCGAGGCCAGGATCGAGCCTTCGGCGCGCAGCGCATCGAGCATCTGGCGCTCATAGTCGCCGATGCGGGCGACCGGCAAACCATCGAGGAAGCCGCGGGTTCCGGAGTAGATCGAGGCAACCTGCTCTTCGACCGGCATCGGCTGGTACTGACCCTGCTTCAGGAGCTCGGTCAGCCGCTGGCCGCGCGCCAGCAGGCGCTGGGTGGTGGCATCGAGGTCCGAGGCGAACTGGGCGAAGGCCGCCATCTCGCGATACTGCGCGAGCTCGAGCTTCATGGTGCCGGCGACCTGCTTCATCGCCTTGATCTGCGCCGCCGAGCCGACGCGGCTCACCGACAGGCCGACGTTGATGGCGGGCTTGATGCCGGCATAGAACAATTCGGCCTCGAGGAAGATCTGGCCGTCGGTGATCGAGATGACGTTGGTCGGAATGTAGGCCGACACGTCGCCGGCCTGCGTTTCGATGACCGGCAGTGCCGTCAGCGAGCCCGAGCCGTTCTTCTCGTTGAGCTTGGCCGCACGCTCGAGCAGGCGCGAATGGAGATAGAACACGTCGCCGGGATAGGCTTCGCGGCCCGGCGGACGGCGCAGCAGCAGGGACATCTGGCGGTACGAGACGGCCTGCTTGGACAGATCGTCGTACACGATCACGGCATGCATGCCGTTGTCGCGGAAATACTCGCCCATGGCGCAGCCCGTATAGGGCGCCAGGAACTGCATCGGCGCCGGATCGGACGCGGTGGCGGCGACGACGATCGAATATTCCATCGCGCCGTTGTCCTCGAGCGTCTTCACGATCTGGGCCACGGTCGAGCGCTTCTGGCCGACGGCGACATAGACACAATAGAGCTTGCGGCTTTCGTCGGTGCCCTTGTTGATGGTCTTCTGGTTGAGGAAGGTGTCGATCGCGACGGCTGTCTTGCCAGTCTGGCGATCGCCGATAATCAGCTCGCGCTGGCCGCGGCCGACCGGCACCAGCGAATCGAGGGCCTTGAGCCCGGTCTGCATCGGCTCGTTCACCGACTTGCGCGGGATGATGCCTGGCGCCTTCAGCTCGACGAGGCGGCGCTCGGTCGACTGGATCGGGCCCTTGCCGTCGATCGGATTGCCGAGGCCGTCGACCACGCGGCCGAGCAGGCCCTTGCCCACCGGCACGTCCACGATCGCGCCGGTACGCTTGACGGTGTCGCCTTCGCGGATGGTGCGGTCTTCGCCGAAGATGACGACGCCGACGTTGTCCTTCTCGAGGTTCAGCGCCATGCCCTTGATGCCACCGGGAAACTCGACCATCTCGCCAGCCTTGACGCTGTCGAGGCCGTAGACGCGCGCGATGCCGTCACCGACGGAAAGGACCTGACCGACCTCGGCGACCTCGGCTTCGGTGCCGAAGCTCGCAATCTGCTGCTTCAGAATGGCCGAGATTTCGGCGGCACGGATATCCATTTAGGCAACTCCCTTCATGGCAAGCTGCAGGCGCTGCAGCTTGCTGCGGATGGATGAATCGAACAAGCGCGAGCCGACCTTCACGACGAGGCCGCCGAGGATGTCGGGATTGACCTGCGCATCGATGGAAACCTTGGCGCCGCCCAGGATGCCGCGCAGCGTATCGGTAAGCTGCTGCATCTGGGCAGCCGACAGAGGCACGGCCGATGTCACGATCGCCGTGGTCTCACCTCGGCGGCGTGCCAACTCGGCTAGGAAAGCCGAGGCCATCGCCGGCAACTCGCGGGCGCGGCCGTTGGCGGCAACGGTGCCGACAAAATTACGCGTAAGCCCCTGGATGCCGGCGGCGTCGAGCACCGCCAGCAGGGCCTTGCCCTGGATCTCGCGGCCGATGATCGGGCTTCCGATCAGGCGGGCCAGATCGGTGCTTTCGCCGACAAGCCTACGGAAAGAGGTGAGATCCTGCGCGACTTGATCGAGCGCGCGGGCGCTGTCTGCCAGGTCGAACAGGGCACTGGCATAGCGTCCGGCAACGCCTGATGCGGCGGAGGTAGCGTCTGACACGTCGAAGGCCTCTCCCCTGCCGTTGGTCGGCTGGTAAACTCTTGAAACCCCTCATCTTTTCCGGAGAGACACCGTCATTGCGCGCAGCCCGGGCCGGAAAAGCGCGCGTTGCTACCATGCGTCCTTTCCCGGCGCAAGGTTGCTAAAGTCCCGTATTACCTGCCTTTTCCGCATCCTCTTGTCACAGGAAGGAATAGGGATCGACGTCGATCTGCAGTCGGACCGAACCGGGCAGGCCGACTTGCGCAAGCCAGGCGTGCAGAAGTGGTTGCACCGCAACATCGCGGCCCGTCTTGAGCAGGAATCGGCGGCGGTGACGGCCGCGCAGCAAGGCGAGCGGCGCCGTCGAGGGACCGAGCACGATCACACCCGTCTGGTGCGGCGCGCGGCGCGCGATGGCGGCGCAGACATTGTCGACGGCGGCAGGATCGGGTCCGGAGACGATCAGCGAAGCGAGCCGCCCGTAGGGGGGCATGCCGGCCGCCCCCCGGTCGGCAAGCTCGGCCGCGACAAACCGGTCGCGGTCGTTGGCGATCAGCGCCTGCATCACCGGATGCTCGGGCATGTGGGTCTGCACCAGCGCCCGGCCGGGCCGATCTGCGCGACCGGCGCGTCCAGCCACCTGATAGAGCAGCTGGAAGGTGCGCTCGGCTGCGCGCAGGTCGCCGCCGTTCAATCCCAGATCAGCATCGACCACGACGACCAGCGTAAGGTTGGGGAAATGGTGCCCTTTCGCCGCCATTTGCGTGCCGATCAGGATATCGATCTCGCCCGCGATCATGCGCTCGACGGCGGCCGTCGCTTCGTGACGACTGATCAGCGTGTCCGACGTGAAAAGCTCCAGCCGCGATTCGGCGAAGAGCGCGTGCGCTTCTTCCGCCAGGCGCTCGACACCGGGCCCGCAGGCTACGAACTGGTCGTGCGCGCCGCAGTGCTTGCAGGCGATCGCCGGCGGCTCGCTATAGCCACAGTGATGACAGACGAGCGTGCGACGGAAGCGATGCTCGACCAGCCAGGCCGAGCATTGCGGACACTCGAGCCCATGTCCGCACGCACGGCAAAGCGTGATCGGTGCATAGCCACGACGATTCAGGAACAGCAGGACCTGCTCTCCGGCCGCAAGTGTTTGCTTCATCGCTTCCACCACCGGCGGCGACAGCCAGCGGCCTCGCGTCGGCGGGTTCTTGCGCAGATCGACGGCCGACAGAGTTGCAAGCTGCTGGCCGCCATGCCGCGCCGGCAGGTGCAAGGCGCCATAGCGGCCGGCCGCGACGTTGGTGATGCTTTCTAGTGACGGCGTCGCCGATGCGAGCACGATGGGCGCCGACACGAGCCGCGCACGCACCACTGCCATGTCGCGCGCATTGTAAGTGACGCCGTCTTCCTGCTTGAAGGAGCTGTCGTGCTCCTCGTCGACCACGATCAGCCCGAGATCCGAGAACGGCAGGAACAACGCCGACCGCGCACCCACCACCACCTTCACGCGGCCGTCGGCGATGGCACGCCAGGTCTCGCGTCGCTCGAGGCTGGTCAGGCCCGAATGCCACGACGCGGGCACGGCGCCGAAGCGGTCCTCGAAGCGCCGAAGCCACTGCGCAGTGAGTGCGATCTCGGGCAGCAGCACCAGCACTTGGCGATCTTCCGCAAGGGCGGCCGCAATCGCTTCGAAATAGACTTCCGTCTTGCCCGAACCTGGCACGCCGTCGAGCAGCGTCGCGGAAAAGCGATGCGCCCCCACCTTCTCGATCAGGGCGGCGGCGGCGTGTTTCTGCTCCTCGGAAAGTGCCGGTCCCTCGCGCAGGCCATCGGGTTGTGGGAAGGTGCGCCGCACCCGCCGCTCCACCCCTTCGAGCAGGCCTGCCGCCGCCATGGTTTTGACCACCGAGGGACCGACCCCTGCGAGATGGGCAAGTTCGGCAACCGGCATCGCCGGGCCATCCTTCAACACTTCCAGCACACGTTGCCGGGCGGCTGTAAGTTTCAGTTTTGTGTCGGCGGTGGCCGGCGACGGCCGATAGATCATTTCCGTCTTCGGGGCTTCGAGCGCGGACACCGAACTCATGGTCATCCGCAGCACCGCGCCAGGCGGGGTCAGCGTATAGGCCGCGACCCAGTCGACGAAGCGACGCAGCGGGTCGGCCATCGGCAACGCCGGAAGGATGTCCACGATGTCGCGCAGCTTCTGGGGCGCCACTTCGCCCGTGCCTTCGCCCCAGACAACGCCTACTGTTTCACGCTTGCCAAGGGGCACGACGACATAGGCGCCGGGCGCAACCTCGAGCCCCTCGGGCACGCTGTAGTCGTAGGCATCGGCCAGAGGCAGCGGCAGCAGGACGCGCACCGTCCTGACGCCGGTGTTTTCCACCGGTGCCGGGCGCGCCGATCCCGCCCCCTCATCTTGTGGCTGCGAGGGCGAATCGCTAGAAATTGTGGCGGCACGTTGATCCGAACCACTGGCCATTGGGGTATTTTATATGAAGTTCTTCGTCGATACCGCCGATGTCGCCGAGATCAAGGACCTCGCCGCGTCGGGGCTGCTGGATGGAGTCACCACCAATCCGTCGCTGATCATGAAGGCCGGACGGCCGATGCTCGAGGTGATCAAGGAAGTCTGCTCCATCGTGCCGGGCCCGGTCAGCGCCGAGACCGTCTCGACCGACCACAAGAAGATGCTCGAGGAAGGCAGGAAGCTCGCCAAGATCGCCAAGAATGTGGCGGTGAAGGTGCCGCTCACGCCGGACGGCCTCAAGACCTGCAAGGTGCTCACCTCCGAAGGCACGATGGTGAATGTCACGCTCTGCTTTTCGGCCGCGCAGGCGCTGCTGGCGGCCAAGGCGGGCGCCACCTTCGTCTCGCCCTTCGTCGGTCGCCTCGACGATAACGGCCAGGACGGCATGCATCTCATCGCCGAGATCATGACCATCTTCCGCCAGTATCCGGACTACAAGACGCAGGTTCTGGTGGCATCGGTGCGCCACAGCCAACACGTGATCCAAGCGGCCAAACTCGGCGCTCATGTCGCCACGGTGCCGCCCAACGTGTTGCGCGGCCTCTTCAAGCACGTGCTGACCGACAATGGCCTGAAGGCCTTCCTCGACGACTGGGCCAAGACCGGCCAGTCGATCCTCTGATCGCGGGGTAGGGCGCATGGCGAGCGGGAGAAGCGGCGACGGCATCGTGACCGCGCCCGACGGAACGGGCCGGCAGGTGAAGGTGGTCACATCGGACGATGTCGTGGCCTATCTCAAGGCCCATCCCGACTTCTTCACCAAGCATGCCGAGCTCGCGGGCGAACTTGGCCTTGCCTCGGCGATGCAGGGACCGGGTGTCATCGACATGCAGCAGGCAATCCTGAGGCGCCTGCGCTCGGAGATCGACCGCCTGAAGAGCGAGCGCACCGAGATCATCGCCAACTCCAAGCAGAACCAGATCGTCCAGAACCGCGTCCAGGCGGCGGTCATCAGCATCATCCAGGCCGCGTCCTTCGAGAAGATGATCCACGTCGTCACCCACGAGCTACCCGAGCTCCTGGATGTCGACTTCATCACGCTCGCGATCGAGGCCACGCCCGATGCACCCAAGAAGGCGGCGTCGGTGCGCGGTGTCTACGTGCTGGGGCCCGGTGCGATCGACGCTGCAATGGGCGCGGAAAAGCACGCGCGGCTGCGCAGCAACATCACCGGCGAGGAAGCCTTCTTCGGCGAGATCTCCCGCTTCGTGCAATCAGACGTGCTGCTCCGGTTGCGCGTCTCCACCGGCTCGCCCGACGGTGTCATGTGCTTCGGCTCGCGCAATCCCGAGGCGTTCGGCCCGGACATGGCGACCGAGCTCCTGTTCTTCCTCGCCAAGGTGCTGGAAAACACCATCCGCGCCTGGCTCGACCTGCCCGAGTAGCCCGCTTGGCCAAGAGTCTCGCAACGGCGCGCGAGGCGTGGCGGGACTGGCTCCGGAGCGAGCGGCGGCTCGCCGACCACACGCTCATCGCCTATGAGCACGACGTCGCGAGCTTCCTTGGCTTCATGACGGCCTATCTCGGCGCGCCGCCCTCGCTCGATGCACTGGCCAAACTCAAGCCGGCCGAATTTCGGGCCTGGCTGGCGGACCGCGCCCATCAAGGGTTGGCGCGTACCTCGACCGCGCGCGCCTTCTCCTCGGTGCGCTCCTTCTTCCGTTTCCTCGACAAGAACAAATTCGCGCACAACGCCAGCATCGGCGCGCTGCAGACACCCAAACTGCCGCGGTCGGTGCCCAAGGCGCTCTCCGAAGCCGACATGGACGAGCTGCTGGAGACCGAGTCCGAACAGGAACGCGAACCGTGGATCGACAAGCGCGACACGGCGGTGCTGTTGCTGCTCTACGGTGCGGGTCTGCGCATCGGCGAAGCGCTCAGCCTCACCAGGGCAATGGTCGATGGTCTTCTGAAATCGGGCCTCGATACACTCGCCATCACGGGCAAGGGCCGCAAGACCCGGATCGTGCCACTCCTGCCGCAGACGCTCGAGGCACTGGCAGACTATCGCGACGCCTGCCCCCATCTCGCCTCTCTCGGCGCCAATCACGCCTTCTTCCTGGGCGCACGCGGCGGCCCACTCGATCCCGCGATCGTGCAGAAGCGGGTGCGCGAGATCCGCGGCCAGCTCGGACTGCCTGAGTCGGTGACGCCGCATGCGCTGCGCCATTCCTTCGCCACGCATCTTTTGGGAGCAGGCGGCGATTTGCGGACGATCCAGGAGCTTTTAGGCCACGCCTCGCTCTCCACGACCCAGCGCTACACCGACGTCGACGCCGCAAGGCTCAGCGCCGTCTACCGTGCCGCCCATCCAAGGGCGAAGGTGCGATAAAATCGGGATGCGATTTATTCGAGGACGGCGGGAATAAAGATTCCTGCCCGGCGTCTCCCCCTCGTGCGCCAACATCCGCACGGAGGAGAGATATGATGAAATCGATCGCTTTCACCGCTTTTGCCATAGCGTTCGCGGTCTCGGGTGCCGCTTTTGCCGCCGATCCTGCCGCAATGGCGCCGACGGCCAAGAACGGCATGTTCGTCGATGCCAAGGGCATGACGCTCTACACCTTCGACAAGGACACCGCCGGCAAGTCGGCTTGCAACGGTCCTTGCGCCAAGAATTGGCCGCCGCTCCTGGTCGCCGATGGCGCCAAGGCCTCGGGCGACTGGTCGACCGTCACCCGCGACGACGGGCTGAAGCAGTGGGCCTACAAGGGCAAGCCGCTCTACGCCTGGGTCAAGGATACCAAGCCCGGCGACACCACGGGCGACGGCTTCCTGAACGGCGCCTGGCACATCGCCCGGCCCTGAGAAAAGCCGGGGCGCCGGCTTCCGCTGGCGCCCCCTTTTCGGCCTACACTGTCGCCTCGAATGGCCGACCTCGCCGCCCTTCTCGAGCCGCATATCCCGGCCCTGCGCCGCTATGCCTATGCGCTGCTGCGCAACCATGAGCAGGCCGACGATCTGGTGCAGGACACGCTGGAACGCGCCCTGTCGCGCTGGTCGCTGCGCCGGTCCGAGGGCGACCTCCGGGCCTGGCTGTTCACCATCCAGCGCAATCTTCATGTGAGCCGATGGCGGCAGGATCGGCGTCGCGGCGTGCCTGTCGAAATGGATGAGGCCGTGCTGCCCGGCGTTCCGGCGCGACAGGAAACGGCGCTCGAGGTCCATGACGTGCTGGCGGCCCTCGACCAGCTGCCCGAGGAACAGAAGTCGCTGCTGTTATTGGTCGGAGTCGAGGATTTTTCCTACGACGAGGCCGCGCGCATCCTGGGCATGCCGATCGGCACGGTGATGTCGCGGCTCTCACGAGCGCGATTGCGATTGCGGTCGATCGTCGAGACCGGCAGGACGACGTTGCTGCGGAGAGTGAAATGACCGGCAAGGACGCCGCGATCCGGGAGGAAGACCTGCAGGCCTATGTCGACGGCCGTGCGAGCGGCGAGCGGCTGGCCGAGATCGAGGCTTATCTCGCGCAACATCCGGAAGAACGCGAGCGCGTGGCGCTGGAGCATCGCCAGCGGGCGGCACTGCGCGGCCAGCTCGAGAACAAGGCGGCAGAACCGATTCCGCCTCGACTCTGGATCACCAATATCCAGGCCGCACGACGGCGGCGCTGGGGATGGCGGCTTGGCGCGGCGGCGGCGGGCCTGCTGCTGTTTACCGGCGGCATCGGTACGGGCTGGATAGCGGCGAACCGGATGGAGATGGCGTCCGGGCAGCCGACGTCTGGCACGACGGCTGTCGCCGAGAATGCCTCGCTCGCTTACCGCACCTTTGTCGTCGAGGTTGCTCATCCGGTCGAAGTCGATGCCCAGCATCAAGCCCACCTGCTGCAATGGCTGTCGCGGCGGCTCGGCAAGCCGCTGGTCGCGCCCGATCTCACATCGTTCGGTTATCGCCTGATGGGCGGCCGCCTGTTGCCCTCAGGCAGTGGCGCGGCAGCGCAGCTCATGTACGACGATCCGACGGGCAAACGCCTCACCGTCTATGTCCGCGCCGCCGAGGGCAGCGAGACCGCGTTCCGTTTCCAGCATGAAGGCGAGACCTCGACCTTCGCCTGGATCGACCGGGGATTTGGCTTCGCCGTCACCGGCGCCCTGCAACGCGACGAGCTGCTGCCGATCGCCGAGGCTGTCTATCACGGCCTGAGCGGCGAGAGCCCGGCGGTGAAGAAGGACTGATTGCGCATCACTTCGACGGATCGGTGAGATCGTCGAACTCGTGCAGATGGCGCGGCGCCCACCGGTGGCCGCGGGCCTTGGAAATCCAGCGCGACAGCGCCGGCCAACGGCGGCGTGCCATCCTCACATACCGACGACCGCTGTCGAATTCCGTGGCGAAGAGGTAGAGCGCCAGCACGAAGAAGATCCAGCCCTGCAGGATCGGCAGCAACCCGCCAACCACCGACATGATCAGGCAGGCAACGATCGCGAGCACCATCAGAGGCTTGCGCATTGGCTATCCGTGCCGTGTCGTCCTGAGCGTAGCGAAGGACCTTGCGTCCACTTCACAGAGTGCCGGCGAAGGGGCGCCAGATTCTTCGCTACGCTCAGGATGACAGATCGTCTTCACAGGTGGATGGGCTTCTCCCACGCGGCAAGAGCCGCCTCCTTCAACGCCTCGTTGACCGTCGGATGGGCATGGCAGACGCGACCGATATCCTCGGCCGACGCCGAGAACTCCATGGCCAACGCGGCTTCGGCAATCATGGTTCCCGCCTCGGCCCCGATGATATGGACACCCAGCACCTTGTCGGTGGCCTTGTCGGACAGCACCTTCACGAAGCCATCGGTGGCTGAATTGGCACGACTTCGCGGATCAGCGGTGAAGGGATATTTACCGATCTTGTAGGCGATGCCGTCGGCCTTGAGCTGCTCCTCGGTCTTGCCAACCCAGGCCACCTCGGGCTGGGTGTAGATCACCGAAGGCACGAGATCCCAGTTCACGTGCCCCTTTTGGCCGGCCAGCGTCTCGACGCAGGCGACGCCGTCCTCGCTCGCCTTGTGCGCCAGCATCGGGCCGTCGATCGCATCGCCGATCGCGTAGATGCCCGGCACCGACGTCTGGAAGTGGGCATCGACCTCGATGCGCTTGTGGGCCGAGAGTTTCACGCCGAGCTTGTCGAGGCCAAGGCCTTCGACGCAGGGCCGCCGCCCGATCGAGACAAGCACGACATCGGCCTCCAGCGTTTCGGCCGCGCCGCCCTTCGCCGGCTCAATAGTGAGCGTGACGCCTGACGCCGTGGATTCGGCCTTGGTCACCTTCGAGCCGAGCTTGAACTTCAGGCCTTGCTTGGCGAGCATCCGCTGAAGGTGCCTGGTCACCTCGTCGTCGACGCCGGGTGTGATGCGATCGAGGAACTCGACCACCGTCACGTCCGATCCCAGGCGGCGCCAGACCGACCCCAGCTCCAGGCCGATGATGCCGGCACCCACAACCACGAGGCGTTTGGGCACCTCGGAAAGTTCGAGAGCGCCGGTCGAGGAGACGATCTTCTTTTCATCGATCATGACTCCCGGCAAGGGCGTCACCTCGGAACCCGACGCGATGAGAATGTTCTTGGCCGAAAGCGTCTCCTTGACGGCGCCATCCTCGCCGAGGACCGCGACCGAGCCCGCCTGCTCGATGCGCCCCGTGCCCTGGAACGATGTTATCTTGTTCTTCTTGAACAGGAAGGCGACACCCTTGGTGGTAGCCTCGACGACATCGTTCTTGCGCTTCATGAGCTGCGCGAAGTCGAGCGTGGGTGCGCCAAGCTGAATGCCATGCACGGCGAGATCGTGACCTGCCTGTTCGAACAGGTGGGAGGACTGCAGCAGCGCCTTCGAGGGGATGCAGCCCACGTTCAGGCAGGTACCGCCGAACGTCGCGCGCTTCTCGACCACCGCGACCTTCATGCCGAGCTGCGCTGCGCGGATCGCCGCCACATAGCCGCCGGGTCCGGCGCCAATCACGACCAGATCAAAAGGTTCGTTTGCCATGGCCTATCGCCACTCCACGCTCGGTGTCATCCCGAGCGCAGCGAGGGACCTTTCCTGTGGCTTGAAAGGTCCCTCGGGCTTCGCCCTCGGGATGACACGGTTGTTGTCGATCTAAACCCCCAGCAGCAGCCGCTCGGGGTCCTCGATGCACTCCTTCACGCGCACCAGGAACAGCACGGCCTCGCGTCCATCGATGATGCGATGGTCGTAGGAAAGCGCCAGGTACATCATCGGCCGCACCTTGATCTCGCCCCCCACCACCATTGGCCGCTGCTGGATCTTGTGCATGCCCAAAATGCCAGACTGGGGCGGGTTCAGGATCGGCGTCGACATCAGCGAGCCGTAGACGCCGCCGTTGGAGATGGTGAAGGTGCCGCCGGTCAGGTCGGCGATCGAGAGCTTGCCGTCGCGCGCCTTGCGGCCAAGATCGGCGATGCCCTTCTCGATCGCACCGAAATCGAGCACATCGGCATCGCGCAATACTGGCACCACGAGACCGTTGGGCGTGCCAACGGCGACGCCGATGTCGTAGTAGTTCTTGTAGACGAGCTCGTCGCCCTCGATCTCGGCATTGACGGCCGGCAGCTCCTTGAGGCCGGCAATGCAGGCCTTGACGAAGAAGGACATGAAGCCCAGCCGCGCGCCGTGCTTCTTCTCGAAGTCCTCCTTCAAGCGCTCGCGCAGAGCCATCACGCTGGTCATGTCCACCTCGTTGAAGGTGGTGAGCATGGCCGCCGTGTTCTGCGCTTCCTTCAGACGATTGGCGATGGTTCGGCGCAGGCGCGTCATGCGCACCCGCTCCTCGCGTTCGGCGCGCTGGCGCGGACCGGCAGGAACGGCAGGCTTGGCGGCAGGCGACGCTGCGGACGCGGAGATCGACTGCAGGGCCGCCAGCACATCGGCCTTGGTGGCGCGACTGTCCTTGCCGGTGGGCTGGATCGCCGACGCCGCAACGCCCTTTTCTTCGGCAAGCTTGCGCGCCGCGGGACCCGAAGCGGCAAGATCGGCGCCCGGCCCGACGCCAGCCAGGACAGGCGCGGGAGCGGTATGGACGGTCGGTGGCATGGCGACGGCAGGCTTTGGAGGCGCGGCTGCGGCCGCGGTGCCTGCGGACGGCGATGCAGCGCCAGCGCCGGCCTCGATGTGGCACAGAACGCCACCCACCTGCACCGTCGCTCCTTCGGCCACGGCGAGGTCGGCCATGACGCCCGCGACAGTCGCATTGACCTCGACTGTCACCTTGTCGGTCTCGAGCTCGCACAGCGGCTGGTCAATGGCGACCGCATCGCCTGCCTTCACCAGCCACTTGGCGACGGTCGCCTCGGTGACTGACTCGCCCAATGCCGGGACCTTGATCTCGACGGCCATGATCAAAACCTCCTTTGGCGCCGCGCCGTCAGCCGACGGTGAGCGCGCGATCGACCAGATCGGCCTGTTCCTTGAGATGGGTGCGCAGCGATCCGGTCGCCGGCGACGCCGCTTCCGGGCGGCCGACATAGACGGGCCGCTTGCTCCTGACGTCGATGCTCGACAGCGAGCGCTCGATGCGGCGATCGACGAAATGCCAGGCGCCCATGTTCTCGGGCTCCTCCTGGCACCACACGACTTCGGCGTTCGGGTAGTACGCCAGCCGCATGCCGAGCCGCGAGATCGGGAACGGATAGAGCTGCTCGACGCGCAGGATGGCGATGTCGTCGATCCGGCGCTTGCGACGCTCGGCTAAAAGATCGAAGTAGACCTTGCCGCTGCACAGGATCACGCGCCGCACCTTCTCGCGCTCGGTGAGCGTCTCGGTCTCGATCAGGATGCGGCGGAACGACGAGCCAGGACCGAAATCAGCCAGTGTCGAGACGCACTCCTTGTGGCGCAGCAGCGACTTCGGCGTCATGACGATCAGGGGCTTGCGGAACGTGCGCCGCACCTGGCGGCGCAGCGCATGGAAGTAGTTGGCCGGCGTGGTCGGCACGATCACCTGCCAGTTGTCCTCGGCCGAGAGCTGCAGGTAGCGCTCCAGGCGGGCGGAGCTGTGCTCCGGTCCCTGCCCTTCGTAGCCATGCGGCAGCAGCATCACGAGGCCGTTCATGCGCAGCCATTTGCTTTCGCCCGAGCACAGGAACTGGTCGATGATCACCTGCGCGCCGTTGGCGAAGTCGCCGAACTGTGCTTCCCACATCACCAGCGCATTGGGCTCGGCCGACGAGTAGCCGTACTCGAAGCCCAGCACGCCGGCCTCGCTGAGTGGACTGTCGATCATCTCGAGGTGTGCCTGGCCGGCGGCGACATGGTTGAGCGGTACGTACTTGTTCTCGTTGGCCTGATCGACCAGCACCGAATGGCGCTGCGAGAAAGTGCCGCGTCCGGAATCCTGCCCGCTGAAGCGCACCGGCGTGCCCTCGGCGAGCAACGTGCCGAGGGCCAGCGCCTCGCCGGTCGCCCAATCGATATCCTGGCCCGTCTCGATCGTCTTGCGCTTCTCCTGCAGGAGTCGCGTGATCTTGCGGTTGAGGTCGAAGTTCCGCGGCGGCTCGGAGATCGCCGTGCCGACAGCGACCAGCTTGTCCATCTCGACCGCCGTCACGCCTTTGCGATCTTCCTCGCCCGGCGCAATCGTGATGCCGGTCCATTTCCCCTCGAGCCAGTCGGCCTTGTTGGGCTTGAAGTTGGCGGCGGCTTCCAGCGCGGAGTCAAGTTTCTGGCGCAGCTCGGCGTCCATCGCGGCCACGTCGGCCGCGGTCACGACGCCCTCGGCCTCAAGTTCGGCGGCATAGACCTGCTTCACGGTCGGATGGCCGCCGATCTCCTTGTACATCAGCGGCTGGGTGAACATCGGCTCGTCCGACTCGTTGTGCCCGTAGCGCCGGTAGCAGAACATGTCGACCACGATGTCGCGCTTGAAGCGCTGACGGAACTCGGTGGCGATGCGGCAGGCATGAACCACCGCCTCCGGATGATCACCGTTCACGTGCAGGATCGGCGCTTGCACGATCTTGGCGATCTCGGTGCAATAGGGACCGGAACGGGAATAGGTCGGTAGCGTCGTGAAGCCGATCTGGTTGTTCACTACCAGATGGATGGTGCCGCCGATGCGATAGCCGCCGAGGTCGCTGAGGTCGAGGCTCTCTGCGACCAGGCCTTGGCCCGCGAAGGCGGCGTCGCCGTGCATCAGGATCGCCATCACCTGGCTGCGCTCGCTGTCGCCGCGCTGGTCCTGCTTGGCCCGCGCCTTGCCCAGCACGACCGGGTTCACCGCCTCGAGATGCGACGGGTTTGGCGAGAGCGAGAGATGAATGACATTGCCGTCGAACTCGCGATCGGCCGATGCGCCCAGATGA